>Ga0137463_1000848_pt1 | contig 10214 bp, 8 predicted proteins | sample EasRivERMGT800_2_FD_102333 | JGI IMG/M metagenome (GOLD analysis project Ga0137463, IMG submission 102333) | Soil microbial communities from meander-bound floodplain in the East River, Colorado, USA - East River MetaG ERMGT800_2 | ecosystem: Environmental > Terrestrial > Soil > Floodplain ...
CTCCTTTGGCAACGCGGTCTTGCGCCGGTCGAACGTGTTTCGGATCGCGCGCGAGAGCGTCTCGCCGTCGAACTCGAACTGCCGCGCGAGCGTCCACAGGTCGTAGAAATCCTTCATGCGGCTATTCTGCATGCCGAGGACGCTCCAGCCCGTAGTGGACGAGCATGCGGTGGAGCGGCTCGCCGCGCGAGTCGGCGATGTTGGTGAGCCGCTGTCGCACCGACGCGGGGAGGTTTTTGATCTCGGCCTTGGTCACGCGAGGCTTTCGAGGTAAGGCCGCATGACGTTGGCGACGCGGCAGATCTCGGCGTACTTCCACAGCTCCTGCGAAGTGCAGCGCCGCGCGCGCCAGGCCTCGCGCAGCGCTTCGAGCGCGACGTCGAGCCCGATCTTGTTGCGGTACTTGAAGCAGTCGGCGACGGTCTTGGCGACGTTGTAGATCGGCACGGTAACGCCTTCGATCGTGCGCCGCTCGACGCCTTCAGTGAGTGCCTTGCCCGAGAAGCGCACCACGCGCAGCTTCGCCGCACCGGACTTCGGCAGCCGCGCCTTGCGGTCGATCGCGATCCATACTTCGTGCGGCGATTGCGTGGTGAGGTTGTGCGCGCGTAGTGCGGACAGCAGGCAGATCACGCCCCGCGGCACGCGCTTGGCGGCCTCGGCGAGGCTGTGGTGCTCGGTGAACTCGTGGCCGGCGAGCGCGTACACGCCGCGGCTGCGCTGCTCGACGAGGCCGCGTCGCGCAAGCCGCCACAGCACCTCGCCCGACAGCCCGTGCGCGCGCAGGTCGCGCGGGCGCACGATACCGAGGCGGCGCACCAGGCGCAGCACGCGTTGCTCCGTGGAAGATCGCATGCCGCGGAGAATACATAAAACGTCGGCACTTCTCAACAAATGCCGACATTTTATTTAACGGGGAGTTCTAGCCCACGATAGCGCTTGGCGCTTCGATCTCGCCGAGAAACTGCAGCGCTGCGAGCCTTGCGTACAAGCCCTGCTCGCGCACCAGCTCCGCGTGCGTGCCGGCGGCGATCACCCGGCCCTGGTCCATCACGACGATGCGGTCGGCGTTCTTCACCGTGGCGAGGCGGTGCGCGACGATGAGCGTGGTGCGCCCCCGCATCAGGTGCTCGAGCGCCTTCTGCACGTAGCTTTCGCTTTCGGCGTCGAGCGAGCTGGTCGCCTCGTCCAGGAGCAGCACCGCGCGGTCGGCGAGCAAGGCGCGGGCAATCGAGATGCGCTGGCGCTGCCCGCCCGAGAGGCGCACGCCGCGCTCTCCGAGAAATGAGTTCATGCCCTCCGGCAGGCGCTCGACGAATTCGGTCGCGCAGGCCGCCTCGCACGCGGCGCGCACCTCGGTGTCGCTCGCCTCGGGCCGGCCGTAGCGCACGTTCTCGGCGACGCTCGCCGCAAAGATCACCGGGTCCTGCGGCACGAGCGCGATGCGCTTGCGCACCGCCTTGGGATCGGCGCTCTTCAGGTCCACGCCGTCGAAGGTGATTGCGCCGGCGTCCGGATCGTAATAGCGCAGCAAGAGCTGGAATACGGTGGACTTCCCGGCGCCGGACGGCCCCACCAGCGCGACCTTCTCGCCATGCGAGACGGAAAGAGAAAAATCCGAGAGCGCAGCGGTGTCCGGCCGCGAAGGATAGTGAAAGCCGATGCGTTCGAAGCGTACTTCTCCGCGCGGGGGTTCGGGCAAGCTCTGCGGATTTGCCGGCGCGCCGATCGAAGCTTCGGTCGCGAGCAGTTCCATCAGGCGCTCGGTCGCCCCCGCGGCGCGCTGCAAATCGCCGATGACTTCCGACACCGCGCCCACGGCGCCCGCGACCAGCACCGCGTAGAACACGAAGGCCGAAAGCTCGCCTGCGCTCAAGCGCCCGGCGAGCACGTCGTGCCCGCCGATCCAGAGGATCACGCCGACCGCGCCGAAGGCGAACAGCATCACCAGCGCGACCAGGAGCGCCCGCTGGCCGATGCGCCTCACCGCGGTGCCGAAGGCCTGCTCCACGCGCTCACCGAAGCGCTCGCGGTCTTTGTCCTCGTGGCCGTAGGACTGCACCGTGCGAATCTCGTGCAAGGCCTCGTCGATATAAGTGCTGACGTCGGCGATCCGGTCCTGGCTCGCGCGCGAGAGCTTTCGCACGCGCCGGCCGAAGAGCAAGATCGGCGCGATCACGAGGGGTACGCCGAGCACCACCAGCGCAGTGAGCTTGGGACTCGTGATGATGAGCATGACCAGCGCGCCGAGCATGATCAGGGTGTTCCTCAACGCGAACGAAGCCGAGGAGCCGATCACCACTTCCAGCAGCGCGGTGTCGTTGGTGAGGCGCGAGATGGCTTCGCCCGTGCGCATGGTCTCGAAAAATCCGGGAGACTGTTCCAGCAGATGCCCGAACACCGCCCGGCGGATGTCGGCCGAGACGCGCTCGCCGATCCACGACACGGAGTAGAAACGCGTGTAGGTCGCAGCGGCGAGCACGCAGACGATGGCGAGCAGCGCGAAGAGCGCCGTATCGAGCGAGGCCGCGTCGTTCCCCGAGAAGCCGGCGTCGATGACGCGCTTCAAGCCCTGCCCGAGCACCAGCACGCAGCCCGCCGCAACCACGAGCGCGACGCCCGCGACCGCCATGCGCGCGCGGTACGGCCAGAGAAACCGCAGCACCCGCGCGAGCTGGCGGATGTCGCGGTTGGGCGGACGCTCGGGGATGTTGTCTATCAGCCGTGCCAATCGATGCTCCGGATGCCGAAGCCTTAACTCAGGCGCTCTTCCAGCGCGACGATCCAGTGCTTTACCGGCGTCGCGGTCCCGCTCTGCAGGTGCGCGAGGCAGCCGATGTTGGCAGTGAGGATCTCTTCGGGCGCGCCGGAGGCGAGGGCCGAAAGCTTGTTCCGTTTCAGTCGCCCGGACAGCCCGGGCTGCAGGATCGAATACGTACCGGCGGAACCGCAGCACAGGTGCGAATCGGGTACCGGCGTCAGCTCGAAGCCCGAACGCGCGAGCAGGCGCTCGGTCAAGCCCTTTATGTCTTGCCCGTGCTGCAGCGTGCAGGGCGGGTGAAACGCGATCCGCCCGCCCTTTTTCCCGGGCAGCGGCTCGAGGCGGGCGTACTCCGCATCGATCACCTCGCTGATGTCGCGCGTCATCGCGCTGATTTTCTCCGCTTTTCCGGCGTACGCCGGATCGTGCCGGAGGAGGTGCGCGTACTCCTTCACCACGGCGCCGCAGCCGCTCGCGGTCATGACGATGGCCTCGACCCCGCCGCGATCGACCATCGGCCACCAGCGGTCGATCATCGCGCGCATGTCGGCGAGACCGCCTTCCTGGTAACCGATATGGAAGCGCAGCGCGCCGCAACAGCCGGCGCCTTTCGCTTCGACGAGCGAGATGCCGATGCGGTCGAGCACGCGCGCCGCGGCGGGGTTGATGTCGGGCGCGAGCGAAGGCTGCACGCAGCCGGCAAGCGCGAGCATTTTCCGCGCATGGCGCGGCGCGGGCCAGGCGCCTGCCCCCGCCGCCGAGGCCGGGACTGTTTCCGCGAGCCCGGCCGGAAGGAAAGGCCGCGCGAGCCGGCCGAGCATCAACAGGGGCGCGAACAGGAAACGACGCGGCAGGACTTCGGCGAGGACGCGGCGCTTCAGGCGCTCCCACGCGGGCCGCGCCGTTTTCTCTTCGACCAGCTTCCGCCCGATGTCGAGCAGCCGACCGTACTGCACGCCCGACGGGCAGGTCGTCTCGCAGGCGCGGCAGGTGAGGCAACGGTCGAGGTGCAGGCGCGTCTTGTCGGTGATCTCCCGCCCCTCGAGCGCCTGCTTCATGAGATAGATGCGCCCGCGCGGACCGTCGTTCTCGTCCCCGAGCAGGAGGTAAGTCGGGCAGGTCGCGGTGCAGAAGCCGCAGTGCACGCACTTGCGCAGGATGGCGTCCGCCTCGCGCCCTTCGGGCGTGTCGCGGATGAAATCGGCGAGCGCGGTCTGCATCAGCGAGTTTCCGTCATAGATCCGGGTACATCCGCCCGCGGTTGAAAATGCCGTGCGGGTCGAACTCGCGCTTGAGCTCTTTGTGGATCTTCATGAGCGCCGGCGCAAGCGGCTGAAAGACGCCGACCGACTTGTCGCCGCCGCGAAAGAGCGTGGCGTGGCCGCCCGCGCGCTTCGCCGCCTCGCGCACGGTGCGCGCGTCGGCCTGCGAGCCAAGCCAGCGCAGCGCTCCGCCCCACTCGATGAGCGGCTCACCGGGAAGCTTGAGCGGCGGCGCGGCCGATGGAACCGAAATGCGCCACAGCGGCGCCGCCATTTCGATTACGCTTCTGAAAAACGGATCGGATTGCTCTCGGATGCCGTTCCAGAAACGCCGCGCCTGCTCGTCGTCCACGCGCTCGCCTCCGATTTTTTCCCGCGCCCCCTTTACCGCGGCGGCAGCGCCCGAGAGGCGCACGCCGAGCTCGCCTCCGGTCCAGGCGCTCGCGCTGATCGGCAGGGGCTTTCCGCCCCATTTGTTGAGCGTCTCGATCGCCCTGTCCTCGGGCAATTCGAGCCTGAGCGTCGTCTCCGCCATGGGCGCGGGCAGCACTTTGAGCGACACTTCCAGGATGATCCCGAGCGTGCCGAGCGACCCCGCCATCAGGCGCGAGACATCGTAGCCGGCGACGTTTTTCATCACCTGCCCCCCGAAGGCGAGCACTTCGCCGCGCCCGTCCATGATTTTCACGCCGAGCACGAAATCGCGCAGCGCCCCCGCCGCCTGGCGGCGCGGCCCCGAAAGCCCTGCTGCGATCATCCCGCCGAGCGTCGCCTCGCCAAAATGCGGCGGCTCGAAAGCGAGCATCTGGCGTTGTTCGCGAATGGCAGTCTCGATTTCGCCGAGCTTCGCGCCGCAGCGCGCGGTGATCACGAGCTCCGAGGGCTCGTAAGCGACGATACCCGAATAGCCGCGCGTGTCGAGCACCTCGCCTTCAGGCGCCTGACCGTAAAAATCCTTGGTGCCGCCGCCGCGCAGGCGCAACGCGCGCTTCGAGCGACCCGCTTCGCGCACCGTCTCGGAAAGCCTCTCGAGCGCCGAATCCATTGCGCCGCTCCGCATCACCCGGGAATCAATTGAATGAGGCCCCGATGATGGCCTTGACGGTCCAGTCGTCGGTCGCCGCCGTAAGCCCGCGGCCGACACCGAAATTGAGCGACCAGGACTTGCGCTCGACCTCCACCACCGCGTAGAGCGTGCGGTTTTGCTGGTCGCGCGGCAGCCGGTTCGCGAGCGTGCCGATATCGTTGTAGTACTCGGCGCCGAGCGCAAACCCCTGGCCGACATCGTGCGTCGCTTTCCAGGCGAGCGTGACATCGGGACTGCCGCGAGACCCGGGCGAGAGCCCCCATTCGAAAATGGGATTCACTCCGATCAGCCAGTCGGAGCCGCGGTAGCCGCCGATGACGCGCACCTCGTCGTTCCACCGGGAGTCGGAGAATGTCTTCGTGAGCCTGGAGAGCTCGTTGTTGATGCCGAAATACCAGCCGCCCCGGCCCTCCGCGCCGTGCACCGGAAGCCATTTCACGCGCAGTTTCGCTCCACCCAGATGAAAGCTCCTCTGTGCGTCGGTCGCGGTCGGCAGGTACAGTCCCCAGTCCAAGTCGTTGCCCAGGCCCCAGGAGAATTCCGGCGTGATCCGTATTCCGTGGTTGGGCGGCACGTCGCCCGGGTAATCGGGGGTCCTTCTTCCGCTCGGCGTGGTGTTCAAATGGAGCTCGAGGCCGCTCTCGCCGCGCGCGTCGAGATCGTCGGTGTAGACCTGGATCTCGTCCACGATCGCGAGCGCTTCGGGCCCGGGCCACAGGCAACTGCCCAGAAGCAACGCCGCGAAGAACGAACGGGCCTGCACCTTCCTGCCCAAGCGCACGCCTAGAACCTCGGAAGCTGTGGGTGCGGCAGCTGCCCGCCGCGCACGCGCATGCGGCCGAACTCGGCGCAGCGGTGCAGAGTGGGGATGTTCTTGCCGGGATTGAGCAGGCCCTCGGGGTCGAAGGCGCGCTTCACGCCCTGGAAGCGCTCGATCTCCGTTGACGCGAACTGCACGCACATCTGGTCGATCTTCTCGACGCCCACGCCGTGCTCGCCCGTAATGGTGCCGCCGACCTCGACGCATTTCTCCAGCACTTCGCCCGCAAAGCGCTCGGTGCGCTCGAGCTGGCCGGGATCGTTCGCGTCGAAAAGTATCAGCGGGTGCAGGTTGCCGTCGCCGGCATGGAACACGTTGGGGCAGCGCAGGCCGTATTTCTTCTCCATCGCGGCGATGAATTTGAGGATCTCCCCGAGCTTCCTGCGCGGAATGGTCCCGTCCATGCAGTAGTAGTCGGGCGAAATGCGGCCCACCGCGGGGAAGGCGGCCTTGCGGCCCGCCCAGAATTTGTCGCGCTCCGCCTCTGAGTTCGAAACGCGGATCGCAGTCGCGCCGGCGCGCCGCAGCACTTCGGTCATGCCGGCAATGCCCTCCTCCACTTCCTCGGGCGTGCCGTCCGCCTCGCACAAGAGGAGCGCCGCCGCTTCGAGATCGTATCCGGCGTGCACGAACTCCTCCACCGCTCGCACGGCCGGACGATCCATCATTTCAAGACCCGAGGGCACGACGCCTGCGGCGATGACATCGGCCACCGCGTCGCCCGCCTTCTCCACGTCGTCGAACGAAGCGAGGATGACGCGGGCCGTTTCGGGCTCGGGCAGGAGCTTCACAGTGATCTCGGTCGCAACCGCGAGCATGCCCTCCGAGCCGATCATGAGCGCGAGCAGATCGAGGCCCGGGGCGTCGAGCGCTTCGTTGCCGAATTCGATTATTTCGCCTTCGATCGTGAGCGCGCGCACGCGCAGCACGTTGTGCACGGTGAGGCCGTATTTCAGGCAGTGCACGCCGCCCGAGTTCTCGGCGACGTTGCCGCCGATCGAGCAGGCGATCTGCGAGGAGGGATCGGGCGCGTAGAAAAGCCCGTAAGGCGCGGCCGCCTCCGAGATCGCGAGATTGGTGACGCCGGGCTGCACGCGCGCCGTGCGCGCAACCGGATCGAGCGCGAGGATGCGCCGCATTTTCGCGAGCGACAGCAGCACGCCGTCCCCCATGGGGAGCGCCCCGCCGGAAAGCCCGGTGCCCGCGCCGCGCGCGACCACCGGCACTTTCAGCTCGTGGCAGGTGCGCAGCACTTCGCGCACCTCGCCTTCGTTCGAAGGCAACGCCACTACCATCGGCAGCTGCCGGTAGGCCGAGAGGCCGTCGCTCTCGTAGGAGCGCGTGTCTTCCTCGGCGTGCAGCACGGCCTCCGGCGCAAGCAGCTGTCGCAGGCGGCCGGTCACCTCCGCCTGACGGATGAAATTGATGCCGGTGACAGCGATGTTCATGCCGGTCTTTCTCTTCTATCGGCAGCTTACAAGTATTTCCTCACCCACGCCAAGCCGTCTTCGGTTTTACCCGCGGGCACGTATTCCGCGCCGATCCAGCCCTTGTAGCCGAGCCGGTCGATGAGATCGAACAGAAAAGGAAAATCGATCTCTCCGGTTCCGGGCTCGTGCCGGCCGGGAACATCGGCGACCTGCATGTGCCCGATGCGCGCGAGATTCTCCGAAAGGGTCCCCGCGAGATCGTCTCCCATGATGTGCATGTGGAAGAGGTCGTACTGCAGTTTGAGATTGGCGGCCCGCGCCTCGTCGATGAGCGCAAGCGCCTGGGCCAATTGGTTCAGATAGAACCCGGGGATCGTCCGCGTATTGATGGGCTCGATGAGGAGCGTCATGCCGTGGCGCGCCAGTTCCCCCGCCGCGTAGCGGAGGTTGGATACGTAAGTCTCGCGCTGCTTCGATCCATCGACGTCCGGCGGTGTGACGCCGGCGAGACAATTCATCTGCTTGCAGCCGAGCGCTTTGGAGTACTCGATTGCCTTCGCGACGCCTTCGCGGAATTCAGCAACGCGACCGGGCAGGCAGCCAATGCCGCGGTCGCCTTTCTCGGGATCGCCGGCCGGGATGTTGATGAGCACGATCTCGACGCCGGCGTGCTGCGCGATCTGCGCGAGCCGATTCCTGTCCCAGCCGTAAGGAAACTGGATCTCGACCGCCTTGAAGCCCGCCTGAGCCGCCGCCTCGAAGCGCTCGGGAAACTCGATCTCCTTGAACAGCATGCTGATGTTGGCGCAAAACCTTGGCATGGTTCCGGGCCTTGAGCGAAACCTCAGGCGGGCACGGGTTTGCGCACGACCGGCCGCTCGTCGATCGGCAAATTGACGACGACCGAGATCACCGACAGCCCGATCGCGATCAGCCACACGAGCTGGTACGAACCGGTGCGATCGAAAAGGTAACCGCCGAACCAGCCGCCGAAGAAGCTTCCGAGCTGGTGGAAGAAGAAGACGAAGCCGGAGAGCATGGCGAGGTGCTTCACCCCGAAAATTCCAGCGACGACGCCATTGGTGAGCGGCACCGTGCCGAGCCAGAGGAAGCCCATCGTTGCGGCGAACAGGTAGGCCGACATCGGCGTGAGCGGAAACGCGATCAGCAGCGCAATGGCGACCCCGCGTGCTGCGTAGAGGCCGGAGAGCAGGTAGGTCTTCGAGAAACGGCCGCCGAGCTGCCCCGCGAGGTAGGAACCGAAAATATTGAACAGGCCGATGAGCGCGAGCGAAATCGTGCCGTCGCGAACGGTGAGTCCCTGGTCCATGAGGAACGCCGGGAAGTGCGTGCCGATGAAGACGACCTGGAAGCCGCAGGCGAAATACCCCACGCCGAGCAGCCAGAAGCCCTTGTGGCGGAAAGCCTCGGCGAGCGCTTCCTTCAGCGACACGCCCGCGCCGGCGGCGTGCGTGCCGTGGTAGCCCTTGTCGGCTACGCCGAAGGAGGCCGGCATGACCACCGCCACCAGGATCGAAAGCACGATGAGCGCGGAATACCAGCCGAGGCCGGTGATCAGTACGAGCGCGAGGGGCAGCAGCGCGAACTGGCCGAAGGAGCCCGCCGCGCTGGAAATGCCGAGCACGACGCTCCTCTTCTCGGGCGGATAAGCGCGCCCCAGTGCGCCGAACACGATGTTGAAAGTGGTGCAGCTCATGCCGATGCCGACAAAGATGCCGAGCGCGAGCGTCAAGCCCAGCGCGGTGGTCGAGTTCGCCATGAACACGAGGCCGAGCGCATACAACAGCCCTCCGACAAAGAGCACACGCCTTGCGCCGAAGCGGTCGGCGAGCATGCCGGTAAACGGCTGCGTGATGCCCCACAGCAGGTTCTGCAGCGCCACCGCAAAGCCGAACACTTCGCGCCCCCAGCCGTTGTCCATGCTCATCGGCTGCAGGAACAGCCCGAAGCTGTGGCGGATGCCGAGCGCGAGCGTCAGGATCACGCTCGCGCAGACGAGCATGACGGTGGGGCTGAGTTTACGGAAATCGGGCACGTGGGATTCCGGACGGCTGAAACGCGACACAGGATATCACGCAGAGGGCATCGCGACGGCGTTTGATACCATAGGGATTCCGGTCTTCACCCCGACGTGACACCCTCGACCGTTTCGATGACTCCGCTCTCGCGACGCCTGTTCCCGTTCCTCAAATGGTGGCCGCGGGTCGATCGCTCGACGCTGAAAGCCGACGCGCTCGCCGGCCTCATCGGCGCCGTCGTCGTGCTGCCTCAGGGCGTGGCATTCGCGACGCTCGCCGGGCTTCCTCCCGAATACGGCCTGTACTGCGCGATGGTACCGACGGTGGTCGCGGCGCTGTTCGGTTCGTCGCTGCACACGGTCGCCGGCCCCACCAATCCGGTCTCGCTCATGGTGTTCGCCGTGCTCAGTGCCCTGGCGACGCCGATGACGCCGCATTACGTCCAGCTCGCGCTCACGCTCGCGCTGATGTCGGGAATCATCATGCTGGCGATGGGTCTGCTCAGGTTCGGCTCGCTCGTGAACTTCATGTCGAGCTCGGTCGTGGTCGGCTTCACCGCCGCGCTCGGCGTGTTCATCTTCGCGAGCCAGCTCGGCAACTTCCTGGGGATCGTCTCGGGGCCGGCAGGGTTCGCCGATCTGGTGCTCGCGACTTTCAGGCACCTGGGCGACGCCAAGCCGTGGGTGGTTCTCGTGGCGGCCGCGACGCTTGCGATCGGCTCGCTCTCGCACCGCGTGCTGCCGAGAATCCCGCCGATGCTGACTGCGACGCTTCCCAGAACCGTCGCAGTCAGCATCGGCGGGATTCTCGGCAGC
>Ga0137463_1000849_pt1 | contig 10210 bp, 17 predicted proteins | sample EasRivERMGT800_2_FD_102333 | JGI IMG/M metagenome (GOLD analysis project Ga0137463, IMG submission 102333) | Soil microbial communities from meander-bound floodplain in the East River, Colorado, USA - East River MetaG ERMGT800_2 | ecosystem: Environmental > Terrestrial > Soil > Floodplain ...
CCTCGCGATGCATCGGGCCGCCCCCGCGATCGCCCAGTACCAGCGTGATCTACAGCCCCTCACCCAAAGTGAGGCAATTCTCGACGCCTGGTGGGACGTCGCGTTCGCGGTCGCGTTCAAGCTGGTGAAAAAGGGCCGCGACGGTGATTGGTCAAAGGAATTCGCCGAGCTCAAGATCGCCGCCCCCGCCACCGCGGATTTTCTCGCCACCGTCGGCAAACTGCTCGACGGTGTTATGCCTGGTTTCCTGACGCCGATCGACGTTACGGCCGAGCCGGCGGCGATCGCGGATCGCTCGCTGCCTCCGCCCGACGCAGACCTGGTCAAGCCGTGAGCTGCCCCGGTCGCCACCACGACTGGGACGAAACGCAGGTACCGCCCGTCTGCCGCAAGTGCGGCGACCCCAAAAAGGCACCGGGCCGCCCGGTCGGGTCGAAAACCAAAAAGATTGCAGGGGAGGTGGTGACGGGCCGGCTGGCCGCCACACTCGGCGTTGCCGCGCCTGCCCCGCGAAGTGCGTTGCCCAACATGGAGCCCGCGCCCTCCCCGGGCGTGGGGGGCGCGCCAAAGCCGCCGCTCCCGGCTCTTGAGGCCGGGGCGGCGCCAGCCCCTTTATCGGGGGGGTCGACCGTCGCCCCCGACGCGGAAAAAGCCGAGCCGGGTCGGTCGGCCCTCCCGCTAAAACCGAAGGGCTGGTGCAAGTCGGCCGGGAAAAAACTCGCCAAGCTTTTTGACGTGGGCGTCGACTGGGCGGCGGAGGAGCTTTTCAACCGCGAGGCCAACGACGCGGATGCGGACGACGTCAAGGAAATGGGTGAGGGCATCGGCGAACAGATGGCGGTCTGGTTCCCAGACTCGGAGCTGACACCGTGGAAAAAGATCATCGTCGCCGGCGGGTGCATCGTCGCCGAAAAAATGATCGGGTCGACAAAGCTTCCCCCCAAGCCGAAACCGGGCGACACGATCGCGGCGAAGGCCGCCGCGCCGGCGATCGCACCGAAACCCCTCGCCCTAGTGCCTTCGTCGCCTGTCCCTGCCCCCGATGCGGGTACGACGCGGGCCGAGACGAACCCCCACCCCTCGCTGACCTAGAAGATTGCGAAGGCAAGGGCAAACGATCGGCACGGTGCAAGCGGTGTCGGCTGAAATTCTTTCCCGACCGCCGGCCGCACAACGGCCTGTGCCCCGGGTGTAACCAGCGATGGCAACCGATCCGGAACGCGCGGAAGTGGACGACCTGGATGAAGAGGATTCGGGCGGCGAATCAGCGGGTGCTTTCGTCTCGAGGGTCCCGGCCGACGTCAAGCGGGGCACGCGCACCAACGCGCTAGACATCATTTTCGAGACCGCCGAACGCGATCACGAGGGGTTCCGGCACGGTGCCCTGGGCGCGCCCCGCTACGGGAAAACCTACCACCTGATCGATGTCGCCTCCCAAGCCCTCGACCGCGGGATCGCCGATCTGCTTTTGCTCCACGACTGCAAGCGCCTCGACGTCCAATACACGGAATTCGGCCTCGAGGTGGTCCGGGTCGACCGGGCCGACTTGCAATCCCGCCCCCTCAACCCCGAAGATCCGCCGGTGGTCGTTTTTCACGGCGCGCCTGCCGAAGGCCGCAAATGCCAGGTCGAGGAGGTAGCCGCCCTCGGTCTCGAGCAGGGCCGCGCCGGCACCGGGACGCTGGTCCTGATCGACGAGCTCTATCGGGGCATGAAGGCGCGCCAGACCTGGGCGGGCCCGTCGTTCGCCGAATGTCTGCGCGAAGGGAGCTCCCAGCGCGTGTCAACGGCCTGGACGACGCAGATTCCCCAATCGCTTCCGACGGAAGCCATGGACCTGACCGAAACGATCGCGGTGTTTCGCCTGAAGCGTCGCTCGCTGCGCTACGCCCGAAGAATGCTCGAGCTCGACGCCGATGAAGAAGGCGCCCGCACCGTCGAAATCATCTCGGCCCTCGGCCGCGGCGAATTCATCCTGATCACTGACGACGGTTGGAACGGTCTCGTTTACGGCCCGAAGTAAAGGCGGCCGACCCGCGCGTTTTGCAGCTGCGGGGCCCCGGCCGCGGCTTGCGCCGCGTGCGCCGGGACGGCCAAGCCGCGACGCTAAGCGGATCTTTCAAACCGGAATTTACCACTTTCCCGACGACGATAAAAGCTAACCGGGTCGCGCCCCGATCCCGCCGTATTCCTAGAGTCATGAGCGCGATTCACCCGACCGAAATCGTCAAAAAGCCCGCGGGCTGGGCGAAGGCCAACCCCTGGGTTTTTCTGATCGTCCTTTTCATCATCGCGATCCTCATGTTCCGGTTTCGGGATGCGATCGCCAAGATGTTCGCGAAGATGGCCACCTGGCCCCTGGTCGGCCGACCCATCGCGTTCCTGACCGGGGTCACCCAAAGCAACGCGCCGCCTCCGGCCGCCGCAACCTGAGTCGAGGACAGACAAGCTTTTTCCATCCACAAACGGCCCCGCGGGGCGCGACCGACTGAGAAAGGGAAATCATGCGCAATTACGGATCGATCCAGACCTTGGACGTGTACGCGGACGGCGGCGCGTCGGCGGTTTCGGTCACCCCCGGCGCCGCGGTCCAGGCAGTGGAGTTCACGGTCCAGGCCCCCAAGGCCGGCGTCGACGGGAATTGGCCGCTCGCCATGAATATCATGGTCAAGACGTCGATCGTCGTCGACCAGCCCGCGTCGGGCGGCTCGACCCTCGAGGTGGACGAGACCGTCAACGTGATCGACTCTTACAACGTCAACTCGCCCCTGCTGGGACTGACACACCCCCGCGACACCTACACCGGCCCGATCGCGAAAAACATCGCGGAATTCTTCTCGGCCGGTTACACGTCGTCCGACGGCGGGCGCGTCCAGGTCCCCGCGGCCGACGGTGATACGACGCTGGTCCTGTACCAGCTGCTTCCCTTCGCACAGGAAAATTTCGAGCGTCCCCACCACTTCGCCCCCTGGCTGGGCTGGCTGAACGCGACGAAGATCAACGCCTACATCGCGGCCTCGACCGCGATCGGGACGTACAGTACCGGCGCCGTCACCAAGACGCCCTGCACGGTGAGCTGCTGGATCGAGTACGTCGTCTCGAGCGAGCTGCTGATGCCGGCTTTCGCCCAGTACCACCTCTATGAAACGCCGGCGTCCGGCGGCACGACCGCCACCGTCCAGGGCATCGGCACGCAAAACGGAATGGCCGACGTCAAAGACGGCTCCCGGATCGCGATGCTGCTCGAGCTCGCGAACGTCAACGGAATGGGCGGCGCGACCACCGCGGACGTGTACACCTCGATCAACATTCCCCAGCTGGGGATGGATCAGACCTTCAACATCGACTCCTTTTTCTCGGCCTTCCGCCGCGCCATGGGCGGCCACAAGGGATCGATCGCCGCGTCGGCCACGGTACCCTACACCGACCGCTCCGGCCCGCCCAACATCGTCGCCACCGACGTCCTCACCAACCTGAACGCCGCCGGTGCGCTGTACCTGCCTTGGCGATTCCCCGGCCGAAATCAGCAGATCACGAAGCTGGTCCGATTCTTCGGCGACCTCAAGCGGACGAGCTCCTTTTCTACCGTCCCCTCGAGCGGAAAGTACCGCTTCGTGACCTGCGAGCTCCGGGAATTCGGCGAGGCCAAGAAAAAGGAAATGATCGGCAAGACCGGCAAGACCGCCTATCGGCTCGAGCGGATCTACGAAAACGGAACGCCCGACGGTGCCGATCTCGAGCGCCACCCGAACAAGACCCGCTCCCTGCCCCAGCGCGTGATCTTCACCTGAAAAGGCGCAGTGAAATGGGTCGCGATCATAGCCCTGGCCCTGGCCCTCTGGTGGGTTTGGCGTAACCAGCGGAGGATTTCGCGCCGCCTCGCAAAGGTGGTCGACGGCGCGAGTCGATTTTCGACGGGCGGCGGCGCCCGTCACCGGGGATTCCTTCCGTCCTCGGCGGCCAATACCCCGACCCTGGTCGACGTGAAAAACGGGCCCGACGCACTCCCGGACTGTGCGTCCTCCAATTCGATCTGCGGTGGGTGACACATGACCTGGCTGAAATCCCCTTGGTTCTGGCTGCTAGCCCTGGTGGCGATCGTCCTCGCGTGGTTGCTCTTTTTCCGGGGAAGTTCGAAGGGCTCGAGCCTGACCCGCGCCCCCCAAAACACGGGCTTCGGCGCTCCATTCCGCGGCCTGCTCGACTCGATCGAATCTCGTTTTTCGATCGGCGATTCGATCATGGGCGGCGGGGGATCGGGGTGATCCGTGTGCGATTTCAAGACGTGCGACGACTCTGATCTCGTCAAGCGATTCGACAAAGAGCTTGCCCAGGTCCTAAGCGCGACTCCCGCGACGAATGCAGCCGTCCGTTTCCGCGCCACGAATCCGTCAAAGAAACTGCACCTGACGTTGCACGCCTACGCGCGCCCCGGCAACAACGGTGCCGGAATTTCCCCCTCCGCGCACGTGTACGCCGGCGAAACCTGGCAGCTGACCGCAGCCATTTTCGACAATCCCGAGACCGAGCTCAACGTAGCCTTTGTCGATTCCGTCGGTACGGCCACACCTCGCCCGCTGCCTGACAGCTGGGACATCGCCGACGGCGTCAAGATCGTTCACGGCGTCCTCAATATTTTGGGCAACACGCAACCGACTGGAGACATCTACAAGGTCGTGGCGATCTGGGAACCGATCGATCCGACGATGTCCATGGCCGAGCGGCTGTACTGGTTCAAGAAGTGCGAGCTCACGGCCGAATCGAACAAGTTGACCACCATCGCGAACGGAAACACGTGAGACGTGCCGACGTGGAAAAAAGCCCTCGCGATCCTCTTCTTTCTCATCGCCATCACGGCGGGAGGCGCATACCTCGTGCCCAAGGTGATTGATCTGGTTGGCCGCGGCCGGCGCCTTTCGGACACCTCGCCCGTCAATCCCGACCTGGGCGACGCGGATGATCCGCTCCTGATCGAGGACGACCCCGACAAGCTGGTCAACGATGCGGGGGAAATTCTCGGCCGGTCGGTGTCCCGGGACGCCCTCGCGGCCTCGCGCATGATCCGATCCGAAGAGGGCGACGCGAACGACGACACGAAAAAGTATCTGGTCCACGTCGCGCTGAACGACGCCGCCCGCAAGGGCTGGTCGCTTTTCCAGATCCTGACCTACTCGAAGGTAGCGACCCGGAACGGCTATTTCGGCCGGCAGAAATCCCGCCGGTATGCGACCGTCGAGGACTCTTACGAGCGCGACCTGGTCCTGGCCGAAGAGGCGATCGCGGCTCACCAGTCGGGCGACGATCCGACCGCCGGCGCGTGGCATTTTTACCACAAGCAACTCGCGGACATCGTCGGGATCGCCAGCTATGGAACCGTCGTCGATGACTGGGGCAAGGAAGGCGCCTATCCGTTCACCCTGCCGGGTGCGCCCTCGCGGCTGGTGTTCTTTGGACCGTCGGGGGATCGGAACGTTTAATGTCTGGGGGTCTACAGGTCCCGGCGAATCACCCCGGCCTGGGTCTCTTGCTCCCGGGCGGTGGCGTCGCCCAGGCCGTCGCGAGGGTACTCGCGTTGCTCGACTGGCGCGCCAACATGGCCGCGCAACTCCTGGGCATCCAGTCAAATTTGCGCCACGCGACCATTTTCACCGACTACCTCTCCACCGTGACAACCGGCGTCGCAATCGATTGGGAAACCGTCGGTGGCGGAACCGTCGTTAACAGCACCGACGGCGACGGCGGCGAGGTGACCGCCCTAACCAACGGTGCCGGCGCCGCCCAGGTATTTCTACAGCCCAAGGGCACTGAGGTTTGGATTCAAAGCTTGCGATCAACGTCCTGGGCGGCGGCGGCGCGCGCCAAGGTCCTGCCGCGCGACGCCGGGATCACCGCCACGACGAAAGTTGCGCTCGTTTCGATGTTCAACCGGAGCAGCACGGCCGGATGGTCACTGGGCGTCCTCGGCGAGCTCTCATTGACCAATCTGGCCCTCTGGTATTCGGCCGGCGGTGTGACTGTTGGGACGCCGATCGTCACCAGCGAGCTTATCCGCCCACGTGAAAACATCGACTGCGCGATTCGAACCGAGGGCGTCAACATCTATGCCCTGGTAGGTGACTACGCGAAGGGGATCGCTCTCGCGGAAATCGGAAAGAGCGAAGAAACCGGCCTCTCTAACGTCGCGCCTTCCGGGCCGCGTCAGTGGGTTCAAACGACCGACGCGAACAACGCCGGGATCAACGCCGACTGTCTAATGGGAATGGCGGAGCTCCGACCGTGAGTCTACCGATCAACGCATTCGATCGAATCTTGGCCCTTGGAAACAGCAAGACCGACGGGACCACGACCACGTCGCCGCCCACCACTTTCAAGTGGTGTACCCGCCTTTTCGAACGCATCAGGGCCGAGAAATTCACCGACGGCGATGGGTTCGATATCGGGGCGCCCAGCCTGATCCAGTCGGGCGTAGCGAGTGACACCGTTACCGCCGTCAACGCCGCGATCGCAACCCGCGTTACGCCCTGGTCGCCGGACGCGATTATTGTGGAGCTCGGAACCAACGACGTCACCAGCGGAATCGTCCTCGCGACCTTTCAGACCCAGGTGAATAACCTGCTCACTACCTTACAGAATCCGCTGACCTACCAGAACGGCCGGGCGCCGCGGTGGATTCTCTGGGTCGGCCCCAATATGATCGGCGAGAAATTCCCCGACGGCGCCAACCCGTTCGACACCTCGCCGCCCGCGGTCGACGTCAACCACACGATCAACGACAAGACACCGATTCTGGCGGCGCGCTGCGCGGCCTTCAGTGTACCGTTTTGGAATCCGCGCGCGACGGTGGTCGCCTGGGAAACGACCTACAACCTGGGCAATTCCGGATCGGGATTGCTCACCACCAGTGCCGACGGCGGCACCGGAAAGCATGAGGTCGCGCTTGGCGCCGAAGCCATGGCGGGCTGGATGCTCGACAGCTCGTTTCAGGGGATTCCCGCGTCGGGTCTCCCGGCCTCGCCGCTGTTCTCCTTCTTTCGGGCCGACGGAAGTCAGATCCCATGAACGAAATTCTCAGCCACCTACCCCCCGACCGCCTGATTGAAATCGGGATCGCGATCGGTCTCTACCTCGCCAGTCGGCTCACTTCGGCCAGTCGGCGCTCTCAGGGCGAACGACTGGGAAGTGTCGAGGACCGCGTGTCCCGGCTCGAGGGGAAATTGGGCGCGCCGCCGACGCAGGGGAGTGATGGCAACCGATGAAACCGACGACATCGACCTCGAGGCCAATTTCTACGATGAATTCGCGGGGTGCCTCGAATCGCTGGCGCCTCGCTATCGGCGAGCTGCGGGCCTGCTCCGTGTCGCTGGACGCACTTTGCCGGCGGCTGAGCTCGCCGCCTTCCGGGCCGAGCTCGCCGGTGTCACCCGACGAACGATCGGAGCTGCAACGCTCGCTACGGTTCTTGGTGGAGACGGAAAGGGCCGCGTGACCGAATGATGTTCCTGAAAAAGTGGTGGTGGTTGCTGGTCGCCGGCGCCGTCGCCGCCCTGCTGCTCTGGCGCCTCTGGCCGAAAACCCCCGGGGTCAAGCGCAAGATCACTTTCTTCGACCTCCCGATCATCACGGGCGGCGGGTCGACCATCGCGCCCGACGAACGCGATCGCGTCGTCGACGCCCCGGACGCCGAGCTCGACGACCTCATCAAAAACGCCATCGCGGGCTACGACAACGGCTGACCCATGCCCGGAATTTCGCCCACCTACCGGATCGGACCCTCTGACGTTTTCACGTCGGACGATCTGCTCGCGGACGCGAACATTCTCAACGGCCAGATGAATTCCCTCGATTCCCAAAACTGGGATCGCCCCTCGCAGGCCACTTTCGACGGCTGGAATGCTTTTCTCCAGGACTGGCGCGCCTTCTACCGGTCGACGTTCTTTAATTTCCTGGGCGCCGGCTGGAACAATGGCAATCGAGATGAACTGATCCAATTCGAGACCCGTTTCGCGACTTTCGCGGCGAGCTATCAGCGCGAATCGGGAAACGCTCTCCCCGGTGGTGTCGTCGCCCCCTCGACTGGGAGCAAGGCGACCTTGGCCCAACACCTCCTCGACCAGCTGCAGCCCCTGGTCCCCGCGGTTTCGATCGGGATCGTTCTCGCCGTTGTTCTCGGCCTCGCCGGCGCCTGGGTTTACTACCGCTACATCCGGCCGCGGTTCATGAAGGGGGGTGCCTGATGGGCCGCGTCCTCGGTTTCGTTCTGATCGTGGTCGTCCTGATCGCGATCGTCTGGTTCCTGCTGAAGCACAAGAAAAAGCGCACCGACTGCGAAAAGGCCGGCGACCTCGCCGCCGGCGCGCTGGCCGACGGCGACAAAATTAACGACCAGAAAATCTCTTCGTTCGCCTGCAACGTCCTCGGCGAAGTCGTCAAGAGGGTCGAAAAGGGACTCACCGCGGGCGCCGGTGCGATCGCCGGTGCAACCTCGATCACCAGTCACCTCCCCGGATTCGGGTCGCACTACGATTACGACTGCGCCCAGCTCAAGGCTAACTGCGCGAATACCGCTCTAGACAAGGCCCTGGGCGGCGCCGCGCGCCGGCGCATCATGTGCCAGCAGGCCACCGCGAAGGGCTGCAAGTGACCACCCGCGGCTGGATCATCCTGCTGGTTGTCCTGGTGGCGCTCGCCTTCGCCCTCGGCTATTTCGCCTCGACAATCAAAAAGGTGGTCGACAACCGGGATAAGATCGGCGCCGGCCTCGACATTGCGACCGGCGTCCAGACCCTATTTTCCTGACGGTGAACCAATGAAAAAAGCTGACTGGTGGTTCCTGGTGGTCGCCGCGGCCCTGGCCGTCGCGATCTGGTATTTCTTCATCCGGAAGGGCGCCCCGGCCCCCCTGGTCCGGACCTCGACGAAGGCCGAGCCGAATCAGGATCACTTCGTCGGTTCCGGCCTGGTCGAGCCTGATGCCGCCGACTTCGCCGCCGGTCACTACAACGTCGACTACTCGAGCCTTTACCCATGAATTTCCTTCGCCGCCACTGGTTCGCGCTGGCCGTTGTCGTCGCTGTGCTGGTCGTTTGTTTTCTCGTCAACCGGCGCCGGAGCGAATTCGTGACCGACACCGGCGCGCGTTTGACCTGGCTCCAGGGGCTAAAAGCCCTCTTCGGTATGCGCGGTGGGTTTCGGCGCATTATCAACGCGCCTCCCTCGAACGCAACCTAGCGCGCGCCAGTCGTTACGCCTACTTGGCGATTGCGCGCGCATTTCGCTTGACTCGAAAAGCGCATTTCGGCGAGCCTGAGCATTGCCGGGGCCCCTTTCGGGGCACGGCGAGCCGGGTTACTTAGCGAGTCCCCGGCCCGCCGCACTTCCCCCGGCGCGAGAGGCCGGGAGCGGTGGCGAAGATATACCGGATCGGGTCGGGAATTCTATATGCGCCGGACTGGGAAAATCCCCGTACCGGCGAGCTCGTCAGGGCCCACTCCCTGGGGACCCGAGAAGAGGGCGAGGCGGAAACAACCTGGACCCTCGAACGCGCAAAATACCTAAACCGAGTCGCCGCGGAGGCCCCGGCGGCCGGCCAGCTGCTACTTGGAGGCGCGTCTGAGACCTTCGCCGCCGCGGTGGCGGCCTACGCGGCCCGCAAGGCCCGGACCTGGGCCGATGAAACCCGCGCCCGCTGGGCGGCCGAAATTCCCACCATCCTGGGCCGGCAATTTTCCCACCTCGGCCGGCTCGTCACGCTGGGCGATCGGCGCATCCTGGAATTCGCCGGCCCGGCCGGGGCTGAGCTCCTGCAGTCCTGGACCGACGCGGAAATTGCCCGAACCGTGACAGATGAAAAACCGCGGGGCCGGACCCACACCGCGGTCAAGCGGCTGGCGAATCTCGTAAAGCCGGCCCTCCGGCTGGCCTGGGCGAAGGGCTGGGCCGGCGGCGCCCAATTCCCCGTGTTCCCGGAGCTCGAGACCGACTACGAATCGGAGGGCGCCCGCGATTACGCCCTGACCCGCGCGCAGTTTGTCGTGGTTGCCGGCGAGCTTGCCCACCACGACGCGATCAGGCCCCGGGGAAGGCCGGGGCCCGTCCTGGGGGTGTATCCGCGCCTGTGGGCCATCCTGGGGGCCGCGAGCGGCATGCACCGTTACGACGTCAACCGGTTCTCGACCGCCGACTGGGACGAAAAAGGCGGACGCTGGTTCCG
>Ga0137463_1000850_pt1 | contig 10197 bp, 10 predicted proteins | sample EasRivERMGT800_2_FD_102333 | JGI IMG/M metagenome (GOLD analysis project Ga0137463, IMG submission 102333) | Soil microbial communities from meander-bound floodplain in the East River, Colorado, USA - East River MetaG ERMGT800_2 | ecosystem: Environmental > Terrestrial > Soil > Floodplain ...
ATGCGCAGCTGCAGGGCGTGGCGGCGCTCGGCGCAGCGTGACAGCGTGTTTACCGTGTCCATTGGCGAATTGTCGTCCGCTTCGGCGGGGCGATCAAGCAGGCTGGTTCAGCTCGGCGAGCCGCTGCGGCGTGCCGACGTCGTGCCACTCGCCGCGATGGATTTCGCCCGACACCAGACCGCGCGCCATCGCTGAACGCAGCAGCGGCGCGAGTTGTCCCCTGGAGCCGGGTTTCACACTCGCAAAGAGCGCCGGGTGGTACAGGCCGATCCCGCTGAACGTCCATTTGGGGTCGCCCGCGTCGCTGACTTGCGATCCGCGGAGGGCAAAGTCCCCGCGCGGATGGTGCAGCGGGTTCGCGACCAGCACCAGGTGCGCGAGCTGCTCACCCGGCGCTTGCGTGAGGAGACCGGAGAAATCGAAATCGCAGAAGATGTCCCCATTGACGGCGAGAAACCGCGCCTTGCCGAGCGGCGAAAGCGCCTTGGCGATTCCTCCCGCAGTCCCCAGAGCCTCGGCCTCGGGGGAATAGCGGATCGCCACTCCGAAGCGCCGGCCGTCACCGAGCGCCGCCTCGATCATGTGGCCGAGATGCGCGTGATTGATCACGATGTCGCTCACGCCGGCACGCGCGAGCGCCTCGATCAGCCAGCCGATCAGGGATTTTCCGCGCACCTCGAGGAGGCACTTGGGCACGCTGTCCGAGAGCGGACGCATGCGCTCGCCCCGCCCCGCCGCAAGAATCATCGCCTTCATGGCTCGACCTCAGAACGTATAGCCGACGCGCTTCTCCGTCGCTTCGAGCTCGTCGAGCAGGCGCGCGAGCGGCGACAGCCCGCGGTAGCGTTCGCAGGTGCGCCGCAAATAGCCCATCACGCGAGGCTGATCCTTCAGATAGCCGCTCTTGCCGTCCCTGAGAGAAAGGCGCGCGAAGATGCCCAGCACTTTCAGTTGCCGCTGGACCCCCATCCATTCGAAATCGCGGTAGAAATCGGCAAACTCTCCGGCGACGGGCAGCCGCGCGCTCCGCGCCTTTTCCCAGTAACGGACCGCCCAATCGATCACGCGCTCTTCTTCCCAAGCGATGTAGGCGTCGCGCAGAAGCGAAACAAGGTCGTAGGTGACGGGGCCGTACACGGCGTCCTGAAAGTCGAGAATGCCGGGGCAGGGATCGGACACCATCAGGTTGCGGGAATGGTAGTCCCGGTGCACGAATACCCGCGCCTGCGCAAGGTTGTTGGCGAGGATCGCCGAAAACGCATTCTCGAGGCTCTCGGCCTGCGCGGGGGTAAGCTCCCGCCGCATCTGCCGCGAAACGTACCACTCCGGGAACAGGCGCATCTCCTTTTCCATCAGGCCGCGGTCGTACTCGGGCAGGGCACCGGGACGGCTGGCCAGCTGAATCTGGATGAGCGCGTCCAGAGCGTGCCCGTAGAGCACTCCTGCGCTGTGCTCATCGAGTGCGTCCAGATAGGTTGTGTCGCCGAGATCGGACAGCAGCAAAAAGCCCCGGGCGAGATCCTGCGCGTGAATCGCCGGGACGTGTACTCCGGCCTCCGCAAACAAGCCAGCTACCCGAACGAACTGAGCGCAGCTTTCCTTGTCGGGCGGAGCGTCCATTGCGATGAGCGAGGCCTGCGAACCTCCTCGCCGTATCCGGAAATAGCGCCGGAAGCTCGCATCGTCGGAGGCCGGAGCGATGCGGGTCTCAACGCCCAGCGTCGCGTTCAGCCATCCCCGCAGTTCCTCAGCGCGGTCCAAAACTCCTCCGGAAACAAAGAATTGCCTTCACCCCTGATTTATGCGATTTTAGCACTCGCCCCGGCAGCCCATTCGTTACTCACCCCGCGATATGTCTTTTCCCCCCGCCCGCTTTTCGGCGCTGGCATTCGCGCTGTTGTGTTCCGCGTCGGTATTGGGGCAGGGGCAGGGACTTCAAATGCCGCGGCAGGGCCGGGCAAAACCCGATCCTGCCGCGCCGATCACGCTCGACGCCGATCGCATCGAAGGCGTTTCTGGCGGAGACACCACAGCGCAGGGAAATGCGAACCTGCGCCGGGGCGATCTGTCGATCCGCGCGGAGTCGCTCAGGTATTCCGAGAGCGACGAGGAAGTGGAGGCGAAGGGCAACGTGCGCCTTGAGCGCGGTGGCGATGCTCTGAATGGCCCCGGCGTGAGGTATTCGCTCAGGGACGGAACCGGTCTGTTCGAGAAACCCGAATTCAGTCTCGCTCCGCGGGTCAGGGCCAATCAGCCACCGGTTTCCGGGCGCGGAAAGGCGGAGACCATAGAGCTCCTCGGCGAAGACCAGTACCGGATCAAGAACGGCTTCTTCACCACCTGCAAGCCGGGCGACGACGGCTGGTACCTGCGCGCCGACGAGCTCGACCTGGATTTCACGCGCGACGTCGGGACGGCTCGCGGTGCGAGCATGTACTTCGAAGGAGTACCTATCATGGCTGCTCCGACGATGAATTTCTCGCTGAACAATCAGCGAAAATCGGGCTTCCTCCCTCCTTCGACCGGCATTACCGGCAAGAGCGGTATCGAGATAGGCATTCCGTATTATCTGAACCTCGCGCCCAACTACGATCTGACCCTCACCCCACGTTACCTGCAGAAGCGCGGAACGCAGATCGCCGAGCAGGTCCGTTACCTGGGAAATTACTACACCGCTGAACTCAACGCCGAGCAGCTTCCGAACGACCGTACGCTGAATGAGAGCCGGTCGGCAATCAGCTTTGTCGCTGCCTACAACCGCCAGGGCTCGCTGCTGGGCGGGCTGAACCTGAACAAGGTCTCGGACGATAATTACTTCAAGGATCTTTCGACGCGCATCAACCTTACCTCCCAGACCACGCTGCCGCGGGAGGGGTTTGTCACCTACAACGGGACCTGGTGGGGTTCCGGCAACTACTCGACGACGGCACGGATTCAGACGTTCCAGGTACTGCAGGACCCCGAAAATCCGATCGTCGCTCCCTACGGTCGCACACCACAACTCACCTTGAACACCCTGCGCCAGGACATCGGCGGGTTTGATTTCAGATCGGCCGAAGAGTTCGTCGATTTCAGCCATCCCATCCTGGTTACAGGCAAGCGGACTACCGTTTTTCCCAGCCTGAGCCTGCCGCTGATATCTCCCGAGTATTTCTTTACGCCGAAGGTGGGCTATAGTGCGACGTACTATTCGCTGGATCAAAATACGACGGGCGGATCTACGCTGCGGCCGGCTCCACCCGGCGCCACCGAATTACCCGGCTCGATCACCCGAGCCTTGCCCATCTACAGTCTCGACAGCGGCTTGGTCTTTGAAAAGAATACGCAAGCCTTCGGCCAGGCAATCACGCAAACGCTCGAGCCGCGGCTCTTTTACGTGTATGTCCCGTACCGCAATCAGAATCTGATCCCGCTGTTCGACACCGCCGTTGCAGACTTCAACTATGCGCAGATTTTCTCCGAGAACATGTTCTCGGGAGGCGATCGCATCAACGATGCCAACCAGCTCACCGCCGCGGTGACCTCGCGCCTGCTGCTGCCCTCGAGCGGCCAGGAGGTGATGCGCGGCACCCTCGGCCAGCGCTACTACTTCAAGGACCAGCAGGTGACGCTCAACCCGACGGACACGCCGCGGACCTACAAGGCCTCGAACCTGCTGGCCGCGCTGTCGGGGCGTGTGTCCTCGTCCTGGACGATGGATGCGGGCACGGAGTACGACCAGCGCGACTATCGCACCGAGCGCCTGACACTCGCGGCCCGGTATCGCCCCGGGGGGCTCGGGACGGTCAACCTGAGCTATCGCTATTTGAGCGGCGACATCACGCAAGCCGGGCCTACCAAGCAGATAGACATCTCGGCGCAATGGCCGCTCTTCGGCCGCTGGTACGGGGTCGGCCGGTTCAACTATTCGCTGCCCGACAGCCGTGTCATCGAGGGCATCGGGGGATTGGAATACGCCGCCGGCTGCTGGACGACCCGCCTGGTGATGCAGCGATTCGCTCTCACGGCAGGCACTTCGTCTTCGAGCGTGTTCATTCAACTCGAACTGAACGGCTTCTCGCGACTCGGGTCCAATCCGCTCGAGGCGCTGAAGCGCAACGTCCCGGGCTATCAGCGGATCAACGCTCCAGCGCCGGACAGCAAGCCGGACGCCCCCGTTGACCTCTACAATTGATGCTGGACGTGACGATCCGATGAGACTTGGACTGCCCCTTCTTCTGCCGCTCGTGTGCAGCGCGGCGCTCGCGCAGGGTGTGCGTCCCGACCAGGCGGCATCCGGCCGCATCGATCTGCTCGATCGCATAGTCGCGGTCGTCAACAAAGAGGTGATCACTCAGTTCGAGCTTACAGGCCGCATCGAGCGCGTGCAGAGGGAACTCCAGCGCCGGGGGACGTCCAGCGTGAACCGCTCCGAGCTCGAACACCAAGTGCTCGAGCGCCTCGTCGTCGAGAAAGTCCAGCTGCAATTTGCGCGCGAGACCGGTATGCGCGTCGACGACCTGGAGCTCGATCGCACCGTCAACCGAGTCGCGGAAAACAACAAGCTCTCGCTGACGGAGTTCAGGCAGAGGCTTGAAGGCGATTCCGTCCCCTTCGACACGTTCCGGGAGGAGCTGCGCAACGAGATACTGCTGACCCGGTTGCGAGACCGCGAGGTCATGAGCAAGCTGGTGGTCAGCGAAAGCGAAATCGACAACCTCATCCTCGAGCAAAGCGAAAGAAAGGAGGCCGAGACCGAATTCAATATCGAGCACATCCTGGTCCGCGTGCCCGAGCAGGCGACGCCTGCGCAGGTGGAAGCCAGGCGTGCCCGCGCCGAAGAGGTGGTCAGGCGGCTCAAGGACGGCGCTGATTTCGCACAGGTCGCAGCAACGTACTCCGACGCCCCGGACGCGCTTCAGGGCGGTGTCATCGGCTGGCGCAGCCGGCAGCGCCTTCCGGAGCTGTTCCTGGAAGCCCTGACGGGGCTCAATGTCGGGGGCGTGAGCGGGGTGTTTCGCAGCCCTGCCGGATTTCACGTCGTCAAGCTCCTGGAATTGCGCGGAGCCGGTGCGCCCATGATGGTCGAACAGGCGCATATCCGGCACATCCTGGTGCGCACCAACGACCTCGTTTCCGAGAATGAGGCCAAGAGGAAGCTGCTTGGCCTGCGCGAGCGCATCGTAAACGGAGTCGATTTTGCCGAGCTTGCCCGCCTGAACTCGGATGACGGCACAGCTTCGCGCGGCGGAGATCTGGGATGGGTCTATCCGGGGGACACCGTCCCCGAGTTCGAGCGTGCGTTCATGGAGCTGAAGCTCATGGAAGTCAGCCAGCCCGTGAAGAGTCCCTTCGGCTGGCACCTCATCCAGGTGCTCGAGCGGCGTACCGCGGATGTGTCCACGGACCGCAAGCGAGTCGAGGCGCGGAAGGCCCTGCTCGACAGAAAAGGCGACGAAGCCTACCAGGAGTGGCTGCGCCAGCTTCGCGACCGCGCGTACGTCGAGTTGCGGCTGGAAGAACAGCGGTGAGTGTGCGCGCGGAAACACCGACCGCCCGGCGGACTGCCATCCCCCCGGATGCGGATTTCCCCGTCTCCGTCGCCGTGACCTCCGGAGAGCCCGCGGGGATCGGACCCGAAATCTGCCTGGCCCTGGGGGAAAGCCCGCTTGCGACTCGCGTGGTCGTGCTCGGGGACCGGGAGATGCTGGAGGCGCGCGCCCGACAGCTCGGGATTCGCGTGAAGTTGCGCGAGCCCGGCTCGCCGGTGGTGCCCGGCTCGGTCGCGTGCCTGCACCTGCCCCTCTCGTACACCAGCTGCGCCGGAGTGCTCGACCGGCGCAGCGCTCGCTATGTGATTTCCCTACTCGACCGGGCGGTCGCCGGCTGCAGGGCCGGCGAATTCGCGGCGCTCGTCACCGCACCGGTCCACAAGGGCGTCATCAACGACGGCGGCATTCCCTTCGTCGGTCACACGGAGTACCTCGCGGAACGCACCGGCACCCCACACGTAGTGATGATGCTCGCCGGCGGAGGCCTTCGCGTCGCCCTCGCCACCACGCACCTCGCCCTCAAGGACGTGTCACGCGAGCTGACTCGCGAGAGCCTGGAGCGGACCGTCCGGATTCTCTGTGCCGGTCTCAGCGGCCGCTTCGGCATCGCCGCACCCCGGATTCTGGTTGCCGCCCTCAACCCCCACGCGGGAGAAGGCGGATATTTCGGCCGGGAAGAAATCGACGTGATCGGGCCCGTTCTCGAGAAGCTGCGGTCGGAAGGGATGCATCTCGTCGGACCTTTGCCCGCGGACACGCTTTTTGTTCCGGAGCGGCTCGCGGACGCCGATTGCGCGCTCGCCATGTACCACGACCAGGGACTGCCGGTGCTCAAGTACGCGAGCTTTGGCAAAGGGGTCAACATCACGCTCGGCCTGCCGATGATCCGCACTTCGGTTGATCACGGCACGGCGGTCGACATCGCCGGAACCGGCCGGGCGCAGCCCGACAGCCTCTTCGAGGCCGTGGAGACCGCGATCAGCATGGCGCAGACCGAGGCACGGCGGGCGCGCTAGCACCCAAGTGGCGACGCGCCGGCACGCTCCGCGGAAAAGGTTCGGCCAGCACTTCCTCGTCGATCTGGCGATCATCGAGCGCATCATCGGGGCTATCGACCCTCTGCGAGGCGACCATGTCGTCGAAATCGGTCCGGGCCTCGGGGCGCTGACGGTGCCGCTGCTCGCGCGTCTCGATCACCTGCATGTCGTCGAGATCGACCGGGACCTGTGTGCCCGCTTGCGCGAGCTCCATTCCGCCGAGCAATTGACGGTGCACCAGGCCGATGCGCTCAAGTTCGACTTCGCCGCCCTGCCCGCGCCCTTGAGAATAACGGGCAATCTGCCGTATAACATCTCTACCCCGCTCCTGTTTCACGCTGCCGCTGCGGCGGGCCGGTGCAGGGACTTTCACTTCATGCTCCAGCAGGAGGTAGTCGATCGCATGGTCGCGAAGCCTTCGGAGTCCGCGTACGGCCGGCTCTCGGTGATGCTGCAGTACCGTTTCCGCCTCGAGAGGCTTTTCGATGTTCTTCCCGGGTCTTTCCGACCGCAGCCCAAGGTGCACTCCGCCGTGGTGAGGCTGCTGCCCCGCCCCGTGGAGCAGCTCGGTGCAGTGAGCGAAGGCGGCTTTTCGCGGGTCGTCACCCGAGCGTTCTCGATGCGGCGGAAGACTCTCAAGAACACGCTCTCGGGTCTGATTTCCGTAGGCGAGCTCACGGAACTCGGCATCGAACCGGGCAGGCGGGCGCAGGAGCTTCCGGTTGCGGCGTTTGTCACAATCGCCAATCATCTTGCCGGCGCCGAAACTGGACCGCGCTGACGGCCGCTGGCAAAATGGTATATATAGCCGTATGAAAACCCAAAGCATTGGCAGGGGATGACGATGGGCCTCCTTGACGACCTGAAAAAGCAAGCGGACCTGGTAAAGACCCAGCAGATTCATCAGCAGACTCTGCATGGGGACAAGCTCAAGCTCGTCGAAGACAAGATGAAGCAGACGTTCCAGTACGTCCACGAGCTGCTCAAGCAGCTTGGTGTCGTCAAGCCGACCAGTCCCCTTGTCTATTCGATTCCCGGCGTGACCGACTTCAGGAACCTCACGTTTGCCGAGTCGTTCATCGACTACCGGAAGAAGAAGATCAACGACAAGGAGTACTTCGACACGGTCCACTTCTTCATCAAGTGGTCCGGGCCGGATACTTATACGACCGAAAAGGACATGCCCCCGGCGATGCAGCGGATCCGTGAGGCGCTGTGGCTCAGCAAGGTCAAGTTCATCGAGGAAGAGAAGAAAAACGCGAAGGGCTTTGTCGTCGGCGCCAAGTTCATCGTTCCCGCCTCGGTCCTTACGGACATCATTTTTAAGGCCGATCACGAGCAGGGAAAGCTGCACTTTCAGACGACCCACATGTTCGGGCTCGGCGTCGAGTACATCTCTGTTCCAGCGTCGGAGGTCACCGAGGCGATGCTGGACGATCTCGCCAAGGCCCTGATCGGGCAGCCAAGCGAGATCCGAAAATTCCGCGTTGCCGGCGCCCCGGGGATGTTCCGCTGAAGGGCGGTCGCGGCTCGCGCGACCGGAGTTGCTGCATCCCTACTTTCGCTGGATCAGCTCGATCTTGTAAGCGTCGGGGTCCTCGACGAACGCGATCACCGTCGTGCCGTGCTTCATCGGACCGGCCTCGCGCGTGACCTTTCCCCCGCGGCGCTTCACCTCTTCGCAGGCCTTATAGGCGTCGTCGACCGCGATGGCGACGTGGCCGTAGGCGTTGCCGAGCTCGTACTTGTCCACGCCCCAGTTGTAGGTCAGCTCGAGCACGGCGCTGTCCGATTCGTCGCCGTAACCCACGAACGCCAAGGTGAACTTGCCGTCCGGATAGTCGTTCTTGCGGAGCAGCCGCATGCCGAGAACCTCGGTGTAGAAGCGCAGCGACCGGTCAAGGTCGGCGACCCGCAGCATCGTGTGCAGGATTCTCATGGTTTTCTCCTAGAATTCGGGCAAAGTTTTCGAAAGCGCGCTGAGTTCCCTTCGCGCCTCGCGGTAGCGCGGATAGAGCGTGGCGACCCCATCCCAGAAACGCGCCGAATGATTGAGCTCGAGTCGATGGGCGAGTTCGTGGGCGACCACGTAGTCGACAAGATGCGCAGGCAGCAGGATCAGCCGCCAGTTGAGCCGGATCCGCCCGCTGGCGCTGCAACTGCCCCACTGTGTTTTTGCGTTTGACAGGCCGACTCCGGATACGGTGAGGTCGAGGGCGCGCGACAGCACCACGACGCGTTCGTGAAACAATGCAAGCGCCTGCTCGCGTATCCAGGCGAGCACCCGTTCGCGCAGGCTGGCTCCGTCGGCAAGGCCGACTTCGAGCAGCCCGCACGAGAGCCGAATGCCGTTTTCCCCGAGCCGCAGCGCCAGCGTCACGCTTTGCCCCAGCCAAGGCAGAGTCGTGCCCGCTTCCCAGACGAAGGGCCGCCGGCGCGGCGCCGCCAGCCGCCTGCGGATCCAGCGCTCCTTTTCCCGCATGAAGGTCTCGATTTCGGCTATAGCGGCATGGCGCGGCGCGCGCGCCTCGATCCCGTTGCCGTCGACGAACAGCGCGATGGTTCGACGTCTGGCGCGAACGAGCTTGTAGCTCAGGATCTCGCCCGCTAGCTGTACCTGGCGATCCCGCCCGACCTTCTCCGGCGGGGGTGAAATGTCAAAGGGAAGCCGAAGTTGCTTCAGCGCTGAGGACATAAGCTCGCCATGCGGTCTTCAATCCATTTCTCGACCAGCTTGTTCAACGACTCCGGCGTGTGCGCGCGCGAATCGATCGGCGTCCCGATCTCCACGGTCACCGTGCCCGGTCGCTTGAGGAAAGCGTTGCGGCCCCAAAGCAGACCGGCGTTGTGAGCAACGGGCACCACGAGTGCGCCGCATTGCACGGCGAGCCAGGCGCCGCCTTCGTGATATTTGCCGCGTTCGCCGGGCTTCACGCGCGTTCCTTCCGGGAAGATCGCGATCCAGAAGCCCTGGGCAAGGCGTTCGCGGCCCAACTCGGCCATCCGCTTGAGCGCCCGGACTCCGCTGCTGCGGTCGATCGCGATCGGGCTGGTGAGCGCGAGCCCCCAGCCGAAGAAGGGAATCCAGAGGAGCTCGCGCTTGAGCACCAGGACTTGCGGCGGCAAAATCACCTGGAAAGCGAGCGTTTCCCACGCCGATTGATGCTTGGAGAGGATCACTGCCGGGCTTTTCGGCAGGTTCTCCTTCCCGACCACGCGGTAATCGATGCCGAGGACTTTCCGAACGAGCCAGATCATCACATGCGACCAGCCCGAGATCACGCGATAGCGCGCGAGCCGCGGCAGAGGAAAAGTGGCGAGCGCGACGATCGCGTAGGGCGGGGTGATTACGATCTGAGCTGCCGCGAAGGCGAGCGAGCGCAGAAAGATCATTGACACAGTGCTTGCGCCACGGCGGCGAGGTCGGGATAGACCGTCGTCCCATCGGGCAGGCCGCCCGCGGCGCGCGTTTTCCGTCCCTTGCCCGTGAGCACCAGGATCGGCTGTCCTCCGACGGCGGCCGCGGCCTGCAGGTCGCGCAGGCTGTCCCCCACGCACGGCGCCTGATCCAGCGCCACATTGAAGCGCTCCGCTATGGCGTAGAACATCCCCGGGTTCGGCTTGCGGCA
>Ga0137463_1000851_pt1 | contig 10193 bp, 12 predicted proteins | sample EasRivERMGT800_2_FD_102333 | JGI IMG/M metagenome (GOLD analysis project Ga0137463, IMG submission 102333) | Soil microbial communities from meander-bound floodplain in the East River, Colorado, USA - East River MetaG ERMGT800_2 | ecosystem: Environmental > Terrestrial > Soil > Floodplain ...
CTATCTCTCTCAGGTTGATAAGAGTTGATTTCGTCTTTAGAGTGACTGAATTGCAGCGAAATGATCCATTGTTTTACATGATACCCTGCTTGAATCGCGTCAGAAATAGCGGGCTTCAGGGAAGTGTTTCCCCCCGAGAATGTATTGGGACCCCAGAAAAATACATACGGCGCTATGTCATTATAAGTAGGCCTTGTTATTCTTCTGGAATAGGAAAATTGAATTTCCTTTTGCATGCCAAGATCTTTTTTTAAGAAGAAACTGGGAAAGAAATGACTGTATTTCCTGTTAATAAGGTCTTTCTGGGTTGGTGTGCTAATAGATGTATGAGTGTATTCATACCGAAGGCCACTGTTAACCTGCCAATTCTTCCCTGCCTTCCATTTTGTTGATATATAAGCTGCCTCTATTTGTTCGCTAAGGGATGAGTAGGAAGTAAAAACAGGATCTATCGCCCATGCATTATTTGCCCATCTCTGAACAGAAACATTATTATCAAGGCTTGACGTTACGGCTTTAATACCTGCTTCCCATGTAAATGAAGTAGAACTGTTATATTGGTAATCGGCCTTCGCGATAAGGAACCGGATTGGAGTAGTTTTTTTTAAATCTATTTTCGAAGCTTCGTTTTTGTTAAGTTGCTCATAAAACAATTTGTTATCATAGTTGGAGGGATTGTCGTTATGATAATAGAGATAATCCAGGTTAAAATTGATTTCAGTTTTTGAGTTAATTTTTGATTGCAGTCCAATGGCCCCGGTTGCACTTTGCCAGATATTGGATTCATAAATGTTCAGGTTAGTAATGACAGTAGAATCTTTTGCAGCGTGATTATTATCGATTGCATAAGCGTTCATGTCCCAATTCCTCCTATAGGCGGTGAGCCCAAGGTTCAGCAATGTATTATTGGTAAGTTTCCATTCCAAACCGGCATTTAGGTTTTGCTGGGTAGTAATATTTTCCCGGTGGCTATCGTCATGTACGGTTTGAATAAACCCGTTGTCAAGTGATTTCCTGTCCAGTTTGAATATATGCTGGTTGTGGTTTCTTAAAATAGTGTAATCTATGAAGTAGGCAAACTTTTCGTTCCGGTGGTTAAGGTTAAAATTTCCACCGAGTGTTTCAGCCCATCTGTATCCCAGTGTAAGCCCAAAGGAGCCTTTGGTACCAAAGCCCGCATTTCCTTTCATAACAATATGAATAATTCCTGCGTTTCCTTCGGCATCGTATTTTGCCGGTGGGGTAGTAATGAGTTCAATTTTTTCAACGTTTGATGCGCTCATACCGTCCAGCATCTGGACCACAACATCCAAGGGTACCTGCATTAATTTGTCATTTATCATGACCCGAACACCGGTTTTTCCATTCATAGTGATACTGTTATTTGGCTTGTCCACTACGACTCCGGGAGATTTTTGAAGTACCTCCAGAATGGTATTGCCAGAGGAAGTGATACTGCTTTGAACATTTACTACAAGCCTGTCTATCTTTTGTTCGAACAGCGGCTTTTTGGCCTTTACTACCACTTCACTCAACTTAGTGTCGGCTTCTTCAAGGATTATATCCGGCAGAATAATATTCTTTTCTTCTACCGAAATGCGCTGTGACAAGAATTTGGAATATCCAACTATGGATGAAGAGACCAGGTAATGGCCGGGCACAATATTCTCGAAAATAAATTCTCCATCATTATTTGTTACAACTTCTTTCAGCAAAGCGGAGTCTGAGTCAAGAAGGAATACAGTTGCAGATGGCAAATTCTTTTGCCGGTCTGTTACTCTCCCTTTAATGTTTGCCTGACCGAAGGAACATACTGAGAAACATGATAAAATCAAAATGAAAATCGATGTTTTCATTATGACTTTGATTTATAAAATACTTTTGCCATAAGAATTCAACTTTTTATTGCAAAAACCTTTGTAAAAGGTATCAGCAGACTCCTCAGAATTTTAATTGTTTAACGCTCCGTTGTCAATCCAGCAAATGATTGAGCTCTTTTGCGCAGTGTTTAATCTTCCATTTTGCGGCATAGCTCCTGAAATCACAGCTGAGCGAATATCTGCACGGGCATTAAAAATCTGGGAATAAGTAATTAATTCACCCGGTCCATTAGTGCTTCCTGCTCCATGACAGCCACTGCAAAATGACTGTACAATTGGTTTGACATCTGTTAAAAATGTTTTAGCCGGTCCGCTGCAATCAATAGAATTGTCGCTTGAACCCTTATCCGTTGTACTCTTGGTGCAGCCCACTATAAAAGCAAGAATTGAAATGCTTATGAGACCTTTTTTTATAAACTGCATTTTGGATGTCTGACAAAACTTGTCTTTCCTTGTTTGTGATCGTGACTTCATTTTTTAAATGGTTTTTGTTTTTATTTCAATAGATAAATAGGTCCGGCATAACTTGCTCTTCAACTTATTCAAACCTTATTTTGCCAAGTGCAATAAGATTCTAAAAATAGGGACCAAAAGGAGCGCAAGATAGAAACAACACTATCTGAAAAATTTGCCCATTTCCTACCGGAGATTCTTTTTTTTCCATCGGCTCATGTAGCAATGCCTATGGAAAAATTATTTTGATTAAATAATATTTTTTGTAATTGTTTTCTTGCCTTTGAAAGATTGGACTTGGAAGTACCGACCGAGATATCCAGTTTTTCTGCGATCTCATCATGGCTTAACCCTCCAATCACGAACAGGTTGAACACGGTCTGGTAAGCCGGTGAAAGATCCCTTATGGCCTGGATAATTTCTTTATGAGTCAGTCTTTCCACTGCATTTTCATTTACCGACGGAAGCTGGTACACTACATTATCCAGGTCTGTTACCACCCGGTGCTTTTGATTTCTCCTGAAATGATCGATAGCGGTACAAACCATAATTTTCCGCAACCAGCCTTTGAACGAACTGACCACATCGGCATAAGCCGGTCTGTAATGATGAATCTCTTTGAAAATTTTTAGAAACCCGTCATTCAGGATTTCGACTGCATCCTCGGGGCTGTTGTTGTACCGGTCGCAAATAGAAAAAGCGTAACCATAGAAAGAGCTATAGATCACCTTCTGGCTCTCCCGGCTATTCAGAGCGCAAGCCCTGACATGGTAAGTGAGTTCCTCCGCTGATAACAAGGTCAAATTATGTTTTGGTGAATAAACCGGGAAATCATTATAAAAAATTTCAAGAGCGGAAGGTAGACACAACTCCAATGCATAAATCTGTCCTTTTTCCTATCGGACATCCTTTTCTTTCCATCGGCAAAAAACAGCAATCCTGGTTTCATGAAGTTGAACCCAAGGTTTTGCGGCAATTGGTCAAATTATCTACTGCAGAGGCTTTCCGCACTCATAGATTTTATAGGAGAATGCTCGTCTTTTTTTGCATTCTGGGAAAAAAATTTTTTAATTCTTTTGTGGCCCCACTCAATTAGAAAATCATCCCGGTGAACACCATTAAATATATTATCCCTGGTTTCTTCAAAGGCTCCCCAATCATTTTTATTATGGAAATATTGGTTATAAAATTCACGAGACCAATCCAGAATCTCTGAAAGGCATCCAACATATACAAAATAGTTTTTCTCATTGCAGAAATCATATAGTGGCTTCAAAAATTTGCCTGCCAGACAAGCTGCAATACTTTCGATCGGATCGGTATCACCAATCTGATCAGTTTGATTCTTTGAATATGCAATCATATTTACTAATACTTATTTTAAAAATTCAGAAAAATAAAAGTCAACAAGTTTTTATCCTCTTTCTTTTGAAAACAACTGAAGAGTGATTACTGATCTATCAATTTGCCGGTAACCAGCGTATGCTTTGCCTGATTAAAAATTCTGTTTTTTACCTTCACTATTAAAGCGGTACCCCATTTCGATAAACAAATCTTTTATGCCCTCTGATAATGCCTCGGAAAAAAGTGATGCCTGAGTTTTGCTTTTCGAAAACAATCGTTGAATAAATGCGATTAGTTTCATAATATCTGGTTTAATACAAAATCCATAGGACAGGAATAAAAAGATTTACCGCGCAACTACTAAAATTGTTGCACAGCTGAGAAAATAAATACATGATTTGTCTAAGGGAATACAGGAAACTGCTTTTTCATGCCGGGAATTATTTACAACTCCTCTCAAATTTCATGTTAGATCGTATTTTTTTTACTTTGAGTTGCTTAATCAAGATCATTCAAAAGGCTATTTTTTTATCCGGATGCATTGATCATTTAACAAAGCATAAAGGCGGAAAGAAATTATTCTCCTATACTTCCGGTATTAACTAAGCATTTTCTGGTAATTCATAGCAAATCGCAAAATACCGTTGGGGGAAATAAATACTCCGAAGATTATCCCGGGTCTGCCAATGGATAGTTTCCTCCCTGCCACAATTCAATTGTCCTATACTTTTACACCTTCATAATATTATACACCATTAAACTAGTTATATAACCTTAACCATTAGCCATCCTATTAAGAAACGATCTATAAAGCAACAAAAGTTCTTTCACTTGTAATGTTGTCATTGCCCTTTCTTTTCCCCTGCGAAAAAGGTAAGGATACAATGCCGGCGTTTTCTGCATCGGAACAACAACAAAACCATAGTTTATGAAAATCCTGAACATTCTTTCTGTATTTGTTATCAGTCTTTTACAGGCTCATGCGCAACCGGGGATTTCGAAAGGATACAAAAAAGGAAATATTGTTTTGGCCGATAGTACTGTACTGGTTGGATATATCAAAGAAAGCATGCATAGTAATGCTTCTGTTATCCTGGTTCGTGAACAGGGAGGAAAGAAAAAAACTTATCATGGGAATGAGCTTATATCTGCCGAAATCGACGGTTCATTATTTCTATGCCTCCAAGGAGATTTCTTCAGAATTATCAGCGATGGCAAAATAAGCTTTTTGCGAAAGGAGAGTGATGCTTCCGGCATTCCATCCTATAATGGAACTGAAGCCATATTTACAGATCATACAGATGGCCGGCGCGGTGATTATTTTATCTACCAAAAGGAGCCCCGCGAATTAAAACTTGTCACAAAGAAGACTTTTGACAACATAGTTGCCACCGCTTTTGGTAACTGTGATGCCGCGATAGATAAAGCAAAATCGTTGAACCACGACATTGCTCAACTGAAAGAGGCGGTTGACATTTATAACAGCAGAAATGATAAATAATTCTTTCATTTCAGTGAATGAAAGTCGTTAAGGATAAATAAAAATCTCATGTGTGGTTACAGTGTTCATAAGCAGTCCAAAAAGGCCCGGCAATTTCATTGTTGCCGGAGCCTTTTATTTTTTCATGGTGAAACGGAGAAAAGTATTTAGAATTTGAAAATATATACAACAGGTTCAGCAAGAACAATGCAACCGTTTCCGGAATAAAAAAAATTTATCACTAAACCAAAAATCGGATTCGAACATGTCAACCTTGACCATGTCTAAACCCAGGCATGTGAGCTCCACGCCCCCTCCAATTAAAGTCAAACGAGTTGAATCGATTGACCTTTTGAGAGGTATTGTCATGATTATTATGGCGCTCGATCATGTTCGTGATTATTTTCACCGGGATGCTTTCCTGTATAATCCGGAGGATCTGAGCCATACCAGCGTGCCCCTTTTTTTTACAAGATGGATAACTCATTTCTGTGCGCCTGTTTTTGTTTTTCTCGCGGGCACTTCAGCTTATTTATATGGCGCAAAGAAAAGCAGGAAAGAATTATCTTTTTTTCTTTTAACAAGAGGTATATGGCTGGTATTTGTAGAACTTTTTATTGTATCGCTGTTCAGAACATTCAATCCTCTTTATACCTACACCAATTTGCAGGTAATCTGGGCTATCGGTATCAGTATGGTTGCTTTATCCGCAATCATTTATATGAGCAGGCGTTTTATCCTGTTAACTGGTATTTTATTAATTGGTGCACACAACCTTCTTGACAGTGTGCATGTGCCGGGTAATGGTATACTATCTTTTCTCTGGTCCCTGTTGCATGAAACAGGACATTTTACATTCGGGCAGTTTTCTGTTTTTGCGCATTACCCATTGCTTCCATGGATTGGAATAATGATGACCGGATATTATTTTGGCCAGTTATATATTTTCGGTTTTGATCCTGTAAAGAGAAGAAATATTCTTCTCTCCATTGGAATGGGCGCAATTGCTTTATTCATCATTTTACGAACCGGGAATTTATATGGTGATGCTGCTCTTTGGTCGGTCCAAAAAAATCCTGCTTTCAGCCTGCTGTCTTTTCTGAATGTTACAAAATACCCGCCCTCTTTTCTTTATACATTGATAACATTGGGGCCGGCCTTAATTTTTCTTGCTGTTGCTGAAAAGCCATTGAAAGCATTGACAACAAAACTTGCGATTTTCGGGAGAGTGCCTATGTTCTATTACCTGGCGCATATTCTCCTGATACATATTCTTGCTACCATCGGGGCAATTATCACGGGATACAAATTATCGGATATGATATTAACCACCAGCGTGCAAAGCGCCCCTTCCCTGAAAGGTTATGGTTTTAATTTAACAGTCGTGTACGCCGTATGGGCAGGGTTGATTCTCATTTTGTACCCATTGTGTAAATGGTTTGACAGATATAAAAAAAATCATCAATCCACGCAATGGTGGTTGAGTTATTTCTGAACAGGCAATAGAACTAATCTTAAGAACCGCATGAACAGTCCTGGCTTTTAAAGCAAAAAAATATTTTATCTGCAAAAATTAAGATTGAATATGGTAACAGTGACTGCGACTAGTTCACCAGTTGCGAATTACAGGCCTGATGTAATAAAAATGAATCGTGTTCAATCAATTGACCTTTTGAGAGGTACTGTAATGATCATCATGGCGATTGATCACGTGCGCGATTATTTCCACAAAAGCTCTTTCCTGTACGATCCCACCAACCTTGACCATACCAGCGTTCCTATATTTTTTACAAGATGGATAACGCATTTTTGCGCGCCTGTCTTCATGTTCCTGGCGGGCATCTCGTCTTATTTATACGGCATCAAAAGAACCAGGAAAGAATTGTCTTTTTTCCTTTTCACAAGGGGAATATGGCTTGTATTCGTAGAACTTTTCATCATCAAGCTGGGTTGGGCATTTAATCCTTCCTTTCATTTTTTTTATTTACAGGTTATCTGGGCTATTGGCATCAGCATGATAATTTTATCAGTCATGATTTATATGAAGATGCGACTGATATTGTTAACAGGCATTTTATTAATTGCAGCCCATAACGTGTTAGATACGGTGCATGTACCGGGCAATGGAACGATATCTTTTCTCTGGGCCTTGCTACATGAGCCAAGGGATTTTATTTTTGGGGATTTTTCTTTTTTTGTACGCTATCCTGTATTACCATGGATTGGGGTATTGGCCGCAGGCTATTGCTTCGGCACCTTATATGCACCCGGCTATGATGCGAAAAAGAGAAAGCGAACAATTTTATACCTTGGAGTCGGAGCGATTATTCTTTTTATCCTCCTGCGATCGGTTAATTTATATGGTGATGCCGCTCATTGGTCATTCCAAAAAAATGTTGTTTTCAGCTTTTTATCGTTTTTGAATGTTACCAAGTATCCACCTTCTCTTCTTTATATATTAATGACCCTGGGACCAGCATTGATTTTCCTTGCCCTTACGGAAAAACCGCTGAATGCAATAACTGCAAAGATCTCAGTTTTTGGAAGAGTGCCCATGTTCTATTACATCGCTCATATTTTCCTGATACACTTATTTGCCATCATCGGGGCAGTCATTGCGGGCTATAAATGGTCCGATATGGTGTTATTAACGAACAGGGTAAGCCGCGTTCAGGAACTAAAAGGTTACGGATTTAATTTAATAACTGTTTACATAGTCTGGATAGTCGTAATCATCATTTTGTATCCATTCTGTAAATGGTTCGATCGCTATAAAAAAGCTCATCTGCCAGGACACCGATGGTTAAGCTATCTGTAATACAGTACCCTGCTGCCGGCAACGAAAGCAAATCAGTAAATAACAAAGGAATAAAGACGTAACTATTTACATACTCAGGACGTCGTTTCTTATTGCGTATTAAAAGAAAAACCAGGTCAATTGATTATTAATTATAAAAACAATTTTTATGTCAAAGATTAAGGAAATAATAGTTGCATCTGTTCTTCCGGCTCTTAAAGAAGTTGGAAAAATAGAAATGGAAAATGTGCTTTCGGGCATTAAAGAGCATAACACGCCGGAAATTTATCAAAATACGCTCCAGGGATTGCATTCCAACTTTTCATTATTAAAGGAAACGGCTCTTAAAACAAAGACCCAGGTAGATGATGGGATAATTGACCTGGTACTTGAAGCAGTTAAGGACTGTGCAGATGCAGGCGGAATTATTCTTGCATAATCAAAACAAAGTTTTTCTCATAAGCAGTTAGCTATTAATTTAAACCCCATGTTTCTACATAGGGTTTTTTATTATTCTGCATGTGGCACGTCTTCAAGGCGATAATATATTTTTAATCCTCGGTCTTTTGCAATTCTTACATCTTCGTCAGCTCCTTTAGAAGGCCCTTCGAGCCGAAGAATTGCGTCGCATTTTAAAAGTAATCTGTGAGCAACAGGGTACAAAATTTCTTCGTAAGCTCTATCGCCCGGCCTTGTTGAACCAGCGAGATCAAGTAAAGGTAATGCAACCCATTCGCCAATCATGGGTATATGTCCTAACCTGAACAAGGGAAGCGCCGCGGCTTCTAATTTTCTTAAATTTTGCTGCATTAATATCGGGTCATCATTTGTGCCACTACGATAAGGGCCTGCAATAAGTATCAGCATATATTTTTCTTTTTACAAAGAAAGTAAATCAAAGACAGGAAAGAATTAAGGTAGTTTAAGAAATAAATTTCTTGCTTTTATTTCCTCGTATTGTGCTTAAAAATTCAGGTGTTATTCCCAGGTAAGAGGCAATTTGTTTTTGTGTAACCTGCTTTGCGATCTGAGGATATTTAGAAAGAAAGTTGTTATATCGTTCTTCGGCCGAAAGAGATAGATTTTGTATAACTCTTAATTGTTCCCTGATATAAGCGTTTTGCATGATTATCCTGAAGAATCTTTCAAATTTAGGCAGCTTGAGATAAAGCTTGTCTAAAGCATCCTTTTGCAATTGAAAAATTCTGCTATTTTCAACCGCCTGAATATTCAGCATGGCGGGTTTTTGATTTACAAAACAAAACATATCAGTTATCCACCAATCCGCAATAGCAAACATAATAGTTGATTCTTTACCCTCTTTGTCAATATAATATGCTCTTAATATCCCGGAATGAACAAAGCTGATACTTTTGCAAATTTGTCCCTCCCGTAAAATAAAATCTTTCTTAGAAACTTCCTGTCGATTTAAAACTGACACGAAATAAGAGATTTCTTCTTTGTCAAGTGAAATATGTTTAGCAACGTTAGTTAAGATAGAGGTATGTTCCATTGTTTACAAGTATTAGAATCTATGGAACTATCAGCACGCGGAAATTACATTGTATATACTATTCATGTGGTAACTGTTTGCTGCAGCCATTATTCATAAGAATAAAAGTATTTATGAATCCAGGTATTTTTCCCTGATAATATTAATATGATGCAATTCATGTCCGGCTATGTGATAACCTAATGCCCGAACAGTTGCTTTATTATTGTTTGCAATGCCTGTTCTTAACAGGGCTTCCTCGTCAAGGCCTTCGTATAAAGTAATCGTTGCGTTACGGACGGCTTCATATTCCCTCAATATATTTTCTATACTCCTGTTATTGGCATTTGAAAAAAGCGCATAATCGTCTTGCTCAAAACCCGGAAGCTCTGTCTTTTCATTTCTTGCAAAACATAAAGCACGGTATGCATAAATGCGTTCGTCATCTATGATATGCACCAGTATTTCCCTGATGGTCCATTTATTTCTTGCATACCTGTATACAAGCTTATCTTCTGGCAAAGCGAGAATGAATTTCTTTACTTTTTCAAAATTCTCTTTTAGATGTGTCAGCAGCAATCCATCATCCGGTACGAGTTTAATATATTGTATTGCATGCGGTGGAAATTCTCCTTCTTTTGGTTTTTCTATTTTCTTCATCTGAAGATTATTTAACGTTAAGTCAGCTCATAAATATAGGTAATTTTTTAAGTTTGGATTGACTGTTCTTTTGATAAATCCTTGAGC
>Ga0137463_1000852_pt1 | contig 10190 bp, 11 predicted proteins | sample EasRivERMGT800_2_FD_102333 | JGI IMG/M metagenome (GOLD analysis project Ga0137463, IMG submission 102333) | Soil microbial communities from meander-bound floodplain in the East River, Colorado, USA - East River MetaG ERMGT800_2 | ecosystem: Environmental > Terrestrial > Soil > Floodplain ...
GCGGCGTTCATCAGCGGCTCCACCCAGCTCACCACCATCGTCGATACCCTCGCGCACCGCGACTTCGCCATCTACCCCAGCCTCGCCTTCGCGGCGGTGGCCTTCCTCATGGTCCTGCTCGCCGAGAACGCGCGCATTCCGATCGACAACCCGACCACCCACCTCGAGCTGACCATGGTTCACGAGGCGCTGATCCTCGAGTATTCGGCGCGGCACCTGGCGCTGATCGAGTGGGCGATCGCGATCAAGCTCTTCGCATACATCACGATCGGGATCGCGCTGTTCGCGCCCTGGGGCATCGCCGATGCCGGCGACTGGTCGGCGCTGCCGTACGCGTTTGCGGCGCTCGCGGGCAAGCTCGCGCTCGCCGGCGCCGGGCTCGCGCTGATCGAGACGCTGCTCGCGAAGCTGCGCCTCTTTCTCGCGCCGGAATTCCTGTCCACCGCGTTCCTGCTCGCGGTGCTCGGCATGCTGACGCACTTCCTGGTTCAAGGCTGAAGGAGATGCCGCTCCTCGCCCAATTCGTCAACCTGCTCGCGGCGTTTCTGCTGCTGCTCGCGTTCGCGATGCTGTCGCAGAGGCGCGTCCTCACGCTGATCAAGCTGTTCGCGTGGCAAGGCGCGGCGCTCGCGCTATCGACCGGAATCGTCGCCTGGTCGACCGGCCAGACGCACCTCTACTACTCGGCGCTCCTCACCGTCCTGCTGAAGGTGATCCTCATTCCCTGGGTGCTGCACCGGCTGATCGACCGCTTGTTCGTGCGCTGGGACATCGAGACCCTGATCAACATTCCGGCGACCATGCTGATCGGCATCGGCCTGGTGATCTTCGCCTTTGCGCTGGCGACGCCGATCTCGCAGATGGCGAGCGCGCTCACGCGCTCGACCCTGGGGATTGCCATGGCAAGCATTCTGCTCTCCTTCCTCATGATGATCGTGCGCAGAAAGGCGGTGCCGCAGGTCATCGGCTTTCTCGCGATGGAGAACGGCCTGTTCTTCGCCGCCACCAGCGCCACCTACGGCATGCCGCTGGTGGTGGAGCTGGGCGTGGCGCTCGACGTGCTGGTGGGCACCTTCATCTTCGGCATCTTCTTCTTCCATATCCGCGAGCAGTTCGACTCGCTCGACATCCGGCATATGGAAAAGCTGAAGGAAGACTGAGATGGAAATCGCCCTCGTCCTCGGCGTCCCGCTTCTCGGCGGCGTGCTGCTCGCGCTCGTCGGCCACAAGCGCTGGGCGCCGGAGCTGAATGCTCTCATGAGTCTCATCACCCTCGTCGCCGCAGCGGCGCTGACCCGTCGTGTCATCACCGACGGCCCGATGACGGCGCTGCAGGAGCAGTTTTTCGTCGATCCGTTCAATGTGTTTCTGGTCGCGCTCACTGCCTTCGTCGGCTTCACCACGGCGCTCTTCTCCCGTCCCTACATGCGCATCGAGGAGTACCACGGGCGCCTGAACGCGGCGCGCCTGCGCCTCTACCACAGCATGTATCAGTTGTTTTCCTTCACCATGGTGCTGTGCCTGCTGTCGAACAATGTCGGCATCCTGTGGGTCGCATTGGAAGGCGCGACGCTGTCGACCGTGCTGCTGGTGAGCCTGTACCGCACGCCGGCGAGCCTGGAAGCGGCGTGGAAATACTTCATTCTGTGCTCGGTCGGCATCGCGCAGGCGCTGTTCGGCGTGATCCTGCTTTATTTCGCCGCGGAAAAAGTTCTCGGCCCGGGAGGAACTTCGCTCCTGTGGACGCACCTGTACGAAGTGCGCGACCAGCTCGAACCGACGGTGCTGTCGCTGGCGTTCGTGTTCCTGCTGGTCGGCTTCGGCACCAAAGTGGGCCTGGTGCCGCTGCACAACTGGCTGCCCGACGCGCACGCCGAAGGCCCGACCCCGGTATCGGCGGTGCTCTCGGGGCTGCTCCTCAACGTCGCGCTCTACGCGGTGGTGCGCAGCAAGGTGCTGGTCGATGGCGCCCTCGGGCGCAATTTCTCCGGCGGCCTGATGATGGGCTTCGGGCTGCTGTCGGTGGTGGTGGCGGCGTTTTTCCTCTCGAGGCAGCGCGACATCAAGCGCATGTTCGCCTATTCCTCGGTCGAGCACATGGGGATCATGACCTTCGCCTTCGGCATGGGCGGCCCGGTGGCCGCTTTCGCGGGCCTCCTGCACATGACCGTGCACTCGCTCACCAAGAGCGCGATCTTTTTCACCGTCGGCCATGCCTCGCAACAAACCGGCACGCAGAACATGGCCGACATTCGCGGGCTCATCGAGCAGAGCCCCACTATCGGCTGGGGCCTGGTGATCGGCAGTCTCGCCATCCTCGGCATGCCGCCGTTCGGGGTCTTCACGAGCGAGTTCATGGTGCTCACCACCGCCATGCATGAGCACCCGTGGGCGACGCCGTTCCTGCTGGTCGCGCTCGGGGTGGCATTCGCCGCGATCTTCGGCAAGGTGCAGCCGATGGCGTTCGGCGAGACCAACGCGCGCCGGCTGCCGCATCCGCCGGCGCTTATTCCGGTTTTCGTACACCTGGCGATCGTGCTGACGCTCGGCCTGTACATTCCCCCCTATCTCGTCGGCTGGTATCGCCAGGCGGCGGCGCTGATCGGTTGACCGCGACCATGCCCTTGAACGAACTCCCGATCGATGTCGAGCCGCTCGCGGGCGCGATGCCCGCGTTTTGCGCCTCGGTTCCGGCCGCCGAGCTGCGCGGCCTCTGCGAGCAGGCCCGGGCGCGCAAGGCGCGCCTGGTCGCGCTGTGGGGCAGCGACGAGACGCAGCGCTCCGCCGGCTACGCGCTGCACCTCGCGCTCGGCTTCCCTTCGGGCCTGCTCTGGGTGAGCGTGCCGCTTTCGCGCGAGAACCCGCACTACCCCGGAATCGCCGACATCTATCCGGCCGCGAACCGCATGCAGCGCGCCACCGCCGATCTGCTCGGCATCATCCCTTCCGCGGACGCCGACCGGCGCAAGTGGCTGCGGCACGGAGCCTGGCCCGAAGGGTCGTTTCCCCTGCGCAAGACCGTCGAGTCCGGGGCCCGCTTCGCTCAGGTCCCGGACCGCTATCCGTTCGTCCCGGTCGAGGGCGAAGGCGTGCACGAGATCCCGGTCGGCCCGGTCCACGCCGGCACGATCGAACCGGGGCACTTCCGCTTCTCGATCGTCGGCGAGAAGATCCTGCGGCTGGAGGAGCGCCTGGGCTACAAGCACAAGGGCATCGAGAAGCGTTTCGAGCAGATGACGCTGGAGGAGGGCGCGAAGCTCGCGGGCCGGGTCTCCGGCGACTCCACGGTCGCCTACGCCTGGGCGTACGCGATGGCGGTCGAAGGCGCCACCGGGACCGAGCCCCCGCCCCGGGCGCTTGGGCTGCGCGGCATCCTGCTCGAGCTCGAGCGCATCGCCAACCACCTCGGCGACCTGGGCTATCTCGGCAACGACGTCGCGCTGTCGTTCGGCTTTTTCCAGTTCTGGCGGCTGAAGGAAGACCTGCTGCGGACCCAGGCACAGCTGTTCGGCCACCGCTACCTGATGGACGCGATCGCCCCCGGCGGCGTCGCGAAGGATCTGCCGCGCGCCGCGGGCGAATCCCTGATCGCGCACCTGGCGAAAATCGAGCGCGAGGTCGCGACCTTGAAATCGATCTACGACGAGCACGCGGGCGCGCAGGACCGCTTCATCATGACCGGGCAGGTGACCCCCGAGCTCGCCGAGCGGATGGGCCTCACCGGACTTGCGGCCCGGGCGAGCGGCATCGCGCACGATCTGCGCGTCGATTACCCGATCCCGCCCTATCAGCAGCTCGATCCGCGCGCGGCTTCGCACACGCGCGGCGACGTCGCCGCGCGCGTTGCGCTGCGCTTCGACGAAGTCTTCGAATCGATGCGCCTCGTACAGGCGCTCGTGCAGCAGCTGCCCCCCGGGGACACCCGCGCGCCGGTAGTGGCTGCTGCTGCGGGCGCGCGCGGTCTGGGCTGGGTCGAGGGCTGGCGCGGTGAGGTGCTGATCGCGCTGGAGACCGCCGGGGCGAACCGCATTCACCGCCTGCATCCGCACGATCCCTCCTGGCAGAACTGGCCGCTGCTCGAGCACGCGGTGCACGGCAACATCGTTCCGGACTTCCCGCTCATCAACAAATCGTTCAACCTGAGCTACAGCGGAGTGGATCTGTAAAAACCAACGATGCGCTGCGGCGCAGAAACAACCTGCGCCGCACCGCGAGAATTCTAGAAAAACACCATGTATCAGCTGCTGAAACAGATCGCTAAGACCGGCATCGTCAGCGAGCCCGCCCCGCTTCCGGACGCCGCGCTGCGAGCGCTCGAGCAGCGGCTCGGGCAGGTGATCCTCAAGCATTTCGGCCGCGCGCTCGCGATCCGGCACGTGGACGCGGGCTCGTGCAACGGCTGCGAGCTCGAGATCCACGCCATGAACAGTCCCTACTACAATCTGGAGCGGCTCGGCATCAAGTTCGTCGCGAGCCCCCGGCACGCCGACATGCTGCTCGTGACCGGCCCCGTGTCGCGCAACATGGAGACCGCGCTCAGGCGCACGTGGGAGGCCACTCCCGACCCGAAGCTGGTGGTGGCGATCGGCGACTGCGGCTGCACGGGCGGCGTGTTCGGTGAGAGCTACGCGAGCTGCGGCCGCGTCTCGAACGTGATCCCGGTGGACGTCGCCGTTCCCGGCTGCCCGCCGACCCCCGTCTCGATCCTCCAGGGAATTCTCACCGCGATAACACCGGGCCGCAAGTAGCGGTGGACCTCTCTCTCGCGTTCATCGGCTGGTTCTTCACGCTCACCTCGGCCGGCGCGCTCGTTCTCGGGGCCGCACTGATCGTGATCCTCGCAAGCGCGGAGGATATCCAGCGGCGCTATCTGAGCTACAGCATCTGGAACGATTTGCTGCTTGCGGCGATCTGGGTGCTGGGGCTCGCCGGAGGAATCGGCGTGATCCGCCTGCAACCGTGGGGAAGATACCTGCTGGAGCTTTTTTGCTGGGCGCTGATCGTGCTGCTGCTGCTCTCCGCGGCTTCCCGGCTTTACACCCTCAGGCAGCCCGATCCGGGGCAGCAGCCGGTCAATTGGCTGGGGGCGATCGCCGGCATCACGCTGATCCTGATTCCGGTCCTTGCGATCTGCGCTGCGACCATCGTGACCCTGCGCAGCCCGGAAGCCCTCAAAGCGTTTTCCTGACCGCTCAGGGTTTCAGGTAGGCGTAGCCTTCTTTTTGCTGCAGATGCGTGATCTGCACCACCCCCGAGGGCACGAACTCGACGCCGAGGATGAACTGGTCCTTCTTCAGCTTGCGGTTGCGCAGCGTGATCTCGCACACCTGGAACTTCACGCCCTTACCCATCAGGTCCTGCACGCGCGCGTCGAAGGGGCCGAAGCGGTCCTTGGCGCCCTCCATCAGGAAATCGACGCCGTCGGCGTGCGTGACCGCGACGATCCTCGCCTTGGGGTCGACTTCGAGATGATTGTTGATGTTGCGCAGGCCCTTGGTCGCCTGCTCGACGCTGCTGTCGAAGTGATAGACGGCTTTCTCCTGCCCCCAGGAGAGCGCCGAGGCGAGCGCCAGCGTCAGTACGGCGAGCAGGTTCGCGGCGAGCTTCACGTCGGGCTCCTTTCCCTCGATGGACCCGGTACACTTTACGCGAGTCGCACCCAACTGGAAAATTGATCCGTGCCGAAATCTCCGGAGATTTCATCGACGATCGCAGTCCGCGCGGTCACGGGTGCCGTGCGCGCGGGAGCCCTCGCCCTCCTCATCGGGACGGGGGCGCATGCGCAGGAACTGAGCCGGACGCTGAACGAAACCGTCCTCACCGTGCCGAAAGAAGGGATCGTCTTCCCCGAGGAACTCGAAACGACGATCTTCAAGCCGGCGGGCGCCGGACCTTTTCCCATCGTTGTGATCAATCACGGCAAGTCTCTGGGCGACTCTCGCCGCCAGGGCCGTTATCGCCCGCTCATGGCCGCTCGCTACTTCATGCAGCGCGGCTACGTCGTCGTGGTGCCGATGCGCCAAGGGTTCTCGAACTCGACCGGAAACTACATCGACGCGGGCTGCAACATAGAGAGCAACGGCCGCGTGCAGGCCGAAGACGTTCGAGCCGCCCTCGACTACGTCACCGCGCAACCCTATGCGGACAAGAACAACATCCTGGTGCTGGGCCAGTCCCACGGCGGCTGGACCACGCTCGCCTTCGGCACGTTCGACTATCCCGGCGTCAAGGGACTGGTCAATTTCGCCGGCGGACTTCGGCACGATTCGTGCGGACCCTGGACGGCGAACCTGGTGAACGCCGCGGAGAGCTACGGCGCCGAGACGAAGATCCCGTCGCTGTGGTTCTACGGCGACAACGACAGCTACTTCGGACCGACGACCTTTCGCCTGATGCATCGAGCCTACACGTCGGGCGGCGGCAGGGCGAAGCTGGTCGCCTTCGGCAAGTTCGGCAGGGACGCTCACTTGATGTTCTCTTCGCTCGCGGGCCGGGGGATCTGGCAACCCGAAGTCTCCGGATTCTTGAAGGAACTCGGCCTGCCCCATGAAATCACCCTGCCGCAGTACGCAAACCCGTCCTCGCCGGTACCGCCGCGAACCGACTTTGCCCCGCTCTACGCGCTGGAGTCGGTCCCTTACGTCAGGGAGAAAGGCAAAGCGGGTTACGCGGCTTTTCTCGCCAAGGATTTCCCGCGCGCGTTTGCGCTTGCGCCGAACGGCGCCTGGGCCTCGGCGAGCGGGGACAGCGACCCGCACAAACGCGCCCTCGACAGCTGCAACAAGGACGGCCAGGGCGAGTGCAAGCTGTACGCGGTCGACGATGCCGTGGTATGGGCGAATTGAAGAACCGCTTGTGCGGCGTCGAACCCATCGGACGGATGTGGCCAAGCACCTGAGGATCTCGGGCCGCGTCCAGGGCGTGGGATTCCGCTACTCGATGAGCGAGGAAGCCGAGCGGCTCGGCGTCACCGGCTGGGTGAGGAACCGCCGCGACGGGACGGTCGAGGCGGTGCTGGACGGCGCGACCGATGCAGTGGATGCAGTCCTCGCGTGGGCGCGCCGCGGGCCGCGCGGTGCGAGCGTGACCGGCGTCGAGGTCGCGGAAATTCCGGAAAGCTTCGAGCGCTTCGAGCTGCGGCCGACCGAGTGAGCATGTCGAGCCCGGCCGCGCTTCACTTCCCCGCGCGTACGCACTCCGCCTGATCGCGCTGGCAAACCTCTTGGCAAGCCTGCGCGGCGGGGGCTTCGGTGGTCGTGCGCCGGCATGATTTCATGCACGAGCTGAATGCGCTCTTGCAGCTGGGCGCATGGTCCTCGCTCAAGATCGCCTTGTAGGCGTAATAGCCCGCCGCGACGGCGACCGCTAGGACGACGAGCGTGCCGAAAGCGCTCAGGCCGCATTGCGAAGTTCGCATCACCCCGCCTTGCGCCGCGCCTGCCCCGCTGCCACACCGCGAAGGCCTTCGAGGATCGCGAGCGCGCGCGCCATGGAGAAGTCGCGGGTCTTGCGATCAAAGGCCTTCGCGTTATCCGGCATCATGTAGCCGTGCAGCACGCCCGGAAATACGTGCAGTTCCAGGTTCTTCATGCGCGCGGCCGCGCCGCGATAGGCATCGAGCACCTCGGCGGGCGCCTGGTGGTCCGCATCGCCCCAGACGATGCAGACCGGCCGATCGAGCCCCTCGAGCTCCCCGATGAAATCCAGCATCTGCGAGCCGTGGCAGGAGATGCCCGCGTCGTAGCCCAGGCGCTTGGGTCCGAGGATGGCGTAGGGGCCGCCGTAGCATAAGCCCATCACCGCGGCACATCCGTTCCACAGCGGCTCCTTGCGAAGCCCGGCGAGCGTATCGGCGAGGTCGGCTTCGCCCGTCCTGATTTTTTCCAGGCGCGGCTGCGAGCGCTGCTTGGTGCGATCGTCGTCGCGCGCGAGCGGCCCCGGAACCGAGCGCCAGAAAAGATCGGGCGCCGCGGCGATGGCGCCCTGAGAGGCGAACTCGTCGGCGATCGCGCGGACGTCCGCGTTCACGCCGTGCACGGCGGAAGCGATCACCATCGCCGGAACCTTTGCGCCGGCGTGCGGCACGGCGAGATAGCAATCGAACTCGCCGCCCTCGCCCGAGCGGATCCTGACGTTCTTGCCCTGCATGTCGCCTCCTCCTTCGCGCCGAGACGGCGCTCACCGTACTCCAGCGCGGGCGGCTTGTCCAACTCGGCGTTGTCGGGTTCTCCCGACACGCTCGTCAGGTGTTTCCCGACATGAAATGTCCTTTCGGCATCCGCGCGCGCTTGACCGTTTTTTTTTTCGGGCGCAGCATCCTGCCACGTTCGCCGCTGCAAGAATCTCTTTGAAAGTACCTGTGTGATGGTCGTCTTTGTCTCGACATTTTCCAAGGAGGACGTATGAAGGCTGCAAGACCGACATTCAGCGCATTCAACCAGGGCGGGGTGCCCAAGATCGCGTGTTTCAACAAGGCGTCGACGCCTCTCGGGGTCGACTTCGACGCCCTGATCGCAGCGATGCAGGCGTTCGTGGATCAATACGTGACGCCGGTGTGGGGCACGCCGGCGAGGCTGGTCAAGTCCAAGGGATACGTGAAAGGCGCCTGGGCGATGGTTTTCCTCGACAATGCCGATCAACCGGGCGCCCTCGCGTATCACGATCTCACGCCCGATGGACTGCCGCAGTCCAAGGTTTTCGTCAAAACGACGCTGGATAACCATGACTTGGTAAGCGTGTCGGCGTCACACGAACTGGTCGAGATGCTGGTCGACCCGGCCATCAATATCATGACGACGGGCCCCGATCCGAAGGTCATGTATGCGTATGAAAGCGCGGACCCGGTCGAGCAGCTCAGCTTCAAGGTCAACGGCATTCCGATGACAGACTTTGTATACCCGGCCTATTTCGAAGCCTTTCACAAGGCCGGCTCGGTGCGGTTCGATCAGCTGAAGAAGGTCAATAAGCCGTTTCAGATTCTTTCCGGCGGCTACCAGATCGTCTTCAAGAACGGAAAGTGGAGCCAGGTCTTCGCCTCAGCTTCAAAGAAGGAGCGCTTCGGCCGCGAAGACCGGCGCGGCCATCGGAGCGAACAGCGCCTGCACGCGGCAAGGAATAAGTTGCGGCGCGTCGACGAGAAAAGGATCGCCCGGTTGGAGCGCAGGATCTAGCAGGGGTGCCGGACAGGCAACGGCGGGCTGGAGATTTCCCAACGCGGCGGAAAACCCCAGCCCGACCCAAACTGCAGCATCGAAGGCAGCACACTGATCGCGCGAGCGGCGCCCTTGACCCCGATGTAGCCGGGCAGGCGCGCCTCGGCCGCGACACCGATTCTCCTCTTTAGCGCGGCTGCGCTCGTTGAATGACGCAGCGCCGCAAATCGGCAGCGAACGCACGCCCGGCTTCGCTCTCCGGCGAGGCTTTCTCCCGGAAGGCGCAAATGCGTCTGTCATGATTGCTCCGCGGCAGCTTGTTGGCTACCATCCCACATTTCGTAAGGGCAAGGGCAGCACGCATTTCACAATGCGAAATCGCAGGATGCGCGCCGCTCATTCGTCGCAGATGAAAAGGAGGAGTTGATTCATGAGCACCAAATACAAAATTCTGATCATGGGCGCTTCGTACGGCTCGCTGCTCGGGACCAAGCTTGCCCTCGCGGGACACGATGTACATCTGATTTGCCTGCCCGCAGAGGCCGAGCTGATCAACAAGGAAGGCGCCATCGTTCGCATGCCGGTCAAGGGCCGCGAAGGGCTGGTCGAAATCAATTCGAAGAAACTGCCGGGCAAGATGTCCGCGGGCGGCACGGCGGGGGTCAAACCCTCCGACTACGATCTGGTCGCGCTCGCCATGCAGGAGCCGCAGTACCGTTCGCCCGGCGTGCGCGAGCTGCTCGCTGCGGTCGCCAAAGCGAGGGTCCCGTGCATGTCGATCATGAACATGCCACCGCTGCCTTACCTGAAGCGCATTCCGGGTGTCGACGCCGATGCCTGCCGGAGCTGCTACACCGATCCCACCGTGTGGGACGCCTTCGACCCGAGGCTCGTCACGCTGTGCAGTCCGGACCCGCAGGCGTTCCGCCCGCCGGAAGAAAAGGTCAACGTGCTGCAGGTGAGGCTGCCGACCAACTTCAAATCGGCGCGCTTCGATTCGGACGCCCACACCGCCATCCTCCGCCGACTGGAGTCGGA
>Ga0137463_1000853_pt1 | contig 10183 bp, 9 predicted proteins | sample EasRivERMGT800_2_FD_102333 | JGI IMG/M metagenome (GOLD analysis project Ga0137463, IMG submission 102333) | Soil microbial communities from meander-bound floodplain in the East River, Colorado, USA - East River MetaG ERMGT800_2 | ecosystem: Environmental > Terrestrial > Soil > Floodplain ...
ATCCAGCATCCAGCATCCAGTATCCAGCATCCAGCATCTTCATCTCCTTTAATACCTGCTGATTTGTTCTTTCAAAAGTTTACGTGCAAAATGTATCCGGCTTTTGATGGTTCCAAGGGGCTCATTTATTGCTTCGGCAATTTCGTGGTATTTATATCCTTCAAAATATAGCAAAAAAGGAGTTTTAAATATTTCAGGCAACTCGTGAATAGCCAGGTAAATTTCTTTTACCCGCAAATCGATTTCCGCCGCATTAAATACAGTTGGCTGTTTATAATTAAGAAGGTAATCATTCGGCGTATTATCAAATATGGTTTGCTGTTTTGCTTTTCTGCGGTAATCATTAATAAAAATATTACGCATAATGGTAAACAACCATGCTTTAATATTCGTTCCTACATTATATTTTTCCTGGTTAGCTAAAGCCTTATATAAAGTTTCCTGGAACAGGTCTTTAGCTGTTTCTGTATCTTTTGTAAGGTTAATTGCAAAGGGTTTTAAAAAATCAGCATTGCTTACTAATAAATCATTGAATTCCAAACTTGCCATACTAAAATTATTTAATAACTAATCGCTTAAAATTACTCCATATCTGCCAAAAAAAAGCTAAATGATTGTTTAAACTTTAAATAAATTCCCAACCTCGTAAATATCACAACTATACTGCCAGAAAATCAGTTGAATATGGCTGAATGGGATCGTTGAATATGGTTGAATGGTTGTTGAATATGGTTGAACATTGTTGAACTACATTAAACCACATTAAACTATTTTTAAACCACATTAAACTATTTTTAAACCACATTAAACTATTTTAAACCACATTAAACCATTTTAAACCACATTAAACTATTTTAAACCCTAAAGAGTAGAATTCAGAATTTTCCCGAAATCCGGCAATCGTTGGAGGGAGGAAAGAACCGAAGGGTTTTTTAAAGCTTCAAGATGTCTTGAATGGTGGAGATCGGTACCAACCAGGTCATAGTACCCTTTTTTGGCAAGATAGCGGGCAAGTTCCAATACAGAATTTCCATAATACCCGCTGAGGGAAAGAGTATTCAGTTGAAAAAAATATCCTGCGTCTTTCAACTCATCATAAAAACTCTTATTCTGTTCAAGATAGCCGTATCGCTCAGGGTGTGCCATAACCGGCTGGTATCCCTGGATCTGCATTTCAAAAAGAACTTCTTTCAGATCAAAAGGCTGACTCGCCATCGAAAATTCTGCAAGCACCATCTTATTTCCGAAAGTTAATAATGGCTCTTTTTGGTTTAATAATTCTTCTACATGATCATCAATAAAATATTCGGCGGCGGCGTGTAATTCTATGTCTATCTTCTCCTCTTGCAACTTACTTTGCACTTCTTCTAATTTTTCAAGGATGGTGCTCCTGGTATTTTTATAGATGTCCCACATAACATGGGGAGTAGTGATTAGTTTTTTAAATCCCAGTTCTTTCATTCCCTTTATCAGCCTGAGAGAAGTTTCAATATCAGGCGAGCCGTCATCAATGCCGGGAAGAAGATGAGAATGCATATCGGCATTCAGTAGACTATAATCAACACTTCTTAGAACAGTGCTTTTCTTTTTAAAAAACATTTATTTTTTTTTGCAGGACGGCAAACCCCGAAAATGTTATTTAGACGAAATTACTTTGTAGTTGTAAATCAATTGATTTGGCTTCTATTATCAATTTATTTTCCACAATCAGATCAGCCCGGTAACCGCAATCCATTTTTACTTCTTCAAAAATCACCGGTATTGGCTTTTCTTTTTCTATTCTTAGATCAAGTTTAATTAAACGATAAAATAAACACTCCACATATACTTTTTCGAGTAATCCGGGTCCGAGAGCCTTGTGGATTTCAATTGCTTCACGAATGACGATTGATGATAATTCATTTTCTGTCATATGAGTTTAGTTTAAAGCTGGCAAGCGACGCAAAGAACGCTGAGAACCGCCGAGTACGCAAAGTTTTTTATCTAATTTCTGTTAGTTATTTTCTTTGCGTTCATTGTGTCTTCTTTGTGTCCTTTGCGTCCCAAAAAATCGACGCAAAGAACGCTGAGAACCGCCGAGTACGCAAAGTTTTTTTCCTGATTTTTATTAGTTATTTCCTTTTCGTCTTTGCGCGCTTCGCGTCTTCTCTGCGATCTTTGCGTCCTGAATAGCATCGCAAAGAACTTCCTACAAATTTTTCCGGGTGTTACTGTTTATTCCTCAACAATTCACGATACAATCCTGCCATATCGTTTGCCAATCTTTCCACACTGAATTTTTGTTGAACAAAATTGGATCCTTTTTTACCAAGGCAATTTCTCAATTCCTCATTTTCCACCAGTCGCAAAAGATTTTTTTGGAAAGCTGCTGTATCGTTCACACCAGAGAGCAAAGCAGTTTCATTTTCGATTACAATATCGCTAATACCGCCGACCCGGGTAGAAATAACAGGCTTATTGGCTGCCTGCGCTTCAATCAAACTCACTGGCGTGCCTTCGTTCAGCGAGGTTAAAGCGATGATATCCAATCCTGCATTGATAACATCAATATCACTTCTCCACGATGTAAAAATGATTGAAGTCTTTTCATTCATATTATCACTAGTAGAAAATGTAATACCCAGTTGCCTTGATTTTTCTTCCAGTGATCTTCTTGTTTCTCCATCACCGATTATAAAGGCCTTAATTTTTTGAGAAGAATTATTTAATACATAACTGATCCCCTGTAAAAATAGAAAATGATTTTTAACAGGTACCAGTCGCCCGATTATTCCAATAGCAATTTCATCATCTTTCAATTTAAATTCTTCCCTGAATTTTTTTCTTTTTTGCTCCCTGTCTTCCCCGAATTTATTCAATTCAAAACCAAGAGGAATAATCCTGAATTTATTTTGATCAGCAATTTTAAAATCCCCGGATAGTTCTTTTTTTTGCTGATCGCTGATAGCTATTAATGCATCCGATTTTTTTGCAAGATACCTTTCAGTGTTAATGATAAATTTTGTTTTGAACTTCCCGAAATAAGAATGAAAAACATGGCCATGATAAGTATGAACAATAACCGCAACACCTTGTGAGCTCGCAGCTATTCTTCCTATAGCTCCTGGCTTGGCGGCATGCGTGTGAACGATATCAGGTCTGAATTCTTTAATAATTTTTTGAACCTGTTTATACGCTTTATAATCCCTGAAAGGGTGAATGGAGCGACCCATACCGGGGATCAAAATCGTTTTAATTCCCATTTGTTCAGCCAAAAAACCCGCATCTTTTTCATGGCTTTCCTTTTCACCCACAATCAGCAAGGTTTCAAATTCAGGAGAAAGATATTTGGTAAGATATAAAACGTTCAGGGTAGGACCACCAATAATGAGACGGTTATGAATGCGAAGAATTTTGGGCATTATGGGCTGTGCTTTTTTGCTTTAAACTTTATAATCATACAATGCTTTTATCACAGTAATCAATTACTTTTGAAAGGCTTTGATAAATGTTCCCTACCAATGAATGCACTTGCAAACCTGACAACACTTGATTTTGTTTTATTGCCCTTCTATTTAGCCATTATTTATATTATAGCCTACAAAGCACGTAACAGGAAATATTCATATAGACATCCCTGGAGAAAATATTATATACCGGCTTTAACGATAAAAATCCTGGGAGCCCTTTTTATTGGACTTGTCTATGGCTTTTATTATAAAGGGGGAGATACCTATTATTATTTTAACCAGGCGCAGGTGCTGAACAGCGCTTATAATGAATCCTTTGAGAAGTGGCTCAATCTTATTTTTCATATTCCTTCAGCCAATGATGGCAGTTATTACGAATATATTTCGCAGATGGAGTGGTACCATGATCCTGCGTCATACACAATTGTATCTATTACTGCTTTTATCAGTGTTTTTACCTTAAATACTTACCTGCCTACAGCCATTTTATTTGCCTTTATTTCTTTTAGCGGTGTATGGGCTTTGTTCAGAACTTTCGCTTCGTTGTATCCACATCTTACCCGCCCCGTTGCCATCGCCATTTTGTTTATCCCAAGTGTAGTTGTATGGGGCTCCGGAATTTTTAAAGACACGATTTGTTTATTCGGTCTGGGGTGGCTTACTTATGGCACATTCAGATTCCTAGTGCAAAAAGATTTCAGCTTTGGCAACATTGCCATATCGGTATTAAGTTTCATCCTTATTGCCCGGGTAAAATTGTATATAATTCTTTGTTTTGTACCTGCTTTGTTAATGTGGATATTGTTCAATTATTCACAAGGAATTAAAAACAAGCCTCAAAAATTATTAATCAAATTTATTTCCCTTTTAATAGTTATAGCTGGATTTCTATTTTTTATGCAACGTTTTGCTAATGAATTAGGGAAATATTCTTTGGAAAAAGTAGCGCAAACATCTACTGTTACCAGAGGATGGATATATTATTCATCGGGTGATGAAGGATCCGCTTATGATCTGGGAACATTTGATGCGACAATAACAGGAATGCTTTCTAAATTTCCCCTGGCAGTAAATGTGACCTTATTCAGACCTTACATATGGGAAGTAAAAAAATTAATAGTGACCCTTTCCTCCCTTGAAGCCATTCTTTTCATAATCATTACTTTAAAAGTTTTATTTGCTATTGGTTTTGTAAAAACATGGAAAACTATCAGCACCGATCCCACCATACAATTTTGCCTCATCTTTTCTATTATTTTCGCTTTTGCAGTCGGTATCTCTTCTTACAATTTTGGTTCTTTGTCAAGATACAAAATACCTTGTCTTCCTTTTTATGCCCTGGCAATCATATTAATTTACTATAAGAATAAACCAGTAAAGAAAAAATTGCTTCCCTTTTTTTAAAACTCTGGTTAAGTAAATAAATTAATATGTCAACTTTTTTAAAATATTCAGGTACACTGAAATATTTGATTGCACAGAAAATATTTTCTCTACCCGCTTCCTTCCTTCCATTCCAATTCTGCTTCTTAATCCCGGATCCTCTAAAAGGGTTTTGATAATTTGCACCCATTCGGTTTCGTCAGTTACTAAAAAACCGGAAATTCCATTTTCAATTACACGAAAATTTGCACCAATAGCTGTAGCAACAGTTGGAATTCCTAAAGCCATATACTGAATGGCCTTTAACCCGCTTTTGCCATATACCCATGGTTCAAAGGGCAAAGGATATAAACCAATGTCAATTTGCTGTAAATAAAAAATTTCTTTTTCTTCCTCCCAATCAACAGCTGTTATTTCTAATCCCTCTATCTGAATATTTTTATCTCCAATAACAAAAATTTTAAAATCATGCTGCTTTTTTAAAGTTTTTAAAACATTTGCTAACAGATAGAAATATTTTGAAGTACTAATACTTCCGCTCCAGCCAATAGTTAGTTTTTTTGTATTCAAATAATCATTAACAGGTAAATACCGGTTTATGTCAACCGTTGAAGAAATATCTGTTGTATTTGAATTATATTTTCGCACAAATTCATCAAGATAAGGGGTGCAGGTAATCACATGGTTGGCTGATTGCATTAAATAAATAGGTTTTTGCCTGCCTTTTATCAAGTTTACCAACGGATGTGCCTTGCTTTTTACTTTTCCTAAATAAACAAGATCGTCTATATCGTAAATAATCTTTCTTGCAAAAAAACGGAATAATCTTTCAAAAATAGGAGGGCCGAATGGAGTAACCCATAGATGAATATAAACAAGATCATATTTACCGATCCTGGTAAGATCGCGGGCTCTCCTGGCGTATCCGATGACAGTGTAAAAAGCTTTTTTTAAAAAAACCCCCTTCTTATAAATAATATTCCATAATGCCTGGCTGATAAAAGGACTTACGTCAATGTCAAATCCCGCCTCACGGAAATATGAAAAGTACTGTTCAAATTTTAAACGCTGACTAGGCGCAACACCAATTGGATAGGGACAAATGACGAGAATTTTTTTTTTCTTCATGCTAGAATATTCCTGTAACAGTCGGCATAAAGCTCAACGCCTCTGCCAAGACTATACATGCCTTTCACAGCATTTCGAATTTCTTCAGGATTCTTTTTCAATAAATAAGGAATACAATAAATAGCTTTTTCAAAATCACTTTCGTTAAAATCATGCACGATAAAACCTGCATCGGCTTTTTTTACAATGTCTTCTACGTCGCCCACCCCACTGTTACTTAATACGGGGATTCCCATCGACAATACTTCTCCGAGTTTCGTGGGAGAACTTGATATTTTTGAGTAAACCGGTTTAATAAAAGAAATATTGATATCGGAGGCCTTAATTATAAAAGGAACTTCCTGCCGGGAAGCAGAAATAATAATAAAATCTTTTTCTTCCAGTTTTAATCTTGAAATTTTTTTATCAATGACGCCCCGAGGTGTTGGCGTCACAAAAAGAAATTTTGCTCCGGGATAGTGTTTTTTTAGTTGCTTGAAAAAAATCAACATCTCATCAAGCATATACCATGTGCCCACTGATCCAAGATAACTCAGTATAAGTTCGTTTTCTCCAAGATTAAGTTCTCTCCTGCTCATTTCTTTTTCCCGGGAGTTGATTAAAGAAAAAAGATCCATATCGGCACAACAAGGTATTACCTGCAGTGGTATATGCTGATTATAGTAAGCCCATTGCATCATTTCTTTTTTTCCAGCTTCTGTTAAAGCGATAATACAATCGGCATTTTGTAAATAATCAGCTTCCTTTTTTTTATAATAACGATAAACCCCTTTGTAAAAAGGATTAGCCATATTCCATGACCCTCCATCTTTTTTTTCATCTGCCCAAAATCCACGCATATCAAATAAAAACTTTACACCGAATTTCTTTTTTAGGTAAAGACCGACATCAGCTGCAATATAACTGCGGCAATGGACCATGTCAAACTTATATTGCTTATGCAATTCAATTGCCTTTTTACGCATTCGTAAAGCATCATAAAACTTCGATAGCAAAGGCGGCGTTGATGTAAACCAGAGTGGAACCCATTTAATGTTTGACTCGCTTGTTAATCTTTCAATCGTTTGTTTTTCTTTTCTAAACCTTTCCTTTTTTTCAAAACTTAAAATAGTGAATTGATACCCATATTCCGAGAGACCTTTTAGATAAGGAAGAATTTGTGATTGACCTAAAGGATCAGTCAGCCCGTCGTAAGTTATATAAAGAATTTTTTTTCCCGTGTATTCCATATTCAATGATCACCTAACAAAACTATCGGTTCTATTGCTTTCATATTTCCTGCATTTGAGTTCCTTCTATTCCATCCATTGACTATACCACATCTGGAACATTAATAAATGCCAGATTTTTAAATGCAATTCTGTTTTTTCTTTAAAAAAAGAATCTAAAAGTTTTTGGACAACACTTTTTTTAAATAGTTTATGCTTGCTCAAATATTTTTCAGAGAAATATTCATCTACAAGAGGTTTTAATTCATTCACTAGCCATTTTTCAACTGGTATTCCAAATCCCATTTTCTTTCTTTCCATCATTTCTTTTGGAATATATTTGTAAACGATCTGTTTTAAAATATATTTTTTACTCCCCTTGTGATATTTATAATCATTCGGAAGGCGCGCTGCCCATTCAATAATGGATTGATCAAGAAATGGCTCCCTGCCTTCAAGACTTACAGACATTGTTGCCCTGTCTACTTTTTGCAAAATATCATCGACCATATAGGTTTGGTAATCGATGGCCATCATATATGATAATGGAGAATAAAACTCAGGCTTCAGTTCATCATTACTATGAGCAGTTGGTAATTCGCTCATATCCTTTTCAAACAACTCCCTAATTTCTTCATTGCTGAATACCTGGCTTAAACTTCTCAGCATTTGGAAGGGGGAAGGGTCTCTCAATAAATTACGCAGCTTTTGATAACGGCTGTGAAAATTATATTGTTTATTGAAATAAGGAATATTTTCTGAAGGAACAGTCTCCATTACGCCGGCAACAACCTTCCGCATTGCCCCCGGCATGGTCTGTAATTTTTTTCCATACTTCAATAAATAGTCGTACCGGTTATAGCCGGCAAAAATCTCATCCCCGGCATCAGCGGAAAGAGCCACGGTAACTTTTTTACGGGCAAGGCGGCTCACAAGCATAGTAGGTATAGCACTGCTATCAGCAAAGGGTTCATCATAATAAAAAGGAAGTTCAGGAATAATATCCAATGCTTCTCGAGGCGTGCAATAATACTCGGTATGGTCAGTTCCTAAATGTTGTGCTATTTGTTTTGCAAACGGAGCTTCATCCAGGCTTTTATCGGTTGTTCCGATTGTAAATGTTTTAATCTTTTCCGTATTGTTTTTTTGCAGCAGGGCCGTAATACAGGAACTGTCAAATCCCCCGCTTAAAAAAACACCCACCGGCACATCAGCGACCATACGGTATTGAAATGCCTTTTCTAAAATAGTTTCTGTTTCAGCTAAAGCTTCGGGAAATGAAATATCCAATTTGGGCTGATTATAAAAATCATAAACGTTCCAGTATTGATTGCAATTAATTTGCTGAGTAGACAAATTCAGTCTTAAAATATATCCTGCCGGCAATTTATTAACATCCTGGTAGATACAGTGCGGCTGCGAAACATAACCATACTGAAGAAAGGAAGCAACAGCATCGGCATTTATTTTTCTTTCAAATTCAGGATGAGCGATCAGTGATTTTAATTCAGACCCAAATAAAAACAAACCGTTTTTCCAATAGTAGTAAAAAGGCTTTACCCCGGCACGGTCGCGGATACAAATAAGCTCATTATTATTTTCATCAAATAAGGCCATAGCAAACATTCCCTTCCATTTTTCAATGCTTTTTTCTCCCCATTCTTGCCAACCGTGCAATATTACTTCAGTATCGGAATGGGTTAAAAAATGATGCCCTATAGAAATTAGTTCATTTCGTATCTCATTATAATTATAAATTTCTCCATTAAAAATAACGTGAAGTCCTTCGTAATGCATCGGTTGATTGGCTGAAGTGCTAAGATCAATAATGGAGAGCCTTCTGTGGCCTAGCCCGATAAATGCTTTGAAAGTTTCTTTAAAATAAAATCCTTGCCCATCGGGTCCACGATGTGAAACTGCAAAGGTCATTTTCTCCAGGAACTCTTCTTTGCTTCTTTTCTTAAAATCTGCAAATCCTGTAATTCCACACATAAGTATAAATAAAATATGTTTATTTCAACATTTGAGAAAGGCAAAATGTTATTGGAATATTTAAGTACAACATGGTTTTTTTAATTAAAACATTTTTATTTCTTTCTTAGATAAACTGTTAATTGCATGCCTGTATTTGTCCACTCCATATATTTTCTAAATAACGATTGGAATAATTTAGGAATAAAAAAAAGTTCACAAACATCATATTTATATTCCTCAATGATAAAGTTCAGCCGTTCCCCTAATAATATAAAAGATTTTATATCAAATTCATATAAATGGAAAGGGGTATGCATAGGACTCAAATTTGTTACAAGGTTCGTACCTTTTAGTCGATAATAGAAATTAATAAGTTTAGCAATAAGCCATTTGGAAGATGGAACTTCAATATGGATAATACCATTGGGTTTCAGCCATTTCATAGTTTTCTCAAGGGTTTTTGCAGGATGATATAAATGCTCAAATGCAGCACCGAACGTTATAAAATCAAAGAAATTATTTTGATAGTCTACTTCTTCGATTGCTCCTAACTTTAATTTTAAAGGGTTAATGTTCATTTTAGAAATGGATGTTTCATAGAATGATTGGGATGGTTCAATACCATAAGCATCAAATCCTTCACTTTCCAAAGCAATCATACACTTACCAAGCCCTGATCCCACATCTAGAGCTGACATGCCTTTTTGAAAAGACAATAAATTTTTAGCCGTATTCAATTGATTTAAAAAATAATTAGTTTCCAATTTAAAGTATTCTGGTCTCCAATAATTTTCCGGAGGAATCCCATAATGATCTTGTATATCAAACGGGATAGGTTGTGGAAAGGAATATATCAAACCGCATTGAGTGCACTTCTTAACAGAGACACTGATACCTGCCTTCTTTTTAGGAAATAAACCTTGTGATTGATTTAATCGTTGGCCAAGTAATTTATGTTTCATTGAACTATCTCCACACATTTCACAATATTCAATTGGTTCGAAAAAATATCGGAGAAGCATAATTTATTTTGTCTATTTA
>Ga0137463_1000854_pt1 | contig 10181 bp, 6 predicted proteins | sample EasRivERMGT800_2_FD_102333 | JGI IMG/M metagenome (GOLD analysis project Ga0137463, IMG submission 102333) | Soil microbial communities from meander-bound floodplain in the East River, Colorado, USA - East River MetaG ERMGT800_2 | ecosystem: Environmental > Terrestrial > Soil > Floodplain ...
GAGCCGCCGTTTGCAACGACACGATCATCGCCTGCACGTGACCGCCGACCAGGTCGGCGAGCGCGCCGCCCGACCCCTTGTACGGAACGTGCACGAGGTCGATCCGCGCGTCGAGCTTGAGCAGCTCCATCGCGAGATGCTGCGGACCCCCGTTCCCGGGAGAAGAGTAGTAGAGCTTGCCCGGCTGGCCGCGCGCGAGATCGAGGAATTCGCGCATCGACCCGACCGGTAATCCCGGCGTGACGATCACCGCCATCGTGCTGGTGGCGAGCAATACGACCGGCGCAAAGCTCTTTAAAGGGTCGAAGGGGAGCTTCTGGTTGATCGCGGGATTGGTGCCGAAGGAGGTCGCGGTGCAAAGCAGCGTATACCCGTCGGTCGCGGATTTCGCGACGAAGTCGGTTCCGATGTTGCCCGAGGCGCCCGCGCGGTTGTCGGTGACGACGCCGACCTTCCAGCGCTCGGCGAGTTTCGGGCCGAGAATTCTCGCGAGGATGTCGGCGCCTGTGCCGGGCGTGTAGGGAACGACGATCTGGATCGTCCGACTCGGCCAGGCGCTCTCCTGCGCGCTGGCGGCGGAGGCGAGCAAGAGCACCGCCAGTGCCTGCGCGACATGGCGCAATGCTCTTTCATGCGCTGGGATCATCGGTGGATCTCCTCGGTGCGACAGTCACGGGATCATTATGCCTAAGAGGCGCAAGTTTCGTCTGCAACCGCCGAGAATACCAGGGCCGGAACCGCATTTTTCCAGGCCCGTTGCGTTGACCGTCGCCCCCGGCGCGAATTAGAATACGCGCCTTCCAATCCTCCGGCCGCGTGCTCGCCGGAGCCTCGATTCCCCGATAGCTCAGCTGGTAGAGCGACGGACTGTTAATCCGCAGGTCCCAGGTTCGAGCCCTGGTCGGGGAGCCATCACCGCACCGCTCGGGGCGATACGGCACCGGTTCCGACACCTCGACCTGGTCGGGTCAACCATTCTCCGCCGAGCCGACGATGACCCGATTCCGTCCGGCGGCTTTGGCGGCGTAGAGCGCCACGTCGGCCACGCGTAGGAGGGTATCGGTGTCTCCGGCATGATCCGGGAACAGGGCAATCCCGAACGAAGCCGTGATCTGGCCCATGGGCTTTTCCGCATAGCTCAGGCCCAGACCGGCTATTGCCAAGCGGATATCCTCGGCACGCCGCTCGGCTGCAGTGACGTCGGCCTCCGGAAGGATCAGCGCGAATTCCTCGCCCCCGTAGCGACAGGCGATGTCGCTGCCGCGAACCTTGCCTTTGAGCAGCGCCGCGACCGCCTTGAGGACGATATCCCCGGCCTCGTGCCCGAAAGAGTCGTTGACGCGCTTGAAGTGATCGAGATCGATCAGCATCACCGCGACCGGCGTCGCGCTGCGCCCGGACCGCACCAGCTCGCGGGGAAGAAATTCGCTCAAGTAGCGCCGGTTGTACAGGCCGGTGAGCGGATCGGAGATCGCTTGCTCTTGGAGCTTCTGCTCCCGCTGCTGGAGCGCGAGGGCCATATCGTCGAAGGCCTGTGCAAGCTGGCTCAGCTCTTCTCCGCCGTAGGGAATTCCCGTGCGGGCGTTCAAATCGCCGCCGCGCACCCGGCCGGCGGCGCGGAGAAGCGCCCTGACGTTACGCAACATGAACCACTCGGCGCCGAACCAGACGCCGACCAGCAGAAACAGCGTGGCCAGGCTGATGCCCAGCAGATCCCGGAAAAGCGCTTTGTTCGCCTCGGCAAACACCCGGCTCAGCGGCACGGTAACCATGACGCGAAGCGGAAAAGCGCCGTCCGGATTCTGGGTGACGACCTCATGCGCAAGCAGCCAGTTGACTCCGTCTTCTCCTTTGGCCTCGAGCACGCCTTCCCGGCCGGCGAGCACCGCCTCGATCACCTGTGGATTCCAAAGCTTTTCACCGATGCGCTCTGGCATCGCCGGCTTGCGCGCCAGGATGGTTCCCTTGACGTCGACGACGCTCAAGATACCCTCGGGCGGCAAGGGCGTCGCCTCGGCCATCCGGCCAAGATTCTCCAGATCGAGCCCCGCGAAGGCGACGCCGTAGACCTTGTTATCCTCGTCTCTGACAGGAAATCCGAAATTGATTCCAGCCTGCCCCGTGACCCGACCGATCTGATACTCGCCGATCGCGAATCGGCCGGTTTCCTTGGCAAGTCGAAAGTACAGCCGGTCCCCGCTGTAGACCTTGTCCCGCCAACTCGCAGCGTTGCAGAACAGCTGGCCGTCGGAGAGGAAAAGACCCATCGAATGGTACGTCTGCCCGTTTTGCTCCAACAGGCTCGCAAAATACTCGGTGCAGCGCTTTCTGTCGTTCAGCAACGTGAAGAGAATCTGCGAGGAGGCGACCATCATCTGCCTGGCACCCTCCACGACTTGCCATTGCTGCATGGCCGCCAGCTTGACGAGCCGTCTGAGCTCTGCGCGCGCCTGGCTTTCCGTCGAAGCACGCCGCTCGATCGCGCTGTAGACCGTCAGCAGCAGCGCCGGCAAAGCCGCGAGAATCACCAGAACGACGATGCGGGCGCGGGTCTTGAGTTTCGTCATTTTCGGCCGATCGAGGTCGCCCCTATCCCGGAGCCGGACCCGGCCCGCTGAGCCTGCGCGCCGACTTTTTCACGAATTCTCGACAAAGCCCATCGGGAATTTCCTGAGCGGGGATGGGAAAAACCCCCGATAGACCCACGCACAACCGCCAATGACAATGGAATAGGACAATGGAATAGGATGGCTTTCGGCGACCGTGGATTTGGGAGTATAGTCCTCGGAAAGAATTTACAAAAAAAGACCCGTTTCTTCAACACACCCTGAAAGGAAGGAAAATCATGAACGCACCGGTCGATTTCAAGGCGATAGAGGGAGTGTTTCAGCGTCATTACAACCAGATCGAGGTGAGTTTCGATCCCGAGCTCGCCATAGCGTGGACTTTTTTCAAACAGTCGGGAGTGCCGTGTTTCAATCTCGGCATTCTCAACGAGTTGCGCGCTCACGACACGGCAATCGAGGCGAGCGGCGGGCGTTTGCTGTACAAGGGGGAGCTCCGCCAGATTCGCTATTATGTAGCCGCCTCCAGGGTCGCGAACGTCTTCAATCTCGGCGGGGATCTGGCTTTATTCGTGCGGCTGGTCATATCCCAGGACCGCGATGCGCTGATGCACTACGCCAAATTGTGTATCGACAACATGTATCCGCGGATCTGCAACTACAACAGCCCCATGACGACGATCTCTCTGGTGCAGGGCGAGGCTCTCGGCGGCGGGTTCGAGACCGCGCTCTCTTCGAACGTGATTATCGCCGAGCGCCGCGCGCGCATGGGAATGCCCGAGATCCTGTTCAACCTCTTCCCCGGCATGGGCGCTTACAGCCTGCTGAGCCGGCGCGTCGGCATGAAACGCGCCGAAGACATGATTCTCTCCGGTCGCATCTACACCGCCCAAGAGCTGCATGAGATGGGCGTGGTTGATCTGCTGGTCGAAGACGGAGCCGGGGAGGCGGGGGTACGCGATTTCATCCGCCGCAACGAGCGGCACCGCAATGGTATGCAGGCCGTGTTCAGCTGCCGCCAGCATTTCCACCGGGTGACCTACGAGGAGATGCTCAATATCACCAACATCTGGGTCGACGCGGCCATGCGCCTGGAAGAGCAGGACCTCAAGCTGATGAGCCGGCTGGTCCGCGCACAGCTCAGGCGCGTGCAGGGCGAGACCGGCGCGCGCGCCCCGCAGGAGCAGGTCGCCACCGCCTGAGCCGGTCGCGAGATGCCACCCCGGAGGGGTGGACGTTCCGCGGCGTGAGCAATGAACTGCCGGGGCGGACTCCGATCCGTCTTGACCGGTGCGTTTGGTTTGCGCCCCGGCGGTCTTCCCGCGTGTACCTAGCGGGCTGCGCTCTGGCTTTTCTTGAGATAATCGAGGAGCAAAGTGCGCGCCTGCTGAAACTGCTCCCGCACTACTTTTAGGACGCGTGGTCCGCTCGCTTGCAGTTCCGAGGTCGTCTGAGCGTTGATTCCTACGCATGTCCGGCATAGCTGCTCGGCGCCGAGTGTAACCGCCGAGCCCTTCATGGCGTGCACGAGGTCCCTGAGCGCTTCGTATTGTTCCGCCGCAACTGCGGCCTCCATCTGCCGCAGCAGCGCCTCGCCGTCCTGGATGAATCCGTTGAGGAGTTCCGGCATGAAGGTGCTATCCGAGCTGATGAGCTCAAGCTCCGCGAGCGTCGCCGGATTGATGACCGCCTGGATCTCCTCGGCGTCATCGCCGGACACCGCCTGAGCGGTCGCGCGCTTCGCGATCAGGCTTGCGATGGTGTCAAGCAGGCGGCGAGCCTCGACCGGTTTGGGCAAGAAAGCATCGATCCCTGCGTCCTCACATTCCTTCATCGCTTCCGAGGTGACGTCCGCCGAAAGCATGATGATCGGGACCTGTATCGCCTCCGGATCCATGAAGCGGTAAGCCCGCGCGGCGTCCAGCCCGCCGAGCTCGGGCATATTGAGATCCATGATGACCACATCGAACCGCTCGTTCTCAAGGACATCGAGCGCCTGCTCACCGTCGTCCACGACCCGGACTCTATGCCCCGCGCGCTCGAGTATTCCGACGATGACGCGCTGATTGACGGCGTTGTCTTCGGCCACCAGAATCTGGTAGCGCCGCCGGTTGGCGTCGCGCGCGGCGTAGTAATCGCTGAGCGAAATGACGCCTTCCTGGCTCCCCTGGATGGCAGTGGCGGAATGGATGACGTTGAACAGGAATCGCTTCTGGAACGGCATCTCCAGCACCGCTGCGAAACCGCCCGCAAGCGCTTCCGTGCTGCGAATCTGCGATACGCCCGGCGTGCACAAGACCGTCGGAGGTGCTTTTTGGCTGCGACTATTGCGAAGCCGCCCGGGAATTCGGTTCGGCTCCATCTGCATGTCTTCGCGCAGGAGCACGAGGTGGTAGGGATGCCCGAGCGACTGCGCTTCGGCGAGGCGCGCGGCCGCCGCCTCGACGCCCGCCGCGCGCCCGGTGCGCGCCCCCCAGGTAGCGAGATCCTGTTCGAGCGATCGCAGCTCCGCGTCGGCGAAACCGAGCAACATGATCCGGATATCGTTGAGCCGTAACGAAGCTTCGGATATCTGTCCCACCATCTGCTTCTTGAAGGGCAGCTCAAACCAGAACGTGCTGCCCTTCCCGGGCGTGCTGTTCAAGCCGATCTGCCCGCCCATCATCTCCACGAGCTGCTTGGAGATTGTGGTGCCGAGCCCGGTGCCGCCGTAGCGGCGCGTGGTCGAGTCGTCGGCTTGGACGAAACTCTCGAAAATGCGTTCCTGAGCTTCGGGCGCGATGCCTATCCCCGTGTCCTCGATGGCAAATCTCAGTCGCACCGCATGTTCGCTCTCGCCCAGGCTCGAGACGGTCAAGGTGACGCTGCCAGACTGGGTGAACTTGACGCCGTTTCCGATGAGGTTGTAGAGCACCTGACGCAGATGATAGGGATCGCCGCGGAGCGCGTGCGGCACCTCCGGCATTACGTGAGCCCTGAACTGCAGCCCGCGGATGTCCGCCTGCGGCGCGAGCACCCCCGAGGTGCCGTTGATCAGGCTATGCAGATCGAAATCGGTTTCTTCGATGTTGACCTTGCCGGCCTCGATCTTGGAAATATCGAGCACGTTCTCGATCAGTTTGAGCATGGATTGCGAGGCTTCGTGCATCGCCTTCACCATCTCGGCCTGCTCCGAGTTCAACGGGGTGTCGCGCAGCAGGTCGTTCATCCCGACGATGGCGTTGAGCGGGGTGCGCATCTCGTGGCTCACGGTGGAGAGGAATCTGCGCTTCGCCTGGTTTGCGGCTTCTTCGCGGTGCAGCGAATCGAACAGCCGCTTCACCAGCTTTCCAACATACAGCGACAATACGATCATCCCCGCGAGAAGACCGACGCCCAGCGTGCGGTTCTCGGCCCAATAGTCGTTCATGGCGAGGACCAAGCTGAAACCGACCACGCTCCATACCAGGGAGTTGTAGAGATACGGCTTACCGTAGCGGAAGCCGTTGCCGAAGATAATCCAGAGATAAACGACGTAAAAGGGCGTTCCGTAGTCGCCCAGGTTGTACATGAAAAACGTCGTCGCGCCGGTGTCGAGTAAAGAGGCGGTAACACGGCGCACAGGCGAGGCCGCCGGAAAGAGATAGATCCAGCCGAATACCGCCGCCGCCAGCACCATGAAGCAGATCATGGCCGAGAAAAACAGCGGGTTGGCTTCGTTACGGACTTCGGCGCCGGCGAAAGCCTGCGGCAGCAGATATAGAAACAACACCGAATACACCGCCAGCCGGACGATCGCCTGCTCGTGCTCTGTGTCCGGGCGCGCGGCGAGGCGGGCCCGAAGGCCGCCCAGGATCGATTTCAACGCCATCGGGCCTCGGTCCCGGATCACAGCGCCAGCTGATCGGCAAATCGTTCGCCGATGGAAACCACTTCTTCGTGGTTCCTCGCCAGGATTTCCACAAGCTGCGGATCAAAATGCCTGCCGGCATTCTCCTCCATGTACACGAGCGCTTCCTCCACGGGCCAGGCCGGTTTGTAAGGGCGCACTGAAGTGAGCGCGTCGTAGACATCCGCGATGGCAACGATTCGCGCTTCGAGCGGGATATGCTCGCCCCTCAAGCCGGTCGGGTAGCCGCTGCCGTCGTATTTCTCGTGATGGCCGAGCGCGATCACCGCGGCCATTTGCAGATATCCGGAAGAGCTGTCCTTCAGCATGTCGTAGCCGATGCGCGCGTGGGACTGCATGACCCGCAGATCCTCGCCGTCCAGCCTTCCGGGGTTCTGCAGGATTCGATCCGGTATCCCGATTTTTCCGATGTCGTGCATCGGTGCGGCCAGCTCGATCGCGTCCTGCTCGGCCGAGGACAGCCCCACGCCCTTGGCGATCAGGGCGGAGTACTTGGCCATGCGCACCAGGTGCATCCCGGTCACCTTGTCGCGCTGCTCGGCGGCCTTCGCCAGTCGAAACAGCGTCTCGACCTCGCGTCGCCGCAATTCGCGGGTGGCCTCGTCGATCTTCAGCTCGAGAATCCGGGTTCTGTTTTTCTTGAGAATTTCATGCCGGCGCAGGCTCAAGAGATTGCGGCAGCGTGCCCCGCATTCGAGCCGATCGATGGGGCGAATCAGGAAATCGGTAGCCCCGGCCTCCAGGGCACGGTAGCGGACTTCGCGATCGTTGACCACCGTGATACACACGATCGGAACATCCTCGTAACCGAAAATGCGGCGCAATCGCCGGATGACTTCGATTCCATCCAGGCTCGGCATCTTGTAATCGGTGAGCACCATGTCGACGGGATGCTTGCGCGCGTATTCGATGGCCTCCAAGGGGTCGGCGAACGTAGCGACCTCCAGACTCGCGTCAAGACTCCTCATGATCTCGCTCAGCACGATGCGCCCTGTAGATTGGTCGTCGATGACCAGTATCTTGAGCGGCGCGAGCTTGGCTTCGATCGAGTCGTGAACCAGCGTAAGCGGTCTAGACGACGTGGTTTTCATAAGAATACTCTTGCCCCGTGTCTTTGAACGGGCGGCTCCCCTGCCTGCCCTTCGAGTCTAGGCCCAATTACACTATATTTGGCGGGAAATTGCGAGAAGTCCCAGCGAGAAGTCCCAAATTCGTTAATATTTCCGGCACAGAGCCTCGCCCCCTAGGCCGCGCGCTGCCTCGGGGCGACGAATATCGACTCCATTTCGCGGCGCACCCGCACCGCCTCGGCCCCTGCGTCGCAGGCAACGTCAGCCCAGCGCACGGCTTGGCCGGCCCTGACGGGATTGACAAGCTTCACCTGCTGCGCCAGGCCGAGCGGCAGCGCACCCGCGCGCAACGAATCCGCGGCGGGCATGAGCCTGCCCACCACCATGTATCCACCTTCTCCGTCGAGAATCTCGCCCGCCCTGAGGTCGCGCTTGGCGGTCGCCACCGCATCGGCGCGAAAACCGGTGGCGCAGCCTGTCGGCTCCCCGCGCAACCCGACCGAGGCCACCGAAATTCCGACCTCGAGCCCGATCAGGTGCCAGCGCTTGTACATCGACGCATAGCGGCCCGAGGGGTCGGTTCGCACGCCGTATTCCATGAAACAACGCCGGATGTAATCGGACTCGCCCTCGAACACGACCCACACGCCGAAGCGGATGTCGTAAGGAATCGCCCGCCCGTCGCGATCGAGCGAGGACACGACTTCGACCTGCCCCTTGTGATGCAGCTGCCCGCCTTCGGCCTTCGGCCGCATCACCAGCGGCAGGTCTTCGATGGAAGCGGGCGGATACGCGAGTCCCTCCGGCGCAGGCGTAAGCCCGGTCGCGTTGCACACCGCGGTGGCTTCGATCGCCGGCTTCGAGCCGTCGAGAAAAGAATTGAACATCTTCGGGTTTAGGCCGCCCTCGCGGGCCTGCTCGGGCGTGAGACCGTAGTAACCCCATACGGTTTCCGGAGTGGATTGGGCGAAATGCGGCAGCCATTTGTGGCCACGCCCGGCCGCGACCACCGGGAATCCCGCCGCGCGCGCCCAATCGACGAGGTCGCAGATGATCGCGGGCTGATCGCCGTAGGCGAGGCTATACACGACGCCTGCCTCCTTGGCCTTTTTTGCGAGCAACGGCCCGCAGAAGGCATCCGCCTCAACGGTTACCATCACCACGTGCTTGCCGTTTCGAAAGGCCTCGAGCGCATGCTCGACTGCTGCAATCGGATTGCCCGTGGCTTCGACGACGATCTCTACGGCCGGGTGCGCGACGAGCGCACGCCAGTCTTCCGAGATGTGCGTTCGCCGCTCCTTCAGCGCCGCGTCCAATGACGCGGCAGCATAGTGTTCCCGCTGCCAGCCGACCCGCTCGAGGCTGGCGCGCGCATTTGCCGGCGACAGGTCGGCGATACCGGCGAGATGTACCCCGGGTGTCTTCGGCACCTGTGCGATGTACATGGCGCCGAATTTGCCCGCGCCGATCAGCCCGACCCGAAGCGGCCTGCCTTGCGCTTCGCGCTCCTGGAGCTTTGCGTACAGATTCATGCTGCTTTAAGTGCCCCTTGCAGCTCTTCCGGCGGAGTTCCATCTCTCCACGGAAGCGGCACGTCGTAGGGCTCGAGCAGACAATCGTCGGGGAGGCACTTCAACGGTGCGAAGTCGCGGTGCGCGATGTACCCCGGTCGCTTGAAGCGCCGTATGTGGTTCGACACCGCGCACAGGCTCAAATAGACGCTGAGCCGATTCCAGGGAGAGAGATTGGAAGTGGAGGCGTGCACCAGGCAGGAATGGAACAGAATCATCGACCCGGGCGGACCTTTCGGAGCCACGATGCCGCCGCGCTCGACGAGTTTCCCGATCGTGTCGTGGTTGATCGTCCACAAGGGATAGCTCGTCGTCGAGGTGTCGTGATCGGCTTCGATCACACCGAGCTTGTGGCTGCCGGGAATCAACATCAGCGGTCCGTTGAACTCGTTGACCTCGTCGAGGAAGATCGCGACGTTCATCGCGCGAGCCTCGGGCATCAGGTGATACCCATCGCGCTCGAACCGCTGGATCTGTTCCTGACTGAGCTTCATGCAGCGTTCCTCTTGGGCGGCGTTCTTCGATGCTGATGCCAACTATTTCACATTATAGGGCTCTGAAATCGCTCCCCGCAGAGGGTAAACCTTACATTCCGTGGAGGAAGACCCTGGCATCCATATTGCTTATCTCCTGTCAGGCTCTTTGGAATCACGGATTTTGGAGCTGGATGCGCAAGGAATTGGACACTGACCACCTGCGCCTTTACAGCTGAACATTAGGAGGAAACATGTCAACCCTAGCCCAACGGTACCTCGTTAGTGTGATGACCGCGCTTCTTCTTGGTTACGCGCCTACCGCCTCCGCGTCAGTGCCGGATGCGGACAGGCAACTCTCGGATGCCCTTGAGCAAGCCATGCCGTCGCTCCTATCGTCCGAAGACTATTGGTCCGCGAGCAAGCTGTCCTTCCAACTGGCGGCGGCACGCAGCCGCCTGAAGGAAATAGCGGCGGCCTGTACTGCGCTGTCTCAGTCCCTTGCCTACTATCTCAAGGCGCTCGTAAAGGACACTGGCGCCCCGCTGGACGAAGCGGCGAATGTCAGCGGCAACGACGAAGGGTTGGCGGAAGTGCGCTCCCGGTTCGGCTGC
>Ga0137463_1000855_pt1 | contig 10181 bp, 9 predicted proteins | sample EasRivERMGT800_2_FD_102333 | JGI IMG/M metagenome (GOLD analysis project Ga0137463, IMG submission 102333) | Soil microbial communities from meander-bound floodplain in the East River, Colorado, USA - East River MetaG ERMGT800_2 | ecosystem: Environmental > Terrestrial > Soil > Floodplain ...
CAGCAACAGCGCGCGCGGCCCCGCCGCCATGATAAACAACTCGCGGTTGATCTTCCACAACATATCGGTCGGGCTGTACAGACCGTCAAATGATGATTGTGCAGACATCGCTATTGCGCCTCTTGGGTGCTCAAAGCAGGGTCGATCAGCGTTGCAGGGGCGGCGGAGCGATGCTTGATGGTGGCGTTGCGGGCCTCGTGATATTTGCCGAACCCGGCCAGAATAGTCTCAAGCAATGGGAGCAGGTTCGTGACGCGCCGGGCGCGGATTACGGCGTCCCACAGCGGCTCAAATTTCTTCCAGCCGCCCGCGTAGAGCAAATGGCGCGCCTGCCCGACCAACGATGACTTGGTGGCTGCCCCGCGCAGGATCGAATCCCACTGGTAGAATTTGTCATAGGCCCGCCAGTAGCCCTCCTCCAGCGCCTCCGGGCTGATGCGCGCCGGGCGGTAGACGACATGGCGTGTATCATAAAGATCCCAGTTGGAATGAACCATCCGGTTGTCGGCAACCATCCGATCATGCAGGGCGGTGCCGGGATAGAGCGTCAGGATGTGGTAGGTCGCCGTCTCCATACCCTGGTTGACCGCCCAATCGACGGTGCGATCAAACACGGATTCATCGTCACCGTCCATACCAAATACAAAACTCCCGTTGACCATCACGCCCAGACCGTGAAGCCGCCTGATTGCCGCATTGTAGTCGCGGTTGAGGTTTTGATACTTGTTTTGCTCCACCAGATTAGCGGGGTTGAGCGTTTCAAAGCCGACAAACAGGCTGCGAAGTCCGGCCTCGACGGCTTTTTCAACCAGATTCGATTGCAGGATCGACTGCACGGTTCCGGCAGCCTGCCACAGCTTGCCCATGCCTTTCATCCCGTCAAATAAGGCCGCCGCAAAGCGGGGATGGCCGAACAGGTGATCATCCAGAAAGTAAACGTGTTTGCCGGGCAGACGATCAATCTCAGCCAGCGCAGCATCGACTTCCTGCGTGTAAAAGCCGCGTCCGCCCCTAAAGAAGGCTTCCTTGTAGCAGAAATCGCAGGCGTGCGGGCAGCCGCGTGTGACGACAATCGAGTTGGGCACAAGGTAGAGATGCCGCTTGATCAGGTCGCGGCGGATGGGCGGGATGCCGACCAGCGTCCGCAGCGTTGATTGGTAGCGAGTCTGGGGCTGGCCGGCCTTCCAATCCTTCAGAAACTGCGGCCAGGTGTCATCGCCGGGGCCCAGAAAGATCGTATCGGCATGGGCGGCGGCTTCGTCGGGCAGGGATGTGACGTGCAGCCCGCCGAGACATACATAGGCACCCTTCGCCCGGTAGTGATCGGCGATGTGATAGGCGCGAAACGCGCTAGTGATGTAGACCTGGATCACGACCAAATCAGGCTCGTCGTCGAGGCGCAGCCTCTCGACGTGCTCATCCTGCAGGTCAATCTGGTCGCCAGGGTCGAGATAAGAAGCCAGCGTCGCCAGCCCCAGCGGCGGGAACAGCGAGTACTTGATAGGCCGGAAAAACGGGCTGGTGGCCTCGGTCAGCGCAGGCAAAATCATCTTTACTTTCATGGTATCCCCTCATCATTTTCAACCGTCTACGATCTGGCCAGCCTGCGTAGTTGAATCTGCTGGCGTATCACGATGGCAATCAGCGCCAGGGTAATGATCGGGTGTATGATGACGAACAGCCAGACATTAAGCTCCTTGTACGCTATGCCCGTCGTCTGACCCAGCCACAACAGCAACGCTACGCACAAGTCAAAAATCGTGTTTATCATGCTCGTCTCCAAATCTGGGGCGATCAGTTCCAAGCGTTCCGTAATCATACGGACACTAATTTATTTGTTCGACCTCTTGAATACATGCCGAGATGCACTTGAGTGCTTGAAGGTCATTTGCGATTTTTTCGCTGCATTAGGAAGGACATGGCGCATCACCGCTGAACCCGGTGCGCCCGCAGCGGCGGCCTGATGCCCAGCCATCCGCCAAACACCAGGTATCCGAGGGCGACTGCGCTGATTTCGACACCCAGGAAGATGGCGGTTATCAGCAGCGCTACAGCGATACTCGGCGGCGGCCCTTCCAGCACCAGTTGAGCCGTGAGCAGCCACGTGCCTAACACAAGACCGCACGCCAGGCAAAATCGCCAGGCATGGAAGCGCGGGCTGATCCATGACCGGTTCAGCCAGTCCAGGAGACGTCTCCCCATCTCGGTTAGCCAGGCCACCGGGTGGGCGAGCAGAGGAATCTGCCGCGCTACCCACAGGCCTGTTCGCCCGGCGACCACCAGCGCATCGTCAAATAGGTCGGCTAGCGTGTTAATCAGCGCCTGTTCATCAGATATCTGTAATGCGGCCAAGCGCCGCGCCGCGCTGGCGGCTGCTATAGCCGCCATGACGGTGACCGCACCCACAAACACGAGTCCGAATATCAGCGCAGTCTCCCAGACAGATCGCCCCGTCAGGGGGTGGAGCGCAACGGCCAATGCGTCGGTTGCCAGCGTGATCGTGATGGACGCCAACGACACGATAACCGCATGGATGGTCAACCAGGACCGGCGCACCGATAAGGCAGGTTCGCCCCGGTCACGCGCCCAGCGTACCCCACTGATGATCGCCCCCGCCAGCGCAACCTGGACGGCGATTGAGCCGACTGCATCATACGGGTCTTCGGCGAACGGGTTGATTGGCCCGATGGGGTCTTGTTTGCTTATTTGAAACGCGACACCGAACAACAGTGTTGCCGCCAGCGTAAAAAGCGTGGCTGCGGCAATGACACGTTTCAGTCGGTTTGATTCGGCATTCATTGCTGGCTCCAGGGTTTGATATTGAACTTATTGTACGCCACCGTATCGGATTATCGCTCTGTCTGATGCCGCAGGTCGCGCACTTGAGTGCTTGGATGGTGGTATGATCACCGTAAACTAACGGACAGTTCATTCAGACTGTTATTTCTTTGCGTTCGACTCTCTCCATATCAACATGCTCCAATTACTGCTGGTTGAAGACAATAAGAACCTGCGCCCGGCGCTGAAATCCGGACTGGAAGCCACCGGCGAAGTGGTGGTCGTCGGCGAATCAGACAATGGTGAAGCGGCGCTCACGATGTGCCTTCAGCACACGCCCGGCGCGATTCTCATGGATGTACAACTCGCCGGGGCGATGAGCGGCATCGACGCGGCGGTGGCGATCCGCCGTGAGTTCCCGCGCCTGCCGGTCGTGTTCTATTCGATCCAGGACGAAGATGCCTACTTCCGCGCCTTTCGCGAGGCGGGTATCCTGAGCCACTACGCCTACATCAAGAAATCAAACTATTTGCTGCCGGAGATGATCATCCCGCTGCTGCGTGACGCCGTCTCCGGCAGAAGTTTTGTTGACCCTGACATCGAAGCGCGGGTGCAGGAAGTTCGCCATAAGGATGAGAACTCGCCGATGGCGCTGCTCGAACCCAACGAGCAAACGGTCGCCCGGATGCTGGCGAAGGGCCTCACCAATGAGCAGATCGCCGCCAAAATGGGCTTCAAAGACAAGCGCACGATCAGCCGCACCAACGGCCAGATTTATGCGGCATGGGGTCTGGCGGACAGCACCACCGATGAGAAGATAGCCCGGACGCGGGCCGCGATCATCATGCAGGCGGGGCGGCTGATCCAGTGGGATGCGAACGGCGCGCCGAGGGTAATCGATGATCGGGGTGAATGGGTGGCATGGGATGGTTGACGCGCCGCCAGAAGAGTTGTACAGTAAGACTGTACAGATTGGAGTGGTTTATGTCAGTAGAAGTCACTTACACTCAGGCGCGTGAGAATCTTGCCAAGCTACTCGATAAGGTGACCGAGGATCGCGAGATCGTCATCATCCGGCGGCGCGGCGGCGCGGATGCAGCCCTCATCTCTGCCGATGAATTAAGAAGTCTTCTTGAATCAGCGCATCTGCTTCGGTCGCCCGCCAACGCAAAACGACTGTTATCCGCCCTTAATCGCGCCTTCAATGACGAAGGTGAGCTATTAACTTCTGACCAGTTGCGGCGGAAGGTCGGCGTTGGCCCGCAAGAAACGTGACGCCTTCTTCCAGCCGGAGTTCATCGAGGATTTGCGCTTCTGGGTTGCATCGGATCGAAAGATTGCCTTGCGTATCTTTGACCTCATCGATGCGATCCTGCGCGACCCATTCCAGGGGATAGGCAAACCAGAGCCACTAAAATACCTCGCGCCGGGAACATGGTCACGCCGGTTGACACAGGAACATCGAATCGTTTATCTGGTTCGAGAGGAGCGTATTGACTTCCTTCAGGCTCGCTATCATTATTAAGTTTGGCTACGACGAGGTGCTGTTTCTCGGCAGTCGAGACGCGCGAATTGAGCTGGACGGCAAATGAGACTCAGACAGGCGATTGAGGCTGCTGCCGTTGGTATTAGAAATACCATTCTTGGCACGAATTTGGCCTCTTTGACGCTGCTCCCGCATCCTGAAAGGATGATCCGCTACGTTGCCGATAATCTGTTTTTGTTCGGTGCGATGAATTCACGGCGCGCCCTGCCTCAGCGGAATGTGTTTGAAGTGCTTTCGTCGGACAGCACAGAAACGATCACCCTCGGCAGCCTCCAATCCGGGGATGCGTGGTTCTGGCCGCAGGCGCTGTATACGCAGGATATTGTCAGCCTGTGCCTGATTTGCCAGACCCTCAAGCCAAAAATCGTGTTTGAGATCGGGACGATGAAAGGCTACACGGCTTATCATTTCGCGTTGAACACGCCACTTAATTCGCGAATTTACACGCTTGACCTGCGTCCCGACCCGGCGATGGCTGCGAGCCTTTATACCTCTGCCATCGACGATCTGCACATCCAGTCCGAGACTCGTGGCAAATCCTATTGTTTCGAGAATTCCGAAGTCGCCGGGAGAATTACGTGCCTGTTTGGGGACAGCGCCACTTTTGACTTTGCGCCCTACTTTGGCAAAGCTGACTTCTTCTTTATCGACGGCGCTCACTCGTTCGAATACGCGCGGTCGGATACGTTGAATGCCCTGAAATGCTGCCACCCAGGGAGTGTGATCGCGTGGCATGACTACGGCAAGGCCAGCGTGGTAGGGGTATCAAAGTGGCTGGCCGAGTTTTCAAAGAGCCACCACGTGTATTCCATTCCGGGCGGCAGCCTCGCGTACATGGTGGTTGAGTGACCGGCGTCCTTGCCCTCGACTGGCCAATTATCGCGGTATCGCTGTTCAACGCTATCGTGTCCCTGTGGCTGGCGCTGACCGTGATCCTGAGCGCTGAACATCGCAACCGCGGCGTATACCTGGCAGGGGCCGGACTGCTGGCCAGCGCGGTTTTCTTCATCAGCCATACGGCCATCGTCGGCGGCGAGATTGACCCCAGCGGGCTGGGCCTTGATTTCTGGTGGCATGCCGGTTGGCTGCCAGTTATTGAAGCACCGTTCGGCTGGTACGTCCTCATGTTGTGGTATTCCGGCTTTTGGGAAGCCAGCCAACGGCCAGTACCGGCAGAAACAGCAGCGCCCGTTCAACCTTCAAATTTCAAACACACAATCGACAACCGGCTGCACAAGCGGCACACGCCCTGGCTGGCGGCGATGGTGGCCACGCTCGTCATCCTGGTCGGGTTAGCTATTTTCACCATTCCTTCATTTGCGCAGGCGATATATTTTGACTTCTCGTCGATGCCTACCCTGCGCGGCGTGCCGATTTTGCTGCTGGTCTATCCGGCGTTCATCGTCATGTGTATCGCGCTGGCGCTCGACGCGCTAATGCATCCCGGCCCATCACATCGTGTGCTGGGCGATCTGGCCCGCGCGCGGTCTCGTCCGTGGCTGATCTCGGCATCCGCAGCACTGCTGGCGGTGAGCCTATTGGTCACGGCTGCCATTCTGTGGGGCATCAGCGCCATTATTCGCGGGCAGCCTATCGTCCTGACGGCTGATTTTGTCGTGACGGTTGCCTGGTTCGACCTGGTCGCGGCGACGATGATCGGCGCGGCAATCACGCTGCTCGGCCAGGCCATGGTGTCCTACGAGGTGTTTACCGGAAAGACGCTTCCCCGGCGCGGATTCTTCCGCAACTGGATCGGCGCAGTGCTGCTGGCCGCCGCCACTGGCGTAATCGCCGGGGGCGGCCTGGCGGCCCATCTACGCCCGATCTATGGGCTGATCCTCAGCGCCGTATTGATGACCACCTTTTATGCCCTTTTCAACTGGCGCTCGTTCGTCGAGCGCGACCAGTTCATGACAAGCCTGCGCCCGTTTGTCGGCGGGCAGGGGCTGATCGATCAGTTGGTGGGGTCCGAACAGGATCCACGCGCCCGCGCCGGGCTGATGTTTCAGGCGCTGTGCCGCGAGGTGCTGGCATCGCAGGCTGCCTATCTGCTACCACTGGGGTCGATCTCGTCGCTGATCGCCGCCCCGCTGGTCTACCCGGCAAACAGCCAGCCTGAAGTGGCGCTCCTGGAAGTCGACCAATTATTCCCGGCGGCTGATCCAGGTCTCATCTCGCTGCCCGCCGAATTATATCCGTTTCGCTGGGCTATCCCGCTGTGGACAGAGCGCGGGTTGATCGGCGCGCTGCTGCTGGCTAACAAACTGGATGGCGGGCTGTATACGCAGGAGGAAATCGAAGTGGCGCGGGCCAGCGGTGAGGGGATTATCGACCTGTTGGCCGGTGAGGAAATTGTCCGGCGGTTGATGGCGCTCCAGCGCCGCCGATTAACCGAAGCACAGGTCATGGATCGGCGCGCCCGCCGCACCCTGCACGACGACGTGCTGCCCGGACTCCATACGGCCCTGCTGGAGATCAGCGCCCTACCCCGCGACAACAGCGCCGTCCAACAAGCGATTACCACCCTGACAGACGCGCACCGCCGTATCGCCGGTCTAATTCGAAACGCAGCGCCGGCGCCCGCGTCGCTCGGCGAGGGCGGACTGTTGCCGGATGCCGTAAGCCAGATGCTGCACGCGGAGTTTACGGATGAGTTTGACGACATCGATTTGCGCGTCGAAGGCGCTGTTCGCCCTTTGGATGCTTTGTTGAATGAGGTCGTTTTCAACGCGGCGCGCGAAGCCATTCGCAACGCCGCGCTGCATGGTCGGCATGGTTCTGGGCCGCTCAACCTCGCCGTCGTCATCGTCTACGCGGATGGACTAACCCTGACCATTGCCGATGACGGCGTCGGGTTGGAGGCAGACCTTCCCGATTCCGAGTTTCCGTCCGGCAGCCAGGGCGGGCTGGCCCTGCACACCACGCTGATGGCCCTGATCGGCGGGTCGTTGACGCTTCAGCCAGGAGCGAGTAGTGGGACGTGCGTCACACTGAAGCTGCCGCTCCCAGCCGCGCCGGACGAACTTTGACCGATCTCCCTGCATTGCCTTTTGGTGTGCCGTCATTATAATCAGCGATCAAGAGGCACTCGCGGACGATGCCCGTTTTTAACCTCACCGGCAAGCTGATCGGCGGCTACGTTCTGCACGAGGAGATTGGTCACGGCGGCATGGCTGCCGTATACCGCGCCATGCAGCCGTCCGTCAAGCGGGAAGTAGCTATCAAGCTGGTTCAGATTCAGCCCACGCAGGTCAGCGACGAGTTCAAGAATCGGTTTGAGCAGGAAGCCGAGCTGATCGCCGGGATGGAACATATCCACATCCTCCCCATTTACGATTACGGCGTCGACAAGGACATGGCATACATTGCCATGCGCTATTTGCGCGGCGGCACGCTGCGCGAGCTAATCAACGGCAGGCCGTTGCCGCTCAACCGCAGCGCTGAATTGCTGACACAGGTCGCCCGCGCGCTGGCCTATGCCCACCGGCGGGGCGTTATCCACCGGGATGTGAAGCCCAGCAACATCCTGCTTGATGATGTCGGCAACGCATTCCTGTCTGATTTTGGCCTCGCCAAGTGGATGGATCGCAGCTCGGATTTCACCAACCCCGATTCGGTGGTTGGCACGCTGGCGTACATCTCCCCCGAACAAGTGATGGGCGTGCGGGCCGATTCGCGTTCCGATGTCTACAGCCTCGGTATCGTGCTGTACGACATGCTGACCGGGCATTCACCGTTTGAGACGTCTACCACCAGCGCCGCCGCCATATTGCACCACCACCTCCACTCGGCCCCCACGCTCCCCAGCGAGCATAACCCGCTGATCATCCCTGAGGTTGATGCCATCGTCCTCAAAGCGCTGGAGAAGAAGCCAGAGAAACGTTTCGCCACCGCCGATAAGCTGGCCGACGCGTTCAATGAGGCAATCGGGCAGCCAACCGGTATGGTCAGCATCACACCGTCGAGTTCCGAAAAACGCCGCTATCGCCGCCAGCAGATCCCGATGGTGGCGCTGGCGCTGGGCTTGATTGTCGTTACGGCGGCGGTCGTGGCCGGGATGGTCGCAGGGCGGGGTGGCACATCATCACCGGCCCACGTGCTGCGCGGCCAGAAAGGTTCTCCGGCAGACCTGACACCATCATCGGACGATGTGGCCGCCGCGCGGGCGCGGCTGGGGCGCAACGGGTTCATCGGGTATGTGACCTGCAACCAGACCAGCGAATACCACGCGACACAGGTACGCGAAGTGACGGAGTTTGCACGCCAAAACGGGCTGCCAATCCGGGTTTACGACAGCGACAACCAGGCTTATAAACAGCTTACCCTGTTGGAAAACGCACGCACCGATGGCGCAACCGCCGTGATTATCTGCCTGCTGGACGCCGCCGGTATGGATCAGGCCCTGACGTCGCTGCAGGACGGCCACGTGCCGGTCGTGTTTTTCAACCCCGGCCCAAAGCTCTACGGCGGGGTCGGTTTGGCGCAGGACGAGTTCACGGTCGGACGGGCTGCCGGACGATTCGCCGGACAGATCATCCGTGATGAGCTGGGCGGCCAGGCCAGGATGGTAATACTCGATTACCCCGACTTGCCCAACCTGGTCGAACGCGCCAATGGCCTCGAAGCGGGCGTATTGGAATTCGCTCCGGACGCTGTCGTTGTCGGGCGATTTAAGGGTGGCACCGTTGAAAATGGGCGGCAATCGATAGAAACGTTGTTGGCCAGCAAGCAACCATTCAACGTGATCGTCAGCATCAACGACGCGGGTGCGTTTGGCGCAATCGACGCACTCGATCAGGCGGATATTTCGCCGTCTTCAGTGATAATTGCCAGCATCGACGCCGAGGCCCGCGCCCAGGAGTACATCCGCGCCAGGCATTTCATGCGCGGGTCGCTGTCAGTGGATCGGATGCAGTTCTCAAAATCAGCCATTGACGCCCTGATCCTGCTGCTGGCCGGCAAGCCGATCCCGGAACTGATCATTGTGCAGCCCGGCCAGATGGTGACGGTGGAGAGTTTGAAGTAGGGCTGCGCGGCGAGGCGACGGCGTATTAAGCGTTGTGTTCGTGGTTGGGGATGCCGGGAATGTAATCTTCGAGCACACCCCCGCCGATGAACTCGCGCAGCAGGGAATTGGCGGGCACCCAGGAGTCATCGGGGAGCGGCTCGACCCAGGACAGGAACGCCAGCAGCCGTTTGGCCTCTACAAAATAAGCCGACGTAGGCTCGATTTGCAGGAGCAGCGGCTCGGCGCGCGGGCGCAGGATGGCCAGTTCGTACACTAGCGATGAGTTCAGCATCATATCGGCGTGTTCCTGAAACGGGAAGATCCAGCGGTTTTCGCCTTCGCGGACGCTGCGCCAGCGCTTCAACGTATCCAGCGCCGAATAGCCCCGCGTGGCGGCATCGCGCACCATGCGGCGCAGGATGCGAACATCGGTGGTGGGGATACGGTTGTGGCGATCAATGTTGAGCTGGGTCAGACACGACACGTACAACTGAAAAATGCGGTCTTGAAGATCGGCGCGCACCAGCTCCGGGTTGAGGCCGTGAATGCCTTCGATGATAATGATGTGCTCGCGAGAAAGCTGGATCACGTCGCCCTGCTCCTGCATCCCGGTCTGGAAGTTGTAATGCGGCAGGCGCACCACCTGGCCATCCATCAGGCGATGGAGCTGATCGTTGAACATGTCGAGATCGACCGCGTGTAAATGCTCGTAATCCAACTCGCCTCGTTCATTGCGGGGCGTGCGATTGCGATCCACAAAGTAGTTATCCAGGCCAATCGGGTAGGGTTTGAGACCGTGCGCCATCAACTGGATCGCCAGCCGCTTGCTGGAGGTGGTTTTACCCGAAG
>Ga0137463_1000856_pt1 | contig 10175 bp, 5 predicted proteins | sample EasRivERMGT800_2_FD_102333 | JGI IMG/M metagenome (GOLD analysis project Ga0137463, IMG submission 102333) | Soil microbial communities from meander-bound floodplain in the East River, Colorado, USA - East River MetaG ERMGT800_2 | ecosystem: Environmental > Terrestrial > Soil > Floodplain ...
GGGGGGGGGCGAGCGCCGATTGACGCTCTCCACCCCCATCCTGACCTTCCCCCATTAAGGGGGAAGGAATTAATTTTGGCACTGCGAGTTTTGACTTGTCGAGATACCTTTGCCCAGCGGGGGAGTGAACGCGTTTGGCGGCATCTTGAAATTGGGTTTCGGAATTCTTTCTCAACGTACAGAGACTAAGATGGCAAATCCGGGTGGAAAAGGGAACACGAACGTGGCCGGCGACTGGCGATTTGCGATCAGAATGAGCTGTCGGCGGCTCGTTTTGGCGATTGCGGTTGTCGCGGGCGCGATCTCGCCTGCAATGTCGCAGGACGACCGGCCCAAGTCACTCGACCCGCGTCTCAAGGTGGAACTGTTCGCCGAGCAGCCGCAGATCGTCACTCCCACCGGGATCGACGTCGATCATCGCGGCCGCGTCTGGGCCATTGAAAGCAACACGCACTTTCCTCCCGAAGGATACAAAGGGCATCCCAGCGACCGGGTTCTGGTGATGAGTACTACGAGCGGGTCGGGTAAGGCCGATCGTATCGTCGTTTTCACTGACGGGCTCAAGCACACGATGAGCGTGGCGGTCCGGCCGGTGTGGATTTCGAGCACGCCGCCGACGGCGGTGTACATCGCCACGCGGCGGGAGATCCGGCTGTTTCATGACGACGACAACGACGACAAAGCCGACCGATCCGCCAGCATCGTCCGCCTGGAGACGAAGGGAGACTACCCGCACAATGGGCTGGCAGGATTTGCATTCGATGCGCTGGGCTGGATGTATTTCGGATTCGGCGAGAACCTGGGAGCCGACTACAAAATCATCGGCTCCGACGGCGTAACACTTGCCGGTGGAGGTGAAGGGGGGAACATCTACCGTTGCCGGCTCGACGGCGCGAAGCTCGAGCGGATCGCCACCGGATTCTGGAATCCGCACGCCAATTGCTTCGACGCGTTCGGGCGGATGTTCTCAGTCGACAACGATCCCGACAGCCGGCCGCCGTGCCGGCTGATGCACATCATTCCCGGCGGTGACTACGGCTATCGCTTCCGCAATGGCCGCGCGGGACTGCATCCCTTCACCGCCTGGAACGGGGAGATTCCCGGGACGCTTCCGATGACGGCAGGGACTGGCGAGGCGCCGTCCGGAGTTCTGGCGTACGAGTCAGACGGTTTACCCGCTGATTACGTTGGCAATCTGTTCGCGACGAGTTGGGGCGATCATCGGGTTGATCGCTTTCGCCTCAAAGCCCAGGGGGCGTCGTTCACGTCGCTGGCCGAGCCGTTAATTGTGGGGGGAGATAATTTCCGACCGGTCGGAATCGCCTGTGCGCCCGATGGGAGTCTGTATTTCACCGACTGGGTGAAGCGCGACTACAACCTGCACAGTCACGGGCGGATCTGGCGAATCTCTGCGGTAGAGCCGCCGCAGCGGGAGCCACTGGATACCGCGCGCATTGCGACCCTTCGGGCGGACGAGTTGCTGCCGCTGCTCAAGTCGCCGCGCGTCGACGTCCGCCGCGAAGCAGCGCGCCGGCTGGCGGCTGCGCCATCCGGGCCGAAAGCCCTGCAGGCGGAATTGGCCGACCGCGCGCACGACCAGCGCAGTCGGGTCGAGGCGCTGTGGGCGCTGGCGAATCTTGCAGGAAATGAGGGGAAAATCGACCTGGCTCGCGCGGATCTATTTGCCACCTGCGACTCGGTCGCCGCGGCGGCCGGCTGGCTGCTGAACACGCCGCACATTCCGGTCGACAGCGAAAAGGTTCAGGACCTGGCGCAGGCGCTCGTCGGAGAGCGGATCGCGCGACGCCAGCAGCGGCTGGTGGACGGCACCGCGCTGACGGCTGTTTTGAGCCGGGGCAAATTCGGACCGAACGACCTGCTGGTGAAGCTGGCGTTGTCGGTCGACGATCCGTTTGTGATGTCGGTCATGGTCAATTCACTGGCTCGCGATTTCAAACCCGACGGCTTTGCCCGGTTCCTCAGCCCGGGTTCCGGTGCGGCACCGCGAATTCGAGTGGCCATGCTGCTGGCCGCGCGAATGCATAGTCCGCGCGATGAATCGCTGGCGACGCTCGGGTTGGGGGACCATGATCCCGACGTTCGCCGCGTGGCAGTGCAATGGGTGGCAGAAGAGAAACTTGCCGGCTTGCGTTCTCAGGTGGAAGGGGTTCTCAATTCGAATGCGGTCACCGCCGATCTGTTTATGTCCACGCTCGCCGCACTCGACATGCTCGACGGGGGCGACCCCAAAGTGCTCGATAAGACGCCCCCGGCAAAATATGTGCTGCCACTGCTGAATGACGAGAATCGCCCCGCCGCGGTCCGGGCCCAGGCGCTGCGGCTGGTCAATCCGAACGATCCTGCGCTCGATGTCGCGATGTTGGGTCGAATGCTCAACGGCAGCAATACAATCCTGAGCCAGGAATCGGTCAGAACGCTCCAACTGGCATCTGCCGAGCGGGCGACACCACTCTTGTTTCCGTTCGCGATCGACGCAGCGCATGACCGTCAATTGCGAGCTGATGCGCTGGCTGGCCTCGCCGTCGCGGCCCGGGCCGAACAGCCGGGGGGAGCGATCCGGAAGCTTCTCGCCGAGCAGATGGGGAGCGACGATGCCGTGCTGCGACTGGAAAGTCTGCGCTCGGCCCGCAAGCTGTGTGCCGACGATCCGGGATTGCGTCCGGCGCTGTTGTCTCTGGCGAGCAGCCTCAAGCCACCGGGGTCTGGCGTGTCTGACGCCGAACATGAACTGGCTGATCAGCTTGCCCTGGCCGCTGGGGATCAGCAGAACTTGCTGCCCGAGTCAATCGGCGCGCTCAAGTCGAAGCACCCGACGAGCAAAGCCGATTGGCTGGCGCAGCTCAATCGCGGCCGTGCAGCCGATGCCGAAGCGGGACGCCGGTTGTTTTACCACGCAAATGGACCCGGCTGCGCGAGGTGTCATACGGTGAACGGACGTGGCGGTCGAGTCGGCCCCGATCTCTCCCGCATCGTCGAATCGATGAATCGGATCCAGTTGATCCAGTCAATTCTCGAACCGAGCAGCGAAATCGCGCCGCAATTCGTCTCCTGGGCGTTCGAAACGGCATCCGGCAAGGTTCACACCGGGATGCTCGTTCACGAAAACGAAGGGAAGACAGTCATTGGGGATGCCGAAGGCAAGACGATCGAACTGAAAACGATCGACATCGTGCAACGTGTTCCTCAGACCAAGTCGGTGATGCCCGACAAGCTCCCCGATCTGATGACGCTCCAGGAATTTCGCGATCTGGTCGCGTTTCTGGAGTCGCTGAAGTAGTCACGGGAGGCTTTCGAGATCGTCGAGATCCTTGTGCCGCCCGGACGCTGATTTGTTTTGCTTCAGGTGACGCAGGCTAATGACGCTGACCTCAACGCCATCGATTACCGCGACGTTGCGCTCCGCATAACATTCTTTGAAAGTCACTCCGGAGATATCCGGAAGAATGTCAATCCGTAGCGGCGGTACGCCGATTCGAAAAACCTTCTTCTTGTCGAGAAACAATCGCGACGGAACGTTGGCGGCTGCAAATCCGAATTCGACAAGAGCCTTCGAGAGGCGAGAGGCATTTTTTTGACTGAGGCGAATCCAGATGTCGATATCGCCTGTTGAGCGGGCGTGCCCGTAGAAGCTGACGCTATGTCCCCCGACAAGCAGATATTCAACTTGTTTCGCGTTCAACAACCGTAAGAACTCTTTGAACTCGGTCGGTAAGCGGATTGTAGCCATAATTAATCTGACGCATCAGCTCGGTCGCTGCCAACCGTTGGAGTGGCGTTTTTGCGTGCCAGAACGCGTTGTCGTTTCCCTCGTCAGCAAGTGTGCCGATGGAAAGCACCCGCTTCACCCGCTGTTTGCGTTTCTTTGCCAAAGTGGACCTCATCGCGAATCGAACGGCCCGGAAGATTGGTGATTTTCCAGCCCGACTGCTATCTTACCCCGATTGTATTGGGATGTGCCAAAATCAGTCCAGATCAGTGCTTTGAGAGCGGGAGCAGGCAATGAAATTTGCGGGGCGGAATGCGTTGGTGACGGGGGCTTCGATGGGGATCGGTGCGGCGACGGCGCTGGAGCTGGCGCGCCAGGGAGCCAATGTGGCGATCAATTTCCGGTCGCATCGCGACAAGGCCGAGGCCGTGAAGGCCGAGATCGAAAAGCTCGGCCGCAAAGCGCTGCTCGTACAGGCCGACGTCTCTGACCAGCCGGCAGTTGAAGCGATGGTTGCCGAAACGGTTCGCACGTTCGGCAGCCTCGATCATTTTGTGTCGAATGCCGTGTACAGCGACCGCCAACTCATGATCGAAGCCGACATGGCCGGCTTTCGCCGGACGATCGACGTCACGATGTGGGGCGCCTTTTATGGGCTGCGGGCCAGCGCCCAGCAGATGGTCAAGCAGGGGAAGGGGGGCTCGGTCGCCATCGTCAGCTCGCCGCATGCGGTGATCCCCATTCCGACGGCGATGGCGTACAACATGTCCAAGGCGGCGATCGACCACATGGCCCGCACGGCGGCGATCGAACTGGTCGGGCACAAGATCCGCGTCAATATCGTGCACCCCGGCTGGATCGACACGCCGGGAGAGCGCAAGTTTTTCTCTGACGAGCAGCTCAAAGTCGGCGGCCAGAAGCTCCCCTGGGGCCGGATGGGGACCCCCGAAGAAATCGCCCGCGGCATTACTTTCATTCTCAGTGACGACTGCGACTACATGACCGGCAGCGTCTTCAGCATGGAAGGGGGGGTCAGTCTGCCGTGGTGGTCGAACCGGGGCAGCGGGGAAATGTAAAAAAAGAAGTGCGGAAGTCGGAATTCGGAGTGCGGAATGGCAGGCTGCCGGCGCTGAGGCTCAGGTAAAGAGTGCCGGTTGGGCGGATTGGCCCCCTTCCTCGCCGCTCCAGGCGTGCTGATGCGTTGCGAATCCTTGCCCTGCCGGGGCCACGGCGCTAAGATCGAGGTTCGCACCTAAAGACACTTTGTTTGCGACAGGAGAGCGCGCTTATGTCCACCGGCTCGGCGGGAAGTATCACCAGTGTTTTGCAGGAAACGCGCACGTTTCCACCGCCGCGCGAGTTTTCGGCCGCGGCTCACATCCGCAGCGAAGCCGAGTACGAAAAGCTGTGGAGCAAAGCCAAGGACGACCCCGCCGGTTTCTGGGGGGACTTGGCTTCGCACCTGCACTGGTTCCGCAAGTGGGACAAAGTGCTCGAAGGAGAAATGCCCAACACGAAGTGGTTCGTGGGGGGGAAACTCAATGCGGCGTACAATTGCATCGACCGGCACCTGACCACCTGGCGCAAGAACAAGGCCGCCATCATCTGGGAAGGGGAACCGGGCGATACGCGCGTGCTCACGTATCAGGACCTGCACCGCGAAGTCTGCAAGTTCGCCAACGTGCTCAAGAAGCTCGGCATCAAGACGGGGGATCGGGTGACCCTCTATCTGCCGATGATCCCCGAACTGGCGATCGCGATGCTGGCCTGCGCCCGGATCGGCGCGCCGCATTCGATCATCTTCGGCGGATTCAGCGCCGACGCCGTCGCCGACCGCAACAACGACGCCCAGGCAAAGCTGGTGGTCACTGCCGACGGCGGATGGCGCCGCGGCAAAGAGGTCGAACTCAAATCCGCTGTGGATGAAAGTCTCGAGAAATCGCCGTCGGTGCAGAACATCGTCGTGGTCCGCCGCACCGGGTCGCCGATTCGCATGGAGCCGGGGCGCGATTACTGGTGGCACGACGTTATGGCGGAAGCGAGTTCCGATTGCGACGCCGAGCCGCTCGATGCCGAGCATCCGCTCTTCATCCTGTACACCTCGGGGAGCACCGGGAAGCCCAAGGGTGTCCTGCACACGACCGGCGGATACACGCTGGGGACGATGATGACGTCCAAGTGGGTCTTCGACCTGAAGGATGAAGACACTTACTGGTGCACGGCCGACATTGGCTGGGTGACCGGGCACAGTTACATCATCTATGGCCCCCTGGCCAATGGCGCCACGACGGTGATGTATGAAGGCGCCCCCAACTGGCCCAACGAGGGCCGGTTCTGGGAGACAATCGAAAAATACAAAGTCAGCATTTTTTACACCGCTCCCACGGCGATTCGCGCGTTTATCAAGTGGGGAGACGAATGGCCCAACAAGTACGACCTCACGAGCTTGAGGCTCCTGGGGTCGGTCGGCGAGCCGATCAATCCTGAAGCCTGGATGTGGTATCACCGCGTGATCGGCGGTGAACGCTGCCCAATTGTCGACACGTGGTGGCAGACCGAAACGGGGGCGATCATGATCAGCCCTTTGCCGGGGGTCACGACGACCAAACCGGGAAGCTGCACGAGACCCCTGCCGGGGGTCGTGCCCGACGTCGTCACGAAGGACGGCAAGAGCCAGCCCGCGAATTCCGGCGGCTTGCTCGTCATGCGGCAGCCGTGGCCCGCGATGCTGCGGACGCTGTACGGCGATCACGACCGGTTCATCAAAACCTATTTCAGCGAAGTTCCCGGCTGCTATTTCGCCGGCGACGGCGCCCGACGCGATGCCGACGGCTACTACTGGGTGATGGGGCGGGTGGACGATGTGCTGAATGTCGCCGGCCACCGGCTCAGCACGATGGAAGTCGAAAGTGCCCTGGTCTCGCATCCGCAGGTGGCCGAGGCGGCCGTTGTCGGTTACCCGCACGAGATCAAGGGGGAAGGGATCTGCTGCTTCGTCACCTTGCGTGGAGAAGGGGACGAAAAGCTGAAGGCCCAGCTCAAGGAGCACGTCCGCAAGCAGATTGGCGCCCTGGCCACGCCCGATATGATCCGGTTTTCGAACCTGCTGCCGAAGACGCGCAGTGGAAAAATCATGCGGCGGCTCTTGCGCGATATCGCCGCCGGTCGGGAAAAAGTCGGTGATACGACGACGCTGGAAGATTACTCGATCCTGGCCAAGTTGCGGGCGAGTGAGGAATAATCCGACATGGGGTTGATGCCATGGGTCTGACGAAGGTCCGCTTCGATTGGGCCAACGCCCGGCCGATCAATCAGATGTGCGGGCCGCGCGAGTTTGCCAAGGCGCTGCTCGACGAGTTTCACGCCGTCCAGCAAACCGACTTCGGGAACTGGCTGTCGTTTTCGTGCACCGACGAAAGCGTTCGCGGTGTGATCGAACTGGCGTACTATGCCAGCATGCTTGAGGAAGAGGGGCGGCCCACGCGCCTCAGAATCGTGTTCGGCATGGACGACGCTGATGCGATTCCCTATCCCCTGCTGGCACAGTTCGAAACGCCCCTGAAAATCAGCGACGTGGCCGATGTGATGAAAATCGCTCCGGCCCTGGCCAGCCAGGAAATCGCGCTGTGGATGACCGAGCGCAAGGGGAAGCGGGGCGAATCGTGGCTGGAATGCCTGGGGCTGCTCAATGTCGGCGTGGACGCACAGCGGGTGATGATCGGGTTTCCCGATGCCGTGGTGACCGGCAGCCAGACCGTCGTCAACCGCCAGACATATTTAAAACTGTCGGTGGAGGGGAGCGGCCACCTGAGAGCGAACTTCGGATTGCTCTGGGAATATGCCCTGCGGGCCGGCATCGTCATGCCCACCACGCTGTTCGCTATGACTCCCCCGCTGGATTCGCTGCTGACCGATACACAGCGCATCGTTCGGCAACGCTGCAAACAGATCTATCCCGACCTGCCGCTCCCTGACTACGTTCTGCAGAATGTCCGCGAAGTCACTGGTTTGTGGACCCGGATCGTGACGCGCGCGGTGGCCCGTCAGCACGGCGGCGCGTTTCTGATTCTGCCCGATCCCGAGATTTCGCTGGAAAAAATTCGGAACAAATACAATCTGCACGACGGCGTGGCCATCGACCTCGACCTGGGTGGGCTGCTGGCCGAATTGTCGGGCCTCTGCGCACGGCTGTACAACCTGCGGCGACTGACCGGTTCGGAAGGGTCGGAATCACTCGTCCAGCAGTTGTGCGACTTGCAGAACGACTGGCTGGCCAAGCGGAATCAGTTCCATGTCGCGATGGACACGGTTGCCGGCCTGTCGGAAGTGGACGGGTGCGTCGTGCTCGATCGAGGGCTGCGGGCGCATCTGTTTGGGGGCAAGATTCACGTTTCGAACGGCGGCGGTCCCGGCTCGCGGCCTGCGCTCCCGCTGTGCGACTGGTACGTGCGAGACGAATCGATCGAGCCTGCCATTCGCAAACTGGGCACGCGCAACCAGTCTGCCTGCCAATTCTGCCGCGAACATCCCGAGACGTTCGCCTTCGTCATCTCACAGGATGGCGATCTGCGGGTCTACTGCAGCGATCAGGGCGCGGCGTACGGGTTCGAGGCGCTGGCCCCCTGCTAGAGCGCTTCCAGTTCGTGTCTAGCGACAAAGTGTCCCTGTCGATGCGGGCCGCATGCCTCCCGACTTACGACAAACGGCGCCGAATTCCGTCGTGCAGTCTGATGGAATTTACGTTCCGCCGCGCTCACCTGCCGTCGCATCAGCAAACATGGATCGCGGCGGCCAAAGATGAATAATCTCAGTGTGCATAATTCTCAAACAGGCGCGCCATTGCGCTTTCGAAAATGGCGCTGCCGCAAGGTTCCGCCGCGACACAACTTCCGGCAAGGCCAGCGCTCGAAATGACGTCCACATGCGGCGCGCACGAACAGCGCGCGAAACTCGCGGTTTGAAGCGTAACCCGATGCTGCTCTTTAGGAAGCATCAGGCGCATCCTTATTCATTCCGCCAAAACCTTTATGCATTCGGTTTCGCTGATGCATTGCGTAATCGATTGGCGGCGAACTGATTGCGAAAAATGTCAAACTGGGTAAGCGCTAAACATGTCATTTTCCGGCCAATTTTGACTCATTTCGAAACAGCACCTGCGGGAGTCCTGAAACTGGCTTTCAGCCCCGTTTTCGACGGAAGTCCGCGCTGCCACACTGTGCAGGTTCGCCTCGAGTCGCCGTAAGTCTCGATGAGCCGATGCTGAGATCCAGGTCGCTGGACTCCGGTAATGGCCGGGTGACTCCAGACCCTGCCGTGCGCGCCGACCGAAGGCCTCCCGACAAAAGATCTCCCCTCGCCCCCTGCGACCGCGTTCGGGGCAATCGTTACCAGGTCGTGTCCGCCTCGTCTTCCCTGCATCGGCTCAGTACGATAAGGGGTGGCAACTCCACTGGGATTCACTTGCGCATCGGCCGGGAGTAGACTGACGGCATGTCCGCCGCGTCCCGGAACCCCGAACTTCGTGAACCCCGCCGATTCTCGATCCGGCTACCGCGACCGCTCTGGGTCGGCGTGGCGATCACCCTCCTTCCGTTTTCGGCGGCACTTGCCGACGATCCTCCCGAGGATGATGACGATGCGTTTGATCCGCCGGCGCAACAATTCGAATCGGCCGACCTGACGGTTTACGCGTGGGTTTTCGGCCGTCGCTCGAACGCCGAAGTGGCGTGGAAGAAGCTCGACACGTCCCTGGGTCAGAAGATCACAATTGTCGATCGAGTTTGCGGACTGACTGACGCCCAAAAGGAGAAACTCCGACTGCCGGGCCGCGGCGATATCAAGCGGCTCCTGGATCGTGTGGAGGAACTCGAAACGCGTTTTCAACACCTCAAGGATGACCCGATCAAAGTCAACGAATTGGTTATGGAAGCCGAACTGCTCAAGCGGGGCTTTATAAAGCCGGGGCTGTCCAAGGATGGTTCGTTGTTCGTCAAGTCTTTGGAACAATTGCTCACAGCTGAGCAGTTAACGAGGTACGAACCACTTCGAATCGTCTTTCGCGCAGGGGGCTTGGTCAAGACGCAACAACGCGGACCCGATGAAGGGCTGGAGATCAACCTGACCGGAACCGCGATCGCTGACGACGGTTTGGCACACTTGAATCTTTTGCCTGGCTTACAAGTTCTTGTCCTGGACAACACACGGATTTCGGATGCTGGGCTGCCGCACCTGAAGCGCCTGACCAGCCTGCGTGGGCTTAATCTCGACCATACTCGCGTGACCGATGGCGGCCTGCCAAACCTAGAAGGCCTGACTAGACTGGAATGGCTCTCTCTCAAGAGCACGCAAGTGAGCGGTTTGGGGCTGGAGCATCTGAAAGCTCTGATCAAACTGCAATTGCTCAATCTCGATAATACGCAAGTGGCGGACGCAGGGCTGACGCATTTGA
>Ga0137463_1000857_pt1 | contig 10173 bp, 8 predicted proteins | sample EasRivERMGT800_2_FD_102333 | JGI IMG/M metagenome (GOLD analysis project Ga0137463, IMG submission 102333) | Soil microbial communities from meander-bound floodplain in the East River, Colorado, USA - East River MetaG ERMGT800_2 | ecosystem: Environmental > Terrestrial > Soil > Floodplain ...
ACCCCGAGTCCGGAGCGGGCCAGGCAGTGAGCAGTGGCAAGCCCGGAAATACCGCCGCCGACGACCAGTACGTCCAGCTCACGCATGACTTTTTTCGCTCCCGATCGACGCAGCGCCGTCCTCGGACAACTTCGGCGGCCCGGCCGGCCCGAAACGCGCGGCAGCCATGTCGGACAAGTGCCGGGCGGTGACCCGGTCTTCGCCCAGACCGCTCACGTAGGCCTCGGCGCGCTTCTTTACCATCGTGCGCAGAAATTCTGGCACCCGGGACAGGCGCTGCTCGGCGTCCGGACTCCAATGCGGCGGACCGTTGGCGAGGCTGGCCATCGGACGCACCAGCGCCCGTCCCTGCGGTTCGTACGCGCACAGATCATCGGCATCCATCAATCCGCCGCCGTTTGCGAGCGGACGCGCGCGACAGCCGCCACAAAGCACGCGATATTCGCAGGCACCGCACTTTCCCGTGAGCGTGGGCGTGCGCAATCGCGCGAAATCCCCGGCGTCCGCCCAGAGCGCGCTGAACGCGGTGTTGCGGATATTGCCGACTTCCTGCTCGATGTAGGGGCACGCGGTCACGCCTCCACGCTGGTTCACGCGCGCGTAGTGAATGCCCGCGATGCAGCCATCGCCTTCGCGCCCGCTGATTCGATTCATCGCCGCTTGCGGCTGCAGCTGGTGCGCAACGCGCTTGTAGTGCGGCGCGCAGCGCGGGCGCACGATAAGCCCGGGGTAGCGCGCCTGCATCTGTATCAATTCCACCAGTATTTTTTCGTAACGCTCCGGCGTCAGGTCGACTATCGACTGGGCGCGTCCCACGCAGACCAGGAAAAAAACATTGAGCGATCGCGCACCGCAACTCTGCGCAAACTCGACCATCGAGAGCAATTCGTTCGCGTTCGCATCGGTCACCGAAAAATGCAGCTGGAAATCAACTCCATTGCGACGGCAGCGCTCGATACCCGCCATGGTTTTCCCCCAAGCGCCCGCCTGGCCGCGGAAACGGTCGTGGCAGTCCGGATCCAGTGAATCCAGGCTGATTCCCAGCCCCAATACTCCAGCGCTCTTCAGCGAGCGCAGCCGGGATTCGGTGAGCAGCATGCCGTTGGTGCCAATCACCATCGGCAGGCCCAGGGCGGACCCATGCCGGACGAGCGTCTCGAGATCCTTGCGCAGCAACGGCTCCCCGCCGGTCAGAACCACCAGGGTGCCGTGCCCGAGCGCCGCGACATCGTCGAGCAGCACCTGCACTTCGGCGGTGCTCAATTCGTCGCCGTCACCCTGGCGCAAGGTCTTCGCGTCGAGATAGCAGTGCGCACAGGCCAGGTTGCAGCGCCGCGTCAGGTTGATCGCGAGCAGCGACAGATCCGGCGCGGCGCCAGGCATGAAATCAGGCGTCACCGCGCGGATCGCCCGGCTCGAGATGAAACACGCCGCGTGCCTGCCACTCATCCTTGACGGCGTGCACGGCGCTTTCATCGACCTCCGCCACGCCGTTGCGACGGGCCCAGGCTTCGATCTCCCTGACGAGCATGCCGCGCACGGCGTCCGGCGCACGCTCGATGCGCGCGCGGGCGTCTGGTTCCCAGGACATCGAGGTCTCCACGGACCGGGAACCGTTCTTGAACACCTCCAGCACGTTCTCCAGAAACCCGACGTCGATCCGATGCAGATTATTTTGCGATGCGAGCGTTGCAACGGCGCTCTCCGTCAGCGTGCGACAGAAGCCCTCCGGAACCGCCTGGAGCCGGGCCGTCGCTTCCGCAGTCCACTCTAGAGCCGGGCCGGGCGTCTCCTTCGCAGGGGCAGGACCCGCCCTTCCGGAAAAGGGACACTTGCCCGGTGCCGATTTCACCGAAGCGACGCCACCGGCATCCACGGCCATCTCTTCGGTCATCGCGGCGCGGGCAATCACGAGTCCGCTCTCGACGAGATCGAGAGTCACGGACTCCGCGCCCTGCTGCCGGGCGTGGCTTTCGATTCGCTGCCGACAGGCATCGCGCATGTAGCCTTCGGGCACTCGCGCAAGACGGGCGAGAGCGCCCGCCTCCCAATGCAGCTTGCTCTGACCGGATGTCGTTACGCGTTCGGGTGCCGCGGCGCGAGGCGCGGCAGCGCCCTCTCCGATAACGACCACATGCGCGGGTGTAACCACCGTCGCGTGCTCGCTGCGTGCTTTTTTCTCCGCCCGCAGCCGCTCGTTGTCGCGCAGCGACGGGTCGCCGATCTCATTGAGCCGCGCCAGGGCCGCCCCGGACCACTCGAGGACCGCCGACCCCTTGCCGCGGCCGAGTTCGCCCGCGTCGTGGGCGGCGACAATTTCCGCCATCGCCCTCTCTGCGCGCCCGGGCATCAGCGCGGCAGTCGCCTCCTCGACAATGCGTTCGGTGACCACCGTATGGCCGCGCTCCTGGGCGTAACGCAGAATGGCCATGCGCGCCATGTTTTGCACGAAACTCGGCACGCGTTGCATGCGGTCCTGCGCCTCGCGCGTCCAGGAAACGGTCACCTCGGCGATGCGTTCCACCTGCGGCCGGAACTCGCGCTGGCTGAGCAGCACTGCGCAGGGCGCGTTGCGCAGCAGATTCTCCGCGTTTCCGCCGATGTCCAGCTCGGGGTCGGCGTGAATGCCGAGCTTGCCGAGAACCAGCAACGACGGATGCAAATCGCGAAGATAACGCCCGATGACGTCGTGGGGCTTGCCGTCGAGCAGCTTGGTCTCGATCTCGATCGCGTAGTCCGCCGCGATGCTGCGGGCTATTTCCAGATGGCCGGCATAGATCTTCGCCAGCCCGGAATCGATGATCTCCTCGTGAAGCCGTTCCTGATCCTTGAAGCGAAACACCTTGCCGGCCTCTTCGGAAAGCACGCCGGCGATGCGATTGAATGCCACGTAGTGGTAGTAGGGATCGAAGGCGGAGACCACGTGCACCGGCACTTGCCATTCCCGCGCCAGTGACAGCGCGGTCAGCAATCCGCCATAAGCTCGCGCCGATCCGTCGATGGCCACGACAATGGGGCCTTCGGCAACCGGCTGCGCCGGAGATTTGATTACCAGGGTATCGATGTCGGTTCTTCGCACCACCCGCTCGCAGACGGTGCCCAGGCGCGATTCGGCGACCGCACCCAAACCCAGCGCGCCCAGCACCAGGAGATCGTAGCTGCCGCTGTTGGCTTCCTTGGACAGTTGACGATAGTTCTTCCCTTCCAGGGCGCGGCGGGCGAATCTCAGGCCGGCCGCGCTGCAGGCGCGGTCTGCCTGGTCAAGATAGGAATCAGAGATGATCGACAAGCCGCGCGTGATCAGGTCGTCGTGCACGTCGCGCTGGCGTTCGAGTTCCTGCTCTTCGCGAAACCGCTCGGGCAGGCCCCCTTCCATCTGGCGAAATCGCAAATCGTGCATCTTCGCCGCATAAACATGCGCTGCGGTAACCCGCGCACCCCACGGCTTCGCCAGCGCGATTCCGTCCGTGACGCCCCGATTGGCGTGATCGGAGGAATCGACCGCGAGCAGAATCTCACGGTATCGCGGCAGCGGCGCGACGTTGTCGACGTTGTCTACGGCTTGTTCTGCGCTTGCGTTCATCTTGCGGACTCCTCGCTGGATCTGCACCGATGTGAGGCTACCCTGCGAGCAGCCAATGGCCGATCAGGTATCCGACGACCAGCACGTTCACGGCCGCCCCCGCGAAAACGAAGTAGTCGAATCCGCTCAGGCGGACGCGTGACACACGGCTGAGGCTCGCTTCGGACATACTCGCTCCCTTGAGTGAAAACAGTCGTTCAGGGTGTGATGCGTTTTTAACAGCCTGCAGTGACACTGTGGTGACACGGGACGGTGAATCAGCCCGGCGCGATTGCCGCGCGCGTGCCCACGGGCCGATCCCCCGGCGGAGAAGGCCTTGCGCGTGGAGGCGGCCGCAGGCCAAAATGCCTGGCGCGCCAATAGAGACCACCACATGACGCAAGCAGGCGATTCGCAAACCGAGATCTATCAACTGGCGCTGCACGCCGCTCCCTCCGGCATCATGGTGGTCGGCGATCGCGGCGATATCCAGTTTGCGAATCAAACGCTCGCGGACATGTTCGGCTACCGTTTGGAAGATCTCCTGGGGAAGCCGGTTGAAATTCTGCTGCCCGAGCAGCACGTCGCCGCGCACCGGCGTCATGTCGAAAACTATGCGCGACGTCCGGAACCGCGGCCGATGGGCACCGGAAGAGACTTGGAGGGGGTCAGCAAAGACGGCCGGCGGTTTCCCGTGGAAATCGGCTTGCGCCCCACGCAAACCGGTTCCGGATGGATTGCGGTCGCAACGGTGATCGATATCACGAAGCGAAAGGCCATCGAAGAGCGATTGCGCAAGCACGAAGAGCGGCTCGAGGAGCTGGTTGCGGAACGAACGCGCGAGTTGCGCGAAGCGCAACAGGAGAAGGAACGCATGCTGGAACATCTCATCCAGGCGGAGAAAATGACTGCCGTGGGCACGCTGGTCAGTGGTATCGGCCACGAAATCAACAATCCCCTGTATGTGGTTTTGGCCGCGGCCGAAGCGCTCGCGGACGAGCGGGACCTCGCCCAGTGCCGCGTCTACGGTCACGAAATCCTCAAGCAGGTGAAGAACATCGCCGAGACCGTGAAGAACCTGTCGCGATACGCTCAGCCGGGCACGCGCCACGACCTTCAGCGCGTGGAGGTCAGCGCGTGCGTCGCCGGGGCGGTGAGCCTCGCCAGGCGCGCGCTACGCGACGACCGGATCGAGATCAGGACCACGACGGCCCCCGCGCTGGACATCCTCGCCAAGTCCGAGGAAATTCAGCAGGTGGTCTTCAACATCGTGCGCAACGCCATCCAGGCCATCGCCGGCAAGGGCCACGTCGAGATCCACACGTCGCAGGAAGGCGATTGGGTCACCGTGCGCATCCGGGATAGCGGGACGGGGATCCCGAACGAACACCTGAAACGGGTATTCGACCCGTTCTTCACCACCAAGGGACCGGACGAGGGTGAAGGGCTGGGGCTTTATATCGTCCGCCAGATCGTCACCCGCTATGGCGGCACGATAGATGTCGAGAACGCCGCCGGCGGCGGAGCCCGATTTTCAATCCGGTTTCCGATCGCCGAACAGAAAAACGCCGAAGGGAGGCACGCATGAAACATCACGTTCTGGTTCTGGATGACGAGGCGGGAGTCCGTAACGCCATCCGGTTGCAGCTCAAGGACACGCGTTTCGATGTCCTGGATGCTGAGAATGTCGAGCAGGCCATCGGCTTGCTGCGCGACAATGCCATCAGCATCGACGTCATTGTCTGCGACGTGCGAATGCCGGGGATGAGCGGGGTCGAGGCGGTCGCCACCTTTCAGCGCGAGTACCCCACCACGCCGGTGATCGTCCTGACCGGATTTCCGGACGTCGCGCTCGCCGTGGACTTCATGAAGAAGAAGGACGTGGTCGACTATCTGATCAAGCCGGTGGAAAAAGCCAAGCTGATCGCGGTGGTCGAGCAGGCCGCACAGGGACGCAAGCTGTTCGGGTGATTAGGGCCCCCGTTGCTGTCGGGAACGGGATGATGAGTCAGGGCCAGATGCCCGGGCTCTATGCGAAATGACACGCCACGACGTGCCCGTTCCCCACGTCCCTCAACTGCGGCTCGGAGGCGCGGTCGGTGCAGACCGCGGGGCGGCCCTTATCCTGATACAGGGAACAACGCGGGGCGAAGCGGCAGCCGGTGGCCGGCTGCTCGAAGTCCGCCACGCCCCCGGCGCGGCGCTCGCGCTGGGCGGTCGCGCCGCCCCGGGCGCGCAGACTCACCTCGGTGCTCCGTTTGTCCGCAAGCGACGACCACAGGATGACGGTGTAGGGATGGCGCGGCCGGTGCGCGATGTCCTCGGCAAGACCCATCTCGACGATGCGGCCGAGATACATTACCGCTACTTTCTGACTGACGAGCTCGACGATCGGAAGATCGTGCGAGATGAAGAGATACGTGAGCCCCAGGTCTTTTTGCAGATCGCGAAGGAGGTTTACGACCTGCGCCTGGATCGAGACGTCGAGCGCGCTGGTGGGCTCGTCGGCAACGATCAGCCGCGGGCGCACCGCGAGCACGCGCGCGATGCCCACGCGGCGTTTTTCGCCTCCGGAAAGCTCCGCGGGAAAGTTCGCCAGCTTGCTGTCCTTGAGATTCACCTGCTGCATCAGCCCGCGGATGCGCCTCTCGATCTCGGCGTCGCTCGGGCGCTCGTAAACGGTCAGCGCCTCGCGCAGGATGGCACGCACGCGCATTTTCGGGTTCAGGCCGGCATCGAGGTCCTGGAAGATCATCTGCATCTCGCGCCGCAGCGGACGCATCTCGGCGCGGCTCAGCTTGGTGATGTCGCGCCCGTCGAACACGATGCGCCCGCCGCTCGGATCGGCGAGGCGCAGCACCGTGCGCCCGATGGTGGTTTTGCCGCAACCGGACTCACCGACGAGTCCGACGGTCTCGTTTTCCCTGAGATAAAAACTCACGCCATCCACCGCCGGGGTTACGCGTGCCTGACCGGTCAGCATCGAGAACAGACCGCGGCGCTGACTGTAGTGCTTGCTCAGATCGGTGACGTCGAGAATGGATCTGCTCATGTCCGGGTCTCGTGCATCGCGCCCGACGGCGCGGAGGGATACAGCCAGCAGCGCAGCTTGTGACCGGGTGCGACCTCGGCGAGCGGCGGTTCGAGGCCGGCGCAGCGCTCGCGGACCGCCTCGGTCACGCGGCTGCAGCGACCGTAGAAGCGGCAACCCCGCGGCACCTCGATCGTATCGAGCACCTCCCCTTCGATCGCCTGCAGATAACTCTTCCGGCGGATCGTCTCGGCGCTCGGGATCGAGGCGAGCAGCGCCGCGGTATACGGATGCCGCAGCTTCGCCTCCGGCGCGAGCAACTCCGTGGCGCAACCCGTCTCCACCACCGTTCCGCCGTACATCACGGCGACGCGGTCCGACAGGCGCTGGATCACGCTGATGTCGTGGCTGATGAGAAGCGTCGCGATTCCGGTCTCGGCCTTGAGCTGGGCCAGCAATTCCACGATGCGTGACTGGATGGTCGCGTCGAGGCCGGTGGTCGGCTCGTCGGCGATCAGCAGCGAGGGCTCGGCGCAGAGCGCCATCGCGATCATGGCGCGCTGGCACATTCCGCCGGACATGCCGAAAGGAAAGTTGTCGAAGCGCAGTCTGGGCGAGTCGATGCGCACGCGCTCGAGCCAGTGGATCGCGCATTCCTTCGCCTCGCGCCCGCCCCTCAGGCTCGTATGCAGGCGGATGGTCTCCACGAGCTGATTGCCGATGGTGGAGTAAGGGTTCAGAGCCGAGCGCGGATTCTGGAAGATCATCGCGATCTCCTTGCCGCGCACGCCCTTCATCAGGGTCTCGGCGTGCCTGCGCCAGCCGCGCTCGTCCTTCTCCACCTCCGCGACGCGCCCATCGTGCTCTTTGACGCGTACGTAGCGATCCAGGCCGTCGAGCAGCTTGCGCCGCGTCCCGTTCGAGTGCAGCTCGACGCTGCCGCCGATCACGCCCGGCGCGGCGCTGACCAGGCCCGCCGCCGAGAGCGCGGTGACCGTCTTGCCGCTGCCGCTTTCCCCAACGATGCCGAGCGTCTCTCCGCGTGCGAGGCTCAGGCTCACGCCATCCACCGAGCGGATGAACGCGCGCTTGGCGCGTGAGTAGAAATAGGTCCGCAGGTTCTCGATGGTCAACAGCGGCCCTTCGACTCCGCTCAGGACAGGCGCATCCATCATCTTCTCCGCCTGCCTTCGAGAACGTTGTTCAGCCCGTCGCCGAGCAACTGAAATCCGAGGATGGTCGCGAGGATCGCCAGCGCCGGCGCGGTCGAAGGCCAGAAATTGCCTTGCAGGAAATAGTTCGCGCCGGCCTGGACCATGTTGCCCCAGGAAGGCGTGGGCTCCTGCACGCCAAAGCCGAGGTAGCTGAGACTCGTCTCGACCAGGATCGCCTCGGCCATGCCGAGGGTGGCCTGGATCACCAGCAGCGCACGGCAATTGAACCAGAGGATGTGCTTGAGAATGACCGTGTGCGCCGGAAGCCCGAGCGCATGCGCGGCCTCGATGAAGCTCTTCTGGCGAAGAAATGCGATTTTCCCTGCGATAAGATTGGCGATCACCGGCATGCCGGTGATGCCGACCACCACCATGACGTAATAAATGTCGGGTTTGAACGCCGCGATCACGAGCAGGATCAGCACCAGCCGCGGGAACGAGTCGACCAGGTTGTCAAAGTAGGTGATGATCGTCTCGAACCCGCCGCCCAGGTAGCCCGCCATGACGCCGAGAACGCTTCCGCCGAGAACGGAAATCGCGATGGCAAGCAGTCCGGGAAGAAAGTATGCCTGGATGCCCAGGATCAATCGGGCCTGCAGGTCGCGCCCGAGGAAATCGGTGCCGAGCAGGTGTCCGGTCGTGAACGGCGCTGCGTTGATCAGCCCGACGTTCATTGCCTGCGGATCATCGGGCAGCCAGCCGAACGCCCCGAGCAGGTACGAAGCCGCCACCACCGCCACCACCAGCAGGCCGTAGCCGACGTAGATGAGATCGAGCGGCGCCGCGCGCTGCCACAACGGCAATCCCGAGTACTCGCCGATGGGGCCGGGCGTCTGGAGGTAGCGGCGCATGCGTGCCGTCGGTCCTATTCTTTTGACGCGCGCGGATTGACCGCTGTGAAAACGACGCGCTGCAGCAGGTTGCCCGAACGCACGAACGCCGCCGCGACGAGGGCGATGCCCATGATGACCGGGAAGTCGCGATCCTGCGCCGCCTGCCACGCCATGCGCCCCATTCCGGGCCAGTTGAACACCTGCTCGACGATCACCGCGCCGCCGAGCAGGAACGGAATCTTGGCGCTCATGATCTCGGTGACCGGGATCAGGAATCCTTCCTTGAACGCATGGCGCCATACCGGCGCGCCCTTGGCGCGAGCGGTGCGGATGTAGTCTTCGGCCAGCACGCGAGACAACTCCTCGCGCAGGTGGCGGATCATTTCGGAGAGCGTGCCGCTCGCGACCCCGAGCACGAAGATCGGCACGAGGAAATACAGCCACGCGTGCGCCTGCTTGGTCGCCGTTCCCGAGATCAGCGGGAACAAACCGAACTGATGGATGAAAACGTAGACCACGATGTAGCCGAACCAGAACACCGGCACCGCCGAGAAAATGTACGCGACCAGGGTCGCCGCGGTGTTGCCGGCGGTGTCGCCCTGCGCCGCCGCGTGGACCGCGATCGGCGCCGCGATCAGGAGCGTGAGGACGAGCGAACCGAGCGTGAGGGTGAGCGTATTGGCGCCGACGCGCGCCAGTTCAGGCAGCACCGGCAGGCCGGTACGGATCGAGTTGCCGAAGTTGCCCTGCAGCATCCTGCCGAACCACGCCGCATACTGGCCGTACCACGTTTTGGGAACGCCGAGCGCCTCGCGCATGCCAAGGACGAGGTCCGGGCGCGACGACTGGCCCTCGAGCAAAACGTTAAGCGGATCGCCGGGCGCAAGATAGAGGATGGCGAAAACCACCACGCTCACGCCCAGGAGCAGCAGCATGGTCACGGCGAGCTCGCGTACGATCACGCGGCTGACGGGCCTGATCGCGGAAAGTTTCATGGCAAGCGCCGTCCTCCCAACCCCCTGTCATTCTGAGGAGCCCTTCGACTTCCGCTCAGGATAAACTCCGCGACGAAGAATCTGTTTTTCTAGGTAAAAAGCAGATCCTTCGCTGCGCTCAGGATGACGGCGTTTCCGCCGTCACTTCTGCTCGCTCGCCGGAATGAACCATTCGTCAGCAAACGAGAAGAACTTGTACGGGTGGATCTGCACGCGCCGGATCTTCTTGTGGTACGCGCTGTAGTTTGTAAGTGTCCAGAGAAAAGCGTACGGCTGCTCCTCGGCGAGGATGGCGTGCAGCTTGCGGTTGATGGTGCGGCGCTTCTCGTGGTCGAGCGTGAGCTTGCTCTCGACGATCAGCCCGTCCACTTCGGGGTTGGAGTAGCCGCCGAAGTTGTTCTTCCAGTCACCGATTTCGGCCGAGTGGAACAGCGACGAGATGTCCGCCGAGTCGTCGAATACCCAGGACGCGAACACGATATCGAAATTGTGCTCGAGGAAGACATCCTCCTTCCACGCCTGCCACTCCTTGAATTCG
>Ga0137463_1000858_pt1 | contig 10160 bp, 4 predicted proteins | sample EasRivERMGT800_2_FD_102333 | JGI IMG/M metagenome (GOLD analysis project Ga0137463, IMG submission 102333) | Soil microbial communities from meander-bound floodplain in the East River, Colorado, USA - East River MetaG ERMGT800_2 | ecosystem: Environmental > Terrestrial > Soil > Floodplain ...
CCATTGCTGAAACTATAAAAACAGTTTCCATACATCAGGCTTCCTCCCTGTTCTATAAAACTTTTCATGATAGTGCCCGCCTGCTGCTGATCGGTTTGAACAGCAAAAAGATTTTTCCTGCTTTCCTGCGGCACCTGTGTACAAATTGCCGCATTAAAAAATGTAGCCAGGCAGGCAGGATCAGTACATTGTTGCCCGAAGCTCGCCTGGTAAGGATTACTGGCAACAGGCACGCTCCATTCTTCACTGAAAACGGTTGCTTTTGCGTCTAAGATTTTAGTAAGTTGGGTGACATCTAACCTATCTCCGACAATGGGATTACTTAATGAATTTATTGTGGCGATGGCCGTGTTAGCCATATTTCGTTTTCCCGAACGAATGAGTTTGACGGTGACGTTATTTACGGTTTGCACAATACCATGTTCATCGATTATTCTTTTTTGATAAGAATTATTTATCGGTGAATTAATAACCCAATATTTTGCTGCAGAATTAATATTAATTAATTCATCGCCAGGGACAAGAAGGTTGTCATACTGGGAATTACTGATTGCTCCGTTTGTCCCGCTCGAAAAATTAGCTAAAATGGTTCCGAGCGTCTGATACGCTTGCCCCATACCGGCATAAATCCAGTGGGCCGGGTAAGCAAAGGAATATACCGGATCATCAAACTCATTTTGCGTTTTTGTAAGCAAAACATTGCCGGTTTCAGAATCCCATAATAAATTTTCAGAAGTAATGGACGATCCATTTTCTATTTTTTTAACTTTATACTGAACGGCAAAGCGATTAATGATTTTAATTGTGGAAGTCGCCCTGTATGATCGCCTGTCATAATTGACTCCAATACCCGGGAAGAAAAATGGCAGAGGAAAAATAAATATAGCCCCGCTGCCCCCACTCACTTTCACACTGACGCCAAGATTATCCGTTGTCTGTTGCCGCATGTCTGTAAACATTTCCACGTCCATTCCAATTACACCGTCGGACACAGTGCCGGTTTCATCAATTAGTTTCACATCATTTCTCAACTCTTTTTTTTCCGCCAATTCATTTGCTGTTTTGTAGAAATATTCGACACTTGAAATATTCTGACCTGATTTATTAAATACATTTACTGATTTAGGCCTACCATGCATATCATTTAATTCAATAGAATACCCCTGTGATAAACCAACGATGTTATAAGAGATACCACCGATCAGTTTGAATAATTTACTAGTGCCCGCCTTCCCTTGATCAAGCCCAAGGACATCAGTTTTTACAGGATAATCTTTAGCAGTAAAAAATTCACTCACCACGGTACCCGTCCTGTTCGCGGATTCAGGGTCATCGGTTCCGATTGTTTTTACAGCAACCTTACTGTATCCTACACTGGCTGCAGGAAATAATGATTCACCGAATGGTTCTTCGATATAATAATAGTTGTCAAGTGCAAGAAATTGTTTTTCTTTATAACGAACAGGTTGACGAAATGGATTTTCATCGCCACCTAACATGGGCTCATAGGAAGCAACGCCGGTAGATATCTGTCTTCCTTTTGCGTCTTTAGTCGTATAATCATATAACTGGCTATACGTCGCAGTTTTTGCACCGGTTGTACCAGACATAGTTGCCCAGTCGTCAGAAATGTCAATTCTTCTTACTCTGGAACCGCCACCCAATTTTTTCCAGGTGGGTGAACAAAGTCTTACCCATGATTTTGTAAGATCAACATTATTGCAATACCCTTTATTTTTTGCCCTGGCCTCAAAACCATAAACCAGCTCTTTAATAGATGTAAAAGCTTTCACCAATGCTATAATAGCTTTTTTCAAATCGGAACCTTTGTCTTCTAAGTTTTCCGACCCGGGATAAGCATATTTGGGAAGATTCATTCTTAAGAACTGCCAGCCCACTCTCGCCATAGGATTGATCTTATCAACTTTTTCGATCGTTATTTTGACGGTCTTTACCTTGCCCTGCCCATCATATTCTGCGGGCGTAATAGTTTTGATATTCGCATACCCGGGAACAAATTCTTTATGGCCACGATTGTCCAGGTCCATGAAAAACTTAAAGTATAGTTTGTCCATGTTCTCAAAATATCTTTCCTTCAGTTCTGCAGCAGCAACATGAGTGGGAAGATTAACAAAAATCTCATTTGAATTAATCAGGCCCGTTGAAGAGTTCAGTGTGCTGGCCCCATTTAGAAAACACATTTGAGATGCTCTTCTGTCCTGCACATAGGCATAATCATCCGATTCGTAGTTGACGTTGATACTGCCACCGGAAGGAAGGGTGATTTTATGTAATTGCCAGGCGGAAGCAAAATGATTTGTAATTGCTGTGTCCTGCAGAACATAAGGGAATTCTGAATTATTCAGGCTGCCGGGATTATTTGCCGCATCTTTGAAGTTCCCCCAGCGATCATACTGCCTGTAATCATAAAAGTTAAAAGAAGTATCATATTGGAAATTGTAAGGGTTTAATTTACCCTTATTGTTTAAGCCAAACGTAAAATAAACAGATTTCAAAGTCAGCTTGCCATCATGAGCAGTAGAGTTGACTGGAATAGAATTAGGAAGGCCCTTGCAAATAGAATAGTCATATACAAAATGAACCACTTTAATCGGAATACATTTAGAAGGGTCATTCCCGTTTAATTGCAAATCAGATTTGGAGTAAAGCCTGATCTCTTTTAAGGCCTTCAATTTATTGAGGGTATCTACTGCTCCCCTGGAATCCAAAACTCCGAAACCATCCCGGCGGTCATCCAGAACAAATTGTGCTACCATTGTTTTTGATTCGATGGAGTGCAGGTACCAAACTTCTTTTTCTCCATATACATAACTCGCTTTATCATCCAGGTCGTCGCTCATGAATCCCTCATTATAATTGGCCGTGTCTGGTCCGTATGCATACGGCGTGCGCCATTTAAATGGCGAAGCCAATTTTGAATAATTGAACTTTACGGCAGTGCCCAAATCGTCATCCGTTATACCGTTCCCTGTTACGTCCACATAATCGGGAGATAAAATAGCTGTCAGGAGATAAGAAGTGGCATACGCTGGTGTAATCTCTTTGCTGTAATAGTTTTCACGACCATTTTTATTGCCGGTGGTATTATCGGTTCCATTTGCATAATTGATTAATCCCTTTTTTCTCACGGAAAGATTTTGAGGAACGCTAAATGAAACTTCTTCTTGGTAGGTATTATAGGCCGGTATACCATACACCGACCGTTTTCCATCATCGCCAGTGATAGTTATTTCAGAGATATGATGAGCCTTCCGGAAACTGCCTACTCTTGCAAATGAATTTCTGATTCCTTCGGAGCTGCAACCACCAAATGATAATAAACCCGGATCATAGTCCTTAATCGTTTTATCCAATCCATGGTTTGCAGCCTCTTTCGCAGTTAAATAACTAAACGTAGTATTCCTGACCTCACGTTTATCTCTCTTCAAAACAGGAATATCCTCACCTCTTCTTGATGTTTTTGTTCTTAATTTATCAGTTGTTTCCGCACCTTCTTTTCCATTAAGAAGTTTAAGAGGCAGTGCAACAGCAACCGGATCGGTATTCTTAATTTTTGAAACGTAATTTTTATCGTAAGGCACAGGTTCCCCGACCCTTTTAAAATAAGCGGGTTCATAAAGCGGATCGCCCGAGCTATTTTGAAAATCTCCCTTCGTTAAAAAATGATTTCTGTCTATCCATTTTTGTGTTTTTGTTTTAATGTTCTGAACATATAAATCAGCGCCCACATCAAAGTACGTGCCCCCGCCAATTTCAATACCTAAAGAAAAATCATTGCTGTTTGTTTCTACTTTTTTATCAAAGAAAACGCCGGAACTGCCCCTGTAAAGCCTGTATTGTCCGCCTCCGTCCTGGCTTGTTGCATTAAACAAGTCGTAAGTCGGCACAGGGATGGGCAAATATTTTACCTGGGTAGTATAGGGAATATCTTTCTCGCGATTCAGGTCCATCAGTGCATCGGGATTATCCTTGCCTTTCTCACTATTCAAATACCCATAGGCGGGGGAACTCATTAATTTTCTAGAGACAGTTTGTTTGGAATAGAAACCTGTAACACCAATACCGCCATAAGCAATTTGGATTTCAGGTCCAAGATGAAGTGAGAAAGTGTACGAATTATTAAGGGTGGGATGGTCGATAGTTGGAGAATATGTGTCGCCATTAAAGGAAATAAAAGAGCTTGAATTACTTTCATAAGCGGTTTTAAACTTTTTGACTCCGTCTTTTTCCGCAACTTTCGATGTGCTAAAAGATCCTCCCAACGTCATACCGGTTAACCCCGCCCTTGAATTATACCCAAATCCAATCGATCGTGAAAGATTCTTTTCATTTTCACTTGCAAAATTTCTGAGTACTGAAGCATTAATGGAAGCTGACGCACCGTCAAAAGAACTCAAGTTCAATCCTGCTGAAGCACTAAAACTTTTTTGAGTGGTGTCAGGAGCATTGGTTTTAGTCCCGGCCGCATAATCAGTGAGACTTACCCCGGTATTAGCGCCTATCTCCATACCAATTCCCCTGTAATTGTCAACCTTTACCCCTATGCTTACTGTTAGTGATAGATTGACTTTTCTTTTTTTAAACTTCTTCGTTATCTTCTCAAGAGGTGCTCCCAGCAAGTCAACCGTCATTGAAAATTTTCCACCCTTTGTAATATGATCTTTCATATTCATTTCTCTCTGTTGCTTATCCGTTCCGTTAAAATCATCGGGTATTCCTCTTAGTTGACGGTTTACCGATCCTACATTCAGGTTCCAGCCATAACCCGTCCAGCTGGCTTCATCATCCATGCTGGCCCCTGAGTGGTAGGCAAGATTTACGGGGTAACCTCCGACATCCATTAATGGTATATTGTAAGAAAAGTCGCCTGAGAAAAGATCAACCATGTCTGAATTTCCAATCGGCTCAAAACCTTTCATCTCAGGCTGAGAGGGCCCTGAAGTAAGTGCATAACAGATATTCGGCGTGACGAATTGTAAGACCATCACAAAGGATAAAACCAGCGCAATTTTCTTTTGATATTTTACCAGGATTCTCATTTGGCTGCCAATGTTGGTATTTTATTTATATCCGCTTGCCTGTATACGAATGCCACGGTGCCTATTCCGAACATTTTATCTTTATACACTACAGTAAAATCTTCTTTATCATTTTTCGTTTTTTCAAATGCTACCATATATTCATAACTGCCGCTATGCCCGTTCTGAATTCTTTGACATATTGAAGGAAGAATAGAATCTTTTCCTTTTACTATCGCAAAATCATTTTGCATATCAAAATCGAGATACATGAGCCTTTCTTTAGCGGGACTATTTTCTCCTGTTTTATCAAACTTTATATTGAAATAATTATACTCATCCAATTCAGCCAGGGAATCTATCATTCTGCGGTAACCGGCCGACATCCATTTTACCGTGGCTGTCACATTCCCTATTTTTATTTTTTGCGTTATTTTATTTTCCGGGTTGTTGATGTATTCGGCAAACAGCTGCTGGGGCGATTTATGCCCGCATGCCATCAGCATTAAAAAAATTCCGGTCCATATCAGCTTCATAACTCCCTTATTCGTTTTTATAAATAAATCTTAGCCGCAGTTCCCTGTTGTTAGGCAACCTTACCTTTAGTAAATATTCCTCGTCGTTCTTAAATGAATGATGGTCCGACAAATCAAGATCATACTTATTCATACCGGGCATCACTTTTAGTTTGGGCAATTTTCTTATTGTACCACGCGGATTTGATAAGTTCGTAATTGAATAATCGAGATCGCCTTTGCTATAGGGGTTGTTGAAGGAGAAACGCAGCACTTTATCGGCTATGTAAAAATTACCATCATCTGCTTCCTTTAATTCCCGATAGCTCTGACCTTGAGCAATTTTTTGTTCCTCTTCACACTTCACAGTAAAAGTCCATATCTCTGATTTTTTCAGAATAGTTTTATTAGAATAAACAGTTACCTGCCACACATACTTATACCCTTCTTTTAATTCCGGCACTCCTGCGGGGTACATAAGCATGTTGCCAAAAATATTCCCCTGGTTTATCAGCGGGAGATTAAAGGCAATTGCTTCCGCTATATCTTGTTTTTCTTTTACTTCAGTCAATACGACCCTGCATCTTGCCTCTGCTGACAAGGGCGCAGGTAATTGCCACATCAGGTTGGGTCTTTTGTTACAAATTTTATCTTCATCAACGGGATCGATCAATAACAGAGGAGTCAATGGCTGCAATTGCAACGTAAAACAGTTTTCATAAAATGGTGGCAGAAGATCGGGTTTGGCGCCTGTTATCTCCGTTTCAAAACAATACTCATACTCACCCTCAGGCAGTTTTCCCGTTTGGCCGAGTGCAACTCCATAATACGAATTACTAAAATTGAATTTGCCGTTTGTAAATGCAGTCTTACTAAGAAGATTTGTTCCACGCAACAAAATAAAAGGAGCCGTTTTTATGGTCGCCACATTTATTCCGGATACTTCCCGGATTTTGATTGTCTCTACAACTTTTAATTCTAGGCCACTCGAATTCATTATCTGTGCATACACCAATCCCTCCAGGCTTTGCCCATATATAGCAGGAGAAAAATTAACTACAATCTGCCCCTGCATTATCGAGGGTAATAATGAGGTCAAAAAAATAAACCGGTATTTCCATTTTTTAAATTTCAACTCTCAGTTTTTAAGTTGGTAATGAATACTCACATCGGCCCGCAGTAATCCAAACCATAAGGGCTGATAAACGCGTATATTTTTACGTGCATCCACGTACACATTCATATTGAACCGCTCCCCGATCTGGGCTGACAGGTTTTGCCTGATCCCAACCTGCTTATACCACCCGTCAATTGCATTATAAGTAAGTGATGAAGTGGCGTTTATTTTTTTGAATAGAATATATGAACTGCCCGCCTCGGACACCAGGGAGGAATTGAAAAAAACATATTGCGAATGATTATTCGCATAGTTATAATTCGTGTTCACATAAATCATATTCTTTCCAATGGACACGGTCTGGCTCGAGGAAAAAAGAAGGGTTGTAGCAGAAATCCATTCGTGGTTGAAAGAATACCCGTTTTTCTGAAAAGATAAATTCATATAGTTACGGTAATATGCACCCGCTATTTTTTTGGATAAGTTTGCCTCGGCAGTTAAACGGCTTATTTCCGTCAGAGTCGATTTCAGATTTCCATCCAGCCTTATCATTTTATTTGGCATATACCGCAGCCCGGCGTATTGTCCTTTTTTCATTTTCCATTTTATATCAAAAACCGAATAAAAACTTCTCCACCGATCATCTTTTTCATCATTATATTTGAACTCTCTCAAATCAGTTCTCATGTTCAACTGCAATCTTCTATTCCAAAACAGCTTTCTTAGTTTATAACCTAATTCCTTACTTCCCGCATTGAGAAAAATGTCCCCGGGGTTATTATATCCATTTGCCGTTTTGGAGGCGTGGATCTCGTAACTAAGGTTTTGCCTGGAATACTCATCCTCATACTTAACTGAAAAAGCTGTGTTGTCCCAGAAATTATCCATCGAAAGCATTTTTTTGAAGCCACTCTCGCCGGTGCCATTTTTGCTGTCGGGATATTCCATGGCCGATCGCGAAATTTCTGTTGAAATGGATCCGTTTTTACCAAGCGTTAAGTCATGACTAAGGGTAGTCACCAGGGACCGACGGAAACTGTTCAGTGCGGCAGGTATATTTACCGAGCTTAAAATCTGATCGTAAGAAGCGAGCGAAATGTGAGAATGCGAAGAAGAGTTTCTGCCCGTGCCGAAACCTATCGATTTTGCGAATCCTGCATTGGAAAAAATATTATTCGCAAAAGGAATATCCAGTAAAGAACTATAGTCCTGTTGTTTTCCGAGCAACAACATAAAAGAGTTTTTATTATTCAGAAATTCACTCACCACACCTTTATTCAGGAAATGCTGAATGGATAAAGGGCTTAAAGAATAAGCGTTTTGGCCCATCTTCAGTTTATCGATCTTCAGAAATAATTTTTGCAGGCTGTTTAAATTCAAATATTGTTTTGCCGCGTTAATTGTTGTACCGGGATTTTTCATCAACTGCATTATCTTTTCTTTTTGAAATAAATCCCATTCCTTCATTTTTTTTATCAGACCCGATGATTCCCATTTATGTTTATGTTCTTCAATTTTATTGATCAGGGCCTCGGTGCCTTTTACCTGGAGCAAGGAATTTTCCAGTGACTTAAGCTGGTTGATGTCTATTGCTTCGCCTGAATTTCTTTTTTGAAGAAGTTGGGAATACAGGTTTTCTTTTTCCCGGATAGATTTTATATAATCATTGTTCAATAACTGTTGGCGCAGGGAAGAAATTTCTTTATTAAATAAAGTTGCGGGATCGCCGATTTTATTGATTGTTTCATTTAATAATCCTTTGTATTGGCCATTTACCTGCGCAAGGTCGTTCCGTAAAAGTTTTTCCGCATTTTGTTTTGCATCCAGCAGTGGGTCGGCGACCATTTTCAAAAGTTCTGAGGGCTTTAACTTTCCGCCTAATTTTTTTCGTAATTGATCCAGGTAGTTATTCCTGTCATATTGAAACGAGAATCTGCCCCGCTCGAAATTGCCGGCATCAGACCAGGATTCATTCTGATAATTGATCGTAACAGGGATACCAAATATTAACCAACTTGCAGACGCGTCAAAATCGCCCAAATAATACTGGTTGCCGTTGTACAAATATGAACTATCGGCAAGTCCACGGTAATCAATTTTCAAATTGACAAGCTTAAAAGGATCCTGGTAAATCTTTTTTGCTGCGCTTAAAACTGAAGACCTGATAAACCTGATCGAATCAAATAGCTTTCGGTCGAGGTCATTTTTAAAAGAAGAGCGTACATTTTTCAGGTCCGGGAGTTTCAGAGGGACAGAATCTACAGGAATAAGATTCTTCTTCAGTCCTATTTGTGAAAAGGAATGATGTATGGATGCAATCAAAAACAAAAGCAGAAATAATTTTTTAAGATTCAAGATCACTTGTTAAGAATCCTAAAATAAAAAAAACAGTAAGGGGTTTTAGAAAAAGTTCACCAATACACTTAAATGAGGAACGAATGCTCTTTTTAACTTCACTAAACGTAAATCAGAATATTATTTTTATGAGTCCGCCATTTTTGAATCATTTATATTTCTGATTATGCTGGTAATATTTTGTTCATTGTCATCAGAATCCATCCTGTTATCACTGGATAAGATGATCACTCTTTCCTGCAAAATTCCTTTATGCTGTTTCCCGATGGGAAAAATTTTATTGCCAATATACACTACATCACTATCAAAATCTGTCATGTGATATAAGGAAATGATATACGAACGGTGTATGCGGCAAAATTGACTGGAGGGCAAAACTTTTTCCACCAAACACATGGAGGCAAGAATAAGATGAACTTTTTTAGGGGTAACGATACGTACATATTTTTTTACAGCCTCAGCATATATTATTTCAGAAAAAGAAAGTTTTGAGAATTTTTTTCCGAGTTTTAGAAATACGAAGTCGTGCATAGAAAAGGATATTAAGTTTGACCTGAAAGCGCCAAATGTTAATTCCAGGATTCAGGATCCTGAAATAAAATTTTTAACTACTAACTTAAAAAGGAAGTAAACCAGTGCCAGGCTGGTTTCTATAAGTATCGGTATTAATCGTCGCGCAGAATATTGAGATGAATTTTTAGTCTTGCGCGATGTAGAGTAAGAGGAGTCTTTTCCATAAGCTGTGCAGGTTTATAGGTTTGACAATTTGTTTTGGTGTTAATAAGGGCTTTTCAATTTTCATTATTGGAAATTATGCAGATTAATTTAATTAAAAAAAAATTACTTAACTAATTTTTATCTCACTATAAATACGTAAGGTTATAAACTTACATCATCCCGATCTTATTGTCAATACCACTAAGTGGTAATAATAAAAACTTAATCTGGTTTTTTCATTTCGCAAAAAGAATTACTAAACATGGTAAGTATTTTTTATAGAATGCCCTGCCGATGTTCGTTCTTCATTTTTTGTTGTTCATTACCCTGATTGATTCCTTCGTGTACTTTATTGTCAATGGGAAATAAAATGATATACATTGGATAATAAAATCTTTCATCAAGCTGTAATTAAAC
>Ga0137463_1000859_pt1 | contig 10147 bp, 10 predicted proteins | sample EasRivERMGT800_2_FD_102333 | JGI IMG/M metagenome (GOLD analysis project Ga0137463, IMG submission 102333) | Soil microbial communities from meander-bound floodplain in the East River, Colorado, USA - East River MetaG ERMGT800_2 | ecosystem: Environmental > Terrestrial > Soil > Floodplain ...
ATTGCCGCCGCCACGACTACCACGCCGACAATAATCAACAGTCTTGGGTTACGACGCATGATACAGCTCCTCAGATAACGTATGTTTCAAGGATGGTTCGGCGCCTGATATTTAGGCGGGAACGCTCCGGCACTGCCAAGATTTTCTTAGTCGAGGCTTTTGCGGAAACGCAGCGCCGCGAAAGCCATCAAAACAAACGAGAAGATAAATAAAGCGACGATCTGTGGGATCAGCAGTTCGATCCCGGCGCCTTTGATGACAATCGTGCGCAAAATGAAAAGATAATACGTCATCGGAAGGAGGCCGCTGACCACCTGAAGAAAGGCCGGCAGCGTTGCCACCGGGATGAGAAACCCGGACAACATAAAGGAGGGCAGCATGATGGGCATCATCATCATCTGTGCCTGCTGCTGTGTTTGGGCGAATGATGAAATAACCAGGCCAAGGCCCAGGTTGGGCAACAAGTACAGCGCGCTCAGGGCCAGTAGAAGCAGTATGCTGCCCCGGATCGGAACGCCGAACAAGAAGGTGCCTATCGCCAGGATGATGACCACGTCGACCATTGATACCAACACGTAGGGCGTGATCTTAGCAATGATCAACTCCCAGTTCCGGATGGGGGTGACGATCAACTGCTCAATGGTGCCGCGCTCGCGTTCCTTGACGATGGCCGCCGAGGTCAGGGTGGTGGTGGTCATGAACAGGATCATCGCCATCACGCCGGGGACGGTGTTGTAACTACCCAGCAGGTCGGGGTTATACAGCACGCGAGTTCGCGCTTCCACCGGTTGGCTGGAGCTGACAGCCGCCCCAAGCGCCCCCAGTTGCAGAGCGCGGATGGTCGTCGAATGAGCCTGGGAGGCCAGCGTGGCCGCCGCCAACGCCGTGCTGGCGACCGTCGGGTCCGAGCCGTCTATCAGCACCGCCACCTGCGCGCTTCGCCCGGCGGCAAGCTGCTCGCTGTAGTCGGGCGGGATGATAATGCCGACTTTGGCCTGACCAGAGCCAATGAGCCGGTTGATATCGGCTTCGCTGTAGGCCAGGTAGTTAATCGAGAAATTGCCGGTCGTGCGGTATGAGTCCAGCAGCGCACGGCTGGCCGGGCTGTTATCCTGATCGAGGACGACGGTCGGCACGTTGGCAATTTCTGTGTTGCCGATATAGCCCAGCAATATCAGTTGGATGACCGGCATAAGGATGATCGTAAAGACAATGCGCGGGTCGTGTCGCATGTGCGTGAATTCTTTTTTCATCAAAGCCCGTAACCGTCGCATAGTATCTCCTCAAATCATCTTGACGATGCAAACTCGATCAAACCCATCTGGATAATCTTGTTCCAGAATAAAACAATTCCCGCCAGGGCAAGGTCAGGTTAGAAAACGATCCACTCAGCGCGCAGCCTCTTCAGTGATCGCGTTGTGCAGCTTGCGCAGCAGGGCCAGCAGGCTTGCCTGCTCATCGGCTGTGAAGTAACCCAATATCTGTTTTAGCCGCGACACAAATAAGCCCTGGATACTCTGGTACATTTGTGCGCCGGTGCCGGTGAGCGCGACACGCACAATTCGCCGGTCGTCCTGGTCGGGGAGTCGTTGAGCATATTCGTGCTTGACCAGTTGATCCACGATACGCGTAGCGGTGCTGAGCGGTACGTCCAGCGCCTGGCCCAGTTCGCCCATTGTCATCGGTGCCTGCCGGCGGATCAAGATCGCCCCCACGCTGAAGAATAGGTCGAAATCATGGTTATTCCATTCCTGACCACGCGGAAGCAGCCGGGACAACTGTTCTTTTGCTCTGGCGATCTCCTCAGGCAGGACCGGCTTCAGGCGATGCCTGAGCGTCATGAACCCACGGATGATCTCCATGAATTCTGACATGCGCGCATCCGATATGGTGGTCTTTTCTAGCAAAAGCCTATCCCTGCCTGATAATTCCAAATTACAATATTTCTAATTTGGAGTAATTCTATCTCGCAAGTATAGTCGTGTCAAGAATGCGTGGTTGCCGGGTATATACGAACAAGTGGGTGAGTTGACCCCTGTTTGATTCTACCGCCGTCCGATAAACCGTTAGCAGTAAACTTCTCCTAACCGACCCGAGTTTCTCGATTTTCAACACGGGTCAGTGCATTTCCCGACTCAATTCTCTATACTTCTGTAGAAAGTTGGCCGCTCATCTATTCGTTGTCGAACAAGGCTGTGTTATCTGTATGAACGAATTTCTTGCAGCGTCCGTTGGCCTCTGGCGGCAACGCATCATGCCTATCCGAATGTTCGTAAGCCGGGTTGCTCCGTTTGCCTCCGGGGTGTTGGCCGCGCTTCTGGCGCTTTTCCTCTACAACAACCTTTTCCCGGGGCCACACCCGATCACGCAAAACGAGGTCAACGATACCGTCGCTCAGGCAATGGCGTCAGCTACCCCGCCACCGGCTAATGCCCGCCTTGTATACCAGGTCATCCAGCCTTCGCTCGTGCTCATTCAGAGCAAGCGCCAGAAACAAGATAGCAAGGAGGATAGCACTGGGCTTGGCAGCGGCGTGATCATCGACGATGCCGGGGATATTCTGACGAGCCTTCACGTTGTCGCAGACTCAACTGAAATTCAAGTTGTGTTCGCTGACGCGTCGCATGCCACAGCATCGATCATCGCAACTCAGCCCGAAAACGATATTGCTGTCATTCATCCAACAAATCTTCCACAAGTGGTCGTACCAGCCGTACTGGGCAATCCAAACGCAATGCGGGTGGGCGACGAAGCGTATGTCGTCGGCAACCCCTTTGGGTTATACAGCTCGATGAGCTCGGGAGTCATTTCCGGGTTTAACCGTTCCTTCAAGATGCCGGGCAGCGATCAAAGAATTGAGAATTTGATCCAGTTCGACGCCGCCGTAAATCCTGGTAATTCGGGCGGGCCGCTTCTTAACCGCAACGGTCAGGTGGTTGGCATCGTCGCGGCAATTCTCAACCCAACTGACGGCGATTTTTTTATTGGCATTGCTTTCGCCGTGCCAATCACTGTGGCTGGCGGTGCGGCCGGCTTGCCGCCGTACTAGCGAAGCGCGAACGCGATAGACTGCGATAGGCATTGGGTGGCACCGGCGTGATGTGCGTCACAGCAGACATCAATAAAAACAGGAGAGCCGATGGATCAAAACGCAAATCCAGAAAGCGGCAGGCCCATGGAAAGGGTTCTATACGAGGTAAAAAAGATTATTGTCGGCCAGGATCATTTGTTGGAGCGCCTGATCGTCGCGCTGCTCGCGCGCGGGCATATCCTTGTCGAAGGCGTTCCCGGCCTTGCCAAGACGATGGCGATCAAAACCCTGGCCGAATCAATTGGCGGCGAATTCAAGCGTATCCAGTTCACGCCCGACCTTGTTCCAGCCGATCTGGTCGGGACGCGCATCTATAATCAAAAATCTGGCGAATTCAACACCTCGCTCGGTCCGGTGTTCACAAACTTGCTGCTGGCTGACGAGATCAACCGCGCCCCCGCCAAAGTCCAAAGCGCTCTGTTGGAAGTCATGCAGGAGCGTCAGGTAACGATTGGCAGAGAAACCCATAAAGTGCCTCATCCATTTCTCGTGCTGGCCACTCAGAATCCAATCGAAACCGAGGGCACCTACGCCCTGCCCGAAGCGCAGGTGGATCGTTTTATGCTCAAAGCGCTGGTGGGCTATCCCTCAGCCACCGAAGAATTCGTTATCGTCGAACGCATGACCGGGGTATTGCAAGCGGTTCAAAAAGTCCTGACGACTGACCAACTGATCACGCTTCAACACGAGTCCGACCAGGTTTATGTGGATCCCGCCATTATCGAATATGCGGTGCGCATGGTAACCGCGACCCGCCAGCCACGCGATGTGGGTCTCAAAGAGCTTGAGGGCTATATTATGTTTGGCGCCAGTCCGCGGGCGTCCATCAACCTGATCCTTACCGCGCGCGCCCTGGCCTTTGTTCGAGGCCGCGACTATGCCTTGCCCCAGGATGTTCTGGATATGGCCCTCGATGTGATGCGCCATCGCATTGTGCTATCTTATGAGGCTCTTTCGGATAATGTGGCCAGCGATGATCTTTTGAATCGCATCCTGGATCGCATTCCCATCCCGGCGGTTCCCTTGCATGAACACATCAAAGTCGGCGTCGGCGCCTGAGCAGATCCTGCTTCGGCTTGATTGGCAGGTCATCCGCCATCTGGATGGCCTGCTTCAGGGCGACTATCGCAGCCTGTTTTATGGCTACGGGGTCGACTTTGCCGACCTGCGTGAATACCAACCTGAGGATGATATTCGCTACATTGACTGGAATGTCACTGCCCGGATGAATTCGCCCTACGTACGCCAGTACCATGAGGAACGCGAGATTGCCGCGTGGTTTTTGCTCGACCTGACCCCTTCGGTGGACTTTGGCACGGCCCAGTCTCAGATGCTTAAGCGTAACGTGCTGATTGATTTTGTAGCCACGCTCGCTCGGCTGCTTACCCGCCATGGCAATCGCGTCGGCGCGATATTTTACGGCAACCAGATCGACAAGGTGATTTCGGCGCGGGGCGGCAAACTTCAGGTTCTGCGTCTTATCAATGATCTCCTGGCCCAACCGCCTCTGGAGAAGGCTCCGTTCACCAATCTTGCCCCACTGCTTGAAGCCGGGCTACATTCGATCAAGCGGCGTTCTCTGGTATTTGTGATTTCCGACTTCATCAGCATTCCAGGTTGGGAGAAGCCTTTGAGCCTGCTCAATCAGCGGCATGAAGTTCTCGCGATCCGACTATGGGATCGGCGCGAGGTTGAACTTCCTGATATAGGTTTGATTGTTATGGAGGACGCCGAAACGGGCGAGCAGCTTCATGTGGATACCCGTGACAGGAAGTTTCGCCAGCGCTTTAACGAGGCCGCGCAGCGCCGTGAGGCTTTATTGAGCGATTCATTCAAACACGCAGGCGTGGATGCGCTGTCGCTGTCAACCGATGAAGATATTGTCCGCGCGATTGCGCGTTTCGCAACGTTGAGGCAGCAGCGTCGGCGCTGACCCGCCCCGCGCAGCGAAGGCAAAATTGGTTATGGAATTTATGTGGCCCGCCCTGTTGATTTTGCTATTAGCGCTCCCGCTATTCGTCGCGCTGTACTTGCGAATGGAACGGCGGCGGGCCCGCGCTCTGGCGCGCTATGGCGCTCTCGGATTTTCGCAAATAACGGGCGTGGGTGCATCTGAACTGCGCCGCCATATCCCTGCGTTGTTTTTCCTCGTCGCACTGATGATCTTGATTATTGCGCTTGCCCGGCCTCAGACGGTTCTCAATGTGCCCCGAATTCAGGGAACGGTGATTCTTGCCTTTGATGTATCGGGCAGCATGGCTGCCGACGACCTCAAACCAACTCGTATGGAAGCGGCCAAAGCTGCCGCCCGTGATTTTGTAGCGAACCAGCCGCCCAGCATCCTGATCGGTCTGGTAGCATTTAGCGACAGTGGATTTGCTATTCAGACGCCAACCAACGATGAAGCGGCAATTGTCGCGGCGATTGACCGCCTGACTCCTGAACGTGGCACGTCGTTAGGCAATGGTATACTGGCGTCGCTCAACACAATAGCCGCGCAGACCCAGCCAGATACGCGCTACTATACCAATATCACCCCGTCGCCGACTGCCACGCCCACCCCTGTCCCGCCGGGCGTCTACTCGCCGGCTGTGATCGTCCTGCTCACGGATGGGGAGAACACGGTCTCGCCTGATCCGCTAGCCGCCGCCCAGTTAGCCGCTGATCGCGGCGTGCGCATCTACACGGTGGGCATCGGGAGCGCGGCGGGCGCAAATCTCGACATTGAAGGCTTTACGATTCATACGCAGCTTGACGAAGCGGCCCTTGAGCAAATTGCGCAGATCACCGGCGGGTCGTATTACTCCGCCGCGACGGAGCAGCAGCTTCACCAGATTTACCAGGACCTGCGCCCGCAGCTCATTATCAAGCCGGAAAAAACAGAGATAACCGCGCCGCTGGCTGGCGTCGGTGTCGTGCTGATGCTCGCTGGCGGGGCGCTTTCGCTCGTGTGGTTTAGCCGCCTGCCGTGACAGTTGGGCAGGCGCGCAGGAGGGAAATATGGACATCCTGTGGCCCGGTTTCCTGGCTTTGCTGGCTAGTATCCCGATACTGATCGCAGCCTATATCTGGATGCTTCGCCGCCGGCGCGTAGCCGTCCGCTATTCGAGCCTATCTCTGGTGCGCGAAGCGCTGCCCAAACATTCGTGGGTGCGGCGGCACTTGCCGTTCATGCTCTTCCTGATCGCTCTTGCCAGCCTGAGTTTCGCGGCTTCCCGTCCCGTCGCCATCGTGACCGTGCCGAGCGGCCAAGCGACTATCATTCTAACAATAGACGTCTCGCGCTCCATGTGCTCAACCGATATAACGCCTACACGCCTGCAGGCCGCCAAAGACGCTGCCGTACGGTTTGTTGACAGCCAGGGTTCTCGCACCCAGATCGGCATTGTGGCCTTTGCTGGCTTCGCCGAAGTCATTCAGGCGCCGACTACCGATCAGGAACTGCTTGATGACGCCATCCAGAGCCTGACGACAGGACGCAGAACAGCGATTGGCAGCGCCATCCTCAAATCGCTGGATGTAATTGCCGAGTTCGATAAAGCGGTCGCGCCTGTGGTCAGGGATCCAGCCTCTGGGATAAGCTTCACGCCAGTTCCCAGGGGGGCTTACGCGCCTGACATCATTGTTTTGTTGACCGATGGGGCGAGCAACGCCGGGCCGTTACCAGCCGACGCCGCTCAACAGGCCGCAGATCGCGGCGTCCGGGTTTATACGATTGGATTCGGGACCGCTAATGGATCGCCCAACCCTAACTGCGGCCAATTTCAGGGCGGTGAGCCATTTAGCCCAGGTCAAGGTTTTGGAGGAGGCGGATTTGGCGGGCAGGGATTCCGGCGCGGCATCGACGAGGAGGCGCTCAAGCTCATTGCAGACATGACTGGCGCAACCTATTACTCGGCTGAGAGCGCCAGCGAGCTACAAGATGTCTTTCGAGGCCTGCCAACCTACTTGATCTTGAAACATGAGACCACCGAGATCAGCGTGGCTTTTGCCGGGTTTGGCGTCATAGCCGCACTATTAGCGATTGCCATGTCCATTTTATGGCGGCCATTGCCTTGAGCAACGACCAGAGTATCAGGTCGGGCGGTTCCTGTGTCTAATTCGTCAAGCGGCCTAAGACAGTATGGCCAAAATTCAGGGTGCTTCGATTCCGACGATACGATTACAAACTACTGAACATCTCCCCTCCCAAGCGCCGCCGCGAGCTCGCCCCGCTTCGATTGATGCACCACCGCCAGAATCTCGTCCGCCGGGTTTAGGATAGTTTGCCCGTTCTTCCACAATCGAAAACTCACCCTTGCGCAGTGTCAACAAAGTCATGATGTCGTCCAGCGACATTTCCTCCGCAATCAGCCGGGCAAAAATATCCGCCTGATTGAGCGCCACGTCCACCCCTATCTCAGCAGTCAACATCCACGCATTCTTGGGGTTGTTGACGCAGGCGATCACGCGCGGCACGGCGAACTCAAAGCGCGCCCGTGACCAGAATCGCAAGGAGGTTTTCTGCCAACCTGCGAACCGAGACGATTTTCTTGATAGGCGTTAGTGATTCTCAACTGTTCACATTCAAAATACTTGCCCATCAATCTTAACGCGAAACACTGGTAGAGCTATTCGAATCCCTCCTTTGTTAACTGCGGAATCCATTATCGGGCAGCCCTTCGGCGACACAGGGTGGCTCCTTCCTCCAACGGAATTCCCGTTGTCGTGCTTGTGTTCCCCTCTCAAATGGGCTATCGTCGCTATCATCGCTATAGCGTGTTTTGCATTGGAGAGCAATCATGAACGCGGCTAATTACGTGGAACATAGTCTTAAGCTCAGGCATCGTCTGGCCACACTACGTTGGAGTCTGCCAGTAGTGCTCGCCGTGTTGGCGGTGCTGTACGAGCAGGGGCTGGGCCGCTGGATCCATGACACCTTCGGCGCATCACAATACTTTGATCTCGATATTCTGTTCTATGCAACAATCGTGCCACTGCTGGCTTTTCTCACGCTTACCCAGCTCGGTCGCTGGCTGGATCAAAAAGAGGGGGCAGAACAGCATGCACGCGCCAGCCAACAGTGGTTGGCTGCCATCACCACGACGTCCGCCGATGCGATATTTAGTCTGGATACGCAGGGCCGCATCGAAACCTGGAATCGCGGTGGTGAGATGATCTTTGGTTATCGCCGCGAGGAGATCGTCGACCAGCCATTCACGCGGCTGCTGGGCACGGGCGAGGCCGCCGAAGCTGAGTTCCGCTGGTTGATGGCTGAGATGCGTCAGTCAGGCCAAGTGCGCGCGTATGAGACCACCTGCCATGACAGCACCGGGCGATTGGTCTGGGCCAGCCTGACGGCGATACGCATGGAGACGCCGGATAAATTGCCAGCCAACGTGTCGGTGATCCTGCGCGACATCACTGAGCGCAAGCGCCGCGAAGAAGAAGTGCAAAAGCTCAATGTCAACCTCGGCGAGCAGGTAGCCGAGCGTACCCGCGAACTGGCCGAAAAGGTGGAGGCGCTTGCCCGCGCCAATGCCGAGCTTCATAAGCTTGATCAGATGCGCATGGAATTTGTGTCGATTGTGTCGCACCAGATTCGCGCGCCCCTGACCAATATGCAAGGCGCAGTCGAACGGATGGAGTCGGATTGCGCGGCGGTCAATCTCACCTGCAAGCGTATGTTTGATGTTCTCAGCCAGCAGACAAACAGACTGGATCGCCTGGTTAGCGATGTCCTGAGCGCGACTCGTATCGATGCAGGCGAGATCGTTCTCCACCCGGAGCCGATTTCGATCCTGCCTGTGGCCCAGCAGATCGTCAATCAAGTCCGGGCGCGCGCCAGTGATCGCCCGATCCATCTCCCGACCAAGCCGGGGCTGCCCTTTGTGTTTGCCGACCGCGAGCGCGTGGCTGAAGTGATCTCCAACTTGCTTGACAATGCCGACAAATATTCGCCGCCGGGCAAGCCAGTCGAGATTGACCTGCGGGCCGACGAGACCGGTGTTATCCTGTGCATCCGCGATCGCGGTAAGGGCCTCCCCGCCGCTGATCTGGATCGAATCTTTGAGAAATTCTATCGCGTAAACGGCGGCGATGATCAGACAGCGTATGGCTATGGACTTGGCCTCTACGTTTGCCGCAAACTGATCGAGGCGCAGGGTGGTCGCATCTGGGCCGAGAACCACCCGGACGAAGGGACCATCTTCTCGATGATGCTTCCCATTGCTCGTTAGCCCATTCCTGGTCGCCTATGCAGAAAATACTGCTTATTGACGATGACCAAAGTCTGCGGGAGATGTTCTCCGATCACCTGGTAAAGCTCGGCTACCAAACGTTCGCGGCTGCGGATGGTTCGTCCGGGCTGCGCCTAGCGGCAGACCAGCCACCCGATCTGGTCGTGCTGGATGTCATGATGCCTGGTATGGATGGCTGGGCGGTCTGCGAGGAACTTCGCAAAACATCGCAGTCGCCCATCATCATGCTGACGGCCAAAAGCGACGAGATCGACAAGTTGCGTGGTTTCCGGTTAGGCGTTGATGATTACGTGACCAAACCATTTTCCTTCGCCGAACTGGCGGCACGCATCGGGGCGGTGCTCAACCGGGCCGCCCGCGCATCCACAGCACAATCAGTCGTCACCAGCGGCAATCTAACAATTTCATTTGACCAGCAGCGGGTGACAGTCGATGACCGCCCCATTGACCTCACGCCTACCGAATACCGCCTGCTCGAAACACTCGCTCGACAGGTGAATCGCACCGTGCCTGCCGAGCAATTGGTGGTAGCTGTTTGGGGATCGTCTTATGAGGGCGAGGTCGAACAGGTTAAGCATTACATCTGGACTCTCCGTAAGAAGATTGAAGTAGACCCCGGCGATCCGCGCCACGTACTAACCGAACGAGGATTCGGATATCGATTCGAATAGATCGCTGTCCCGCATCTGGGCCTGGCAGTTTCAGGCGAAATTTGCCACGTAATCTACACCTCGCCTACACCTGATTTACACCTTGATCTGTTAGACTGCCTAACAAGAGGCGCTATGACTGACTTACCCTATCATGTGGCGCTGGC
>Ga0137463_1000860_pt1 | contig 10138 bp, 11 predicted proteins | sample EasRivERMGT800_2_FD_102333 | JGI IMG/M metagenome (GOLD analysis project Ga0137463, IMG submission 102333) | Soil microbial communities from meander-bound floodplain in the East River, Colorado, USA - East River MetaG ERMGT800_2 | ecosystem: Environmental > Terrestrial > Soil > Floodplain ...
CGACCTGGCGCTGAAAGGCGTCGCGGCCTGCTATGCGCGCGCGGGAGGCGTCCGCGCGCTGCGGCTGCACGGCGACTGCCACGCCGGCAACGTGCTGTGGACCGACGACGGACCGCACTTCGTGGATTTCGACGATTGCCGCAGCGGGCCCGCCATCCAGGACCTGTGGATGCTGCTCTCGGGCGAGCGCGCGGCGATGACGCGGCAGCTCGCCGACGTGCTCGCCGGCTACGGGGATTTTCAGGAGTTCGATCCGCGCGAGCTGCATCTGCTCGAAGCGCTGCGCACGCTGCGCCTGGTGCACTACTCGGCGTGGATCGCGCGGCGCTGGGACGATCCAGCGTTTCCCGCAGCCTTTCCCTGGTTCAACACGCAGCGTTACTGGCAGGACCGGATTCTCGAGCTCAAGGAGCAGATCGCACTGATGGACGAGGAACCGCTGCGCGTCTGACGCGGCCTGCTCAGCCGAACTGGATCGCCGAGACCGCCTTGCCCATGAGGCGCTCCTGGTAGGTGCTCCGGCCGCGGTCGTCCCCGGCGGCGCCTGCGGCCACCATCAGCGGAATCAGGTGCTCCGAGCGCGGATGGCAGGCGAGCGCGCCCGGCGCCTCGTGCCAGGCCGCGAGCTTCGCGTTCCTGGTCGCGGCATCCGGGTCGGTGGCGGTTTCCGAAAGCCAGCGGTCGAAGTCGTCGGCGAGAGGGCTCCGCGAGCCGTTGAAGAATTCACGCAGGTTGTGATAGCTCATGCCGCTGCCGACGATGAGCACGCCTTCGTCGCGCAACGGCGCGAGCGCGCGCCCGAAGGCGAGGTGCGCCTGCGCATCGAGCCCCGCGATCAGCGAGAGCTGCACCATCGGCACGTCCGCGTCCGGATAGATGAGCTTGAACGGCACGAACACGCCGTGGTCGAGTCCGCGTCCGGCATCCTCGGCGGAGGCGATCCCCGCCCCGGCGAGCAGCTCGCGCACCCGCGCGGCGAGCGCCGGCGATCCCGGCGCCGGGTAGGTGAGCCGGTAAGTGTGCTCGGGAAATCCGTAATAGTCGTAGAGCAGCGGCGGCCGCGCCGCCACGTTGACCGTGGGCACGGCCTCTTCCCAGTGCGCCGATATCACCAGCACCGCCTTGGGACGAACACCGAGCGAGGCGTCGATGCCGCGCAGATACGCCGCCATCCGCTCCCAAAGGTCGGCAGGAAATCCCGGCTGAACGTCCATGAAGAAGCACGGCCCGCCCCCGTGAGGGATGTACAGCGTCGGCTGGCGTTTCATGGTCATTCTGCGTCGGGCCTCTCGGTACGCTTCACGCTGCGGCGAGCTCGGGCTCCGCCAGTGCGTCGACAGCGGCTTGCGCGCGCGCGATGCCGTTCGCTTTGCTGGCTTCGCTGATCGCGAGGCCTTCAGCGTACACGAATTCGATGTCGCTCAAGCCGATGAAGGAGAGAAAGGTCCGGATGAACGGCGTCTGCGTCTCGTTCGGCGTTCCCGCGTAGATCCCGCCGCGCGCGGCGAACACGTAGACTTTCTTCCCCGTGAGCAGGCCGACCGGGCCTTTCTCGGTGTACTTGAAGGTCACGCCGGCGCGCCCGATGTGGTCGAAATACGCCTTGAGCGTCGAGGGCAGACCGAAGTTGTACGTCGGCAGCCCGAGCACGACGACGTCGGCGCGCTTCAGTTCGCCGATCAGCGCGTCCGATTCGTCGACCGCGGCCTGCTGGGCGGGCGTGCGCTCATCAGGCTTGGCGAGATAGGCTCCAAAGCGCGCCGCGTCGAGGTGCGGCAGCGGCTGCGCGGCGAGGTCGCGCACGATGACTTTTCCGCCGGGGTTCGACGCGCGCCATCTGGCGACGAAACGCTCGGCGAGCTGGCTAGACTGGCCGGCATTCAAAAAGATGCTGGATTGGATCTGCAGAAGAGTTTTCATGTCCGCCTCGCGTTGTGGTCGGGAATCCTTCCCAAGGTGGGGACATTTGATCATTGGACAAGTCGATAAAAAAGCGCAAAGATTAGCCCATATCAATCGGATAATCAGATATGTCAACCTCTCCTGCCCCGCGCATTTCCCTCGACCAGTGGCGCGCCCTGCTCGCGGTGGTCGACGAAGGCGGCTACGCCCAGGCGGCCAAGGCCCTGAACAAGAGCCAGTCCTCGGTCACCTACGCCATGCAGCAGCTCGAGTCGCAGCTCGGGGTGAAGGCTTTCCGCATCGAGGGGCGCAAGGCGCGCCTCACGCCGACCGGCCAGCTCCTCTATCGCCGCGCCCGTTACCTGCTGGTCGAGGCGGCGGGACTGGAACAAGCGGCGAAAAAACTCTCCGCCGGTTGGGAAGCGGAGATCCATCTCGCCGTTGAAACCATCTTTCCGACCTGGCTGCTGCTCGAATGTCTCGAGCGCCTCGCAACGGAAAGCCCGCACACGCGCGTCGAGCTGATCGAAACGGTGCTCGGCGGAAGAGACGACGCGCTGCTGGAACAGGCGGAGCTGGCGATCTTCGGCACCGTCCCTCAGGGGTTTCTCGGCGAGGCGCTGATGCGCATGCGCTTCATCCTCGCCGCGCACCCGGACCATCCGCTGCACCGGCTCGGGCGCAAACTCACGACCCAGGACCTGCGCGCGCATCGCCAGCTGGTGGTGCGCGAGTCGAGCCCGCAGCGCTCCACGCCGCTGACGCTGGAGGCGACGCAGCGCTGGACGGTCGGCAACCTCGCCACCTCGATCCAGGCCGCGCGTTCCGGCCACGGCTTTGCCTGGCTGCCCGAGGACAGGATCCGCGAGGAGATCGAAGCGGGAACTCTCAAGGCGCTGCCCTTGCGCGAAGGCGGCGAGCGCTTCGCCGATCTGTATCTCATCTTCGCCGACCGCGAGCACGCCGGCCCGGCGACCCTGCGGCTCGCCGAAATCATCCGCGAGGCAGTGGCGACAGAGTGCAGGAAGTCCGCCGTCGCGGTGAAGCCCTCCGCGCGAAAGCGCCCGAAACGGTCCGCCGCCGGCCGGAGCGCAGCGACCCCGGGTTAAAATACCGAGGCGATCCACAGCACATATAAAACAGGGAGCACGCATGCCCACCGCAAGAATCCGCGGACTCGACATCCACTATCAGGTCATCGGCGAGCGGGGCCCGTGGATTGCGCTTACGACCGGCGGCCGGCGCGGCCACCAGGAGTTCGTGCCACTGGCGAAGAAGCTCGCCGCCGCGGGCCACCGCGTGCTGCTGCACGACCGGCGCAACACCGGCGCCTCCGACATCCTCATCGAAGGCGACGAGACCGAGGAAGCCATCTGGGCCGACGACCTGCACGAGCTGCTCGGGCAGCTCGGCGCCCTGCCCGCCTTCATCGGCGGCTCTTCTTCCGGAGCGCGCACCTCCATCCTCTTCGTGCTGCGCCACCCGAAAGGCGCGCGCGGCCTGCTGATGTTGCGCGTCACCGGCGGCGCCTTTGCCGCGGGCCGGCTGCCCGAGATGTACTACGAACAGTTCCTGCGCGCGGCCAAGGCAGGCGGCATGACCGCGGTGTGCGACACCGAGCAGTATCGCGAGCGCATCGCCGCCAATCCCGGGAACCGCGAGCGACTCATGCGCCTTGATCCCAAACGCTACATCGAGGTGATGACGCGCTGGCGCGACAATTTCGTCGCCGGGGCGCTGCTGCCGGTGATGGGCGTGACCGCAGCCGAACTGGATTCGATCAAGGTCCCGACGCTCGTCATCCCGGGCAACGACAAGACGCATTCCTCCGAGAGCGGCCGCACCGCAGCGCGCATGATCCCGGGGGCAGAGCTGCACGAGCTGCCGATCGCCGACCAGGACGTCGCGCTGATTCCCTTCGGCGAATGGGCTCCCTACGAGGAAGAGATCGCGCGGACCTTCGCCGCCTTCATGAAGCGCGCCGGATGACGCTGCGCCGCGGTCTGCCGGCGTGAGGCGCGACGCCGCGCTCACCGTCACCCTGGTGGTGTTCTGCCAGGGCTTCAACATGCTGTCGCTCGGCGGCATCGCGCTGTTCCTGCCGCTCATCCGCGAAGACCTGCATATCAGCTTCACGCAAGCGGGCATGCTTTCCGCCGCCGCGACCTTCACCTACGCGCTCGGCCAGATCCCGGGAGGCTACCTTGCCGACCGCTTCGGCCCGAAGCGCATTTTCTTCATCGGCATCCTCGGCTCGACGCTGCTGTCGATCAATTTCGGGATGATCGAGTCTTACCCGGCAGCCATCGCGAACCAGATCGTGTCGGGCGTGTTCCGCGCGATGATTTTCGCCCCGGGCATCACGCTGGTCGCTTCGTGGTTCCCCGCGAACCGCAAGGCAACCGCCATGGGCGTGTACGTGATCGGCGGTGTTTCGGGAAACATCCTGCTCTCGCTCGTCGGGCCGTTCCTGGTCGGCCATTACGGCTGGCGCCCGCCGTTCATGTTCTTCGCGGGCCTCGGCGTGTGCTCTGCTTTCGTGTACCTCGCCCTGGGCAAGGAGAAACCCGCCGCCGGACCCAGGCATCCGGTGGACATGCGCGAAGCTTTTCAGCTCTTCCGCTACCCGATCATGTGGGTGTGCGCCGCGATCCAGTTCGTGCGCTTCGGCGTCACCACTTCGTTCAACTTCTGGCTGCCTTCGCTCCTGGTCGACGACCGGGGCTTGTCGCTGCAGACCGCGGGATTAATCACTGCAATGGGCTTCGCGCTGACCGGGCCTTCCAACGCGATCGGCGGCTACGTTTCCGACCGCCTCAAAAACCCGCCGCTGGTGATCGGCGGGTCGCTTGCCGTGCTCGCCTGCACCTCGGCGCTGCTCGTCTACGTGGACTCGATCCCGTTGCTGGTGGCGGTGGTCGCGGTAAACGCGGTGTTCGTGCAGTTCTACTTCGGGCCGCTGTTTCACGTGCCGGTCGAAGTGCTGGGGGTGCGCGTCGCCGGCATGTCGGCGGGATTCAGCAACATGTTCGCCAACATCGGCGCGCTCACCTTCGCCTACGCGCTCGGCGTGGTGAAGGACACCTCGGGCGCCTTCAAGTGGGGTTTCATCGGAACGAGCGCGATCTGCGTCGTCGGCGTGGGGCTGGCAGTGGTGCTTTCCCGCATGCGGGCGCGGGCCCTGGCCGGCGCAGCACGGTCCTAGCGCCGGCGACCGTCCATCCGAGCCGCTAGCGGGCCGGGGCGACGTCCCGCCGGAACGTGCCGCAGTACTCCGCCGGCCCCTGCCAGGTCTGTTCGTCGACGCGCCCGGCCCTGAAGATCAGCGTGCGCTCGCAGCGCTGCGGCTCGCCGCCGCTCGAGCCGAACATCACGCCGGTGCCGATGCCGACCCCGCCGCTGCCGAAACCGATGCCCACCGACTGCGAGGCGCGTCCCCGGGTGCCCACGCCCTCGGACACCCAGGTATAGGCGTCGCGTCCGTCGTTGAGCTTGGTGCTGCGCACCGCCGTGCCCCAGCGCAGCACCACCTCGTCGTAGGTCGCGCCGTACCAGCTGTCGGTGGCCTCGCCGAGCTCACCGCGCGTGGCGCAGCCGGCGAGCAGGACCGCAATCAAGGCAATGAATCTCATGAGCTCTCCGTTTCTCTCCCGGGGGAAGAGTAATTCAGTTTGAGGGATTGCCGGCGGCGGGCAGGGTCGAGGGACGCGGAATAACGAGCCACAGCACGATGTACACGAGGATGCCCAGACCGCACACCAGGGCGAGCACGACGAACGCGACCCGGAAAAGGACCGGATCGATTTCGAGCCATTCTCCGAGGCCACCGCACACGCCCGCGATCTTGCGATCGGAATTCGACAGATGCAGCCGGCTCACAGGGCGGCTTTGGCCCTGCGCGCCCGTCTTCAGAGGGACCATGACCCACAGGGTCAGGTAGGCGACCCCTCCGAGGCCGCCGAAAAACAGCGACACGAGAAAGAACAGGCGAAAGAACACCGGGTCGAGATCGAAGTACTCGCCCAGCCCGCCGCAAATGCCGGCGACCTTCCTGCCTTCGGCGAATCGATGGAGTTTCTTCACGCTCGCCTCGCCCATGGCTGCCGATGGCCTGTCGGACCCGATCCTCGAAACCGCGGCGCTCCCGCGCCTAGCGACTTGCCCCCGGCAGCGGCGGCAGGTCGTTGAAATACTCCGGATGCGCCTTCTCGGCTTCGGCGAGGAACTTGAGCGCGAACTGATCCGGGACATTCAGCCGCGCCGCCCCCTTGAGCGTATTCTTCAGGACGTCGTCCTCGGCGGCCTCGAAGGCCTGCATCACCGGGGGCGAGACGCGCGGGTCGAAGCTGATGTGCTGGATCGCCTTCTTGCCGACCGTCAGATCGATGCCCGGCACCCATTTCGCGAAGATCTCGACCGCCTCGTTGCGGTTCTTGCGCGTGTACTGCGAAGCTTCGGCGAGGCCTGCGACAAAGTTGCGCAGCACCTGCGGGTTGTTGGCGATCGTCGGCTCGTGCGCCGTGGCCACCATGATGTAGGACAGGTGGCCGCCGCCGCGGACGACGACGTAGGAGTCCGGCACCTGCTCGAGCACCGCGGTGTTGTACGGCTCCCAGGAGACCACCGCGTCGACTTTGCCCGCCTTGAGCGCTGGCGCCAACGCCGGCGGCGCCATGATGTTCTCGATTGCCACGTCTTCATACTTCATGCCGCGCCGCGCCAGGACCATCTTCAAGTACTCGTCGGAGGTTTGCGCCTTGGCGAGGCCGACGCGCTTGCCCTTCAGGTCTTCGACCTTGGTCACGCCCGAGCCCTTGCGCGCCACGATCGCGAGCGGTTCGTCGGCGTTGGAACGCGTCGCGTCGCTCATGATGATGCCGATCACGCGGAACGGATCGCCGGCATGGCGCGCCTTGAGGAAAGTGGTCACGCTCATGTCGCCGACCTGGACCTCCCGCTTTTGCATGGCGTTGACCATGTCGGTGCCGGTGTTCACCACCTTGAGGCGCACGTCCACGCCGTGCTTCTTGAAGATGCCTTTCTCCGCGCCGATGAACATCGGCAGATGCCCGAAGTTGTTGCCGACCACCACATCCAGCACGGGCAGGGGCTGCGCAGCCGTGAAGCCCGAAAACCCGGCGGCGCAAGCGAGCGCCGCGGCTGCACACAAGCCAGACCTGCGATACGAAGTGCCCATGGTCTCTCCCTCTTTTGATTGAACTGCCGGATCGTTCAGCGAGCGCAAATTATGCGCCACGCGAAGTACCGACGCAAAACGCGATATTTTCAGGCGCTAGATCGCGCAACTCTGACTCTGCTTCCGTGGCGGGGAGTTTTCACGTATTGTGGAGCCCGCATTTACCCATCGGAGGAAACCCATGTCACGAATTTCCGCAGGACTGCAAGTGCTTGTGCTCGCCGCTGGCGCGGCCGCGACGGCAGCCCAGGCCCAGGGGCTCGTTACCACGCAAAAATTATCAGCAGCGCTGGCCAACGAACTGGTCGGCGAATCGGTGGCGCAATGCGCGCAGAAGGGTCACCCGGTAGTTGCGGTGGTCGTCGATCTGGACGGTGTCCGCCAGGCCCTGCTGCGCGGCGACGGGGCGCCGATCCACTCGATGGACAATGCCTACTTCAAGGCTTACACGTCGGCGTCGCTGACACTGGCGCGCAAGGAGGACAGCACCAAAGCCGTCGCCGACCGGATGGCGAAGGCCGCTCCGACGACGGTGCCGCAAACTCCGCTGCCCAATGTCACTTTTGCGCAGGGCGGGGTGGCCATCATGGCCGGCGGTGCCACGATCGGAGCAATCGGCGTGAGCGGCGCTCCTGGCGGCAATATCGACGAAGCATGCGCCCGCGCGGCCCTCGGCAAAATCCGCGACCGGATGAAGTAACGCGTTCGCATGGATGTTCCGGCTCACTCGCCGGTGAACCGGCGGATCATGCGCCGATCGCGCTTGGTCGGCCGGCCGTGCGTGTCGTGCGCCGGATGCGGACCGGCGCGGCGCATGAGCAGCATCTGCTCGCGCCGCGCACGGCTCGCGTCGGTTTCGGCGTAGAGCTTCGCCGCCTCGGGCGCCGGCCCGCGCCGCGGCGACACGGCGCACACCTCGACCTGCCATTGCAGCTCGCCCGAGCGCACCTCGACGAGATCGCCGGGCTTCACGTCCTTGCCCGGCTTCACGCGCTCGCCGTTCAGCTTCACCCTGCCGCCCTCCACCGCCAGTGCGGCGAGGCTGCGCGTCTTGTGGAAGCGCGCCGCCCAGAGCCATTTGTCGATGCGCAGGCGCGAAAGTGTCTTGCCTGCATCCTTGTCTGCATTGCCGGTCATACCCGAAGCATAGAGGACTTCGCCTGGTCCGCACCGAGACGAAGGACTGCAGGGGTCTGGGGCGGGCAAAGGCCCCCGGTTCAGGCGTAAGAGCGCAGGCGCCGGGAGAATTCGACCAGAGCTTCGATCCCGCTCGCCTCTGCGCGCCGGCACCAGTCCTGCAGTTGCCGGACGAGTTGCTCGCGCGAGGCCGTGGAGCGTCCCCATAGCGCGGCCAGCTCGCGGCGCATCGAAACCATGATCTGCAGCGCGTGCGACTTTGGCAGGATTTCGGCAAGCCGTGTGCGCTCGGGGTCGCGCAGCATCCTGTCGTCGCGATCCAGCCAGGGCTCGAGGGTCTGCAGTGCGCGCGCATCCTGCGGCGAGATCCGGCGCAGCTTGGCGAGCTCCTCCGCATAGATGCGCTTCAGCAACCGCGCGTACTTCGCCAGCACGTCGTAGCGGCAGGAGATGACCGCCTGCAGCGTGTTGTGGTCCACCGCCAGCTTGGGCGCGACGAAATGCGGAGTCGGTGCGACGTGCTTGATGCTTGCAAGCCCGCAAGCTTCGAGAATGCGGATGTACAACCAGCCGATGTCGAACTCGTACCACTTGTTCGAAAGCCTGGCCGACGTGGGGTAGGCATGGTGGTTGTTGTGCAGCTCCTCGCCGCCGATCAGGATGCCCCAGGGCACGATGTTGGTGCTCGCGTCGGGCGTGGACCAATGGCGGTAGCCCCAGTAGTGGCCGATGCCGTTGATCACGCCCGCGGCCCAGAACGGGATCCATGCGATTTGGGTCGCAAGAATCAGCACGCCCGGAACGATGCCGAAGAGGACGACGTCGATGACGCCCATCAGGGTCAGCCCGAGGATCTTGTACTTCGAGTAGAGATTGCGCTCGATCCAGTCCTCCGGAGTGCCATGGCCGTAGCGCTCGATGGTATCGGGCCGGTTGGCCTCCTTGACGTACAGGAACACTCCGCCCCACAGCACGCGGTTGAGCCCCAGGATCTGCGGGCTGTGCGGGTCCTCCGGGGTGTCGCATTTGGCGTGATGTTTGCGGTGCACCGCAGCCCATTCCTTCGTCACCATGCCTGTGGTAAGCCAGACCCACAGTCGGAAGAAATGACTCACCACCAGGTGCAGATCGAGCGCGCGGTGCGCCTGATGGCGGTGCAGGAATACCGTGACTGAGACAATGGTGATGTGAGTCAGCACCAAGGCGACCGCCACATGCCCCCACCACGGCAGATCGATCAGGCCGGAAAACAGCGGGGATTCCATTTGAAGTCCGTTGGCAATTCGAATTCAGTCGGCAACCTGTGCATTCGAGATAAACGTACCTTGAGAAAGCGCGACGCATCTTGATCCAGGTCAAAACACTGCGCGCGCGCCGTGGCTGCCGCGCCGGGGCGGCGTCCCGGGTGGAAAGGCCCCCTGACCTAGGTCAACAACCGCATGTGGCCCATGCCTAGAGTCGAGCGGTGAGCGGCTTTCCGCCTCCTGCCAACCATGTTCCGGCCGATCCGGCCCTGTCGCCGAAGGGCCAAGGCAGGACCATGAACCGGCAAGACGCAATGCCGATTGTCGATCCCGCAGCGGGACTCTCCGCGGGTGAAGCCGCCGCCAGATTGGCGCGCGACGGACTCAACGAACTGCCCACGGCAAGACCGCGCAACCTGTTTGCCATCGCGACTGGCGTGGCACGCGAGCCGATGTTTCTGCTGCTCATCGCCTGCGGCACGATCTATCTCCTGCTCGGCGACAGGGGCGAGGCCGCGATGCTTCTCGGCTTCGTGCTGGCAATCATCTGCATTACCTTTGTCCAGGAATACAAGTCCGAGCGAGTGCTCGCCGCATTGCGCACGCTGTCCAGTCCGCGTGCGCTCGTAGTCCGCGACGGCGAGCAGCGGCGCGTACC
>Ga0137463_1000861_pt1 | contig 10130 bp, 7 predicted proteins | sample EasRivERMGT800_2_FD_102333 | JGI IMG/M metagenome (GOLD analysis project Ga0137463, IMG submission 102333) | Soil microbial communities from meander-bound floodplain in the East River, Colorado, USA - East River MetaG ERMGT800_2 | ecosystem: Environmental > Terrestrial > Soil > Floodplain ...
AGCTAAAGGTATCACATTTACTTTACCACCCCCTATTCAGGGCATTTTTCATAGGCTGTAATAAAAAAATCAGCCTGTTTATGTTATTGACTTCAGTTGCCATTAGGTCTTCCTTTGCAAAGACGATTCTATTATTCATCTTTCAAACTTTGATCAATGAAACAAAAACAAACTTATTTCTATTGTCCATTGCAGCGAAAAAACGAGATGGTGCTATTTTTTATAACATTTTAAAATAAACATTATGAAAATGCATTTAAAATCAATGCTGCTTCTTATGGGAGTGTCATTTATTATCTTCACGGGATTCAAAAATGCTGATTTGCGGGGTGCCCAAGACTCAAAAGCCAATGCGAATCACTCGGCAGTTACCTTCACGTGTACATATACAGATGGGGCGTTGCCGACCGTTACAGGAACCTTTACCACAAGCGGGGCGATTGAAGCATCAGGGACGACTACAATGACCGTCCACCCGTTTGCTAATGTATTTCATTGCTCACAAACGCTGGTAGGTCCGGAGGGAACTATCACTATTCTTTCTAATTGTCAAAAATCCACTATGAACGGCTCCTGGCGTATTGTAAGTGGCACAGGTGCTTATGCGAACCTTCAGGGTAACGGTAGGCTTGTAATGACATTTCCAGCTGGGGTTATTGTTATAGAAACGTTTTCTGGGAAAATTTTCTAAGGGCGGGATACGATAGGATCACGACTATTATTGTCCGGTAAAACTTTAAGAAAGGAAGGCTGGAGCCTTTCTTTTGTTTGACTTTTAAGTTCTCATACAATAAAAGTATGCTCAAAAATAAAATCACCCTTCTGATCTTTTTGCTTGTAACATGTTACTATTTTTCCTCTGCACAAACTGCATCGGTTAAAGGAGTAATCTTTGATACTATTAATAAACAGAATCTTGTCAATACATCTGTTTCGCTACTGCGGCAAAAAGATTCCATTTTGTATAAGTTTACCCGCAGTGACGCAAATGGGATTTTTGAATTAAAAAATTTATTGCCGGGCACTTACCTGTTATTTGTTACGCACCCAATCTATGAAGATTATATTGGTCACCTGCGATTAAATAATACTTCTCAAATTGATATTGGAACTGTTATAATGACTCTAAAAGCCAGTATTCTAAAAGAAGTAATTGTGCGTCACCAGGTCAGTGCAATAAGGATAAAAGGAGACACTACCGAGTTTAATGCAGGCAGTTTTAAGGTTCGTGAAGGAGCTTCAGTTGAAGAGATGCTTAAAAAATTGCCCGGCATTCAGGTTGATAAAGATGGTGCAATAACAGCGATGGGAGAGAAAGTAAACAAAGTTTTTGTAGATGGAGAAGAATTTTTTGGGAATGAGCCTGCTATTGCTACGAAAAATTTACAAGCAAATGCAGTTCATAAAGTACAGGTTTTCGATAAGAAAAGCGACCAGGCAACTTTCTCTGGTATTGACGATGGTAAACGATCTAAAACTATTAATCTGCAATTGAAAGAAGATAAGAAAAAAGGTTATTTCGGCAAGCTGGATTTGGGTGCTGGTTTAAATGAAAAGTGGAATAACAGTGCAATGATCAACAGGTTCAGAGATAAAATAAAATTATCTGCCTATGGTATTATGAGTAGTACCGATATAACTGGATTGGTCTTGCAGCAAAGCAATCAGTATACTTCAGATAATGATCCGAAATTCAACAATAATTTTGGGGGCTTTGCCTTTTTGGTCAATAATGATAATGAATTCAATAACTCTTTTTCTTACGGGGAAGGGGTGCCTGAAAGTTGGGCCGGTGGTTTCAATTATTCCAATAAATTCAATGATGATCAACAAAGTTTTAATGGCAGCTATCGCTATAGTAAATTTAATAGTGAGGGATATGGTAATACATTTTCACAATCTATTTTACCCGATACTGTTTTTGTTAACAGTGAATCAGGTAAAACATTCAGCAGCCGGCACAGACATTCTCTTAATGGCACTTATGAATGGCAGATTGATAATTCAACATCAATAAAAATAGGGGTTAACGGGTACAAAGGCATCAGCAATAGTATTATTAGTTTTAATAGCGAATCACGAAATGAATTTGGGGATCTTGTAAACAATAGTATGCGTAATACTAATGCAAATGGTGATAATCAAAGCTTGCAATCTTCCTTTTTGATAAGAAAAAAATTAAAAAAACCAGGCAGAACTATTTCATTTAATCTGGAACAAAACTATAGTGAAAATAAAACTGATGGTTTTCTTTATTCATTGAATTCGTTTTTTCATAAGAACAGAAGTATTTCTTTAAGAGATACCACTGATCAGAAAAAAGTGAATGAGAGCCTTATTACTACGCTCAATGGAAAAATAATTTATACTGAGCCATTGTCAAAAATTATTTTTGTTGAGTTGATTTATGCTTTTCACAGCAGCAGAAGTGACGTACAGCGTTTATCGTTTGATAAAGATTTAACCGGGAAGTATGAATTTCTAATCGATACATTCAGCAACCACTATAATTTTAATGTGTTTACCAATATAGCTGGTGTTGCATTTAAGTATAATGGTAAAAAAGTCACGTTTTCTTTTGGTAGTAATATTGCAAAATCGAACTTCAGTCAAAAAGACTTGCTTAAGGATGCATCACTAAAACGTGACTTTGCTAATTTTTTTCCCAAGGCAATTTTTACTTGTAAATTCGATCAAAGCAGCCATCTTTCTATTATTTATAATGGCTATACAAGACAGCCTTTTATTAACCAGATACAACCTGTTCCTGATAATTCTAATCCTTTAAGTATAATAACCGGCAATCCTTTATTAAAGCAAGAGTTTGATCACAGCATCAATTTTAATTTCAATTCTTTCAACTTATTAAGCCAACGGGGTATATTCTTTTATGGATCTTTTTCATTGCAGTCTAATGCAATTGTAACCAATAATTTTACTGATACACTTGGCCGTACTGTTTATAAATATGTAAATGCCAATGGAAATTATAATTATAATTCAGGGTTCAATTATTTTATCAATTTTGAAAAGCTTGATATGAACGTAAATACCGGTTTAAGTTTCTACAAATCATATTATAGTAATGTTGTTAACGATAATAAAAATGTAACCAATAATACTTCAATCGCAATAAATCTTGGTATAAATAAAGACAAAGAAAAAAGATATAACTTCTATTACGCTGGGACTATCCGTTATAATATTTCAACATCTTCTATAAGAAAAGATCTTCAAACAAAATATTGGACCCAGGAACACAGCTTTGGCCTTACCCTTATATTACCATGGAAGTTTGAATTAAATAATGAACTGCAGGGTAGTCTTCAACAAAAAACAGCGTTATTCGAGGGTAACAATAATATACTATTATGGAATGCTTATTTTGGAAAAAAATTTTTGAAGAATGATAAAGCCATCATCAAAATAATTGCGCATGATATACTTAACCAGAATACCGGTTATTCAAGATATATCAGCAGCAACGTAATACAGGAAACAAATTATCAAAGCATTGCAAGATATTTTCTTCTAAGCTTTGTTTGGAATTTTTCAAAAAATCCTGCCAGAGGAGAGGCAGCTCCTAAACCATAAAACTGTTGACACCAGCAGCCAATATTCCACCTAAAATATCAACTATCTCAGGTATTCAATTACGCCGTTGGTATGCGGCAAAGACGATGTGAGCAGCGTACCAACAACACGAGCATTGGAAATTCTTAAATTGCCTGTTGGTGATGGCTCTGCTCAAAAGCTAAGCGCAACACCAACCGGCGTAACGGCCCATTACCGAGTACTGCAGAGGCAGCACTGGTAAGTGGAAAGAACGTTGCTGAACTCATAATAAACAAATAGGCGTTTATTTGTCTGATATAAAATAATAACTACAATTTAAATAGTACTCCTGCAAAAACCTGGTAATCTCCGGAACCTCCTGTTCCCATTCTATAAACGCCGGTAATTTCCGTAGCCTTTGCATCTGATGGATCTTGTCTGATTTTTCTTGCAATAATTGCCGGTACATATACATATAGCGATGTTCTTTTCATTTTATAAATAATTCCTGGTTCAAAAGAAAGATTATGACCCGGTCTGCGAAGCCCATCACTGCCACCAAACAGATCATGAAATGGAACACCCTCATCACGAACGCCCGCCGAAAAAGACACCTTGCGTAAATTATAGTAAAGCCCCGATCTTATTGAATATACATCCGGCACACTGTAAACATCGCCTCCTGTCATTATCTGTAAGGGAGTGGGAGTTCTCCAGGTTGTGGTTGACACACCATTGTGATCTCTTGGATTAATGAGATAATAAAAGTTGCCATAGAAACTAATTGATGTGCTGAATAAATAAAAAGCATTGACTTCTGTAATCACACCTGTACCACCATCTCCCAACGCAATGGATGCATTAACGGGAGCCAATATTTTAGTGGTGTCATTCTTATAGAAATAGTCCTGGTATTTGTAATCGCCGGTCGGCAACTTAATACCTAAACCGAGCTGTATATTTCCTTTCTGGGAAACTGAGGGTGTTAATAACCATTTATAGACGGTGAAACGAATATCACCTACTCCAAAGCTATGGGTGGTATGCCTGGGAGTACCTACGCCACCATGTTCTTTATCGGCAGAACGGGAATTGGCGGCAAGAGGTAAGCTCAAATCCATTGACCATCCATATTTAAGGAGTTTGCTTATTGTCATATCCACAGAAAAGGAGCGAATAATGGATCGATCCTGTTCGGGTGTCTCCTGATCCTTAGTTTCTTTAAAATCTCTCCATGCTTTAAAATAACGACTGTTGATATTTAACTGCCAGTCGGAAGCTGAAAATGCATTATCTGTCAGGTTGTATTGACCAAAACCTGAAATATTGCGTACCACGATGCAGCCTTGAGTGTGAGCAAAATTTACAAACAGCAAAGCAGTCAATAAAAAAAGGATAAGTTTTTTCATGATGATTAAAGTTTAGGGACTAAAAATGTTTTGGTTTTTAATGTTGTGATTGCAGCTTTATAGTTTATTAGGCTGTAATTTTTTTAAAAGTATTTCTTTACGGCTACGGGAAACATCAACCGTTGTTCCATCACTCATCAATAAATAACCACCCTCACCTTTCATATATTTTTCCACCTCATTTAAATTGACGAGGTGAGAATGGTGAACCCTGGCAAAAGAATAATCATCCAGCATCTCTTCAATTTCTTTTAAACTGCGTGATGCAATTATTTTTCGTTTGTTCTTTAAAAACAATACAGTGTAATTGCGATCAGATTCACAATTGATAATGGTTTCCACTAAAACCATTTGCAGCCCTTCCATGGTGGGAATAGCTATTTTATTAACAGCGATCGTTGGATGATTTAGTTTTTGTAAAAGAGCTTCTATTTGCTCGGGAAGCGGATGCTTCATGCTATTAATCGCTTTTTGTACTGCCTTTTTTAATTCTTCCCAGTCAATGGGTTTTAATAAATAATCCAATGCGCTGAAGCGAATAGCTTTGATGGCGTATTGATCGTAGCTGGTTGTAAAAATTAATTCAAAATCTATTTCAGGCAATTTCTCCAGCAATTCAAACCCATTCATGTGAGGCATTTCAATATCCAGAAAAAGTATCTGCGGCTTCTGCTCATTAATAGATTGTAATGCGCTGGCAGCCGAATAACAGATGTCCAGCACTTTTACATCAGGACAATGACGCTCCAGCAATGTGACTAAGGCTTCACAGCTATAAGGCTCATCGTCAACTATGGTTGCAGTTATCATTGGTTTGTTATTATATTTTCAGAAACTATCTCTGTTAAATCCTTGTAATTCATTTTTAGAATTACTCTTGTGCCGACAGGCTTACCTTCATTATCCCTGATGTCTTCAATATTGAAAAATGTTTTTTCATCATGATCTTTGTTAAGCAATGCCAGACGTTCTGTTGTAATTTGCAAACCCATTGATTTTTGTTTTTCTACTGATTTGCTTTTAAACTCGGCAGCTTTATTTCTGCCAACTCCATTGTCAGTAATGGCACAGGTCAATACTTTTTTGTCAATACTCAATTCGACTTCAAGATGTCCATGCCCTTCTTTATGCATCAATCCATGCCAGATAGCATTTTCAGCGAAGGGCTGCAGCAAAAGCGGAGGAACAAAAACATTACCGTCATCAATGGAATTGGTGAAAGTGATGCTGTAATCAAAAGAGTCTTTAAATCTCAATTTTTCCATATCCAGGTAAAGGCAAAGCATTTCCAATTCATCTTCCAGGCTGATAAATGGTTTTTTAGAATTGTTTAAGACCATTCGTATCAACCGGGAAAATTTAGTAAGGTAATTAGAAGCTGCTTCGGTTTCATTTTTAAGAATGAAACGATTAATCGAACTGAGACAATTGAAAATAAAATGGGGGTTCATTTGTGCACGAAGGGCCTGCATCTCAACCTCTGTTACATGTTGCTGAAGTTCTGCCTGTTTATGCCTGCTTTCCAGTTTTTCATTCTTTCTTTTAAGTGTGAGATTTTTGTAAATAATAAAACCTGACAATGCAACAATAAGCAGGCAGGCAATAAGTATCCATTTTAGCAAAGCCTCTTGTTTCAATTTATCTTCTTTGATCTTGTTCTCTTTGTCAAGAAGCGCAAGCTGATCCATTTGTTTTTTAAAATCGGCCTGCTTTTTATAAGTGGTCAATCTCCACAAAAATTGCTTGTTGTTTACAGAATCTTTTAAAGAAATATACTGCTGCATAAAAAAATAAGCGCTGTCATTCCTGTGCAAATGACTATATATTTTAGAAAGTAACTGGTATCCCTGGATCATAAATGGTTTCACGTTTGCATTTTTTGCAAGTAAAAAACCTTCTGATGCATATTTCAAAGCTGAAGTTTCCTCTTTCTTTCCGTCATACGCTTTTCCTGCATCAAGCAACACACGCATTAAATCCCAATTGTCATTTTCTTTCCTGAAATGTTCGATAGGATGTAAAAAAATATTGAGTGCAGAATCATATTTGTTTTGTAAAAGAAATGTTTCGCCTAAACTTATACGGGTTAACTGGTTTTCAGGATCAATTTGTATAGCTTGTTGAAGGTAATAAATTGAAGAATCTGACATATTCTTTAATCGGTAAATTATTCCAATAGATTCATGCACGTTATTCCAGTTAGTGGTACGAACATTAAAATCGTGTGTATTTGCATATTGCAAACTCTGCTTATAATAATCAAGAGCATCATCGAAAGCACCTGCTACTTTAAACAGATGCCCCATATTGGTTAGTGCCCCGGCAATACAAACATTGTCACTCATTTTTTGCCTGATCATCAAACTTTTAGTACAGTAATAAAAACTACTATCATAATCACCTGTTCCTTCATACAAAAAAGACATCCATGCATATACTTTTCCTTCTCCTTCACCGTCACCTGATTTTCCAAGGAGATGAACAGATTTTTTATAGCAGGCAAGGGCATCTTTAAAATTATTTTCTGCATAAAATGTCTGACCAAGCCAGAGATTACACCAGCCCAATCCATTATTATTATGAATGCTGTCAAACGTTTTGTATGCCAGTCTCAAATATTTTTCAGCCGTAAGAAAATTTTTTCTATAAATTTCTGCCACACCCAAATGTTGGTTAGATGTTCCCAGCCCAAATGCATAGTTGATTTTTAAGGCTTCCTGATTTGCCTCATTTGCCCAACAGGAAATGGAATCCGGCCAAACGCGGGGAGCAAACCAATATTCTTCACTTAGTGCATTGAGACAATTTATTTTGTTGATACCTTCTTTTGACGGTAAAAGGTTTTTTAAGCTGTCTATCTTTTTTCTATTCGGATGCTGTGCCAGGGAAACTGAAGTGAATAATATACTTACCAGGAGGATTATGAATTTTCTACTTCGCAGCATATCTTTTGATGAATGGTTTAGGAAGATTTAAAACCGATTTTAAAATTTTCTGCAAAAGCTGCTTTTATCAAACCCTTTTAAAGTTACTTTATAATAGCGGCTTAATCAATTTCTTTTATCGAATCTAATTTTTATCCCAAAATATATATATCAATAATGTGCAGATGAGCAAATGGAAGGACTATTGGCTGATTTCATTGAGCCATTGACTGTAATCGCACGACAATTTATACCACAAAGAGTTTGCGAGCAGCTGTAAGAATTTACTTTCAAATCTTTCTTCAATCCGGCATTTGATATAATAGCATTTAACTTAATCAGATTGGTGGTAATAAATTTCATTATCGCTGAATCTAAAAATTTCTTTGTTGTATTATCTGAAAATTTATCATAGCTCCTTTGACAAACTGCAATCTCACTTCCACGAGTTATCCTTTGTTTCCGCCAATTAAACATTACAGCTTTATTTGGGATAGGGAAGACAATAATTTTATAAGCCTCATAGAATTAAATGCAGTTTTTTTTACTCAAAAATTTATCATCATGAAAGCATTAACCAAACCTTCATCCAGAGAGTGGTTACTACTTACCGTCATTTCACTTTCTATTTTTTCTGCTTGCGAGAAACAAATTGATCAACCGAAAAAACAAGATGAGATTCTTACTGTGGCAAACAATAGTAATCACGGCCATTTAATCCAGAGCAAAACTTATTCATCAGAAGTTGTATTGAAATGGCTGGACCTGAAATACCGAATATTGCTCCAGCCGCAGGAACAAAATACAGGATTTGAGTTTCTCAAGGTTCGCTACTATGCTTATGTCGGTATTGCACTTTATGAATCTGTGGTTCCCGGTATGCCGTCCTATCAATCTCTTTCGGGGCAATTGTCTGATATGCCAGTTATGCCCGCAACTGTTCCAGGTTTAGCTTATCACTGGCCTGCCTGTGCCAATGCCGCTCTGGCATACATGCATAAAAGTTTTCTTCCAAATACATCTGCATCCAATAAAGCCTCGATGGATTCATTGGAGACCGCATTGAATTTGGTTTATCAGGCTGAAGTGGATTCTTCAACATTTAAGCGATCAGTAGAATTTGGAAAAGCGGTGGCACAACTCATTTTTAATTGGTCAAAAACAGATGGGTTGTTTACTAAATACCCAGCCTATGTACTCCCGGTTGGCCCGGGCTTGTGGGTACCAACACCTCCAAACTTTTCTCCAGCTTCGGGAGTTGTGTTTGGAAAACTGCGTCCATTAATGCCTGGTGTATTAAATGAAAATCTGCCTGTAGCGCCAAGTGAATATTCAACAAATCCCTCGTCAGCATTTTTTAAAAGCATAAAAGAAGTGTATGATACATCTCTGGTACTTACTTCGGCACAAATTGCTCAGGCTAATTATTGGAGAGGTACTATGGGCGGTGCACCTGCTATACATTGGTTTGCGATTTTGAAAAAGGTATTAATTGAGCAGGGCAATAAAGCTATGTTGGATAAAGCCGCCCTGGCGTATTGTAAAATGGGCATTGCTCAAAATGATGCAGCGATTGCAACATTTAAAACAATATACCAATATAACCAGTTAAGGCCGATTACTTATATAAGAAATGTGATGGGATATAGTTCATGGAATTCTGTCTTCCCTGCAAACAGTCATCCCGGTTATCCGGAAGCAGTGACTACGGATTATTCTTCCAGCGCTGCTGTTTTAAGTCAGGAATTTGGAGACAATTACCATTTTAATACCGATGGAACAAACAACCTGGGCTTGCCGGGATACATTTTTAATTCTTTCGAAGAGGCGGGCATTCATGGCGGTCTTAGCAGGTTTTATGCAGGCATAAGCACTAAGGCTGCAGTGAATGCAGCCATTTGGATAGGTAATAAAACGGCGGAGTATATGCAGAATAAAATAAAATTTTTAAAGGATGAATAAATTCATCTGTCATCTTTAAATACTGTTTTAAATACTGTGATATGAAAAAATCAACAACACTTTGGGCAGCTATATGGGTACTGCCTGTAAGTATTTTATTGATCCTTTTTTCTGCCTGTCAGAAAGAAATCGAAAAAAGACCTGCAACTCTGGAAGAATTGCAATCCACTGCTGCAACTCAGGTCAATGGCCATTTAAAACAAACCAAAACTTTTTCATCTGAAGTTGCATTAAAATGGCTGGACATGAAGCGGCGGCTTATTCAGCAAGCCGATCAGCT
>Ga0137463_1000862_pt1 | contig 10128 bp, 11 predicted proteins | sample EasRivERMGT800_2_FD_102333 | JGI IMG/M metagenome (GOLD analysis project Ga0137463, IMG submission 102333) | Soil microbial communities from meander-bound floodplain in the East River, Colorado, USA - East River MetaG ERMGT800_2 | ecosystem: Environmental > Terrestrial > Soil > Floodplain ...
ACGATGCACGACCAGGACGTCGAGGATGTCCCAGCGCTGCCTGGCCTCGGCGACGATGTTCTCGAGCGCCTTTTCGGTCATGCCCGGGTAGTGCTCCAGCGTCATCGCGCTGACGGCGTCCCCGTCGTTGACGTCGCGGCACACCCCGATGAAACTCGCGATGGCCCCTATCTTCGGGTTGCCGCGACGCAGACAGGCGATCTCGGCGCCTGCGTCGAAATCCTGGGTCTGAATTCGTACCGGCACTCTGGCCTCCGGCGCGGTTCGCGCTAGCCCCCGGTCACCGGAGGAAAAAAAGCAACCTCGTCCCCGGGCTTCACCGGGGTCGCCGGCTGGGCGATTTCCTGATTCACCGCCGCGCGCAGCGCCCGGCCCGGCGCCAGCGCCTGGCGCCACGCGCCGCCGCGAGCCATCAGCATCTCGCGCAGGCCGGCCACCGTGGTTGAAGACAATTCGATGTCTTCGCCCTGAGTTCCGACCTGTTCGCGCAGGCTCGCGAAGTAGAGCACTTTGACCTTCATCGGTACAACTCCGAGTACGGCATGAATACCACCGTGTCTCCCGGACGGATGAGATGGTTCGGCGGATTATCCACCAGACCGTCGGCCCATGCCGTCGAGGTCAGCACCGCCGAGTCCTGGGTCGGATAGAGATCGAGTCCGCCGCGCGCATTCCATCTCGCACGCAGGAATTCGCGCCGGATATCCGGATCGGACCAGTCGAAATCGGCCCTGGCGGCAACCGTGTGCGGAGAAACCCGGTCGATTCCCTGCAGCTTCAACAGGAACGGCCGGACGAATATCAAAAACGTGACAAAACTCGACACCGGATTCCCGGGCAAGCCGATAAAGGCGGCCTTCCCAACGCGTCCGAACGCAAGAGGGCGGCCGGGCTTCATGGCGATGCGCCACATCAGCAGCTCCCCTTCGGCTTCGACCGCAGGCTTGACGAAATCCGCCTCGCCCACCGATACGCCGCCACTCGTCACGATCAGGTCGCACTCCGCTGAGGCGCGGCGCAGCACTGCGCGCGTCGCCTCAAGCGAGTCAGGGACGATGCCGTAGTCGCGCACCTCGCACCCGAAGGTGTTCGCCAGTCCGTTCAGGGTGAAACGGTTCGAGTTGTAGATGCGCCCCGGTGGCAAGGGATCCCCCGGCATGACCAGCTCGTCTCCGGTGAAGAACAAGCCGACGCGCACGCGTCGATGCACGGGGAGCGCGGCGATGCCGACCGACGCGGCGAGCCCGGTGTCCTGCGGACGCAGGCGAAGACCCGCGGGAAGTACCTCGCCCCCGGAACGAATATCGCTTCCGACGAGCCGGATCCATTCACCGCGTGCGGGGACTTTCTTCACCACGACATCGTCGCCCTCCTGCACGCAATCCTCCTGCATCACGACGGCGTCGGCGCCCGCGGGAATCGGAGCCCCGGTGAAAATGCGCGCGGCGGTGCCCGCAGCGAGCGGAGTGCCGATGGAGCCGGCCATGATCTTCTGTGCCACCTTGAGCCGGGAGTCCGGCCGCGCAAGATCAGCGACGCGAACCGCGTAGCCGTCCATCGCGCTGTTGTCCATGGGCGGGACATTCATCGTCGAACGCTGTGCAACCGCAAGCACCCGGCCCGCTGCTGCAAGCGTGGGAACCGATTCCGTTTCGGCGACAGGATGGGCCGCGGCGAGCAGCCGCTCCAGGGCTTCGTCTACATTGAGCAATCCCTTGTTCATCGGAATCCGTTGTAACTCAGGATGAAGTTTCCGATACCGTCGCGATCGTTCAGATCGAACCTCGGCAACCTGGTTTCAAGCGGAGTATCGGAGGCGATGGCCACGACATGCTCATCCTCCGGGTGCAGTAGCGGTTTTGCGTTTTCCTTGCGCCAGATTTCGAGCTTGGGCAAAGGATAGTGCTTGTAGCCCTCCACCAGCAGCAGGTCGCAGGGCGAAACCCTCCCGATCTGCTCCTCGAGCGAAGGCTCGGGCTCATCGCGAAGCTCATGCATGATCGCCCAGCGCTTTTCCGACACCACCACGACCTCCCTGCATCCCGCCTGGCGATGGCGATGCGAGTCCTTGCCCGGACGATCGACGTCGAAACTGTGATGGGCGTGCTTGATGATCGACACGCTGAGCCCGTGCTTCACGAAGCGCGGGATGAGCGCCTCGATCAGCGTGGTCTTGCCGCTTCCCGACCATCCGGCGAATCCGAATATTTTCATGCCGACCCGGGCCGGCGCATGGTGCCGGCGAAGGGCGCATTGTATCAGGGTATCAGGGCGTCATTCCCAGGCGGATATAGCGAGCGGCAGACCGCGCTTCGAGACTCTCGTCGCGTTCGGGAAGAACAGCTGCTCGCCGCCGATCTTGTACTCCGCGATGGCCCTCTGCCCTTCCGGCGAGACGACCCAGTCGACGAAAGCCTGGCCGAGATCCTTCTTGACGTTCGGGTGTCGGGCGGGATTGACGAGCATCACGCCGTACTGATTGAAGAGCCGCTTGTCGCCTTCGACAGAGATGGCGAGATCTCCGCGATTCTTGAACGAGATCCAGGTGCCGCGGTCAGCGAGAACATAGGCGTTCATCGCGGCAGCCGTGTTGAGCGCGGGGCCCATGCCCTGGCCCGTGTCGCGATACCACGGCCCCTTTTCCCTGGCGATATCGATGCCGCCCATCTTCCACAGATCGAGCTCCGCCATGTGCGTGCCGCTCTTGTCGCCGCGCGAGACGAACGGCGCGCCGGCAGCCTTGATCTTCCGCAGCGCCTCGAGAATGTCCTTGCCGCCGGCGACCTTGACCGGATCGGACTTCGGCCCGATCAACACGAAATCGTTGTACATCACGGGGAAGCGTTTCACGCCGAAGCCGTCGGCGAGAAACTTTTCCTCGGCGGATTGGGCGTGAACGAACACCACATCCGCGTCGCCCCGGCGCGCGAGGTCGAGCGCCTGCCCGGTGCCGAGCGCGACCACGCGCACCTGGATCCCGGTCTTCCTCTGAAAAATCGGTAGCAGGTGACCGAACAGCCCCGACTGCTCGGTCGACGTGGTCGAGGCGACGACGATGAACTTCTCCTGCGCAAAGGCGGGCAGCGCCAGGAACGCCACGGCGAACAGCAGCAACAGCCTTCGGATCAGGTCCAAGGCAGTTCTCCTTTGATGAATGCGGCGGCTTGCGCCGACCGGGGTTTGGAAAAAAATTCCCCGACCGAAGCGCGCTCGACCAGCCGCCCCTGATCGAGGAACAGGATCTCGTCGCCCAGGCGCCGCGCCTGCCCGAGATTGTGCGTCGCCATCACCACCTTGGTGCCAGCCGCGTCGAAGGCCTTGATCACCGATTCGATCTCGCGCGTTGCGCTCGGGTCGAGGCTGGCGGTGGGTTCGTCCAGAAACAGCACTTCCGGATGCAGCGCCCAGGCCCGGGCGAGCGCCAGGCGTTGCTGCTCGCCCCCGGAAAGCACGCGGGCTGGCCGGTGCGCGAGGTGCACCAACCCGACGCTTTCGAGCGCTTCGCGCACCAGCGCCCCGCGCTGCGGCTCCGGGATTCCGGCGATCTTCAGCGCGTAGGCGACGTTGGCGAAGGCCGAGCGGCGCAGCATGACGGGCCGCTGGAACACCATCGCCTGCTTCCTCGGGGCGCCCGGGCGCTCGGGCGCATTCCAGTCGATTTTGCCCGAAGTCGGATTCAGCAGACCGTGCATCAGGCGCATCAGCACGCTTTTCCCGGCACCATTCGCGCCCAGGATGATCGTGCTCGGCCCCGGTTCGATCTCGAGCGAAACCCGATCGATGATGGCTCGCCCGCCGGCGGCGAACGACACTTCGGCAAGACGCAGCGGAAAAATCGATCCGTTGCTCATCCGTAGCGCCGCTGCGCCAGTTCCTTGGTGAGATAGGCCGCCGCGTTCACGGCAATGACGATGGTGATCAGAATCACCCCCAGGCCGAGCGCGAGCGGCAGGTCGCCTTTGCTGGTTTCGAGCGCGATGGTGGTCGTCATCACGCGCGTCACGCCGTCGATGTTTCCACCGACGATCATCACCGCGCCGACTTCCGCGGCGGCGCGTCCGAAGCCCGCGAGGATCGCGGTCAGCAGTGAGAAACGCGTATCCCAGAGCAGCGTCAGCGCTGCATTCATGCGCCGCGCACCGAGCGAGCGCAGTTGCTCCTCGTATTCGCTCCAGGCATCCTCGATCGCCTGACGCGAGAGTGCGGCGATGATCGGCAAAATGAGAATGGTCTGCGCGACGATCATCGCGGAGGGCGTGAACAGGATGCCTAACGGGCCAAGGGGTCCGGCGCGCGACAGAAGCAGATACACCAGCAGCCCGACCACCACCGGCGGCAGACCCATCAGGGCATTCAGCGCCACGATCACCACCTGACGGCCGGGGAACCGACCCACGGCAATGGCGGCACCCAAAGGCAATCCCAAAAGCGCGGCTGCTACGACCGCCGACAGGCTCACGCTCAGGCTGAGGAAGACGATCTCGACGAGCTTCGCGTCGAGGCTGACGAGGAGTTCGAACGCAGTCTTCAAGGCTTCCGACATCTGCGAGTCACCATTGACCAACGATTTCAATATATGTATTCTTATTCATAAGTTGGCTATTTATGATTTTGTATCATAGTGTCATCCGTCAATATGATCTAGTAATTCCTTATGAAAATTGAATTCGAGCCAAGCTGGAAGTTCCGATCGGCCCCGGTGGCGCCGCTACTCGTGCCCCTGCTCTTGGCAATTCAGCGCTCCGGTTCTCTGGCGGCGGCAGCGCGCGCGATCGGTTATTCCTACCGCCACGTCTGGAACCTGCTGGGGGATTGGAATCGGCGTATGGGACAGCCGCTCGTGGAGCTGGCCCAAGGGCGTGGCGCCCGCCTTACGCCGCTCGCGGTGAAGCTTCTGGAACTGGATGAGCGCGCGCGCACGCGACTCGCCCCCCATCTCGCAGAGCTGGTGCGCGAATTCGAGCGCGAACTCCAAGGTGAGGCGAGCGCCATGCCCCGACTGAAACTGCATGCGAGCCACGATCTCGCGCTCGAACAGCTGCCGGAACTCGCGGAAGACGCGCTGGCTCTGGAGCTTCAGTTTCACGGCAGCGTTGAAAGCCTCGAAGCCCTCGCGCGTGGCGAATGCGACCTCGCGGGATTTCATGTCGCCGAGCAATGGCAGACCCCCGAAATCCTGCAACGGCTGAAACACGGAGCGCAAAAACTTATCGGCTTTGCCGTGCGCGACCAGGGATTGATCGTCGCCCGCGGAAATCCGACAGCCATCCAGGGCCTGCGCGATCTCCTGCGTCCCGGGCTGCGCTTCGTCAATCGCCAAGGCGGCTCGGGAACGCGGCTGGTGTTCGACCAGCTGCTCGCGCGTGCCGGGATGGAGGGCATCCGGATAACGGGCTACGCGCGCGAGGAGTTCACCCATGTCGCGGTCGCTACAGCCGTCGCAAACGGCAGCGCCGACGTCGGTTTTGGGATCCGGGCGGCCGCGGCGCAGCAGGAGTTGGGATTCATACCCCTGGTCAACGAGCGTTACCTGCTCGCCTGTTCCGCCGATCGGCTGGAAAGCCCTGAGCTGAAGAAGTTCCTGGCACTTCTTCGCGGCAAACCGTTCAAGGCCGTATTGGCCGCCTTGTCCGGCTATGACAATGCCATTACCGGTCGCGTCATGGACGTAGAGGAGGGGCTTGCCGGACCCCGCCCTGCGCGCGTTGCGGCCCGAGGCTAGGTGGCACCCGTGATGCGGCGTTCCAGCGATACGGCCTTGACCAGCGCATAGGCGGGAAGACCAGGCACGAGACCGAGCTGATCCGCGGAGCGCTTGGTTACCCGTGCGCGAAGGACAGTCGCTCCGACGGCGATCGAAACATCGACGACGCCACCGCGCTCGGCCGCGACTTCCGCCACAGTTCCACGAAGGACGTTCTGAATGCTGATCCGCTGCGGCCGATCGAGCGCGATCGAAACGTCCCGGGCGCGAATGCGAACGCGCACGCGCTCGCCGATCAGAGCGTCGACATTGGTGACCATCAGGATTCCGCCGTCGAAAGCAAGCTTCGCCAGGTCGTACTCGAGGTCCTGATCGACGACTCTCGCGTCTATCACCGAGCCGCCTTCGAAAAGCGCCGCCGTTGGCCGCAGGTCGGGACGGCCCATGATTTCTTCTGCCGTGCCCGCCGCAACCGCCTCACCCGCCGAAAGCAGCACCACCGTATCGGCGATCCGCACGACTTCCTCCACCGAGTGGCTCACATAGAGAATCGGAACCCGTACTTCATCGCGCAGCAGCTCGATGTACTGGAGGATCTCGTTCCTGCGGTGCCCATCGAGCGAGGCGAGCGGCTCGTCGAGCAGCAGCAGCTTCGGTTCGGAAAGCAAGGCGCGGCCTATGGCGACGCGCTGCTTCTCGCCGCCGGAAAGATTTCCCGGACGGCGCTGCAGAAGTTGCGCGAGCCCGAGCAATTCGACCACACGCTCGAAGTGACCCGGTGTCTCCAGCGTCCGGGAAAACAACCTGGCATAGCGCAGGTTCTGGCGCACGTTCAGGTGTGGAAACAGGCGCGCTTCCTGGAATACGTACCCGACGCGCCGGCGCGGGGTCGGCACGTCGATGCCGCGCTCGCTGTCGAACACCGGTTCGCCGCCGATCGCGATACGCCCACGCTCTGGACGCAGGAGGCCGGCAATGGCGTTGACGACCGAGCTCTTGCCCGCTCCGGACCGTCCGAAGAGCGCCGTCACGCCCTCGCCCGCTTCGAAGACGGTTTTCAGGCGGAACGCGCCGAGCTTGCGCTCAATGTCGACTGTCAGCGTCATCGCCCATCATCCTGCGTGTGGCCCGGCGCACCATTACTTCCGATATGAACAGGGCCGCGAGCGAGAGCGCCACGGCGAGCAGGCTGAGTCGCAACGCCGCCTCGTCGCCGCCCGGAACCTGCGTGTAGGTATAGATCGCCAGCGGCAAAGTGCGGGTTTCACCCGGAATATTGGAAACAAAGGTGATGGTGGCGCCGAATTCGCCAAGGCCGCGCGCGAAGGAGAGCAGCATGCCGGTGAAAATGCCCGGTAGCGCGAGCGGCAGGGTCACGGTCGCGAATACCGCAAGGCGCCCAGCGCCCAGCGTGCTCGCCGCGGCTTCGAGCTTGCGGTCGATCGCCTCGAACGACAGGCGCACCGCACGCACCATCAGCGGGAAACCCATCACGCCCGCAGCGAGCGCGGCCCCGGTCCACTTGAACATCACCACGATGCCGAACCAGTCATCGAGCAGCGCTCCGATCGGTCCGCGCCTGCCGAAGGCGAGCAGCAGGAAATATCCGACCACCACAGGCGGCAGCACCAGCGGAAGATGCACGGCGGCGTCGAACAATGTCTTGCCGGGAAAACTCGAGCGCGCCAGCAGATAAGCGACGGCGACAGCCAGCGGAAGACTCACCAGCACGCTCCAGAACGCCACCTTGAGGCTGAGCGCCAGGATTTCGAATTCGTCGGGGGTCGGCAGCATGCTCAGTCGAGGACGGTGAACCCGTGCCTGAGCCAGATGGCGCGGACCGCCGGCGCGCGGAGAAAGGCGAGCAGTCCCGGAGCCGAGGCCGATCGGGAAGCGGCAGTCAAAGCCGCGGGATAGACGATGCGGGGATGCGATGACGCGGGAAATTCATCCACGATGCGCACCTTGCGTTCGGCGAGCGCATCGCTGCGGTAGACGATCCCAAGCGGCGCCTCTCCCCGCGCCACCAGCGCCAGCGCCGCGCGCACATTCTCGGAGCGCGCGATCTTTCCCGAGACCAACGTCCAGACACCCAGCGATTCGAGAGCGGCGCGGCCGTACTTCCCCGCCGGGACGTGATCGGGATCCGCCATGGCGAGCCGGTCGCGTCCCAACGTTCCTGCAATCGGGAACCCGTGCTCGATCCTTATTCCGATCGCGCTCGCCACCGGAGAAATCAGCACCAGCCGGTTCGAAAGCAGATTGACGCGGCTCTCCGTGCGGATGAGCTTTCGCTCATCGAGATAATCCATCCATTCCGCGTCGGCTGACACAAAAATGTCTGCCGGAGCGCCGTGCTCGATCTGCCGGGCGAGGGCCGAGCTCGCGCCGTAGGAAATCGTCGTCCGGTTCCCGGTATCGGCGTCAAAGCGCTGTGCCGCCTCGTCGAACGCGTCTTTCAAGCTCGCCGCGGCAAAGACGATCGTGTTCGCGGCGTGTGCCGCAGCAGGCGGGACGAGGGCAAACGGCGGCGACAACAACAGGACGAGCAGGCATTTCAGGTGCAGGGGACCTCCACTCGTCATATACCTATATATATAACGGTAGCCGGATTCTAATCGACGTTGATACCGGGTGCAAAGCTTGGCTTACCGGTTGCGCCGGGCCGGCGCGATCAGCCGTGAGAAGCGCTTCAGCTCGGGCGCGACTGCTCGCGCCGCCTTGACTTCCATCGCGCGATAACGGCGCAGGACCTCTTCTCCCAGTTCGGTGACGCGCGCACCGCCGCCGCCCTGCCCTCCCGTGAGTGTTTCAACCAGTGGGCGCCTGAACGCGGCATTGAGCGCTTCGACGAGCAGCCAGCCGCGCCGGTAGGACATCCCCATCTCCCGGGCAGCCGCGGATATCGAGCCGGTGCGGGAGATCGCTTCCAGAATATTCGCCTTGCCCGGGCCCATGGCGACGACGGCGCCGATGAGGAGCCGGATTTTCGGGACCAGGCGCTCTGGCATGGAGAAATCTTTGGACAAGGCTTGCTGCGAGAGGATGGCCTGAGTATAGTTTCAATCGCCGGGGATTGCAGACTCCCCATCAGACGGTGTCCCGTCCAAGCTCTGCGCACCCGTCAAGGAGAACTTGTGGACACCGCCGCTTCCGCGATTCCGAACGAGCCGCCCGCCCCGGTCAGCCTGGGCGAAGCTTTCCGCTACTGGCTGAAGCTCGGCTTCATCAGCTTCGGCGGGCCGACCGGGCAGATCGCCATCATGCACCAGGACCTGGTCGAGCGGAAACGCTGGATCTCCGAGAAGCGCTTCCTCCACGCGCTCAACTACTGCATGGTCCTGCCCGGCCCCGAGGCGACGCAGCTCGCGACCTACATCGGCTGGATGATGCACCGGACCTGGGGCGGGGTGATCGCGGGCAGCCTGTTCGTTCTGCCTTCGCTCGTCATCCTCGCCGCGCTCACCTGGATCTACCTCGTCTTCGGAAACCTGCCGCTGGTAGCGGGCCTTTTCTACGGCATCAAGCCGGCGGTCACCGCGATCGTGCTGTTCGCCGCGTACCGCATCGGGTCGCGCGCGCTCACGAACGCAACCCTATGGTCGATCAGTTTCGCGGCGTTCGTCGCGATCTTCGCCTTCGACGTGCCCTTTCCATGGATCGTGCTCGCCGCGGGCATCGCCGGCTACATCGGCGGGCGCGTCGCACCGGAAACATTCGCCCCCGGAGGCCACGGTACGGCCGGGAAAAGCTATGGGGCGGCACTCATCGATGACGCGACGCCGACGCCGGCGCACGCGCTCTTCCGCTGGTCGAGCTTTGCGCGCGTCCTCGCCGTATTCCTCGCGATATGGGGCGGGTCTCTGGGCGCGCTCGTCGCGTGCTTCGGATGGGAGAGTGCGCTCGCGCAGATGGGCTGGTTCTTCACCAAGGCAGCGCTGCTCACCTTCGGCGGCGCGTATGCAGTGTTGCCCTACGTTTACCAGGGCGCGGTCGAACACTATCAATGGCTGACGGCAGCGCAGATGATCGACGGCCTGGCCCTGGGAGAAACCACGCCGGGGCCGCTCATCATGGTCGTCGCCTTTGTCGGTTTCGTCGGCGCGTGGACCAAGGCGACTCTCGGCCCTGAAGCCCTGGTGCTCGCAGGATGCGCAGGTGCGATCGTCGCCACCTTCTTCACCTTCCTGCCCTCGTTCCTGTTCATTCTCCTTGGCGGTCCGCTGGTCGAATCGACTCACGGCAAGCTGCAGTTCACCGCTCCGCTCACCGGAATCACTGCTGCGGTGGTTGGTGTCATCGTCAATCTTGCCGTTTTCTTCGCCTGGCACGTGCTCTGGCCGGCGGGATGGGGAGGCAGGTTCGACTGGTTCTCCCTCGGGATCGGACTCGCGGCGATCGCGGCGTTGTGGCGCTACCGGAGC
>Ga0137463_1000863_pt1 | contig 10128 bp, 12 predicted proteins | sample EasRivERMGT800_2_FD_102333 | JGI IMG/M metagenome (GOLD analysis project Ga0137463, IMG submission 102333) | Soil microbial communities from meander-bound floodplain in the East River, Colorado, USA - East River MetaG ERMGT800_2 | ecosystem: Environmental > Terrestrial > Soil > Floodplain ...
CGCCGCGGTTGTCGAAACGCAGCATCATCGTCACGTACTTGAGCGACACGATGAGCATCAGCGACCAGAACATCAGCGACAGCACCGCCAGGACGTTGGCCTCGTTCAGAGGCAGGCCGTGCGAGCCGCTGAAGGCTTCCTTGAACGCGTACAGGGGACTCGTGCCGATGTCGCCGTAGACCACGCCCAGCGCTGCGAGCGTGAGCGCGGCCAGTTTAGGATTGCCGGGCCTCGAGGAGAAAGACCTGCTGTTGCCGACGGCGGGGGAGTACTTCATGGAGGGCCCCTCTTGCTAGGAGAGGCCGCAAAGCATACTCGGGTGATTGCTGCGTTGCAACAATGACCGAATGACTTAAGATATCATTTTGATTCATATAAGTAATTGATATGTGTCTTCCTCGCTGGAGCGACGCTCGGACCCGAAATCAATTGGCCTTCACGCCCGCGGCGCGCAACAGGCCCCCCAGCGTGGCGAGCTGCTCGCGCATGTAGGCGTCGAACTGCTCCGGGCTCATCGGCATCGGTTCGGCGCCGAGGTTCGCGTGGCGCTCGCGCACGTCCGGAGATTGCAGCGCGCGCGCGAATTCGCCGTTCAGCCGGTTGACGATGGCGCGAGGCGTCTGCGCGGGTGCCAGTACCCCGATCCAGAAATCGAACTCCGCCCCGGGCACGCCTGCTTCGGCGATGGTCGGAACGTCGGGCAGCGTGGGCGCGCGTTTCGCGCTGCTCACCGCGAGCCCGACCAGCCGCCCGTCCCGGATCGCGGAGAGCGCCGCGGCGATTCCCAGGAACCCGAAGTGGGTGCGGCCCGCGATGGTCTCCGAGACCATCTCGGGCGCGCCCTTCATGGGGATGTGCACGGCATTGATTCCGGTGACCACGCGGAATTTTTCGGCGTTCACGTGCGAGGCGCTGCCGACCCCCGCCGAGCAGTAGTTCAGCTCGCCGGGTTTCGCTTTTGCGAGCGCAATGAACTCCCGCACCGATTTCACGCCGAGCCCGGCCGACACGAACATCACGCTCGGAAGGTTGCCGAGCGGAATCACGCCGGCGAAGTCCTTGGCCGTGTCGTAGGGCAGCTTGTCGTAGATCACCGGATTCACTGCGTACCCGGCCGAAACCACAAGGAGCGTGTAGCCGTCGGGAGCGGATTTTGCCACCTGGGCGATGCCGATGGTGCCGCCGGCGCCCGGCCGGTTTTCGACGATCACCGGCTGCCCGAAGCTGGCCGCGAGCTTGTCGCTCACGCTGCGCGCCATGATGTCGGTGACGCTGCCGGGCGTAAACGGAACGACGATCCTGACCGGGCGACTGGGGTAGGGCTCCTGTGCGAACGCATGCGGCGCGAGCGCGAGCAGCGCTGCCCCCAGCGTCAAAAGACGTACTCGCCGTGATTCCATGAAACCTCCTTGTCCGGCTCTCAAGCCTCGGGTCCGGCGTAGGCGCCGGCCGTGTGGGGGAACATGAGCTTGACGATCTTGAACTTCGAAATGTCCACGGTCGCGTCCATGTGCAGGAACACCGCCGCGTCGCGGAACAGCTTCTCGATTCCGAAGTCGAGCATGATGCCGTTGCCCCCGTGCAGCTCGACCGCGTGCTGCGTCACCTTGAAGACCTCCTCCGAAGCGAAGAGCTTCACCATGTTGCACAGCTCCTCGGCGTCGGGCGCGCGCTCGTCCACGGCGCGCGCTGCCTCATGAAGGAGGGCGCGCACCGCGCGCAAGCTTGTCGCCATCTCCGCGAGGCGCAGCGCCACCGCCTGGTGCTTGATCAGGATGCGGCCGCCCTGCACGTAGTTCTGCACGTACTCGGCGGTACGTTCGAAGGCCGCGACGCCCACGCCCAAGTTCTTCGAGGCCTGGATGATCTTGCCGGGACGGAAATAGACGCCGGTCTTGGCAAGCGCTTCGTTCTCGACGAGCAGGTGGTCCTTCGGCAGGCGCATGTCCTCGAACACGAGCTCGCCGTTGTTCATGAAACGGCCGCCGAGCGTCTCGTTGCAGCGCGCGACGGTGAGGCCGGGCGTGCCGCGCGGCACGAGGAAGCTGGACGTGCCCTGCAGCATCCCCACACCGGGCTTGGTGTTGGCGTACACGACGTAGAGGCTCGCGTCGTAGCCGTTGCTGATGAACTGCTTGCGCCCGTTGATCACCCATTCGTCGCCCTTCAAGACGGCGCGAGTCTGCATAGCGGCCTCGGGGACGTTGTACGGGAGCCAGCGGTCGGAGGCCCCGCGCGGCTCGGTGAGGCAGTGCGCAAGGAGAAAACCGGGGTCCTTCACGATTCGCGGGAACCAGCGCTCCTGCAGGTGGCGCGGCGCGACATTCCGGAGCAGCACCGAGACCTTCCAGATCTGCACCAGCTTGTCGGAAAGCCCCGAATCGCCGCGCGCGATCTCCTCGGAGATGAGGGCGAAGGTCTGCACTTCGTGCGCGGGATCGAGCGGCACACCGCCGAATTCCTCGGGCACCCCGAGCGTTCGGATGCCGATCTTGTCCGCCTGCTCCAGAATCGAGCGCGGCAGCCGCGCATCCGGGTCCATCAGCCATTCGCGCTGCCAGTTCTGGCGGATGTAGGGCGTGACGAAGTCGTTCACGAAGGCGCGGCAGCTTTCGCGCATCAGCCGCTGCTCTTCGGACAAACTGCGATCGATCGTGTCCATGACGGGCATGTGCAATCCGGTGTTTGAAAACGTTCGCGGGCCCGGCAAGCGGATTCCGGTTTCGCGGGACCGGAGCATCATACGCCCGCCCCGAGGGCCGTGTCGAAAACCGTGCTTCCTTTGGACCTGCTAGACGCCCGCCTTGCCCCTGGCCAGGGCTTCCGGATTGACGACGTTGATCGGCTTGCCCGCGACATAGGCGTTGATCTGGTCGAAGATCTCGGCGAACGCGATCTCGTGATCCTCGCGCGTCACGTAGCCGAGGTGGGGCGTGCAGATCACGTTGTCCATGGTGAGCAGCGGATGGCCGGTGTCGCGCAGCGGCTCTTCTTCGAAGACGTCGACCGCCGCCTTGCCCGGACGTCCCGCCTTGAGGGCGGCGACGAGCGCGCCGGATTCGATCAGCTGGGCGCGGCTGGTGTTGACGATGAGCGCCGTCGGCTTCATCCGGGCGAGATCGCGCGCGGTCACGATGCCCCGCGTGGCGTCCGCCAGGCGCATGTGGAGCGTGATGATGTCGCATTCCTCGAAAAACGCCTCCTTGCCGCCCGCGACGCCGTAGCCGTCGGCGCGAGCCCGCGCCTGCGACGCTTCGCGCGCCCATATCAGGACCTTCATTCCGAAGGCCTTTCCGTATCCCGCCACGACCGCGCCGATCCTGCCGTAGCCGAATACCCCCAGGGTCTTTCCGCGGATCGTGTTGCCGACGCCCGCCTGCCATTTTCCGGCCTTGAGGGAGGCCATCTGCCTTGGAATCTCGCGCATCGCGGCGATGATCAGGCCCCAGGTCAGCTCGGCGGTCGCATAGGACGGGCTGCCGAAATGCTGGTTCGAGGACAGGACGACGCCCAGGCGCGTGCAGGCATCGACGTCGATGTGCGGAAAGATGCTGCGCTGGCTGATGAGCTCGAGCCTGGGCAGGCGCTCGAGCAGGGGCGCGCGGATCTGGGTGCGCTCGCGGATCAGCACCAGCGCTTCGGTGTCCTTCAGCCGTCCGGCCAGTGCGTCGGCGTCCTGGACGTGATCGTTCCAGATCGTGACCTCGTGGCCGGCGAGCTTGCCGAAGCACTTGAGCGTGCGCAGCGTGTCATGATAGTCGTCGAGGATGGATATTTTCATGACGGCTGCGTCAGCGGAACAAAGTCGTATTCGCCTATCCCCTGCAGCACCAGGAACGTCGCCGAGACCTCGCCGCCGTTCGCGACGAGGTGGGGGCGCTTCGGCCGGACCGAGAAGATTTCGCCGGGCCCGAGGCGCACCTCCTCCTTGGGATCGCGCAGGAAGATCCGGATCCTGCCCTGGAGGACGTAGAAAGCGTCCTGGACGTTGTTGTGGTAGTGCCAGGGCACCTTCTGGCTCGGCGAGATCTGGATCTCGTTGATGCGGAAGCCGGGGCGCTCCGCGTGCAGGGCCCGCCGCTCGACCTCGTAGAGATGGCTCGCGTCCTTCACTGCTTGCATGACGACCTCCTCGAATCGCGGCGCCCGGAAGTATTTTCTCCAGCCCCTTGCCAACGGCGCCCGTACCCCCCATATTAGCGACATCGAATTCGATTTGGGTCGGTCCGCAGTATCCTTCGGGGTGCCGCCTTTCTCCCACGGATAATTTGATGCCTCGCACACATTCGTGCGCGGCGACGCCATCTATGGAGAGATTCCATGCCTATCGGCACCGTAAAGTTTTTCAATTCCACCAAGGGGTTCGGCTTCATTCAACCCGACGACAAATCCAAGGACGTGTTCGTACACGTCTCGGCGGTCGAACGCGCCGGGCTCGGCAGCTTGAGCGAGAACCAAAAGATCTCGTACGAGCTCGAGCAAGGGCAGAACGGCAAGACGTCCGCAACCGATCTGAAAGCGGTCTGATTCCCCGTCGCGGGGGCGGCGTTTGCCGCCCCCGCATTCACCCTGGGTTCCCCGCAGTCGCGGGCTCCGACCGCAGGAAGATCCTGAGCCGGAAAGAGTATTGACATGACAAAAGAAGCGTTGATTGAAATGGAAGGCACCGTCAACGAGGTGCTCCCGGATACGCGTTACCGCGTGACGCTGGAGAACGGACACATGGTGATCGCCTACGTGGCGGGCAAGATGAGGAAGCACCGGATCACCATCCTCGCGGGGGACAGGGTCAGCCTCGAGCTGACGCCCTACGATCTCACGAAGGGGCGCATCAACTTCCGCCACAAGGACGAGAACCCGGCGGCGCGGCTGCCCGCGCGCCGGCCGCAGTACCGGCGGCGCTAGGCGTTTGTCGTTTCTTGGAGAGGTCGCAGGCGCCCCCATATCAGGAGAACTCGAATGCCCAAAGGTGAACAACGAAGCAATCGTGAGCACAAGAAACCCAAGCAACCCAAGAAGCTCGTCGCTCCGGCGCCGCGCTTTATCCCGACGCCGGCAAGAGCGCTTGCTCCCCTGCCCGGCAAGAAAACATAGCCGGTGAGCCGTACCGTGCCGAATTTACGGTCACCGCTGGATCGTTCAGCGCCCGTGAGCGTGAACGCATGAGCACGCACTCATCGAAAACGAAGTGGTGCCCCGAATGCAGGTGTCTGGTCGATTCGACAAGCATGCGCCCGTTATCGCACACGACCCACGGCAGCGGCCTTCGATATGCCTGTCCGGCCTGCTTTGTCCGGGTCAGGGCGCTGAGAAAAGTCGCCCGGGAAGCGCGCAGCAGATAGCGCCGGGAAATTGAAGAACGGGTCTGACTGTCCCTGAAGCGGCCCTAAGGTCCTTGGATCTTCCGGCCGCGGTCGGTGACGATCTCGAGGAAACCCGCGATCGCGGCGTTCTGCAGCTCGTTCTCGGGCGCCGTGGCACCCGCGCCGGAGAGGTGCCCCATCGGGCGCTGCTCGTCGATGGCTACGTAGCGTACGTCCGCATGTAGTGGTGGATTCTGCGTCGACGATGATCGCAAGCGCCGGCGCGGACTTTTTAGACCGCCTTTGCCTGCACCACCGCGATTCGATTGCGCCCCAGATGCTTGGCTTGATAAAGCGCTTCGTCGGCAGCCAGGATCAATTGCTCCGCTGTGATGGTCATCCCCGGAAGCTGCGCGGCGGCCCCGGCGCTGATGCTGACGTGCGAGGCTGCGTTTGAATGTTCGTGGGCGATTTTCAGCTGCTCGACCGCTTTTCTGGCTGTTTCGGCAACCTGAACCGCGCCGCTCAGCTCGGTTTCCGGAAGGACGAGTGCAAATTCCTCCCCGCCATAGCGCACCACCAAGTCCGCGGGGCGGCGGCAGGCGGATTGCAGTGCAGCCGAAATCTGCTTGAGGCATTCATCGCCCGCCGGATGACCGTAATGGTCGTTGTATGGCTTGAAAAAATCGACATCGCACAAGACCAGCGCAACTGTCTGCTGGGTGCGTCGTGCGCGTGCGAGCTCGGTAGCGAGATAAACATCGAAGTGCCTCCTGTTGGCGAGCTCCGTCAGCCCGTCCTGCGATGCCAGCCGTTCCAGTTGTTTGTTCGCCGAGAGCAATTCGGCCGACGTCTCGAGCTGCCGGCGACGCATTTCGTCGATGCGCTGCATGGCGCGAATCTTTGCCTCCAATATGACATGGCCGCAGGGCTTGATCAGATAGTCATCACCGCCTGCCTGAATACCGAGCTCGAGATGTTGTTCGTCGTCCGCCCCGCTGAGAAAAATAATGGGAACCCAGTCCTGGGGGTAATCCGAACGGATGCGCTGCGCCGCCGTGTAGCCGTCCATGACCGGCATGTTCACGTCCATGAATACCAAGTTCGGGGACTCGCGTTTGTAGGTGAGCAACGCTTCCTCGCCGTTTTCAGCCATCACGACCGCGTGCCCCATCTTGACGAGCATGGGTTTGATCACAGCGCGGATCGTCGGTGAATCGTCGACCAGGAGTATTTTCATGCCTGCGAAGAATTGATGGGATCCGAACCTTGGTTGAGTGCGGCCGATACTGCAGACTATTATGAACGATTCGCGAGTTCAGAAATAATTCGTCTCCGACCCTGGCCCGAAGGCTACGCCGTCTTTTCGGCCTGGAGATTGTCGATTCGGCAATGAGTCTACAATTTTGTTCCCGGACGCGGTCCCGCGCGTTCTTGACATCCGGACATCGAACATTCCATGCGATTCGACGCCGCTCCGCACCTCGAACGCGAATCATCTGCGATACGCATATTCGCGACGTTCCTGCGGCTCGGTTGCACCTCCTTCGGAGGGCCGATCGCTCATCTCGGATATTTTCGGCACGAGTTCGTCGAAAAGCGAAAATGGCTCGACGACGAATCCTATGCCGACCTGGTCGCCCTGTGCAATTTCCTGCCCGGGCCTGCCAGCAGCCAGGTAGGCATCGCCCTCGGTATTTCGCGCGCAGGCTTGCCCGGGGGAATTGCAGCGTGGCTCGGTTTCACGCTGCCGTCCGCCCTTGCGCTGATGCTGTTCGCCTACGGATTCGCGGCGTTCGGGATTTCTGCGGACGCAGGTTGGCTGCAGGGTCTCAAGATTGTCGCCGTCGCAGTCGTCGCGCAGGCTGTCTGGGGGATGGGCAAGAGCCTGTGCCCAGACCGCTTGCGCGCCACGCTTGCGATCGTCGCAACCCTGATCGCGTTCGCGGTGCCGACGGCATGGGGCCAGATACTCGCCATCGCGGTGGGCGGACTGGTGGGCTGGCGCTTCCTCGAGCCGGTGTCGCTTCACCGCCCCGAGAATACGCAGTTCAGGGTCAGCAGAGGCGCTGCACGGGTCGCCTGGATTCTTTTCTTCGGCCTCCTGGTTGCACTGCCGATACTGACGCGGGTCGTGAACGAACCGGGCGTGGCCCTGTTCGACAGCTTCTATCGCACCGGATCGCTGGTGTTCGGCGGCGGGCATGTCGTGCTGCCTTTACTGCGGAACGAGGTCGTCGTGCCCGGATGGGTGAGCGACGACGTGTTTCTTGCAGGCTACGGCGCAGCGCAGGCGGTGCCGGGCCCGCTCTTCACCTTTTCGGCCTACCTCGGCGTTCTGATGGCCAAGGGACCTCATGGCGTATTGGGCGGGATATTGGCACTGACGGCGATTTTCCTACCTTCCTTTCTGTTGATAGTCGGCGCGCTTCCCTATTGGGAATCCCTGCGTCAGAAAACGCACGTCCAGGCAGCTTTCCGCGGCGTCAGTGCAGCGGTTGTCGGACTGTTGCTGGCGGCGCTCTACAACCCGGTATGGACGACCTCGATCAAGAGCACCGGGAGCATGGCTCTTGCTCTTGTGGCATTCGGGCTGCTGATGTTCTGGAAACTGTCGCCGCTCTATGTGGTCGTGATCACCGCCGCAGGCGGCGCGGTCCTGGGTGTTTTGTTGGGGTGAGGATTCCCTCGCAATTCTCCAATTCAAGGCTGCTGCAAACGAATTCTGCAGCAGCTCTTGAAATCAGGGAAGCCTGACCGCCTGGATGTCGGCCTTGGCGCCGAGCCCCAGGGTCCTGACGAACGACACGTAGTGACCGCGGGTGGTGATGTTGTCGTCATGCACCGCGAAGCCCACGTTGTACACGCCGCTTTCCTTGAGCGCCTTGTCGTCGTCGTTCGCCAGACCCAGGGGACGGATGATCACGACGGTCCACATGCCGTCCTTCCAGCTGGCGATCGCGTTGTTGTCGGCGGCCGAGCCCTTGGCGTTTTCGCGGCTGGTGAAGTAGTCGGGGATCATGTCGCCCGCCTTCCAGCCCGCGTTGGGATCGAACGGCACGGCGTTCTGCTCGCGGACAAGGAAATGATCGCCCTTGCGCAAATCGTCTGCCGTGATCGATCTGTAACCCGTCTTCTTCGCGTCCCACATGAATTTGGGCGAGTGCGTCTTCGGGTCGGCATTGCTGCCGAACATGTCGCTGCCCGAGTCGGAGTTGCGAAACTCGAGGACATAGCCGTCGTCGGCCATGCCGACCGCATGCGAGCGGTGGGCGCGCCACTGAATGAGATCGACAAAGCCGCCCGCCGCCTTGACCTTCGCGATTTCATCGAGCGGCTTGCCGGTCTTCCAGTCCGACGGGTTGGTTCGGGTGGCCGGCAGATACTTGCGCACGTCGCTCTTCTTGATGGAATTCAGCAGCGCATTCGACGCGACTTCTTCCTTGGTGAATTGCTTGGCCATGTCGCGCTCGCCGTCATGGCAGGTCAGCCAGCAGCCTTGCCGGGAGAACCCCGGCACCTTGCCGTCGTCGAGCATGATCGTCAGCCGGTCTTCGTAGATGCCGGGTTCCGTTCCCTCCTGAACGATCTTGTCGAGCTTGGGATAGCCGTAGACCTTCCAGTCCTTGCCGTCGAAGCGCAGGTACTGGTGCTCGGTGCCGGGATAGGGGTTTTGCGTTTTCCACTGAAATCGGAGGTAGGCATTCCTGGCGTCGTAGGCCGCCTGAGCTTTCAGGTCCACGGAACCGTTCTTGCCTTTGACGGGGCTCGGTTCCAAGGGGCCACCCATTACCAGCTTGTCGCCCTTGGCCTTCTCCTGGCCCGCGTGGCAAACGACGCAGGCCAGATCGCCCTGCACTCCTTTCGCGCCTTTGTGATCCCTGCGCAGCCACTCGTAGGAGGACTGGCCGGGATAGAAGAGCGTCACCGTTGTGGCGGGCACTTTTCCCCAGTCGATGGTGGCGGGATCGGCCGCCATGGCGGCCCCCGAGGCGAGGGCGGTCACGCCCAATATGAATGCGATCTGTCTCATCGGGTTTCTCCGGACGCTGGTTTGCCAGCCGTCATTCTGACGCGGCCCGAACAACGCCGTTTGATCCAAATCAAGTGCCCTCGGGCGATCCGTGTGGAGCTGGGGGCAGGGTGTCGCGAGCCGATCGCCTCACGAAAGACCGAGCATCGGCCCGAGCGCGGCGGCCCCGTCCCCCAGCAGCGCCAGCGCGAGCAGGCCCACCACCCAGAAAGCGGGATATTCCCAGCCGCCGTCCTTGTTGGTGAAGAGCCAGCCGGCCTTGCCGTGAACCAGCACGATCGTACCGAGCATGAGCGGCACGAGCGCCAACGCCACCCAGCGGGTTTCGATGCCGAGGATGAGCAGGACGCCGCCGCCGATTTCCGCGGCCATCGTCAGATACGCAAGCTCGCCGGGCGCGCCGAGCGATTTGAAATATTGCACGGTGCCCGCCGGTGTATACACCTTGATCTTCAGCCAGGCGTGCGCAAGAAACATCACGCCGAGCGCCAAGCGCAGAAGCAAGGCCGCAACCGCCGCCTGTTCGGGATTGATCACGGGAAATCCTCCTCTGGGGTGGAACCGACGCTATCTTATGCCTATCCGGAGCGTCGGTTTCAGGCGAGGGGAACGAAGCCGTGAGAGGGGCGGTGTTCCCGAGGAGCACCTACTATACTGTGCACACTCGCGAGAGGAATCACGACCACCAGGAGAAGGCGATGATGAGAATCGTGCTGGTGCTGGCAACGGTTCTGGGATTTTCCATCGGAGACGCACGCGCCCAGCCGGGCGGATATCCGGGGAGGCCGGTGC
>Ga0137463_1000864_pt1 | contig 10105 bp, 8 predicted proteins | sample EasRivERMGT800_2_FD_102333 | JGI IMG/M metagenome (GOLD analysis project Ga0137463, IMG submission 102333) | Soil microbial communities from meander-bound floodplain in the East River, Colorado, USA - East River MetaG ERMGT800_2 | ecosystem: Environmental > Terrestrial > Soil > Floodplain ...
CAGGGACCGGCGGCGTCGGCGCGCCCGGTGACGCGCTGGGCGGTGGTGTTTTGACCGTCGGTGTGGGTGTCCCAGTCGGCGCGCCGGTTGCCACCGGCTGAATCTGCCCGACTTCGACGACCATGGTGCTCACCGGTTCATCCCGACCCGTGCCTGCTACCCGCGCGTTAACCACATACTGGCCGGGTTCAGATGCCGCCGACCATAAGTACTGGATCAGGCTCAGATCACCAGACTGGGCGTTGAGCGGCCCGACGCCCGCGCCCGTGACATCCCATTGTAACTGGATCGCCGCCGGATCGCTCAGAGGCTGTTCGCTGATAAACCCGGTCAGCCCGTCGCCGATGTGCGGCGCGGCATCCGGGTGGGCGATTCCGACCACGACGACCCCGCTCAGATCGAAGGCGTGCGCCCATTCCAACCGCTGTTTGAGGTTGGCCGGTGAAGCAAAGTAGACATAATGAAGCTGACCCTGTTGATCGAGGTACGTCGCATAATTCATCGCCAGCGATGGGTCAAACCCTATCGAGTTCACCGGGCCGGATAACCGCACAGCCAGGTTGTCGCCCGGAGCCAGCAGGTTATTATAGCCTTCAATAGTCTTAATACTGCCAAAAGTGGCAAGCGCGTCCGCTAAGCCTTCCGGTGTGGCATGGCCGCCGCTGACATCCACACTTAACGCGTTGACCCACAAGCCTAATTTGCGGCGGTCAATGCGGCTGACCACCTGTTGAAGCACTGCCTGTGCCTGACCATTGGCAATATACAGGTTGGGATCATTACCCGGCGCAAGCCAGACGTGATCCGCCGCTTGCCCAATGCCTGCCAGATCATAACGTTCCAGCTCATCGCCACGCACGACGACATCCACACGCTTGCCATGCGAGTGAACCGCGTCGGCCACATCCTGGATAAACCGGACGAAGCCCGGCGCGGGGTCAAAGTCAAGGAGCACCCCGTCATAGGTGAGGATGATATTCATCAGCCCGATAACCGTCTGACGGCGCGGCACTTCTTTGTCGTACTGGTTGAACCCGCCGTGACCTTCGGCCAACAGCAGCACAGTAGACCCGGTGGCGGGCACGGGTGTTCCGGTCACTTCGCCTTCCAAGCCGACATTAACCCCTTCGGCTATGGCCAGCCCATAATCCGGGCCGAGATCAGGCCCGCCGACGCTCACCACCACGCCGACCGATGGTGACAGGGGATTGGCATGAACGGCCATCACCTGCATGACCGGCGGCTGCGGGGCAAACCGGATCACCTGTTTGGCCGAATCCACGGACGATGGGACAAACATCCACTGATGCGCGTTGGCATCCCAGCCAAACAAATCGACCAGCGCCAGTGGCTCTGCGCCGTTCGGAATGGTCATCTCGGCCAGCGCTGAGCCATTACCCCGCACTTTGACGACATAAATAGGGCTGAGTGGGCTCATGGTGGCAGGCAGCGCCCGGTGAGCATCCGCCCACGCGCTGCCAGCCTCATCGGCGAGGAACGCCTCGCGGGGGATCGCCGCTACCTGAACACGAACCGGGGGGCCTCCTTCGACCTGGCGGAGAGCTATGCCAGCCGGATGATAATAAGCCGGGTGGGTCGCATCCAGCGTCACAAAGGGGCCAGCCAGCGGATCAAAAATGATCGCTATCGCGGCAATGATGATCACCACGACCAGCGTTCCACCTGCGATCAGCCACAGCCGGCGCGGAACACTCCTCAAACGCGCTCGAAGTTGAGACAACATTCAATGAAACTCCCGAATGACGAACCTACCCCGGCAACGAAAAGGCGGCTCTGAAATCGAGCGCCGCTTCTTGAAAACCCATCTATTCAAATAGGAAGCTGGGTGGCATTCTACCGTGCTGGAAATGAAACCGCAATAACCAGCCAGCCTTTCCAGACCCGCGTTATGACACTGTAATCGTGCCCGATTCTCCCTCATTTCCATCGACGTGAAAGCGGCGTGAGGTGAACGAATGGATCACATCGATGGTGGTGCGCGAATGCCGGGTGATCTGCGAAGTGGTGATGGCTGACGGCCCGTCGGCGAGGGCTATCGCCAACAGAAGTTGGTCGGCCAGATGCGGATCGACAGGCGCCCCCTGCCGGTGATGCGCCAACAGCGCGTCAACCGCCTCATCGGCGACCGCTTCGGAAGGTTTACCTTTTTCACCCAGCGCGCTGAAGCCGGTCGTCACGCTGCCGTAATCCACCACAATCGAAACGCCGACCCCGGTGGAAGTACCGCTTTCACGCCGGGCCTCGACACCCGGCTTCAGCCCCGCCTCCTTCAGGCGGCGGTTGGCGCGGTCGGCGATCCGCTGGGGGATGTGCGAAGGGAGGTTGCTGGCTGCCGCCAACCCGATCACCTGCCGGGCCTCGCCGCGCCGGGTAAGCTCCAGCCCCTTAAGGCGGGCGCCGCCATCCACGTGGAGAGCTATCTCACCCCCACCCAGCGGATACCAGCCCCACTGGGTATGGTCGAGCGCGGCGCGCACGCCCATGCCTGCCAGCGCTGGCAGCAGGACATGCTGCGCAAAATACGCTGGTGGACTGAGAGGCACATGCGTGCCGCCCCGGATAGTCACCCGCGAGGGGCCATCGGCGACGGCCAGCGGCAGCAGAATCGCCTGAAGGAGCAGCGTCACCGCGCCCGCACTGCCGCGCCCGGCCATGACGGTGATATCAAAGTGATAATCGCCTGGCTGAGCCGGGCCGCCAGGCTGAAAGGTGATCTCGGTCGAGCCGATCCGGGCGCCGGAGACAGATGCCATGCTGATGTGGGCCGCCGCCAACGCGCCCGCCAGATGCTGGGCCGCCAGACCGGGCTTGCGTCGCCCTGCCCGGATACGGTCGATGTGCGCGGGCTGCCCGGTGATGATGGACGCGGCCAACGCCGTGCGGAGGATTTGGCCGCCGCCTTCGCCTTGTGATCCGTCAATCTCAATCATGCATTCTCAACTATTTTCGGGCAATCGACCTATTTGATAGTAATGCGCTTGAGAAACAGCCGGTCGCCGCGCGCCTGATCACCCTCGAACGCTTGCAAACGCTGGCCCGTGCTTGGCAAATACAGCCCGACCGACAGCGGATAAAGACCGGGCGTCATTTCACCGGGTGTCTGAAGCAGGCTGTACTCAATAAATACGTCTCGCGTATCCAGCTCGCTGACATTGACGCCTAACTGGTCGTTCTGTGCCAGCACGACCACCGGGCTGCCCAGCAGGTGGGCAAACATGGTTAATTCAGGCGGTGGCGGCCCATCCAGCCGCCAGTAGGTTACCAGTTCAACGTAATCGGATGGGCGCAGGGTATCATCGCGCAGATCGTAACCTAAGAAGGTGACGTTATGCCCGAACGATACCGGAAGCTGCGCCAGCCGGAAAGCGCCTGTTTCGGGAGCCCACGCGGTGGGTGCGGTGGTGATGAACGCGCCTGCCGTGTCCGCGAGCGGCTGGCTGACATCAATTCTCACGACGGTATCCGGTTCAGTGCCGGGTACGGCTTCATTATGGGCATAGGCCATCCAGGCCAGCAGCGGGCCCGGCATCAGGTTGTAATAATGCCCGCGCGGAAAGATCATTCGCTGCTCCTCGCCGCCATTGACGAACAGAATGCTCTGCGTGCAGTCAAAGTAGCGAAGCTTGAGATCGTGGCGGTGTATGACATAGTTGATGAGCTGGTCATTGGTCAGGGCAAACGGCGATTCCAGGCGGTCGACAGGCGGCGCGCAAATGACAATCGGTGTCGGGTCGGTATCTGTATCCAGGTAGCGGCCAATCGCGCCAATTTCAGCCTGGTATGCCTGCCGGACTTCGGGTAGCGCTATCCAGGTGACAAAATAGTCCTGAACGGTCACAGCCGCAGTCCCGCTAATCAGAGCGGCGGCGGCCAGATGAATGCCGACCAGCAAATATGGAAGTTGATCCCACTCAGCCAGGAACTTGCGGGCCGCCCAGCGAAGCTCGTACAGCGCGACTGCCGGTAACATAAAAACCAGTGGCAGCAGGATAATCATGTGTTCAAAATTCGGGCTGCGTGGCGACAGCATGGTCGGCAGCAGGCCGGCTACCAGCCAGATCAGCGCCAGCGCGTAAGCCTGACGCCGCCAGCGCGCGATACTAATCCCTACCCCCACGAGCAGCAGCAGGCTCAAAAGTGGGCCGAGCAGCGGGCGGCCCGGTAGATTGACGTTGGCAAAGCTGTCACCGCGCACGCCGATCCCCACCAGCGACCCGGCCAACCGGCGTGGAAGCTCTAGCAACACGTCGGGCAACGGCCCTGACAATCCAATATCTCGCGTGCCCGGATGCAGCAGCAAATAGGCGAGCAGGGGCAGGATCAGCACCAGGAACAGTCCGAGCGCGTAGAAGATATTGCCCCAGTGGCGCCGGATATCCTCCGGATGCCTGGCCCAGCGCGCCAGAATAAACACGACGGGTATCAATAAGAGCGTCCATGCGGTGACGTGCGCATACTGGTCAATCCCCACGATCAGCCCACTGGCGCTGAACCACAACCCCGCCTGTATGGGCCGCTCCGCGAGAAAAGTGCGCGTGAGTATATAGAGGGTCAGGGCGGTCAGGAGCGGCATCAGCGTAAAGTGATACACGGCCCGTCCCAGCCATACCGGCCAGAATGACACCGACATCAGCCCCAGCGTCAGCAGCGCAACTCGCGGCCCAAACAGCCGCCGCGCCAGGCTGGCCGTCACGGCCAGCGACAGCAAAGCGATAAAGGCCGACGGCAGACGCCAGAACATCGTGCCACGGCCCGTCACACTGGTGAAGGCCGCCAGGATCGCAAAATACAAGCCTTCGCGGGAAGGAGCGACCTGGGTGTAAACAACCGTAATGTCGCCTTCGCGCATGTGGTCAGCAAGTTGGGCGTTGATCAATTCCTCAGTGGACATGCCGGGCGGCGCATCACGCAGGCCGCTGAGGCGCAGCACAGCCGCGACGAGGAGCAGCGTTACGGAGATAATCAAATACCAGTGACGTGCTGGCTTTCGGCGGCGGGAGGCCCGGCTGGGCGGATTCATGGCGGTCATAAGGCGGTGATGACTGCCGTCACCAGCAGGATGAGAATGCCTAGCCCGAGACTGATGGTGGTCATAAGGCGCAGCCGTTTCCTCAGTGTTCGTTCCTGTTCAAGGCCGCTGGCCTTCCCACTTAATGCCAGCAGCCTGGCTCGATCCAGTTGTGGGAGAAGCTGGCCCTGTGTGGCCAGGCTGATCACGATCATCACCCCGATCAGGATATGTTTAATCAACAATCCCCATGTCCACAGGCTGTTAATGACCAGAAAACCTTTATAATGGGGATCGTCGCTCATCTGGATGATCCCGGTGGTCAGCAGCACAACCAGACTGAGGTTGGCTATCGGCCTGAATCGGCGCTCGATTGCATCCATCACCGTTGCGGCGTCCGTGCCTTGCAGCAGCGACGCGGTCAGGCCCGGCCAGACCACCAGCGTCAAAACCGTCAAGCCGCCCATCCATGTGACTGTCGCCAACAGGTGCAGCCAGTAGTTTAGAGCAAGGATGGCGGTAGGCATGGGGCAGATTATAGAAGATTTGCCGATCAGGGCAAAAAGAGTCCCCGGCAGTGGGCCAGGCCAACGGGTAGCGAATCGTTTGACACCTTGCGAGAAGTCTGTCATCCTATCAGCGTCCGACAACTGCCTGACAGTGGATTTTGATAAAGGACGCGTATCTCCGACATAGGAAGAATTTCCTAGCATCGATCTCCGGGTCAATTTTGTTATAGAATATGAACAGTATCCGCGTTAGATACCATTATTGGAAGGGTGGGAAATTATGGAAATCTTTTCTGCATTCGGGCTATCAGCCAGCGCCGGGTTGAACGCCTACTTACCCCTGTTAATTGTGGCTATTTGCGGCAGGCTCAATCTGATCAAGCTGCACGCCCCGTTTGATGCCCTGAGCAGTTGGTGGGCTATCGGCGCGCTGGTGGCGCTGCTGCTGGTGGAAACGCTGGTCGACAAGATACCGGCAGTGGACACGATCAACAATGTTATCAATACGATCATCCGCCCGGCGGCGGGAGCCGTGTTGTTCGCCGCCAGCGCCAACGTGGTCACCGATCTCAGCCCGGTCATATCCATTGTGCTGGGGATTGTCGTGGCAGGCAGTGTTCATGCCGTTAAGACAGTAGCCAGACCTGTCGTTACCGCCGCGACAGCCGGCGTGGGCAACCCGGTGGTCAGCGTCGTTGAGGACGTGGTTGCCGGCATCACGTCGCTGCTGGCCGTGCTGCTGCCGGGGCTGGTCATGCTGGTTGGCGTGACCGGGATCGTCGGATTCTTATGGTGGCGGCTGCGTCGGATTCAACAGCAGACATCTCCACAGTTGTAAACAAAACAACACCGGGGCGACCTATTCGGCTGGTCCTCTTTTTGGGGTCGCCCCGGTGTCATTGACGATCAAAGGCTTACTTCTTGGGCGGCTCATCCAACGGGGTAAAGTTGTCGGCCAGTTTATCCAGCGCTTCGCCCAGCGAGCGCAGGCCGGTCACGATCCCTTTACGCACGTCATCGGATACCTTACCACTTCCAACGTCTTCTCGAACCTTCTTGACCTCGGCTTCGACCTTGGCCGCCGCCTCGGACTCACGCACGTTCTTGGCAGCCGAGTTTAACTCGTCGCGCAGCCGCACCAGCCCCGCCTCAATTTCCTTCTGAATCTTGTGGCGCTCCTCACTGGTCCACGCGGTATTGACCGTGTCGCGCAGCTTGCGGCCAAGGGCGGCAAACTCAGCCGCTATATCATCCGTCTCGACCGGCGGTTTTTCTTTGATGGGCATTTTTGTAGACACGTGATTGCTCCTTTTGCATACCTGTATTATGTTGAAATGACTACCCATGTATACGCGCCCCTGCCGCGAAAGTTGCAAGGAAAACCAGCCTGCAATTGTTGCGAAAACTGACGCTTGTTATTGAGCAATCGGGGGTGTTTCACGGTAAACTATCAAGGCCCTGCTGGCGGAATCGCCCGATTGGATCAACTTGCCTACCCGGCGGCGAGTGTCTGATCCTGCTTAATGAGAGGTTGGTTCAGTTGGTGGGCTAGATAGACTACTGCTCTCCATTGAAAGGCGCTGACTATGGATGAATCGGTTCGTCAGAAGCTCGACAAATACATCGCTGATCTGTTTGCGCCGGAAGACGATCTTCTGCGCCGCGTGCGCGCCGAGAGCGAGGCAGCCGGGCTGCCGGCGATCAGCATCCATGCCGATGACGGGCGGATGCTTCAATTCCTTCTCAAGTCGATTGGCGCACAACGCATCATTGAGTTGGGCACGCTCGGCGGTTACAGCGGAATCTGGCTGGCCCGCGCGCTCCCCGCCGATGGCCGCCTGTTCACGCTGGACATGAACCCGGATCACGCGGCAGTTGCTACCCGCATGTTTGAGGCCGCCGGTCTGTCTGAACGCGTTGAAATCCGTGTGGGCAAGGCCCTTGACAGCCTTAAGAAACTTTCCGCCGATGCGCCATTTGACGCGATCTTTATCGACGCGGACAAAGACAGCTATCCCGCCTATCTGGATTGGGCCATCGACCATATCCGCCCCGGCGGCCTGATCCTTGCCCACAACGCGTTTTTTGGCGGTTCAATCGTCGGGGCGGAAGAGCGCGACCCCAGGCTCGTCGCAGGGCTGAAGACGTTTAACCAGCGCCTTGCCAGCGACCCGCGTCTGTTTGGGACAATCATCCCCATCGGCGATGGGATCGCTGCGGCTGTCCGGCTGTAGCGCTCCGCATGGATACCGAACTGTTTATCAAGCTGTACCAATACAACGATTGGGCCAACGCGCAGTTGATGGACATCGCCGCCGTGCTGGATGACACCGACTATCGGCGCGATTTCGGGCAGGCGTGGGGATCGGTTCACGGGACGCTGGCGCATCTGCTGGACGCCGAGTCGATCTGGTGGGCGCGCTGGCATGGCGAATCACCGCAGGGCACGCCGGACGGCGCTGCGTTTGCCGACCTCGCCGCCCTACGCGCTCGCTGGCAGCCGTTTCAGCAGGAGCGGCTCGCGTGGCTGGGCGGCCTGTCGGCGGATGACCTGAATCGACCGCTGGCTTACAAAAACACCAAAGGCACGCCCTTTACTCAGCCGCTGTGGTGGCAGCTTTATCACGTCATCAATCACGGGACGGATCATCGCGGCTATCTTTCGGTGATGCTCACCGAACTGGGCCACGCGCCGTCGCCCCTTGACTTTATTGCCTATGTGCGGCTTGAACAGTAGGACTACCCCCCGAAACGGACGGGTATGGTATAATGCCCGCTCTGGCGCTCCCCCTTGATGAGCGCCAGAGTTTTGTTGTAAGGTCAACTTTCTATGCGCTTCTTCAACCGTATTCGCTTGCCCCTGCTTCCGATTTTTGTGGCGCTCCTCGCCTCAATGGGGTGCCGCCCTGCCACCCACCGGCTGGTGACGTATACACCCGGCCCGGCGCAAGCCACCGTTCCTCAGCCGGTGGTGACCACCACCCCGGCGGTGACCCTCACCCCGACCCAGACGCCGCTGCCCGGCCCGTTTGGCCCGACCGGCTATCCGGCCAACGTCAACCCGCTGACCGGGCAGTTTGTCAGCGACCCGAATCTGCTAGTCAAGCGCCCCCTATTGATCAAGGTCAGCAACGAATCGACCAAGGTGCGCCCGCAGGCGGGGCTGCAATCGGCGGATAATGTGTGGGAATACCAGATGGAGAACCTGTCAGTCACGCGCTTTACCGCCATCTATTACGGGCAGTCGCCCGAGCGGGTCGGCTCGGTTCGCAGCGCCCGGTTGATAGACGTGAACCATCTGGTGGATATGTATGGCGGCATCCTGGTGAATTCCGGCGCCAGTTCGAACTATCATTACCCCGGCACGCCGCTGCGCGTGTTAGAGCTTTTACGCGCCGCCAAATGGGGCGAGCGTGTGATCTCGGAAGACTACGTGCGGGCGGCGTATGGCCCACCGTATCTGGTGCGAATGCCCGATATGCCGCGCCCCGGCACGGCTGATTATCACACTCTGTTTGCCTTCCCCGCCGAAATCTGGAAGCTGGCGACTGACAAGGGGTGGAATCAAAAACCGAATCTGGAAGGTTTTGCCTTCAACTTCGCCCCACCCGCCGGCGGCACACCCACGACTGGCGTCGATCTCGATTTTGGCAGCCGGGGCTTCAAACGCTCCTGGCGGTATGACCCATCGACCAATAAGTGGTTGTCATCGACGGAAGACCGGCAGGATGCGGCGGCGGAAGCGCCGGATCAGGATTACCTGACCGGCAAACAGCTTGCTTTTGATAACGTTGTGATCGTTTATGCGCCCCATTACCCGGCGGACTTTGTCGAATTCCAGAACGAGGACGGCTCTATTCAGCTTCCATCGATTGACATCGACCTCAGCGGCGAGGGCCAGTGTGTCCTGCTGCGCGACGGCCAGCGTTACGACTGCATCTGGCGGCGCGGAGCCGCCAAAGAGGGAATGCTCCAATTCTTCGATGTAAACAACAACGTGATGCCTTTCAAGCCGGGCCAGACGTGGTTCAATGTGGCTTCCACCAATTACGCCAAACCGAAGATCACGTTCTTGCCGTAATACCGGTTTTTCGTCGTGATCGCCTTACGAGGGGGATTCTTGATCAAACTTCGCGCCGTTCTCGTTGGCGGGCTGCTGCTGGTGATTCTGGCGGCCTGCCAGCCTCAGGTCGTGACGGTGGTTATGGTGGTTACCGCAACCCAGGGGCCGACCGCGTCACCAACCTCCGAGCCGCCCACACCTACCTGGACGCCCGTCCCGACCATCACGCCGCGCCCCACCGAAGCCGGGGCGACGCCGATGCCCGACAACTACAACCCTTTGACCGGGCTGACCGTCAAAGACCCGTCGGTGCTGCTACGCCGCCCGTTGGTGATGAAAATCAGCAACGAATCGCAGGAAGTCCGCCCGCAGAGCGGCCTGTCATTTGCCGACCACGTCTGGGAGTATCAGATGGAAGGCTTTCAGCAGACGCGCTACACGGCGATATTTTACAGCCGCGCCCCGGAGCAGGCCGGCTCGGTGCGCAGCGCCCGCCTGATCGAC
>Ga0137463_1000865_pt1 | contig 10101 bp, 4 predicted proteins | sample EasRivERMGT800_2_FD_102333 | JGI IMG/M metagenome (GOLD analysis project Ga0137463, IMG submission 102333) | Soil microbial communities from meander-bound floodplain in the East River, Colorado, USA - East River MetaG ERMGT800_2 | ecosystem: Environmental > Terrestrial > Soil > Floodplain ...
AATGACCGGGTTGGATATTACGACTGGCGTCAACTCGTTAACCAGGCCAACACTAGTTATGCAGGAGTGCCCGGGGCCTCGTTAAGCACTACCCTTGGAAATCCGGACCTTGGCTGGGAGGAAACTCTTCAGAAAAATATAGGTCTTGATCTCAACCTTATTAAAGGGCGGATTAGCTTTTCAGCTGATTACTATGTAAAGACCACGAACAATCTTTTATACAACAATATACCTCCTTCAAGCACCGGCTATACAGGACAAAAAGTGAATATTGGTAGCATAGAGACTACGGGTGTCGAAATCCAGGCCAATGTTATTCCGTATTCTTCAAAAAGCTTCACATGGAGCCTTAGCGGAAATATCGCCTTTGAAAATGGTATCATCAAAGAACTGGCTTACCACCTGCCTTTCATCACCGGATCGTCGGGCAGACCCAACTGGCTTATCGAAGAAGGTGGTAAAATCGGAAATTTCTATGGCTGGGAAAAAGTCGGAATCTATCAATATGACGTGTCTAATGCTTATACAAAGGACGGTCAGAGGCTGACTCCCGTTGGAGTTGTTGTAAAAAAATATGTTGGCTCAAATCCAAGTCCAAGAAAAGATACCGTTACTGCAACCGGTTATACAATTAACGGTAAGCCTTACACAGACTCTGTTTACAGCAAATACACGAATGGGTTAAAGCTCCTTGGTGGAGATACAGAGTTTAAAGATCTCAACAATGACGGAGTCATTGATGATCTGGACAGAAAAATTTTAGGCAATTCTCAACCGGATTTTTATTTCGGTATTGTGAACACTTTCACTTATAAAAATTTCACATTGAACGTTATTGTGAACGGAACGATTGGTGGAAAAATTTATAATTCGTTTAAAGAAGGTCTGACCAACAACAGTTCAGCAAATGGTCCTGCACTTCCCGATGCAATTTATGGTGCATGGAAAGCACAGGGTGACATTGCTACCTGGCCTTACTTTCCCGATGTTCGCGGCGATACAAGGAACAGCCGACGTCTTGGCGGAAACAGTTATTTCATCGAAGATGCGTCATTCATCAGGTTGTCCAGCGCGAAATTATCCTACCGTTTGAAATCAGCATGGGCAAAAAAAGCATTCATGAACAATGCAACGCTGTATGTTTATGGAATTAATTTATTGACCTGGACAGACTATACCGGGTATGATCCTGAATTCAGCAACAGCAATGCACTTCAACCCGGTGAGGATAATGGTAAATATCCAAAGAGAAGGGAATTGGGACTTGGATTTAATCTTCAATTTTAAAAATTACAACAATGAAACTTATACCAGCATATCTCTTCTGTTTTGTTTTGATCATCGGCATTGGTTGTAAGAAATGGGTTAAGGAAGAGCCATTGTCAGATGGAACGCTTGACGCATTTTTCAAGAGTAAGTATGATGCAGATGCTGCGATAGCAGGCATGTATGGTGGATTCCAGCAAGCGATGTACGGAGAATCGCAATTCAATAACAGGTATACCTATTGGGGCGAAGGCAGGTCAGACAATATGGAGCGCCAGGCTCAGTATGCGAGTGGTGAATCAACAGAAATGCATTACAACAGTCTAACATCGAATAACAAATTCGCTGACTGGACCCCATTATATGTTGTGATCGGACGAGCAAACATGAACCTTGAAAAATTTCCCTTGATCAATACAATCGCGCCGCCTGCTGATCAGTTGACCCAGGCAACTTTGAACAGTTACATGGCGCAATGCTATGCGATGAGAGCGGTCTGCTATTATTATATTGCGAGGGTATGGGGTGACGCGCCGATCCGCACAACGCCTTATCTGCAAATTGTTGCTAATCCCGAAGGTCCCCGCAAACCTGTTGATAGTGTGCTGGCCCTTTCGATATCCGACCTAAGGGCCGCTTATAACTTAACCGTGAAAGGAGCTAAGCCCACTGTATGGTACATTGGTGAAGGAGCTATTGCCGCAACGATGGCAGATATCTTTATGTGGAAACATGAGTATGATAGTGCTATTGTTTGGCTTAAAAATGTCTGGAAAGCGAAATCTCCCACAGGCACAACCTACAATGCTGCGGGCGTTACAACTTCCGGAAGTGGTGGTGCTCTCGGTGATCTGGAAGTAACGGGAAACTGGAAAACAATTTTTACCAATCCGTCGGCCGTTAAAGAAACAATATGGACGCTTCATTGGGATGTGACAGCAAATGGTTGCCCCTGTATGGCCGGTGTTTCGAAGTCTAATAATAACACACCACTAAGAATGTATGAGTTTATTTTCAAAGGCCCTTATCTCGGCAACTGGGTAAAAAGCACTACCGATGTTCGCCCAAAACAAACTTTTGATGTGTTTCAATCGAATTGGGACAGGGGGTTGAAATGGTATGGGCCATCAGGATTTGTTACTCCGTCTGGTACTTACCTGACTAATACCGAGGCTGGTAACGTTGCCACAGTTGATGCAAATGTATATTTACCAATGTACCGTCTTGCCGACATGTATTTGCTTTATGCAGAAGCACTCAACAAAAAAGGTGACCGGGCAAATGCTTTGAAATATTTAAACGTGGTTCATCAAAGAGCCGGAAATTCAGCTTATATACTCACTCAGGTGAATACTGAGCCAATGATGGAAGACACGATACTGGTAGAAAGACAAAAAGAATTGTTTGCAGAAGGAAAACGCTGGTTCGATCTTGTTCGTACAGATCATGTTTTACAGGTCATGGATCCTGTTTTAAAACAAAGACAAAATTTAGCAGGAGCTGACACGGTCGGCTTCGGTGGCGATAAAAGAAAATATTTATGGCCGCTGCACCGGAACGTGTTGAATGCAAACAGCCAGCTTGTTCAAAACCCGCCTTACGGTGGATAGACATTCCGATCTGACAAAATAAATAGACAACTCATGAAAAATTATATGATAAAAATTTTTTTCGGTCTCGTTCTACTTACTGCAGTCTTGTCGGGATGTTACAAACTGCAGACCGATTATGACTACAAAAAAGTAACGATTGATCCTCATTACAACATGACAGCGAAACAATATCTTTTTTCGAGAGATACTTTTGCTGTGGGAGGTATCAATGATACTATCCTTCGCTGGATGAGAAAAGGTATCGAATATGCCGGCATCGATTGGTCAGAATACGAAAAGCCAAATCGTACTTATATTTTTCTGCACAATACTGCTATCAGGGTATTAGGTACCAGCGGTTCCACTCTCGGAAAAGTCACAGGCGGTTTCTTTTTTGATTATCCGATATTTCCTAAAGATCTCATCACCGGCAACCCGATACCATCGATCTCTTTTCCCGGCACAGATTCAGTCCGTCCTGCCAAAGAGTGGAGCGAATATTCTGTAACAACCGTGAGGAATTATTTTCTGTATTTAATAGGACAAGGACAATATACTTTTGAAAATCTTGGCATAGACAACACTCCGGTTGTCAGCCTCCTTCCCCCGGGAACCGTTGCAGGAAATGACTCAAGACTTTCATGGGTTCTCACCAAGACAACTCCTAACCCGGACCCCACTTTCGCAACCAGCATCTATTTGAGTAATGTTGGAGGGACCGGCTTTGATCCGGAAGGGAAATTTAATTTGAAGCTCATTAACAGCCAGGATGCCCCAATAAGTATAAATGACAGAACAAATGATCGAACAGCCGGTATTTTATGTACAAACGGCCCGGTGCACGTTTATGACAAAACGATACATCCTTTCAGATATAGTTGGCAGTGAAGTTTTCTCTTAGCATTATGGAATCAGAAACAAAGAAACTGGCAGCAGAGCCGGTTTCTTTTGTTTGAAGGTTTAACCAATATTTAAAATGAAAAAAATCCTGCTCGCAATAGCAATCATTCTTTCTCTGCATCCAGCTGCTCAAATAAAAAATGAAATTGATCTCAAGAATTTCCTGTCAAAACAGGACCTTGTCTTTGACGGTTTATCTGAAAAATGGGAAGAAGGAGCTTTTCTTGGTAACGGTTTGATGGGAGTGATGATCTATCGTGAAGATGCAAATGCCATTCGTTTTGATGTCGGAAGAACCGATGTTGTTGATCATCGTGAGGGGATCAACCCTTCGATTGGGAGAGCCAGGTTACCCATTGGGAAATTCGTTATGCGATTCACAGCCAATATTCAAAAAATAGATCTTCGGTTAAATCTTTGGGATGCTGAATTAACAGGAACGATCACTACAGATAAGGGAGAGGTCAATTTCAAAGCATTGGTTCCCGCCACGAGAGATGTAATGATCATAAATACAATAGCGCCGGCAACAGTTAATGTAAATTGGGAATGGAAACCTGAACCTGCTGTAAGTCCGTTTTTAACCCTGGGAAGAGACAGCGTATCAAAATATCCATCCAACCCACCCGGCATGCTCACCGCCAAAAATGAGATCAATTATTATCATCAGCCTTTGCTTGCCGGTGGAAGTTTTACTACTGCCTGGCGCCAGACCAAATTGGATGGAGACAATTATGTCACTAGGCTGATGTGGATCACCATTCAAAATAGTTTTCCCAGGGACGAATCAAAACAACTGGCAGAAAAAATTTTATCATCGCCAGAGCTATTAAAAACGGATATCATAACGAAACACAGGAATTACTGGCATGAGTTTTACAAAAAAAGTTTTGTTTCATTTCCCGATGCAAGGCTGCAGAGTTTTTGGTGGATACAACAATATAAGATCGCGTCGGCAACAAGAGCAGATGCCTACCCCATCGATCTGATGGGGCCCTGGTACCGCATCACACCGTGGCCAAAATACTGGTTCAACCTGAACATTCAACTAACCTATTACCCATTTTTTTCTTCAAATCATATTAACCTGGTCAGACCTCTTTTGAAAACAATCAATGATCATCTTGATAATCTTTCAAAGAATGCTCCTGAAGCCTATCAAAAAAATTCTGCTGCTTTAGGGAGGTCGGGACCTTATGATATGAGCAGTGGAATAAAAGTGCTCAAGGGAAATGATAGCACAGATCAAAGCCCGGCTTCTTTGGAATTAGGAAATCTTACATGGCTGCTGCACGTGTACTGGCAGGCTTATGAATATACAATGAATAAAGAATTGATGAGATCGATCTATCCTGTTCTTGTAAAAGCGATCAACTATTATCTCAACATCATGGAAAAAGAAAGTGACGGAAAATATCATTTACCATTCACTTACTCCCCGGAATATCCGAAAGGGATCACCAGGGATGCTAATTACGATCTTTCTTTAATGCGTTGGGGATGCAGAACGTTATTATATATAAATGAACAATTAAAACTCAAAGACCCGCTGATTTCCAAATGGCAGGATGTGTTGAGCAATCTTACTCCATTTCCAAAAGATGAATACGGATTAAAAATTGGAAGAGATGCATCTTTTACACAATCGCATCGTCACTATTCTCATTTGCTGATGATCTACCCGATCTATGAGATTAACTGGGACCAATTGGAGAACCGTGAATTAATTCAAAGATCATTAACGCAATGGGAAACACATAATGATGCCTGGAGGGGATATTCCTATACCGGCTCAGGTTCCATTTATGCAATGATGGGCAATGGAAATAAAACGCACCAGTTATTAAATGAGATGATCGACAAAGGCCGCTTCTCCATTAAGCCAAATACAATGTACCTGGAAGCAGGCCCTGTAATTGAAACACCTTTGTCAGCTGTTACAACGATCAATGAAATGTTACTGCAAAGCTGGGGCGGGATCATCAGAGTTTTTCCTGCCGTTCCTGTTGAATGGAAAGAAGCATCATTTCATGAGTTGCTGGCAAAAGGAAATTTCCTGGTGAGTGCTTCAAGAAAAAATGGAGCTACAGAATTCATCAGGATCAAAAGTTTGGCCGGAGAGCCTTGTCTTGTAAAGACAGGGTGGACATCAGGAATAAAAACATCTGGAAAAAGAAAATTCATTGTGACGAACAAAACTGGCGGAGTGATCTCAATTGATCTGAAAAAAGGAGAGGAAGTTATTTTATATTCCGGAACTAAACCGGGTTCGTTTATTATCAAGGGAGTAACAACAGATGGGAACGATAATTTTTGGGGTCTCCACCAAAAGAAATGATAGAGTGAAAAAACTTTTGATCATATTTCTTTTTTTGTCTGCTTGTTCAGTGCAACGAAAAATAACAGACGAAACGAATTCATTCAAAAAGCAGGTAACTGAAATTTTGAAGCAGCAGATCATGGATGAAGCAGCCTGGGCCATGCAGCAGGAGCCGGTTACGGTGACAGCAGAAACATCTCCAAGAAGTGCCGGTGGCAAGCATGATTTTTTTTCAGAAGGAGATTACTGGTGGCCCAATCCTAAAAGCGTGGACAGTCCCTATATACAAAAAGACGGAATGACCAACCCTGATAATTTTATTGCCCATCGGCATGCAATGATCAGGTTCAGTAAGATCATCGGGGCATTAGCATCAGCGTATAAAATTACTCACGATGAAAAATATGTGCGGCAGGCATTAAAGCATTGCAGGGCATGGTTTGTTGATGAGGCGACAATGATGAACCCAGATTTGTTGTATGCACAGGCGATCAAAGGAAGATTTACCGGGAGGGGGATCGGCATCATTGATACCATCCAACTGATGGAAGTGGTGCAGGGATTGATGGCCATGTTGCATGCAAAAGATATGAACAAAGATGACCTTGCCGCTACCAGGAGTTGGTTTGAAAAATATTTGCAATGGTTAACCACCCATCAATATGGAAAAGATGAAATGAATGCAGCAAACAATCATGGCACCTGCTGGGTAATGCAGGTGGCGGCTTTTGCAAAGTTTGTGGGTGATGAGAAGCAGATGAATTTTTGTCGTGAGCGCTATAAAACCCTTCTTCTTCCCAATCAAATGGCAGCAGACGGAAGTTTTCCGCAGGAGTTAAGAAGAACAAAGCCGTTTGGCTATTCTATTTTTAACCTGGACGCGATGACGACTATTTGTCAAATTCTTTCAGACAAACAAAATGATCTTTGGAATTATCAAACCGCCGATGGAAGATCGATCAAAAAAGGGATTGAGTTTTTATATCCTTTTGTAAAAAATAAAAGCAAATGGCCATTTCAACATGATGTGATGTATTGGGAAAACTGGCCCGTAGCGCAGCCTTTTTTAATTTTTGGAGCGGCTGCATATAATAATAAAGACTGGTTTGAAACATGGAAAGGATTGGATCATTCGCCGAAAGTGGAAGAAGTGACCAGGAATCTGCCGGTGAGACATCCGCTGATCTGGTTGGAATAGAAAATTAAAAATGAAAAAGTCAAAATGAAAAAGTCAAAAAATGGAATTGTCATTAAAAGTATAGCTTTAATCATTTTACATTTTACATTTTGCGTTTGTTCTGCACAAACTTCCGGCAACGAAGAGAAAGAACTTCTTGCTAAAGGAAAGGAACGAGATCAGAAAGCTATTGATGAAGCCAGGCAGAGTTGGTGGACTGCTTCAATGAGAAATCATGATCGGCGGATCCAATGGTGGCGGGAAGCAAAATTTGGAATGTTCATCCACTGGGGTGTTTATTCAACTGCGGGTGGCGAATGGAAAGGTAAAAAAGTGAACGGATATGCAGAACACCTGATGCGCAAAGAAAGAATTTCACGGGCAGAATATTTACAACTGGCTCACCAGTTCAATCCGGTAAAATTTAATGCTGATGACTGGGCTAGAACGGCGAAGCAGGCAGGAATGAAATATATGATCATCACGTCCAAGCACCATGATGGATTTGCCATGTTTCCTTCTGAGGTTTCTGATTTTAACATCAAAAAACAAACTCCTTTTCAGCGAGATCCGATGGCAGAGCTTTCTGCCGCGTGCAAAAAATATGGATTGAAATTCGGGTTTTACTATTCTCATGCATTTGACTGGGAACATCCTGAGGCGCCTGGGAACGATTGGGAATATAAAAATCCCGGAGGTGATTCAAATTTATTTGGCGGAAGAAACTGGTACGATCTTCATCCCGAGTTGCTGGAGAGAGCAAAAAAATATGTAGATGAAAAAGCGATCCCGCAAATAAGAGAGCTGCTTAAAAAATATCACCCTGATATCTTATGGTTTGACACGCCACAGAAATTACCCTTGTCAGAAAATATCCGCATTTTACAATCGATCCGCAAGGTTGACAGTAACGTAGTAGTGAATGGAAGATTGGTGCGGTTTGCTGATTCAAATTTTGGAGATTATAAAAACACTGCTGACCGTCCGGCAGAATTTTATCCAGTGACCGGCGACTGGGAAGCAATCCCTACAACGAATGAATCTTATGGTTATCATAAATTCGACAGCAGTCACAAACCTGTGGCACATTTTATCAGGCTTCTTGCAAGTGCAGCTTCCCGCGGTGGAAATTTATTGATGAATATCGGACCCAAAGGAGACGGAACATTTGATCAGCCTGATCAGAAGATTTTGCAGGGCATTGGAAAATGGATGCAGAAGAATAGTGAAAGTATTTATGGGACAACCGCGAGCAGATTGCCTTTGCAGAGTTGGGGAGTAACCACCTTGAAAGAAAATAAATTGTATTTGCATATTTTCAATTGGCCGACAGATGGAAATTTATACCTCGGCGGGTTAAGATCGCAGATCAGCAAGGTTTACCTGCTCGCCGATCCTAAAAAATCATTTCTCTGGAGACGACTGAACGAAAGTGACGTGGTTATTAGTTTACCTAAAAAGCACATCGATACAGCAAATACTGTTCTTGTTCTTGAATTGGGAACTGATCTCCAGGCGCATTCAATTCCATTTGTCTCAACAAATATTCTATCGACTCGTATGCTGGCTTATGATGCGGTTCAAGAAGGAAAAGATTTCGGTCTCGGCGACGGAAAAACAAACCACTATTATGTTGAGAACTGGAAATCTCCTGATCAAAATTTAAGCTGGGTTTTCCGAACAAATCAAAATTCTGATTTCAAAATTGTGATCAAATACGTTGCGCCAAAAGAAACCGCAGGTGGAAAATACGTTTTAGCATTTGACGACCAATCTATAGAGAAGAGGGTGACAGTAGCTGAAAAAAGCAACGATGTTATTACAGAAGAAATTCTGACGACACCAGTACTGGCCGGCGTTCATTTATGGAAAATTTCACCGCTTTCATTTGGAAAATCAGAATTGATGAAGTTGCTGGAAGTGCTATTGATCCCAATCACTCCTTCGAATTTTGAACCAGCAGCAACGCTTGCAGATATTTTGAAACAGACAGCAAAAATGGTGGAGGAGATAAAGAAAACTCAAATAGAAAAAGGGATTGAGGAATTTAAAAAGGGCGGTGTTGAAAAAACTGATCTTGTTTCCCCAAGGACATTGGATTCAGCCGGAAATTTAAAATTGGTTGCATCGAGGGATTGGACCAGTGGATTTTTTCCCGGACAATTGTGGATGTTATATGAGTTAGGAAACGATCTAAAATTGATAAGCGGGGACTTTACCTGGTTTAAAACAAACGCTGAAAAATTTACCGACAATATCGAAAGAGAAAAAACAAACGCCGGCACACATGACATGGGATTCAAGATTTATTGCAGCTTCGGGCAGGGCTATCGACTGACTGCCAATCCGCATTATAAAGACGTGATCATTGAATCAGCAAAAACTTTGTCCACCCGCTTCAATCCAAAAATTGGTTGCATCCGTTCCTGGGATCAGCGTAGAGAAATATGGGATTTTCCTGTGATCATTGATAACATGATGAACCTGGAACTGTTATTTGCTGCAACCAAACTCACTGGTGATTCATCTTTTTACAGGATCGCCGTTACCCATGCAAATACCACGATGAAAAATCATTACCGTCCGGACTACAGCTCTTATCACGTAGTAGATTATGATACAACAACGGGACAGGTGAGAAAAAAACAAACAGCGCAAGGTTACGCCGATGAATCTGCCTGGGCAAGAGGCCAGTCGTGGGGATTATATGGTTATACAATGTGTTATCGTTTTACCCACGACAAAAAATATCTCGAGCAGGCAGATCATATTGCTTCATTTATTCTTAATCATCCCAATCTTCCCAAAGATCTTGTGCCTTACTGGGACTATAATGCACCCAACAT
>Ga0137463_1000866_pt1 | contig 10093 bp, 11 predicted proteins | sample EasRivERMGT800_2_FD_102333 | JGI IMG/M metagenome (GOLD analysis project Ga0137463, IMG submission 102333) | Soil microbial communities from meander-bound floodplain in the East River, Colorado, USA - East River MetaG ERMGT800_2 | ecosystem: Environmental > Terrestrial > Soil > Floodplain ...
CACTCACATGATTGCGGTCGGCGAACGGAGCGGTGAAATGGAGGAGATGCTTCGTCGAATCGGACAAATCTATGATGGAGAAGTGGAACGGGTCATTACGCGGTTCACGTCGCTCCTGGAACCCATCATGATCTTGGTCATGGGTGTCTTGGTGTTCTTCATTGTGGTGGCCATCCTGCTGCCTATCTTTGAGATGGGACAGATGGTTCGCTAGCAGGAGGCTGAAAAAGTCCGCCAGCAGCGTTCTCGCATCGTTCAGACCCTCAACGTACCCCAGAGGGTACGCCTCGGGCCTTCACTCGCTGCGGCCTTGCTGGACGACCTTTTTGAGCCCCCTGCGGGAATATTCCGCTGTTGTAGCACACGAGCGCACTTTCGAAGTTTTTGTTTGCCGAGATGGTTTTTCCGCAGTCTGCTAGAGGTAGTGATCTGTGAAGAGTGATGGGTGATGGGTATAACGGGAGGTGTTCGATGAATGGACGAGAGCAGGCCGAGGGCATGTGGACGATGTGGAGCAGGAAACACCGGTATCGAGGCTTCCTCGCCTCACGCCTCGCTCCTCGCGCCTACGGTGGAGCCGCCGGTTTTACGTTCATCGAGATCATGGTCGTGGTGGCCATTCTCGCAATCCTCGCCGCCTTGGTTATCCCTCGCATCATGGGACGAACTGATGATGCCAAGCGCACGGCGGCAAAAGTTCAAATTCGAAATATCGAAGGTGCCTTACAGCTCTACAAGCTCGACAACGGTGTCTATCCCTCAACTGAACAAGGATTGAAGGCATTGGTGGAAAAACCTTCTGTCGGGGTGATCCCAAAGAAGTGGAAGATCGGTGGATATCTTCCAAAACTTCCGGATGATCCCTGGGCCAACCCCTACAAGTATCTGAGTCCCAGTCAGAAAGGTGAGTTCAAAGGTGAGTACGAGATTATCTCCCTTGGAACGGATGGAGAAGTGGGTGGCGAAGGGATCAATGCAGATATTACCAATTGGAATCTGGATAAAGATTAGCAGGATGCTGAAAAAGTCCGCCAGCGGCGTTCTCGCATCGTTCAGACCCTCAACGTACCCCAGAGGGTACGCCTCGGGTCTTCACTCGCTGCGGCCTTGCTGGACAGCCTTTTTGAGCCTCCTGCGGGATAGCCCTCCGTCATCCGGTGAAACACACCGGTCGCGCACGTCTCGCCTTTCACACTTATCCCGCGTCTCACAGTTGACGCCTCACGCCTTACGATCCTCACGTGGATTCACCATTATGGAAATCATCATTGTGCTTTTCTTGCTCGTCGGTTTGCTTGGAATCATCCTGCCTCGATTTTCTTTGGATGACAGTTTGGGCACTGTTGGCCGGCGGCTGGTCGGGACTGTGCGATCCCTTCAGAGCCTGGCCATGTTGACCCAGAAGACGATCCGCCTGTACGTTGATATCGACCGAGGGGTCTACTGGCCTATGATCCTGGATGGGAACCAAGAAAAGATACCGACTGATCCCACCTGGGCCACGCCGTTGAAACTCTCAGAAACCATTCGCATTTCAGACATTCTAGCGGATCAAGGGAGAAAAGAATCCGGTCGGGTCGATGTGTCCTTCTATCCGACGGGAAGGATCGATCCGGCGACGATCCATTTGATGGATGCGCAGAACAACATTCTGGCCATTGCCATTGAACCGGTTACTGGAGCGATCCGCATGAGCGATGAGCGGATTGAGCCTCCCAGGCCGCTCACGATTCCCGATCGTGTGAGGCCGTTGCTACAGACCGCAGGGGCAGTCAAATAATCACGCCAACGCTGAGAAAGCTGTGTCATCGCAGAGTGTGCTTCTATGGGCAGTGAGCGGGGTTTCACGTTATTGGAAGTATTGATCGCGCTCGGCATTCTCGCGCTGGCGCTGCCGATCTTATTGGGACTTCGCAATTGGGATCTCGACCTCCATGCGAGAGCCAAGGAGCTCACGACTGCCACGATCCTCGCGCAGGAAAAGTTGATCGAGACGGAGTTGGGGACGCTCTTGCCTCTCGGTGAAACAGGCGGAGAATTTCTTGCGACCCCCCTGGGATCGCAAGCCATCGTCGTTCAGACGAATCGCCCGTCCAATTATCGGTGGAAGCGAATTGTCTCCCCCACGCCTTTGCCGATCGTACGGGAAGTGAAGATTCAGGTCCTGTGGCCGCGAGGGACAACGGAAGAAATGGTCGAGGTCAGTACCTATGTCTTTTCGACAAGCTCCACCGCGCCTTGAGGGCGGTTTTACCCTGGTCGAGGTCCTGCTGGCGGTGTCTCTGGTCGCCATGATGGCCACCTTGGTCTTTGGGTCCCTCTATGTCACAACGAGTGCGATTGATGCGGCACGAGCGAACTCGGCCAATGAGCAGATTGTTCGCAGTTCCTTACGTGTCGTGATCGATGAATTGTCGGTCGGCGTGGGTCCCACGACCGGTCCTTGGATGGGGATCAACGGCCAGCAGGACGGTCAGCCGGCCGATTCGGTAGCCTTTCTCACGATGGGCCAGTTTCGAGGGGCGGAATCGATCAAAGATACCGAGCTGGTTCGTATCGTCTACACCAGAGAAGGCGATCGACTTCTTCGATTCGTGCGCAGGAATCTCTACGGTCTGACAGATGAATCCGTCGAGCAAGTCGAGCTGGCCACCAAGGTGAAAGGATTCAACGTGCGCTATTACGATGGCAAGAGCAATCTCTGGGTGGATGAGTGGGATGGTCGTGGGCGTGGAACTCCAAAAGCGCTCTTGATCGAACTGACGCTGCTCCAAGCGAATGCGGAACTTCAGACCGTTCGCCAGTGGGTGGCGGTGGGGGCCTCATGATGACCTGGTCGTTTGCCTGGCCTGAGACACTGAAGCTGAAAGGCCCCCTGGGGTGGGGGCTGGCGTCGCTGGCTTGCTTCATCCTATTTCTGTTCCTGACCTTTCCCTATGGCCCACTCCAGAACCGCCTGCTGACCGAACTTAATCGGGCGAGTGGATGGGAGGTGCGTGCAGCGGATTGGTCGGTGGGCCTTCCCGCTGTCATTGAGTGGCGTGATGTCGTCCTTGCTGGCCCAACGATTGGGACGATTCCAGTTGAAGCCGTACGGGCAACAGTCGGAGTCTTTCAGGCATTGTTAGGGCGACTGGTGTTAGACTACGCCGTCCAGTTACCGGGAGTGGCGCAAGCGGGAGCTGGACGAGCCACAGGATCTCTGACTGCGGCTTCGTGGTCGTTAGGGGGTCCTGTTGCCGTCAAAGGCCATCTCCAGCAGATGGATCTTGCGGCGGTCCTGAAACCCTATGTAAGCCAAGGGACAGTCCAGGGAGATTTTATGCATCGATGGGACAGCGCACAAGGCGTCAATGCTGTCCTCAAAGGGGAAGGGACTGCGAAGGTCGAAATCAAGGACCTCGTCGTCGAATGGATCGCTGGCGGCACCTCCTCGATTCCCTCGCTCACGTTCGGCCGCATCCAAGCCGCGCTCGCCTGCCGCGATGCAGCGTGCGATGTAACGGAGTTGAAGGGCGACGGCGTAGATGGATCGTTTACGGCCCAGGGGCGTGTGACGTTGCGGCAGCCGCTACAGCAGAGCCTTCTGGATCTCACGGTCACCGTGGTTCCAGGCGCCGGGTTCGCCCAAAAAGCGGCGAGCCTCTCGTTGCCGCCGTTCCAGCCTGGAACCCCCTTGACCTTCAAGCTGGTGGGGCCGATTACAAATGCGAGAGTGGCGCTCTAACAGGATGTTGAAAAAGTTCGCAGGCAGAAGAAGACCGTTATTTGGTTTGTTTAGTTTGTCTGGTTTGTTTAGTTTTTTGGTTGAACGAAACTAACCAGATGAACCAAATCAACCAGATGAACAAAACAAACCAAACAAACCGGGCCCGTCCTGCGCCGGTCCCCCACCGCGAACGAAAAGGACGATCTCGTGAAGAGCATGAGGAGTGAACAGGGTTGTCGATGATTGCTGAATGTGTCGGGCTCGATATCGGACAGACGGCCTTCAAGGCCGTGCGGTTTCGCCGCCGTCTGACAGGACGTGAATCGGTGGAATATTTCCACCTGCCCGTTCCCTATGGACGTCGGGAACAAACAGAGCCGGCGCATCGCGCGGCCATGCTCAAAAATTTCCTTTGGCAGCATGGTTTGTATGGCAGTGGGGAGATTGTCACCGCACTCCCCTGCCAGGATGTGTTTGTCAGAACCCTCTCCTTCCCCTTTCGCGATGCCTCCAAGCTGGCGCAGGTCGTCCCGTTCGAAATGGAAAATCTGATTCCCATGCCCTTGGAGGACGTCACGGTCGACAGTCTGTTGTTGCCGGCGCGAGAATCCCAGGATGGGACCGCGAAAGCCAAAGCCTCCGATGTCCTCGTCACCGCAGCGCCCAAAGAAAAAATTGCTGAACATTTACGGTTTATGGCCTCCGCCGATCTGACCCCCTCTGCGATCACGATTGACGGCATGGCCTTGTTTTCTGTCAGCCAATTCCTGAAAGAGGAAGGGGCCCAGGTTCCCGGCGATATGGCGATTATCGATATCGGGGCCTCGAAGACGACCTTGTGCCTTGTGCATGAAGGTCGTCCCGTGCTGTTGCGGACCGTGCTGTGGGGAGGGAACCATCTCACCCATGCGCTCGCCGTTCGCTATGCCTGCAGCTTCGCCGAAGCGGAACGACGGAAGCGAACCATGGCCGTACAAGAAGTCGATGCCTGGCTCGAACCGGTTCTCAAGGAATTGCGCGTCTCTCTCCATGCCTATGAAGGTACCGTCCATCAACGGTTGACCCATTGTTGGGTATCGGGAGGCGGGTCTAAACTGAGAGAGCTGAGCGGGCATATGGCGCATCAATTGGGCTTGCTCCCGGTCGGTTCGCGACAAGGATTTGGATCGAGCTGTCCCCGTGCGTTTTCCATCGCATTCGGATTGTCGATCCATCCGAAAATCGTCCGACCCCGTTGGAAGTCGCGGCTGCTAGGATCGGGGCTCGCCCTGGACTTCAAAGCCGGCAGCGATGCCGCGTTGGCCACGCCGGACATCTCAAAACAGGATCGACGGCTGGCCTTGTGGGGTGGGCTCATCCTGGGGGTGCTGGCGCTGATGGATCTCTCCGTACGTGTGATGCTGAAAGACTCGACGGTCAAGGACCTCAAGCGAGGGCTCCAGGCTCAATACGAGCAAACATTTGGTCCAGGCGCCGGCCCGGGTGAGGAGTTGGACCAGGCGCGCTATCGAGTCTCGCAGGTAGAGAAGGGGCTCTCGGTTGTCGACGGCACACGCTACAACGTCCTTGCCGGCCTTGCGGAATTGGTGAAGCATGTGCCGCCAGGCGCACCGTTGAAAGTGCGAGAACTGACGATCGACGGGACCAGCATCCATCTGGAGGCGGAAACAACGACTTTCGATGCGGTTGAGAAGATCAAGCAGGCCTTCGTGGCGGACGAGACCTTTCATGACGTGTCCATTAGCGATACCCGTGTCGGGGCTGTGCCGAACCAAGTCGTGTTTCGTCTCACCTATACGGTGCAGCGGCCATGATGCAGATGCTGAAAGAACGGTGGCAGCATTTCTCACAACGCGAGCGTATCATCGTGGCGGGCGGCGGGGCTCTGGTCGCAACAGCTCTCGTCTTCGTCATGATCATCGATCCGCTCATGACGTCGATCGACCGACTCGATCGACAAGCGAAACGGAAAGCGAAAGACAGCCAGGAGCTTGCGCTCGTGGCACAGGAGTACGTGGCCAAGCAGGCGCGTATCGCCAAGCTCGAACAGCGCATGCCGAACCCGCCGGCCCAGTTTTCGCTGCTGGCGTTCATGGAAGAAGCGACGACGACGGCGCATATTCGCGATCGTATTAGCGGCATGCAGCCACAGGCCCCTATTGTCGTCCAGGGCTATCAGGAGACTGCGGTCGACCTTCGGCTCGACAACGTGTCGCTTCCCCAAATCCTCGCGCTGCTGGTTGCCATCGAACAGGCACCCTATGACGTCCAGGTGCACCATCTGCAGATGAAACCGAAATACGATAATCCGGTCAATCTCGACGCCACGCTGAGAATCGTGACCTATGCGAAGGTCTGATGAGCGCGGTATTGCCCTCCTCCTCACCCTCCTGGTTCTCTCTCTCCTGGTTGCGCTGATTCTTGAGTTCGATACTGAGGCGAGGCGGGAATACCGCGACGCCGCGGCCTTCCGCGATAATTTCAAAGCGACCGTGCTTGCGCGCGCGGCGGTGCAGGCAGCCCGTGGTGTCTTGCAGCAAGACTTCTTCAAGGACAAGCAAACGGGACAGTTCTTCGACGCCCCCACCGACTTATGGGCCTTGCCCATCAAAAACCATGCTATCGGCGACGGCCTGCTGAACGCGCAGATCGAGGATGAACGGGGCAAGCTGAACCTGAACGACCTGGCCACCGGTGGAGACCCCACTGCCAGGAAGCCCAAGGTCCTGAGGGTCAAGCGGCTCTTCGAACTCGTGCAGGTCAATCCCGATCTGGTGGATGCCATCGTCGATTGGGTGGACCAGGACGAGGTGCCGGAAGCGGCCGGCGCAGAGAGCCTCTACTATCAAACACTACGTCCCTCCTATCGGGCGGCCAACGCTCCCTTGCAGACACTCTTAGAGTTACGGCTGATTAAAGGGATGACGCTCGACATTATCGCGAAGCTCTCGAAGGTGGTGACCGTCTATCCGCAAGAAGGTGAAAGCCGGGTGAATGTGAACACCGCCGACCCCCTTGTGCTTCAGGCCCTCGATCCTCGTATCACGCAAAGCATGGCTGCGGAAATTATCCAGGCGCGTCCCTTCAAGACCATTCAGGAGTTGGACCGCGTCAGCAGCTTTGAGGCAGTTGGGAAGGAACTCCGTCTTCAAAACCTATATGACATCAAGAGCGACTTGTTCTTGGCCCGCATGATTGTGGGCGTGAACGAAGTGACCAGGAATGCGACCGTGGTGCTCCGGCGTGATCCGAATACCGGAACGGGCGCAGTACTGTACTACCGCGTCCTCTAACACGTATCCTTCTGATCCCGCGCCGGCAACCAAAGAGACCTCCGGCCAGCCTCGGCGACGAGCGCGACAGAATCCGTGAATGACCTTCTCCTGCAAATCCGCGAACTCACCTGCGCCATTCTTCATTTGCGTTCTCAACTGAAAGAACAATCACGTACGATCGAGAAACTACAAGCCGAACACGAATGGCTTCGCAACGAGAAAAAGCCGGGAAACTCGAAGCCTTCCTCAGGACCTAAACCCTCTCGCAAGCAGACCCGCCATAATAATTTTACACATCGTTAATAATTTAACACGCTGGTAACACACCGTTATCAGTCTAATAACATGCCCTCCGTATATTCCTGTGGTGTATACGGCAAGTAAATCGAATCGAGGTAACCAGGTGAGCATTCAGCAAGCACTCAGCAAATGATGCCAAGAACAACATTTAGGAGTGGCATTATTCTTCACCTCCGGAGTAAGCGGTTACCGCGCAAGACATCTTTTCTTATCCACGATGAATTTGAACTGAGTCAACAATCCACCTAAAAAGGAGTTAGCCTAATGAATATTACTCATCTCATAACGTTTACTACTACCGTGTGCGCAGTGCTGTCTGGGTGTGCTGCCACCACACCATTCCCGCCAAAAGTGATGGAAAAGGTCTCTCCGACCTTTCATTTTGAGGCGTGGCGAGACGCGCCTCCCTCGAATGAGGCAGGGAAGACCGATTCAGGCCATAAAGTCGAGCTGGGAGGCCGGATCGTACAGGCTACCAAGAGCGGCAAAGGCATCGTGATTGTCGCGGAACAACTTCCCATCGTGAACCATCCCGCGTATGGACCCTCGGAAGATGTCAAGAGAACAGGTGACTATGAATTCGCATTCCTCTATCCGGGAGAACTCGAACCTCAGGCTCTGAGAAACGGGAACCGATTCGTCATTGTGGGAACGACCACGAGCAGACGACCGGTCGTAGTGAACGGCATGCCGAAGACCGAGCCCTTCTTGATTGCAGACTGCATCCATGTGTGGCAGACAGGCAGGACCGAAATCGCCGAATTTAAAGAAAGTGCTGGAGGAGGCTATTCACCCCTTCCGGAGAAGACGTACTGCGTTGCTCAGCCGTAGAAAAATTCGGACACGAGACACGAGAGCAGTTCACTGCTGCAGAATGGGTTTCCCAATCTGTGGCCGGCAACCCACAGCATATCTCACGAGGCCTCGCCTTGTGAGGCGTTGGAAAGGGGAATAATTTTATGCGAAGCAAGCAGGTCGTCCTTGCAGTCTGCATTCTAGCTATGGTGGGTTGGCTCGTAACAAGCGCACATGCCACAGCAGCCGATCCCACCGACCAGAGCCAGGGTCCAGTACCGGCAGCACAAGGAGCTGAGGCGCCTCTTCCCGCTACACCCGCACCAGATCCCGTCGCGAATCTCGATACGCGCTTAGGCGCGATCGAAGAGTGGAAAGCCAAAATCGAAAGGCTTCCGTCGCTGAGCGGCAAGTTTAACATTGGATTGAACGCCCTGCAGTTCCTCTACACGCACCAGGACGCCCATGTCGCCGAAGGTAAAAGCCAAGATAACCTTTCGATCCGACGGTCCGAGATACTCATGTACGGAAAAGTCAACGAATACATCCCCAAATGGCACACCCTGATGGAAATGCAGAGTAACAACTTGACCAACAACACACCGGGCTGTGCGCCGGGGACGCCCTGCAACACCCAATCACCAGGGACTCCAACTGCAACCACGATGTTCCGTGAAGCGTATATCGATTTCAGACCGATGCCCAGCATCGCGCCCAATCTCAACGTCATTCGGATGGGTGTGTTTCGTATGCCCTTCGGCATTTTCACGGAAACCTCCGGCGGTATCCGCGATGTGATCAGCTCCCCCTACCTCAACTCGGTCGGCAGCGGCACCGTAAATCGAAATGGGTCGAATAGCACCGTCGGTACGATCGACTTCATTCAAGAGCGCGACTATTTTGCCGATGTCAGAGGCACCTTATTCAATCGGCTGGACTACGTGCTGGGGATCATGAACAACAATAACTTCCAGGCCAACGCCGTGGGAGCTAATGGCCCCAAAGTCTTCTACTCACGGACCCGTTTTCTGGTTACGGACATTTCGTTTGTCAGTTTTACGGTGCTTACGGGAGAGAGCAATAATACCAACACCGAAATCAACGGGCGTGGGAAAGGAGCGTTTGACCGGTACGGGCTCGATTTCCGCTATACGTCTCGTTATCTTCCCGGATTGATGGTTCAGGGCGAGTGGTGGCAAGGGCATGACGGAGCCAACCAAACCACTGTCGGCACCCCAGCTCAAGGAGCCTGTAGTAACGTGGCCCAGTGCGGCGGAAACGGAGCGCCTGGTGTTCAACGGCGGACATGGTATGTCCTCGGGAAGTATTTTATTTCTGATGGGCCCCTCCAGAACTTTGAGCCGGTTGTGATGTATGAACAGTTCGATCCCAGTACCACGGTGAGCAATGATATGTACACGCGCGCCATCGTGGGATTCAACTACTACTTCGAGAATCTTCCGCCCAAGATCCAGAGTAAGATCTCGGTCAATTACGAGTTTCGTCACCACCAGGGAACTGGCCCTGGTACTACGGTCCCCAATACCGATGCCTTCGCACAGAATGTCTTCCTGGCTCAATTTCAGGTCCGTTACCAGTAGGCGGCGTCCGAATCCGCCCAGACTGGAGAGGAGAGGGATGATGGGGAGGTGGCGCGACAAATCGGAGTTGATTATAATGCGCTACCTCCCTTCGGGTATGCAGAAGGACATCACCTCTCACCGTCCCCTTGTATGAGAGAAGACTATTATCCGCGAAAGGATAACTTTGTATCGCCATTGCAGAGCGGCACCAGGGTCGCAAATCTGCAACGCGGGCGGGGCTCGATAGATCAGGCACACAAAGGGCCTGGATCTCAAAGACTATTTTTGGGGAGCCAACTGAAAGTGCTTGTTGTGTTTTCCTTCACTCTCGCAAGCTGTGCACCGAACGCTCAACTCGTCAATGAAACAGCAACGGGAGGAACAGTCCTCTATTCATACGTTGAGGAACAAGATGTGCTGACCTCGCCAGG
>Ga0137463_1000867_pt1 | contig 10075 bp, 8 predicted proteins | sample EasRivERMGT800_2_FD_102333 | JGI IMG/M metagenome (GOLD analysis project Ga0137463, IMG submission 102333) | Soil microbial communities from meander-bound floodplain in the East River, Colorado, USA - East River MetaG ERMGT800_2 | ecosystem: Environmental > Terrestrial > Soil > Floodplain ...
ATTGGAGAGATCATGCTGCACGACGCGAGTGCGGGCACGATGCCCGAAGAGATAGCGGTAGCGTGGTCGAAAAACTGGATTACGCTCTGCCGCGAACAGGCACGACAGGCGGCGTAAGCAAGGTCCCGCCGCACCATGTTTCCCATCAATACCGGCAGGCCCCCGACGATCACGCCGAATGGCATGGTCGCCTCGCCTCATTCACTCGCTTCCGCGGCGGGCGCCGAGGTCTTGCGCGCCGGGGGATCGGCCGTGGACGCTGCTATTGCGACGAGCGCCGTGCTCGCGGTGCTGTACCCGCATATGACCAGCGTGGGCGGCGACGCGTTCTGGCTCATCTACGACGCGGATACCGGCCGCGTGCGCTACCTCAACGGCGGGGGCCGTGCCGCGCGCGCCGCGAGCATCGACTGGTTCCGCTCGCGCGGCATGCAGGAAATTCCGCTGCGCGGTTTCCTTCCGGCGACATTGACCGTCCCGGGCGCGGTCGCGAGCTGGTGCGCGGCGCACCAGGAATACGGCCGTCTGCCGCTCGAGCGCGATCTCGCCGATGCGATCGGATACGCGCGCGAGGGATTTCCCGTGACCGGGCGGCTTGCGGGCTGGATCGAACTGTGTGCGGGCGACAATGCGCTGAATGCGCAGGCTCTTGCACTGTTTACTCCCAACGGCGCCGCGCCGCGTGCCGGCGACAAGCTCGTCAATCGCGGACTTGCCCTCGTGCTGGAGAGGATCGCCGCCGCCGGGCACGAAGGGTTCTACGGCGGGGAAACGGCGCGCTCGCTCGCGAGCTTTTCGCGGGCTGGGGGCGGCTTTTTCGACGAGGCGGATTTTCGGGCGCAACGCTCGAGCTGGGGCGATCCGCTGCGGGGGACTTATCGCGGCGTCGAAATCTGCGAGACGCCGCCGCCGACTCAAGGCTTTACGGTGCTCGAAATGCTCAACCTCATCGAGCCGCATGGGATCGGCGAGATGGATCCGCTCGGCCCCGAGCTCGCGCACCTGCTGGTGCAGGCCAAGCAGATCGCCTACCACGATCGCGACCGGCTGCTTGCCGATCCGGAATTCCGGCCGGTGCCCGTCGAGCGGCTGATCTCAAAACCCTATGCCGCCGAGCGCCGCGGCCTGATCCGCACCGACCGCGCGCTGCCCTGGGACCTCGTTCCCTCCTACGGCACGCTTGCGGGCGATACGGTGTTCGTCTGCGCGGTGGACCGGCAGGGCAATGTGGCCGCATTGATCCAAAGCCTCTATTTCACGTTCGGTTCGGGCGTGGTCGCCGGCGATACGGGGATCGTGCTGCAGAACCGCTCCGCCTATTTCTCGCTGGATCCGGCGCACCCGAACCGCCTGGAGGCCGGCAAGCGTCCGATGCACACGCTCATCGCGTCGATCGCGCTCCGTGACGGAAAGCCCTGGCAGGTGCTCGGCTGCATGGGCGCCGACGGTCAGCCGCAGATTCACCTGCAGAGCTACGTGCACCTGATCGACTTCGGCTTCGACATCCAGGAGACTCTCGAGATGCCTCGCTGGCTGTCCGGACGCTTCGCCATCGGCGAGCCTCGCGACCTCCTCAACGTGGAAGGGCGCTTCCCCGAGGCCACGCTGCGCGAGCTCGAGCGGCGCGGGCACGCCGTGAATCGCTGGCCCGACTGGTGCGAGCTCGCCGGGCATGCGCACGGAATCACGATAGATCCCGTCTCCGGGATGCGAATCGGCGGCGCCGATCCGAGAAGCGATGGCGCCGCGATCGGATACTGAGCGAGTAAGCGCGGAATCAGAGGACAGAAGGAGTGATTTTCCTATTGTTTTTTTCGATGACGAAGATGTACTGCTGATGGGTCAACCTGATGAGCCTCGTTAATGCGACCACGAAGCTCCAACACAGCCGCAGCGCGTTCCTCTTCTGTCACAGCTTTCATTGCTCTTGCATATGCGTCCGCAATCAGCTTTCGTCGTCTATTGGGGAGCGTGGTCGACTTGCCTTTAACAATCACGCCTGTAATTACCTTTACTGCACTTGCAGGATAGGTCTTGGTTTTCTTGCGCTTTGGGCTAGCTCGCAATCCAGATCGACGAATCTCCATCAGGACGTCATTGAGCATTCTCTTCGACGCTGCTGCGCCAGAGATCACAATATCGTCCTGGAAAAGAGTCATCACGCAACGCTGCTCACGAGCGTAGTCATGGATTCGATCAAACATCGGACGGTTCGCAAGGAACGCTAGCGGATTGCTGATCTGACTCCCGGTTGGGATGTACCCGTTAAAAGTACACACTTTGGACAAATACCAAGCGACATCTTTCGGACACCTCAGGTCCTCGGTGAACAGCCGCTGAATATGTGCAAATGAGGTGCTCGTGAAGTACTTGGAAATATCGGTCTTGGCGATTGGTGTGTTGTTGGCGTGTGCCAGTGCGTTCGAAACGTACGAATGTCCCTTCTTGGAGTGGACATAATCTGGGACTTCGATTCGACTTAGTAGCCTCGCAAGTCGCTTATGACAAGCAGCCATCGGGCCAACGGGGTACTGGATGTTCCTGCCATCCGAGTCAGTGTAGGCGCGATAGTTTGCGTCTCCCGACTCAACAAGTGCTTCAAGTGCTTGCAGCGAAGACAGATTGAGAACCGCAACAAGCCGGGCCTTTGACCCTAACGCGAATAGCCGCGATTGGTTAAGAGCGTGGGCTTGTTGCTTTGCCATTCTCAAAATGCTCCGATTCCGCCACCCATTCGAGCATCCTGAGAATTTTGTCGCCGGCTTGCACGCGCACACGCTCACTGAACTTCTTCTCGTCCAGACGCTCGGAAAACAGCAAAAGAGTTGAGACTGGGATACGAAAGATCTTGGAATACTTTCCAAGTAGTTCTACTGATGGGCTCTTAATTCCGCTCTCGATCTCGCTAAGGTACGAGTTCGAAATTTCGAGCTTGTCGGCAAGATCGGTCTGCTTAAGTCGATGGAAGAATCGAACCAGTCGCAGTGCTTTAGAAATCATTCCTCGGCCTCTGTAAATTAGAAAAAGAGGGGTGCTAGTGGAACAGATCGAACAACTTTGCCACTTGGTAGAGAATCTTGAGAACCCAAAATGCAAGGCTCAAGACTCCCGCCCGACGCAGTAAGTTCTTGATGCGTCCAACCAGCGACCGCCAATTGCTACGGCTTTTTGCCATGATGGTCTCCTGGTTACGCCGCCAGCGAACTGCCGGCAGCTCTCGTCCGTAACCAGGCGGAGGCAAATAGCGGTATACCCCTCACCTCTAACAGCACCCGTGCTCGTCGCGGGTGCTGGGCCGCCGCCCCGCCCGGTACTGCAGCTGGCGACGTGGGAGGAGCCCAAATTGCTTGGCTCCCGCGGATGGGTTTCCCCGTCCATTACTACTAACGAGATTTGTTCTCCTTACAGCCGTACGCCGCTAAGGATAGCAGAAAATCGGGTCGCGGCAAGAACTTTTTTCGCTATTGGCGAAACTTGAGTGTGGCAGCGTCGCGGAGTCGAGCAGGGCCAACGCATCTCCGGTGCGTTCTCCGCCAAAATATCGACCCGCTCATCCTCCACCGATAACTCGACGCGATTCACCGTCCACGGGGAAATCACTCCCAGAAGCTGTTGATACAGTTCGACGTCTCGCATGGCCTCGACCCTCCTTTGAGGCCATTTCTGCACTATTCTTCCCTCCCGACCTACGCAAAACCTGGATGAACCGATTTTTCTATTTTTAGCGATTTCGCACCACAGACTGAGCTCGTAGTCTTGCCAATACCGTTAGGCAGACCGGCTTATCGAGATTGCACCTGCAGCAGCAACCGCGGCCGTGACCTCAAGCTCGCTCGATGCGAAGTTCTTGCACAGCAAACCGTCCGGTAACAATCCATCCCACTTCCCTCTGTACTTGTTTTGCACCACGGCGGCCAGCAACTCGCCGCTGGGCGGGGGCTCGTGAGCGATGTCGTAGAGCGCATCGAACACGCGGTTGGCATCGGCATCGAGCACGTTGATGGAAAGCCCTTCGTTGGTTGCGGGGAGCTTCCGGGCCGTCAGCATCAACGCCAGCGTATCGTTCACCCAGTCTCCATGCCACGTGAACACCCGCACTTCGTTACCACGCTGGGTAACCGCTTCCCGATCGAGATCCAACTGCTGATACGCCGCGCGCGCCTCACTCAACTGTGCCATGGCGGTCGCGTCCAGGAATGGCGGCACCACTGACTCGGTGAGTACGGCGCGCATTTCCTGGCGGACGCGGTCATGCACTTTCCCGCCCATACCATCGAACAACGGTAACTTTCCGCCCTTGGCTGGCACTACGTCAATGAGTTTGTCTTCCGGATAGCAGCCGACCACTTTCCAACGACGGCCGGCGAAGATGAGGTACGACTCGGGGACAAGGGGCCGGTCCAGGGGCAGTGTGCCCAGTGGCTTGCCTTCGCAGACCACACGAAATTCATCGCGGCTTACGAAGGCGGCGAGGAAGCTGTAGTGGTTCACGATTTTCTCGCCGACCACGCCGTGCAGAAGCAAGCCCGTCGCGTCCTGCATGACAATCTGTTTCTCGCCCAAGGCCCGCAACAGTTCGACGAACTCGGCCTTGGTCAGCGCGGGAAAGAGACCGCTGCTGCACAGCAGCGACCACGCTTGTGCCGCCGGCAATCCACCGTACTGCGCGATGAGCGAGAGCAACTGCTGCACCAACGTCGACAAGTGCATGCTTTGAATACGTGGCGGTTCGAACCACCCACCAACTAGAAGGCGAATCTGCGCAGTGATCTGCACCAAACCCTCGCGCAGCTGATCCGAGAGCGTCGTATCGGTCTCGAGCGGGTCTTCAAGGCAGTAGCAGCGCAATATCGCTGCCTCACCCCGCCGACGCCCTGACCGACCTAACCGCTGGCGCAAACTCGCCACCGACGGCGCAGGTCCGACCTGTGCGATGCTCTTCACAGCTCCGATGTCGATGCCGAGTTCCAGGGTCGTAGTGGCAATCGCGGTCGCCGGTCGGTCGCCTTCCTTGAGCGCGCGTTCGGTCTCCTCGCGAATATCCTTCGAAAGGCTGCCGTGGTGAGGCCAGAACTCGTTGGGCACACCAAGACGGTCGCTGGCCCGCCGCAGCAGGTCGGCATAGAGCTCAACCCGATTGCGGCTGTTGGGAAAGACGAGGTTGTTCGAACCGCGTAGCGTCGCGAAGAGCTGTTCGCCGATGGCGACAATGCCTTCGGGCAGGACATCTTCCCGTTCGACCTTGAGGCCCGCCTTCTCCCGTGCTTCCGCCTCAACGTCGGACAGCCGTGGTGGCACGTTGTAGAACCCCTTAACCACCACTTTGAGCTCCTGCCCTCCGGCCCGGCTGTCGATGATGTCGACGTCGCCGCCGCTGTCCGGGCGCAGGAATTCCGCCGCCAATTGCATCTCGCCCAAGGTGGCCGAGAGACCGATGCGCGGCACGCGGCTCTTGAGCGCCACGTCAACCCGGTGCATCAGCGACTGCAGTTGCTTGCCGCGTTCCGTGTCGATGAAGGCGTGCAACTCATCGACCACAATGTAGCGCAACCCGCCGAGTAACCCAGTGAGCGCATGACCGTCTCGTATCAACATGCCTTCCAGCGATTCGGGGGTTATCAGCAAACAGCCACGGGGATTCTTGAGAAACTTTTTCTTGAGCGATACCGGGATGTCGCCATGCCATGGAATGACCGGTACCTCTAGCGTCTCACAGAGGCGGTCAAGCCTGGACCACTGGTCATTGATGAGCGCCTTGAGCGGACTGATGTAGAGCACACTGAGCGGCTCTGTCGTGGCCACCAGCCGGGTCAAAATCGGGAAGAACGCGGCTTCGGTCTTTCCCGATGCGGTGGCTGCGGCAATGATGAGGTCGCGCTTGCCCTCGAGGATGACCGGAATTGCCCGCTCCTGCGCATCCTTGAGTTCGGTCCAGCCGGCATGCCAAATCCAGCGCTGGATGCGTTCATCCAGCTGGGAGAACGACGAGGACTCAGAGCTTGAAGCTAGTGAGTTCATCGTCGGCGCCGGGCTTGTCGGTGTCCACTTGCAGGTCGGCTGCTCCGCCGTCGTCCTTCTTCACCTCGACCTGTCCGAGCAGCGCCTGCCAGTTGGTTCCGGGATTTTGCTCGAGCACCGAGAGGAGGTTGATGAATGCGGTGATGGTGGTTCGCGGCGTACGGAAATAGGCCTCGCCCAGGCGCTTCTGGCAGTGCTCCATGAACGCCTCGAGGGCCTTGTCCGGCAGCAGGTACTTGCTGGAGTCACCGAAGGCGTAGACATCGCGCAACTTGCCAAGGAGAACGTAGAAGTCTTCCGGGGAGAGGCTCGCCAGGCGCACCACGGGTCCGGTGAAATCCATCAGCCCATTCTTGGCAAAAGTGTTTTCGGCGAGGCGCGACTGCAGGGCGGTATAGCTGTATAGGCCTCGGCGCGTATCGAGGACAAACTCCGGCGTTCCACCCAGCACAAATCCCAGGCCCTCGGCGGACCCCTGCAGCGAGTCGTTCAAAATCCGAAGGATTTGCTCGTAGTTGGAATTGCGCGCCTGCGTGTTCGAGAGCTTGTACAGATTGACCATTTCGTCCAGGCAAACGAGCAGGCCCGAGTAGCCCGCAAGGCGGGTAAACCGGGCCAGGAGCTTGAACTGGTCGTAAAACGACGCGTCGTCGATGATGGTGCGCACACCAAGGGCTTGCCGGGCGTCCGTCTTGGTGGTGAACTCACCTCGCAGCCAGCGGATGGCGTCGGACTTGAGCTGCTCGTTGGTCTCTTCAAAGCCGCGCCAGTAGGTAGCGATGACATCAGCGAAGTCGTAACCATTCACCATCTCCTTCAGCTGCTCCAGCTTTGCGTGAATAGCATCGCCCGGCGCCACGCCGGTGGCCTTCGCCTCGGTCAATACCGTGGACACGAACTTCTCGACCACACCGGCAAGGGCACCGCCTTCGGGCCTGGTGCGCGTCGCCAGGTTCCGCATCAGCTCCGCGTACAGCGACCGCGCCTGCCCGCCAGTGGCGTGGAGGCGGCGGTCCGGGTTCAAGTCCGCATTCGCTACGACCAACTTCTTTTCGAGCCCGACCGCCCGGACCAAGTTCAGGAAGAACGTCTTGCCAGAGCCGTACTCACCGATGACCAGCCGGAATGTCGATCCACCGTCAGCGATACGAACGATGTCCTGGATGAGCGTTTCAAGTTCGCGTGAGCGGCCCACCTGCACCAGATGTTGCCCGATGCGCGGCACCACCCCGGCGCGCAGCGATTGGATGACGGCATCACGCTCCCGGCCGTTGACTGCAGTCATTGCAGCATCTCCCTTGCCACTTCCTGATTGATGTCGACCGGGTCCTCGCCTTCAAGCAATGGCTTGTCGTACTTCTCGAAGGCGGCGTCGTTGAGTTGCTCCAGAGCGCCGTCCAGCATGAGGCCGCGGTCGGTGGCCAATTCTTCCAGCTCGACGCGGGCCCAGTGCACGCGCGTCAGCAAGGTTCGCACCAGCGCCGAGTGTTCGACGTCCAGGCCCATGAGCGCGGGTTCCTGCGGTTGTTCGGCATCGGCGTCTGCCATCGCCGTTACCGGTTCCGGCTCGGGTGCCGCCTGCGCAAAGATGGAGCCCAAGATGGCGGAGACTCGCTCGGAATCGGCCTGCAGCGCGGCCACCTTCGCCGGGTCGAGTTGGATGCCTGATATTTTCTCTGCCGCATGCGGCTGGGGAATCGGATGCCCAGTGGCTGCCGTCGTTGCCGGCTGGACGGTTATCGGTTCCGTCGCCGCAACATGTACCTTGGAGTAGACGGACTTGGGGTCGAGCCCCAACAGTCGGAACGTCTTCTCTAGCGAGTTGATTTCCGCCGGGGTGACGATCCCATCGGCCAATGCGACCAATGCCAGAAACTCACCGATGGCCTCCCGCTGCGCCGCGTCGAGCGTATCAACCCGGCTCTTGAGCCCCGTGAGCTTCGGTGGTACAACCAGCAGCAGCCGCAAGCGGGCGCGCAACCTTCGGCGCTCTGATTCGTTGAGGTGCAGCCGCTCCTCCAGCTGGCGGGTCAGCATGTCTTTCTCGACGTCTGAGGATTCTCCATCGGCGACGGCCACCGCAGCCCCTAATTGCAGGGTAAGCGCGGCCGCCGAATAGCGTGCACTGGGCGCTGGAGCGGTTGAGAGCGCGTCGTCGGCAAACAGAACAACGGTCGAGTCGGATGTGGGAATTCCACCGGCAAACCGCAGGTCGGGTTCCATGCCGAGGCCAGCTTCGCCGAGGACTCGATACAGCGACTGCAGCTTCTGCTTGTTGATGAGCTGCCACTCCGGAAACCACGAACGCAGCTTTTCAAACGGGATAGCGAGCGGCTTGCCGGCGCGCTCGACCAGAGCACGCGCGTATTCGACGGGCTTACGGACTGCCTCCGGCCAAAGCGCTAGCGGCAGCTCCACCAAAGCGTCGAACGTGTTGGCGAGCTCCTGATGGTTCTTGATGAACCGGCTGTAGGAATCCAGGCGTGAATAGCACGACTCGGCGAGTTCCTGCAACTTCTTCACCGGACTCGTGAGGACCGTCACGTCGGGCAGGTCAAACTTCAGCGTATGCCCGGAAAATCCGAAGCCGAACGTCGGGCTCGCGGGCCGGCGCTCTATTTTCAGGAGAGTGCGATTCCGGGGCAAGGCTAACCCGTCGCCAAAGGTTTCCCGATAGCGAAGCACGAAGAGACGTCGAAATTCGTCAGCGCAACGTACCCCCGGGGTCCGCAGATACGTCGTGGGGTCGGCACGGAACCAGACGTAGGCCCATTCTGCGGGGAGCGGTTTGCCGTCGGCGGCACACTGAGCCAACGCAAGCCGGTGGTCAAAGGTCAGTTCGCGTTCGCGGCGTAGCGCCGGTGGACTCCGATCATAGAGCCGGGGCTCGACGAATTTGCTCTTGAGGATATCGAGCAGCGAACCAGCGTAATTCTGGAAGGAGTTGCTGCCCTTGTAGATGGCCAACAACCGCTTAAGCTCCTCCCGAATTGCTGGCAATTCGGCCTTCGCCGCTTCGCTGACTTGGGCGTCATGAAGTACTCGACGCTCGAGGCCGTAGAAGTATAGGAACACGTAGCCAATATCGGCCAGTGGATCCTGACGGCCGGTGCCGAGCCAGTGTAAGTACGCCGCCCGAGCCTGCGGCGACGCGCCACCATAAGAAGGCCAGTAATCGAGCCGCCGAGCGTGGCAGTCCTGGACAGAGCGGTCTACCGGAAGCTTAGGGTCAACTAGTGCGGGTTCAATGCCGTCTCCGCTAGCGGCGGCCAGCCCGTTGCCGGTGTATATCCATCCACCGAGGTTTTTGCCCCCGAACGTAGGTGTCTGCCAGAAATCGTCTCCGTTGGAGCTGGTCGGGCGACCAGGGATGAAGCCTGGCCCGCGAAAGGAGATGGCGATGGCACCCGCGGGGGTGGCAGCTGGTGCGGGTTGGGGCGCGGGAGGAGATTGGGTGTTGGGTCCAAACAACTTGTAGACAACCCACGCGGCGATGGCGATGCCGCCGACAATCAGAATCTCCTTGCCGTACTGCACGAAGAGCCATGCGACCCCACCGAGAACGAGCAGAAGTAGGCCACCAAAGTCAGACGATTTCTTCTTAGCCACCCCTCTCCCCTTACGAATCTGGTGCGCTACGTGGGATAGTATTCGAACTGGGTACGGGGCGCGCGCGCGAAGAAAGCTTCCCGAGATCGCCTGAGCGCGACAAGCGCGCCCGCGCTTGACCCGGTTCGCCCGGCGAGTGCATGATTTGCCGCAACCTCCATTGTGGGGCACCGGGAAAGCGCCAGATCCAGCGGCCGAACGCCGCCGCAAGCACCAGCCCGAATGCCGGCAAGGCCCCAGCGGCCGCCTCAGAGTTCGCGGCAGGCTGGGTCCGCGAGCGGAACCAGAGGACCGGAAGATTGAATTTCCTATTTTTTGTTCTCTTCAGGCCGATTCCGGGCAGTACCTGCTTGCGTTCGGCGGGAATCCGGCCAACGGCGATCTGAGCGTGATGGAGCGTCGCGTGCCACCGAAGCCCGACTGGTTCGCGCAAGGACTCGCAATGGAA
>Ga0137463_1000868_pt1 | contig 10075 bp, 8 predicted proteins | sample EasRivERMGT800_2_FD_102333 | JGI IMG/M metagenome (GOLD analysis project Ga0137463, IMG submission 102333) | Soil microbial communities from meander-bound floodplain in the East River, Colorado, USA - East River MetaG ERMGT800_2 | ecosystem: Environmental > Terrestrial > Soil > Floodplain ...
CAAAGTTTCTTTCAGCAAGTCTTCCACTTCGTCCAGCAAGTCTCTCAGTTGATTCATATTTTCCATAAAAAAGTTTTTATTTTTCTGTTGTCAAAAAATTATGGCTATTTATGTTGTTGATAAAATTGCTGAATGAGCAAGTGAGTCCCATTTTTTCGGGAACAAAGAAAAATTTAATCAAGTCAGGCTGTTTTCGTAAAAAACATATTTCATTCCTTATTGCAAAAAATTTTCAATAAATAAAAATGATTGTAACTTCCTTTTTTAAAACCAGGCAAAATGAGAAACCTATTCTTCACTTTTTCTGCATTATTTTTTCTTTCCACTTTATATGGCCAGGAAAGGCCGGATCCGGACATGATCAGCAATATCAAAAAAGAAGGATCTGACAATTCAAAGGTCATGTATATCGCTCATCATTTAACCGATGTAAGCGGGCCCAGGCTGACTAACTCTCCGGGTTTTTTGCGGGCTGCTAACTGGGCAAAAGATGAACTTACCAAATGGGGATTGATAAATGCCCAATTGGAGCCCTGGGGTGAATTTGGAAAAGGCTGGCAGCAGGAAAAATGTTATGTGGCCATGGTATCGCCTTATTATCAACCACTGATTGCTGTTCCACGGGCCTGGACTTCTGGCACAAAAAAATTGCTGAAAGGTGAAGTGATCCTTATAAAAGCGCAGGACACAGCAAGTATGGTGCAGTATGCAGGCAAATTGAAAGATAAAATTGTAATGACATGGTCCGCTGCACAATTGAAACCAAGTTTTGACGCAGACGGTCGCAGATTTGCAGACACAAGTCTTGAAAGAATGGCTCTTGCAGAAATGAGACAGCCAGGTGGTCCTAATCAACCCCAACAGCAGAATGCGCAAAGACAAAATCGATCCGGCCGCTTTGCCATCCAGCGCAGGATAAATGAATTGATCAACCAGGAAAAACCTGCACTGATTTTAAGTATGGATGCAAGCGGTAATGATGGAACCGTATTTGTAGCCAGTGGCGGGCAATACAGCAAAAATGCTGCTGAAGCGCCGGCAAATGTAATGCTCAGCAGTGATGATTATCTGCGTTTACAGCGACTCATTGAGGATGGAATAAAAGTTGAAATTGAAGCTGATATTAAAACAAAATTTTTTGATAATGACATGCAGGGTTATAACGTAATAGCTGAAATTCCTGGAACAGATCCAAAACTGAAAGATGAGATTGTAATGCTGGGTGGCCATCTGGATTCATGGCATGGAGCCACTGGTGCCACTGATAATGCCGCCGGTTGTTCAGCAATGATGGAAGCTGTTCGGATTTTAAAAACTCTAAACATTCAACCCCGCCGCACTATTCGTATTGCTTTGTGGAGTGGGGAGGAGGAAGGATTGCTTGGTTCAAAAGCCTATGTAAAAAATCATCTTGCAGATACGGCAAATGGTCAATGGTTATTGAAACCGGACCATTCAAAAATTTCTGCTTATTACAACCTGGATAATGGAACGGGGAAAATCCGCGGTGTGTATTTACAGGGCAATGAAGCAGAAAGAACCATTTTTGCAAAATGGCTTGAATCTTTCACTGATGAAGGCGCCAAAACAATTACAATTAATAATACAGGTGGCACCGATCATCTTTCATTTGACAGGGCAGGTATTCCAGGGTTTCAATTTATCCAGGACGAGATAGAATACGATACCCGTACCCACCACACAAACATGGATACCTATGATCATCTTGTACCTGAAGATTTGAAACAGGCTGCAGTGATTGTGGCTGGTTTTGTTTATAATACGGCTCAACGTGATGAAAAAATGCCCCGTAAAGCGATGCCGCCAGCAAGGCCTGTTCAGCAAAGAGGATTTTAAGGAAGGCACAAGGAGCAAGTAGCGTCTTCCTGATGGCTTGAACCTTGTGCCTTGTACCTTTTTAAAATCTTGTGCCTTGATCCTTGAATTCTTTATAGCGGTTTTTCATAAATAAACCTGACCAGGACTTTTTTCTGATCTGCATCGGAACTTAAAAATAGCCGGTAACGTTTATCACCGGCAGTCACGATTAGCAGGGCAGTATTTGGAGGAATGGAGCCTTCATTTTCTGCAATCATGATTACCTCATGTTCTGTTTTTACAAAATCAATCCTGATACTAACGCTTATAGGCTTGGCAGAAAGCCTCTGGTGACTCACGGCCACCTGGTTGTCAACAGAGACTGAAATAGTATCACCGTCAATTTCTGCATTATCATAAAAATCAAGACGGAGATTCCCTGTGTCAACTTTGATTTCGTTGAAGATAGATGAAGCTTCTTTTATTAAAAGGATTTTACCAGGAGGGCAAGCCATTTGGCTATTCATCATCCGTCCGCCCCAATCACCTCCTAAAGTTTGGGAATCTTTAGCTTGGGTAAAAGCTAATGTATATCGCTTAATGCAGGGAATACAATCAGGTGGAACATGAAAAGTGGTGGGGCCTGTTTCCTGGATAGTGACTGATTTATTTTTTGCATCATAAACACCTTCAAAATTTTCTTTTACAAAATTATTTACATCAGAAAAATGGTAGGAAGAACCATATACTTTCAGTCCTTCCGCTCTTAATTGCATTTCAATAAAATAAACGGGAAAACATCCGCCGGGCCCCTGGGTAAGCTTTCCCCGCCAGGTTCCACCTAAAATTTGCGATTGGGCTGTACAGGCGAAACATAACAACAAAAAAGATATAACGGTGACTAAGCGGGACATGAAACTGAAGATAACGAGAAAGCTTTAGCGGTTGCTAAAAAATATTTGAACGGTTCTATTGTGAGGGCTTTACGTATTTAAATTTTACCACAGCATTTTTTTGCTCGGTAGATGTGATCTGCACCTGGTAACGTTTATCACCCGCATTAATAATCATCAATGAAGTATTTGGAGGAATTCGTCCAAGGTTTTCAGCTACCATGACTACTTCATGTTCATCATCACTGGCGTCAAACTTAAGGGTCAGGGTGATAGGAACGGTGCTTAATCTTTTGTGTGAAAGCATTAATTGTTTATCTACAAATACAGAAATACTATCGTCATCTATTTCCCCATTATCATATAATCTGATACTTACTTCTTCGGTATTCACAGTAATAGTTTGAGCCAATGCATTCTCTCTTGTTTTTAATACCTCGGAAGTGAAAATCTTTTTTTCTTTTATCGGCTGAATGACCATTTTTTTTGTGGTATCTGTTTTTACAGTGGTATTTGGCTTTATTATAACGGGCCTGGTTCTGGTGGTTCCGCTATTATTTTTTACAACAGGAGGATTTGTTTTTTTAATTACGGGAGTATTGGTTTTTTTGACAGCGGTTGAATTTGTTCTTATTGGGGCATTCTTTACAACCGGTGGATTTATTTTTGGCTTGTCAGTACTCGTATCGGGTTTTGGTTTGTCACGTAAAAATGGTTCAACATAGAAATCAGAAGTCTGGACCCTGCGCAGGTATACTGTTCCCCCACCACAATCGCCCCACTCGCCGTTATTTTTTGGATTTTTCCTGTCTTCTGATTTGCCTAAAAATGTTCCTTCCAGAAATTCTTCCCTGCCCGACTTTGTGTAAACAAATTTATAGTTCATGAGACAAGTACCACCTCCGCCCAGGTTCTTTACTTCAACTGTACGAAGTTCCTGTATTTGAAATTTTTTTTCCTCTTTATCAAAATTTCCGGACATGGTTGCCTTGCCATAAAAACTGATATTACTACCCCAGGAGTATGAAACACCGGTCACACTTGAACTGTTATTTAATTTAATTTGGAATTCGAGTTTGTATTGGCCACCACTTTCAGAAATAAAATATCCTTTCCAGATACCGGTAAGGTTCTGAGCCGGCGAAAAAAGATAAAGGAAAAACAGAGAAAACGTGGATAGCGATGATCGTAATAAAATTCTTTTCATCACCTGTAAAACTAACGAATAACTTCGTATCATAACTTATGGCACTGCGAAAAGAGTTTGTTAATTTTGCGCTCCCGGAAAGTTGGGAAACTGTGCAATTACAATTTCCCTCCCGCCAAGGGGCGGGACCAAAATTTCAAAACCAAATATGATCAATATTACATTTCCTGATGGGGCAGAAAGACAATATGAAAATGGCACTACGGCATTGGAAATTGCTAAGTCAATTTCTGAAGGCCTGGCAAGAAAAGTTTTGGCGGCTACCGTGAATGGAATGGTATGGGATTCAACAAGGCCAATCAATGAAGATGCTACACTAAAATTACTTACCTGGAACGACCAGGAAGGTAAAAACACTTTCTGGCATTCATCTGCACACCTGATGGCAGAAGCGGTGGAATCTTTATTTCCGGGCGTGAAATTCTGGGTAGGCCCCCCGGTTGAAAATGGATTTTATTATGACATGGATCTGGGCGATAGAAAAATGAATGAGGAAGACCTGGCTAAGCTCGAAAAGAAAATGAATGAACTGGCAAAACAAAATAATAATTATATAAGAAAGGAGATTTCAAAAAAAGATGCGCTAAAATATTTTTCGGATAAGGGTGATGAATATAAACTTGATCTGTTGCAGGGATTAAATGATGGGGAAATCACTTTTTATACACAGGGAAATTTTACCGATCTCTGCAGAGGACCACATATTCCCAGTACGGGCTTTATAAAAGCGATTAAGCTTACTAATATTGCAGGTGCTTACTGGAAAGGTGATGAGAAAAATAAAATGCTTACCAGGGTGTATGGTGTAACCTTCCCTGCGCAAAAAGAATTGGATGAGTATTTGAATATGCTGGAAGAAGCGAAGAAGCGGGATCATCGAAAACTGGGAAAAGAACTTAGTATTTTTACATTTGATGATGATGTAGGACCCGGTCTTCCTTTATGGATGCCAAACGGCGCCATTATTATTGAAGAATTAGAGAGACTTGGTAAAGAAACTGAAGCGGATGGAGGATACAAACGGGTAGTTACTCCACATATCGCCAAAGAAAGTTTGTACCTAACCAGTGGTCATCTTCCTTATTACCAGGATAGCATGTATCCCCCCATGGAACTCGAAGGAGTCAAGTATTACCTGAGGGCAATGAATTGTCCGCATCATCATAAAATTTTTGCGGCGGAACAAAGGAGTTACAAAGACCTTCCCCTGCGATTGGCAGAATACGGGACTTGTTATCGCTATGAACAAAGTGGGGAGTTGTTTGGTTTGATGCGGGTTCGTTGCCTGCATATGAACGATGCACATATTTATTGCACTAAGGAACAATTTTATGACGAGTTCAGGGCGGTGAATGATATGTACCTGAAATATTTTAAAATTTTCGGAATTGATAAGTATGTGATGCGTTTGTCATTGCACAGTCCTGATAAGCTTGGAAAAAAATATGTTGATGAACCGAAACTTTGGATTGAAACGGAACAATTGGTCCGGGATGTATTAATAAAAACAAATACCCCGTATGTAGAGGTTCCCGATGAGGCGGCTTTTTATGGCCCGAAGATCGATGTGCAAATATGGAGCACCATAGGGAGGGAATTTACATTAGCAACTAACCAGGTTGATTTTGCCCAGGGACGGAGGTTTAAACTTGAGTTTACAAATCATGATAACAAGCCTGAAACCCCCTTAATTATTCATCGTGCGCCACTGGGAACACACGAACGATTTATCGGGTTTTTGCTGGAACATTATGCCGGAAAACTTCCTGTTTGGTTATCACCCCTGCAAGTAAAAATTTTGCCGATCAGTGATAAATTCCTTGACTATGCTAAAACTATTTTACAAAAGTTGAAAAAAGCTGATATTCGTGCAGAGATAGACGACCGGAATGAAAAAATAGGGAAGAAAATCCGTGATACAGAGCTAATGAAAGTTCCTTATATGCTGGTGATAGGTGAAAAAGAAATGAATGAAGAAAAGGCGTCCGTTCGCAGGCAAGGCAAAGGAGATTTGGGAGCGAAACTTGTAGAAGAGTTTATTACTGATGTAAAAAATGAAATTGAAGAAAGAAAGTCAGAATAGTCACATGAGTCAAAGAAAGTCAAATGAGTCAGATGAGTCAAAGAAGTTAGAAGATTATATTTGACAGATATGACTATTATGACTTCTATGACTTTTATGGCATGTAAAAAAATTCCTTTACCCCAAAGGAATATTACTTTAAAATAATTGCTCAGGGGTAGAGCATAATTTAAAAAATATAAATGGCAGTACCGAACAAAAGTTTTCAAAAAAAGCCAGGAGGCTTTCAAAAACCCGGTGGTGGTTTTAACAGACCGGGCGGATTTAACAGGGGCAGATTCGCTCCCCGCAAAGAGGCAGAACATCGAATTAATCATTTTATCAGGGTGCCGCAAGTGCGGCTGGTTGGTGATAATGTAGAAGTAGGAGTTTACAATACACAGGATGCGTTAAAAATGGCACAGGAGCAGCAGCTCGATCTTGTAGAAATTTCTCCCAATGCCGATCCTCCGGTTTGCAAGATTATTGACTACAATAAATTTTTATACGATAAAAAGAAAAAAGAGAAAGAGATGAAGGCGAATGCCAAAATCTCAGAGGTAAAAGAAATTCGTTTTACTCCCAATACAGATGAACACGATTTTAATTTCAAAGCCAAGCACGCCGAGAATTTTTTAAAAGATGGAAACAAGGTGAAGGCTTATGTACAATTCAAAGGTCGTGCAATTCAATTCCAGGATAGAGGACAGCTTTTGCTCCTGAAATTTGCAGAACGGTTAACAGATGTCGGAGTGTTGGAAAGTATGCCGAAAATGGAAGGCCGCAGAATGCTGGCTATGTTTGCTCCGAAGGGAAAAAAGAAAGCCACGGATAAAGAGAAATAATAAAAATTAATAATTATTCCGATAGCTATCGGTAATAAAAGTTAAACCGTCTCGCCTAAGGCGAGACGGTTTTTTTTGACGTTTTAAATCAAACACCATTTCTTTTTTTGCATTTGTTGTTAACCGCTCCTATAAAAACTGTTAACAGCAAAGTGAAGTACAAATTCCTTTAGTATATTGCCTTCTTCATTCAAATTTTAAAACAAGCAAGATTTATATGAGAAAGTCACTTCGTCATTTCACCTTAATCGTAATGGCAATGACCGTTGCAAGCATATTGTTTGCCCAACAAAGGTCAGATACAACACGTCCTGTTAGTCCCACTCGTCCTACGGGTCCAAAACCTTACAAAGAAATTATTACTGATAAAGCAAAAACCGATGATGGTTTATTCAAGGTACATAAGCTTGATGATAAATATTATTTTGAAATCCCTGACTCCTTAATGGGCCGTGATATAATGGTGGTAAACAGAGTTACAAAATCATCTATAAACTCACCGAAGGGTTTTGGCGGATATGCCGGCGACCAGATCAATGAATCAGTCATTCGTTTTGAAAAAGCCCCCGGTAATAAGATTTACCTGAAAAGTGTTTCATATTCTATTATGTCAAAAGATTCATCTCAGCCAATGTACCAGGCTGTAATGAATTCCAATATTCAACCCATTTCTGCTTCGTTTGATATAAAGGCTTTTTCAAAAGATTCAACCGGAGAAGTAATTGAAATGACGGATTATCTCAACAGCGATAATGATATAATTGCTTTTGCTTCGGGTGGAGGAACTTCTACCAGTGTGCTGATTGGAAAATCTTCATTCCAGGCGGGCGGTCTCCAGGCAGATAAAAGTTATATTTCAGGCATCAGGTCTTTCCCCGTTAATATTGAAGTGAGTGCAATAAAAACTTATTCCAAAACAATATCGCCGGGATTTGGGGGCATTCCTTCTTCAACAGGCAGTCAACAAAATATCACTCTTGAGATAAATAGTTCTTTTGTCCTTTTGCCTGCAAAGACAATGACTCAAAGATCATATGACAGCAGGATTGGATACTTTTCACGCAGTTATACTGATTATGATTTAAATCCGCAGGGTGTTGAAAATACGACCATGATTACCCGCTGGCGGCTTGAGCCAAAAGATGAAGATTTGCAGAAATACCTGAATGATGAACTGGTTGAGCCTAAAAAACCTATCATTTTTTATATTGATCCCGCTACACCCAAAAAATGGGTACCTTATCTTATACAGGGTATCAATGATTGGCAGGTAGCTTTTGAAAAAGCCGGGTTTAAAAATGCAATCATCGGTAAAGAAGCCCCGGTAAATGATCCTGAATGGAGTTTGCAGGATTCAAGATATTCTGCAATTGTATATAAACCTTCCACTGTTGAAAATGCCTATGGCCCTATTGTGACGGATCCGCGTAGTGGTGAAATTCTTGAAAGTCATGTAGGCTGGTTCCATAATGTAATGAAACTAATTCACGACTGGTATTTTGTTCAAGCCGCTGCTGTTGATACTGCTGCACGCAAGATGCAATATGATGACGAACTTATGGGTCAGCTTATCCGGTTTGTTTCCTCACACGAGGTAGGACATACCCTGGGTCTTCAACATAACTGGGGTTCCAGCGCGACAGTACCGGTTGAAAATTTACGGAATAAAGCATGGGTTGAAGCCAATGGTCACACACCTTCCATCATGGACTATGCGCGGTTTAATTATGTAGCTCAGCCGGGAGATAATATTAGTGAAAAAGGATTATTTCCCCGCATCGGCGATTATGACAAGTGGGCTATTGAATGGGGTTACAGATTATTTCCTCAATATAAAAATGCAGAAGAAGAAAAAGCCTATCTGAATAAATGGGTGATTGAGAAATTAAAAAATCAAAGATTATGGTTTGGCAGGCAGGGTAGCCCCGATGATCCCCGTTCACAAAATGAAGATCTTGGTGATGATGCCATGAAGGCAAGTGGCTATGGCATAAAAAACCTCCAGTATATTTTACCTCATCTTATGGAATGGACAAGACAGGAAAATAAAGATTATACAAACCTTAATGATATCTATGGTGAGATAACAAATCAGTTCAGTCGCTATATGGGCCATGTAGCAAAAAATATTGCAGGTATTTATGAAACTCCCAAAATGGTAGAAGAAGCTGGGGCTATTTATGAATTTGTTCCAAAAGCCAAACAAAAGGAAGCAGTTGATTTTCTTAATAAGCAATTGTTCAATACCCCGGTCTGGCTAGCGGACAATAATATTTACAACCGGATTGGAGGAAGCCCGTTAATTACTATCGGGAACATCCAGGAAAGTATATTAAATCGTTTGTTTAGCGCAAATACATTGAGCAAACTGATACAATCTGAAGCCGCACAGGAAAACCAGGCTTATACTATTTCCGAGTTATTTTCCGATCTTAAAAAAGGCATTTGGAGCGAATTGACGAGTAAAAAGAAAATTGATGTATACCGGAGAAATCTGCAGAAATCTTATGTCAATATTTTAGCTAATATTATTGCGCCGCCAAAAACCTCTGAAACCACTATCATAATAAATTTTGGTGGTACGGCCCGTCCACAGTTGAATGCTGACAAATCAGATATAAAAAGCATGGTAAGGGCACATTTAACTTCATTACGAAATGAGATCAGATCTGCCATTCCTTCAATACCTGATGAAATGAGCAGGTATCATTTGCAGGACGTGGTTACAAGAATTGATAATGCTTTGAATCCAAAAGATTAAATTCAACATCTGGATAATTTAAACCGGCAGTTTATTATGAGTTGCCGGTTTTTTTGTGAACATTTTTTTGTTCCTGCGTTTTTATAGCAGCTTCTAATTTCCGCAGATGGAGCAATTTTGCTTCATCCAATGAATGTGAAGCATGGATATCTTTTTCTTTTTCTGCTAATTCTGAGAGTCGGCTGTAGAACTTTTTCAACACTTCTAAATCTTCAGTGGTCATATCTTCAACACTGATAAGATGATTACTCGCAAAACCACTGCTTGCTATCAGTTCATTCAATTTCAATTGGAGCGCAATGGTATCTTTATTTTGAGTTTGCTGAATAATAAACACCATCAAAAAAGTGATAATTGTAGTGCTTGTATTGATCACTAATTGCCAGGTATCGGAATATTTAAATATTGGCCCGGTAATACCCCAGGCAAGTATAATTATACAGGCAAGTATAAATGCTGCTGGTTTTCCTGATGCTTTGGTCACTTTAG
>Ga0137463_1000869_pt1 | contig 10061 bp, 9 predicted proteins | sample EasRivERMGT800_2_FD_102333 | JGI IMG/M metagenome (GOLD analysis project Ga0137463, IMG submission 102333) | Soil microbial communities from meander-bound floodplain in the East River, Colorado, USA - East River MetaG ERMGT800_2 | ecosystem: Environmental > Terrestrial > Soil > Floodplain ...
GCAAATTCTTCAAAACGATGAAGAGCGACTGCAAAACCTTTGTAATTCCGAAGATCAAAATGTGCATTCAGAATATTGTGCATCCCTTTTATATAATGTCCTGTTTCAACAGGAATCATGACAGGATGTTCATCAAAAAGGTCAATCCATTTTTTTGCATAACGATAGTACATTAAAAAATCCTGGCGTATAAATGCATACCAACTTGAACTTTGATAGAGATATAATCGCTCATAAAAACCATTGAGCATCCTGGCATTCGAAGGGAGGTTCTGTATGAAATATTTTTTTACTTTCTTTTCCTCATCTTCATTTCTTGCATGCCCGTATTTTACATACCAGCTATACATTTGCAAGGCAAGGTTGGAAAGTTTGGTGATATTTTTTCTATGTTCATTTACTTCAATAGCTTCTTCCGTTAACCTTTCAGGCCTGTCCTTCATACTGCGGGTAATATGTAAGGTCGCAATTTTTTTTTCGAGCGAAATAGCCTGGCCAAAAAGGCTATCCTGGAAGTAGGCCTGTGAAAGCTCTCTTACCTTTTCCAGTATCTTAAGACTTTGCATGTATAAACCCCGATTATATAATATCCGGGCATAATCCAATTGCTCATGCAGCTGCATGTCGATGCTATCTGTAGTTTTTATTATGCGCAGGCTGGCGAGCAATTCTTTATATAAATGCGTTTTTAAATTGGCCAGTTGAGTTTTCGTAATAGTGGGCATTTTCTTCAGCAACAGTTTTTCATCATATTCACTCAATTTATCAATGGCATCAAAAAGCTGAATGATTTTCAGGTCTTCTTTACCAGAACTTCTTTTTATGTATAGCTTAAAATTCCTCTTTTCCGACTTTTGAAGCGAATGTATCAGCTGAAATAAAGAATCTGCGAACCGGTTGGCCATAATCAAATAATTTTTCTAGAACTCAGTACAGTCAAGGGTTTTAGGTTAATCCAATCTGCTTTGGCATCATGAAATCATTCCCAACTTGAATCAGAAACCATTCTGATACAGCTTAAATTTGCTCATGAATGATTTTTATGGCAGGCAATCGTTAGAGAGCAAGAATCGTTGAGGCATAAAAATCGACGCTGTAAAAACAGCATAAAGATAGCACAGAACTTTTTTTCATATGGCAAGCAATCGTTAGAGGCCCTCTGTTTCTACAGTGGGGCTTTCTTTTTTCAGGATACCTGCGAAAATCAGGATAAATTCCCTTCAAGGGAAAATGCCGGCCAAAATACTATCCGGCCCTTTCAGTATTAGAAGAAATACTTTCGATTAAAATCTTTATATCTTCCTTGGGTCTTTTTATTTTTGTTTGCAGGCGCTCAAGAAGTTCATCTTCTTTACCGGGTTCATATTCAAGATCTTCATCTGTTAGGTTTATATTATTCTCTTTCATTCTTTCTTTCACAATTTCCCACGATGCATTCAATTTAAACTTAGAGGAGTTCATGGTTTTCGTTTTAACAAAAAAAGCAATATCTGCGCCACTAAATAACAATACTGATTTTTATTTTCTCCTCATACTTGGGAAATAAGTGAGTGGCATAATTCCTGCGCCTTATTTTCTCCAGCTATAACCCTTTAAGCATTAAAACAATTCTTGATGCAAAAATCAGCCTCGCATCCTGCCTTATGTTTTAAACCAGATCTTATCACCAGTAAATAAATAGTTATGCTGGTAAATGCCCTGGTAAATGATGCAGGCCAGGGTGAATATGGTTTTTTTACTGAAACAGAATTAGAAAGAGAAATAGATATTATTCAGCTTAATATTATTTCATTGGTATCACTTACGAAATATTTTTTACGAGATATGGTAGCAAGGGATAATGGAAAAATATTAAATCTTGCTTCTCTTGTGGCGGATTATCCAAAAGGATAAAATTGTATCAGGTACAAAAAATAAAATTCAGTCACTTATGTCGAATTTAATGCCTGAAAAAAAACTGGCCGCCTCTATGCGCAAGCAAAATACGCCCGCCGATGAAATCAAGAGAAAAGAAAGCAGTCATGAAGCTTCAAGAAAAGAAAGAGAAATGATACAGGCCTCATCAAATACATACAGAGGCAGAGATCTTGCAAGCGACACAGATGACAGGCAGCCGATATCAGAAGGACCTAAGATAATTTAGTCTGATTCATCAGCAAAGAAGAGAAATTTCAATAAAATTTCTTTGACGGATCCTTAGGGAAGTGCACTATAAGCAGTGCATTTTTATTATAGGGTGATTCAGAACAATCTTAACTGGACTCCTTTAGAAGTTTTTCGTGGCTTTGCCTTGCCAAATACAGTTCGTCCATCATATTTCCATGAATCATCCCTTTCTTTTTCGACGAGTGCATTCAAATTATCTTTAGGAATAAAATCTTTTTCAGCACGTTGAGCAATTTGCGTAAGCGCTTTTATGGCCTGCTGCTTGTCCGTTTGCCCCAGCTTTGATTTATATACCGCTGTTTGAAGCGTAGAAATTGTTTCGTCATATACTTTTACAGGAACAGGGAAAGGATGACCATCTTTTCCGCCATAAGCAAATGCAAACCGTGCAGGGTCTTTAAATCGCGATGGTGTGCCATGTATCACTTCACTTACCAGTGTTAATGACTGCAGGGTTCTTGGACCAACACCCTGCAGCAATAGTAACTCTTCGAAATTTTCGGGATGTTTATCATGAGCGAGCCAAAGAATAGTACGCCACCGCAGATATAAATGCCTAACTCTTTTGCACGCGGATTGAGAGCTCTTTTCAATGCTCCCATTACTGAAGTTGTAATTCCGGAGGAATGCCAATCCATTCCCATTACAGCACCAAAACTTTGAAACCAGAAAGGATCGCTTAATCTTCGAAGCATTTCATGCTTGCCATATTCACCGATCACAGATTCGGTAATAGCAAGACCAAGCTTAGCCATTCTTTCGGCCAACCATTTGGGAACAAAGCCATAATGCAAAGGAAGATCAGCAGAACCAGAGCGTTTCATAGAAGAATAAAGTTAAGATATGTTGCTGGTTACCAGTTACTGGTTTCTGGTTACCTAAAATGTAAAGATTATTCAGGTTAAGTAAGGAACCACCTGTTACCGGCAGCCAGAAAAAATAGAGAGCTTCTTAATTAAAAGAAGCTCTCGCTAATCTTTTCAAGGTTCCCTTTGCTGGCATTACCCAGATCAGGTATTGTGGGTATTTCTCAGCCTTACAGTTGTGAAGCACCCCATTCTTGAAAAGATCGATGTACTTGTTTCGGAATAAAAATCATGCCACCGTTAACAATTTGGTAACACTAAATAGATATTTATATTCTTAATGTTCTGTGGTATATATGTGGTATATGTTTTGTCTTTTCAGAAATAGTTTTTCTAATTGTAAAAAAAATTATCAATTGCTTACTTAATATAAATTATTAATTACAGCACATGTTTGAATGATTAGAAAACGTCCAATGTAGAATTTTTGCCTCCTCCTGCTTTCGCCAGCCATGAATAAAAATTGAAAATATGGGGAAGAAAGTTTTTTTACCGGCAGGCTTTGCCATTGTAAATTTTATCAGCTCTTTTTTACAGGCCCAGGACACCAGCTTTACGACTTCTGCAATTCAATGGGATCTTGCTACTACAATTGCCTATGCAAAAAAAAATAATATACAGGTAAATATTATACGGCTTGATGAACAATTGAGCGAACAGGATTTGTTGCTGGCCAGAGCTGCACGACATCCTGATCTTTCAGGCTCAGCTACCCAGTCCATCACACATAGCAAAAATACAAATCCTGTAGTAGGTGGATTCCAAACCCAAGCAAATCTTCAGGGTAGTTATTCTCTTAATTCCGCATTGACGGTTTATCGGGGAGGCTATCTGAATTATGATGTAAGATCAAAAGACTTGCAACTGCAGGCGGCTAATTTAAATGTAGCAGTTACAGAAAATGATATTACACTACAGATCACACAAGCTTATTTAAATATTTTATTAGCGAAAGAAAATATTGATTACTCAGATCAGGTTGCAAAAACTTCACAGGCACAATATGAGCAGGGAAAAACCAGGTACAACGGCGGAGGCATTTCTAAAAAAGATTTGCTTCAACTGGAAGCACAAGCCGCCGGTGATCAGTATAATCTGGTAACGGCACAAAATCAATACCGCCAAAATGTGCTTACATTAAAACAAATATTACAATTACCAAGCACTACAGCCTTTCAACCCGTTGTGCCCGGTACATTAATAGCAGAACAAGCAATACCATCCTTATTACAGGCACAAGCCATTGCCATCCAAAACAGGCCCGAGATACGGTACAATGAATTGCAGATGCAGGTAGCAGAAACAGAACTTCAAAAAGCAAGGGCCGGCTATAAACCAACTATCAGTGTGGGTGGATCGGTTTCTACCGGCTATTCGGACAACCAGGATGTAAAATACTTCAACCAGATAAATGATAATCTTTTTCAACGTCTTGCAGCCACTTTATCGATTCCCATTTTTGATAACCGTATTAATAAAACAAATGTGGTGAGATCAAAAATATTGATTGAACAGGCAAGGCTTACCCTGGAGCAAACAAAAACAATATTAAATCAGGAAATAGAACAGGCATACATATCTGTGTTGAATGCACAAGCACAATATAAAAGTGCCGATGTGCAGTTGAGGGCTAACCGGGAAGCCTATAATATTTCCGGGGAACAATTAAGACTCGGTGCTATCAACATTGTTGATCTTTTAGTGCAGAGAAATTTGTACGTACAATCATTACAAAATTTTATACAGGCAAAATATAATTCCATTCTTAACATAAAAATTTATGAGTTCTATATGGGACAACCTATAGCATTATAGATAAAAAGAAGAGATATGAAAAAGCGAAAAAGAATATTATGGATTTCAATTATTCTGGGAGCAATATTAATAATAGTAGTTTGGCGTATCAGGCACAGGACACCTGAAATAGTTTTAGCAACAGAGAAACCACACTACGGATATATTGCAAACACGGTTACAGCAACAGGCACGGTGCAACCCGTAGATACTGTGGCAGTAGGTACCCAGGTTTCGGGCACCATTAGCAGGGTGTATACAGATTTTAATTCAAAGGTTAAGAAAGGACAGCTTCTTGCAGAGTTAGATAAAACAATTCTCAATGCCCAGGCGCAACAAATCGTTGGCAATCTGCAACAGGCGCAAAGCCAATTAATTTACCAGCAAAGTACTTTTAATCGTCAATCAGAATTATATAAAGCTGGTGCCATTAGTAAAGCAGACCTGGAAACAGCACAAAATGCATTCAGGGTAGCAGAAGCAAATGTAAAATCCGTAAAATCGCAATTACAGGCGGCTCAAAAAAACCTTTCGCTTGCAAATATTTATTCGCCAATTAATGGAACTGTGCTTTCAAGAAATGTAAGCGAAGGCCAAACCGTTGCGTCCAGTTTTAATACACCTACTTTGTTCAGTATTGCAAAGGACCTTACACAAATGCAGGTAAGAGCTGCAGTGGATGAAGCTGATATTGGCAATGTGAAAACAGGACAACGGGCAACATTTACAGTAGATGCATTTCCGGATGATCCGTTCAGTGGTAGTTTGCTTGAGGTCCGTTTGCAACCAAGTGTTTCCGCTAATGTGGTTACCTATACTACGATAATTAATGCGCCGAATAATGAATTGAAATTAAAACCGGGTATGACGGCGAACATAACGATATACACAAAGGAAGAGAATAATGCATTACTCATTTCAACCCGTGCCACCAAGTTCAAACCTGATTCATCACTTATGTTGAAATATAAAATTGCAGATGAGCGGAGAAAAACAAAAGGGCAACAAACAGCCAGTGCGCCTGGCATGGATGAAAATATGAATAGGGGTAATTATGGAAAGGTCAGGAAAGATTCCGGAAATGTAAAAAGAGCATCAGTATGGATACTAAATGGTAAAACGCTTACAAGACGTTTTATTCGCACAGGATTAGAAGATGGAACACAAGTACAGGTATTAAGTGGATTAACAACAATGGATGAAGTAGTAGGTGGAATACAGCAAACTGGTGTAAAAGGAAATCAAAGTTCGAGTCAAAGAAGTCCGTTTATGCCACCAAGGAGAGGTGGCCAGGGTAGTGGTAATCGTGGAAGCGGGCAAGGGGGAGGCGGTGGAAACCGGCCAACGCAATAGTAAGGTTAAAGGTGAAGGTTTAATGTTGTTTATGCAAAGGGTGATTTCATAGAAATGAAGAATTTCCAGCCTGGAAAAACTTTAAACCTTAAACTTTTAAAAGTTAAACTAAAAACTATGGCAAACAAAATAGTAGACATACATGATCTGAAAAGAGAATTTATAATGGGCTCTGAAATAGTAAGGGCATTAAAAGGTGTTTCATTTTCTGTAGAAGAAGGAGAGTTCGTTACAATTATGGGAAGCAGTGGTTCAGGTAAAACAACCCTGCTTAATATTTTAGGTTGTTTGGATAAACCAACAGATGGAACATACCTGCTCGATAATGTGGATGTAAAAAAACTTTCAAGAAATGAATTGGCACAACTACGAAACCGGAAGATTGGTTTTGTATTCCAGTCTTATAATTTATTGGCAAGAACATCAGCTATAGAAAATGTAGAACTTCCTTTACTGTATAACCCCTCTGTTACAACATCACATCGGCACCAAATGGCCATAAAAGCATTAGAAGCGGTGAGACTTTCAGACCGGCTTGATCATTTACCAAATCAATTATCAGGTGGTCAGCAACAACGTGTCGCTATTGCGAGGGCACTGGTAAATGAGCCGGTAATGATCTTAGCTGATGAAGCAACAGGCAATCTTGATTCAAAAACTTCTTATGAGATTATGGCCTTGATCCAGGAATTAAACAGGCAGGGAAAAACCATTGTATTTGTTACTCATGAACCTGATATCGCTTCTTTCAGCAACCGGACAATTACATTGAAAGATGGAAAAATAATCAAGGATAGTAAAAATCAAAATGTTCGTTCCGCAAAAGATATGCTTGCTTCCATTCCTGCAAATGAAGAATAAATGAAATTATTTAATCTCATACGAATTGCATTAAGAGCATTGCAGCGAAATAAGCTTCGCGCATTTCTTACAATGCTTGGTATCATCATCGGGGTGGGCGCCGTAATTTCAATGGTGGCTATCGGCCAGGGCTCAAAAAAAAGTATACAGGACCAGTTATCAAGCATGGGATCCAATATGATCACCATCCGGCCAAACAGTAATCAAACTGCCGGTGGGGGTGCAAGATTGGACGCAACTAATCTGCAAACATTAACTCTTGATGATATTAAAGCCATACAATCGCAGGCACAATATCTAAATGAAGTATCGCCTGCTGTACAAGGCAGAGGTCAGGCTATCAATGGTTCACTGAACTGGCCTACTACTATGCAAGGAGTGAGTCCTGATTTTCTCACGATCCGCAATTGGCCATTGAAAGAAGGAGATACTTTCACTGATGCGGATGTAAATGGTGCTGCTAAAGTTTGTCTTGTGGGACAAACTGTTATTGAGAATATTTTTGATCCGGGTGATAGTCCTGTAGGTAAAACAATTCGTTTTAGTAAAATTCCCTTTAAGGTCATTGGGGTGTTGGCTGAAAAAGGAGAAAATGCATTTGGCCAGGACCAGGATGACATTATCCTGGCTCCCTACACTACAGTGCAAAAAAGAATTCTTGCCATTCCATACATTCAAACGATTTATGCATCCGCTGTAAATGCCGAAAGTTCCGGACCTGCGACCCAGGAGATAAGCCAGATACTCCGTACTACACATAAACTAACAAATGATAACCAGGATGATTTTACCGTTCGCACACAGGCCGAGTTAATCAGTACTTTCAGCAGCACCAGCCAATTGCTGACTGTGTTGCTGGCTGCCATTGCGGGCATTTCATTATTAGTAGGCGGCATCGGCATCATGAATATTATGTATGTATCTGTCACAGAAAGAACGAAAGAAATTGGTTTACGAATGTCAATTGGAGCAAGAGGTGTTGATATTCTTATGCAGTTTCTGATTGAGGCAGTTGTCATTAGTATTACGGGTGGAATTATTGGTGTATTGTTTGGTTTGCTTGCATCAAAATTGATAACTGTGTTTTTATCCTGGCCTACACTGGTATCAGAGTCATCCATCATTTTATCATTCATGGTTTGCGCAATAACAGGCATATTCTTCGGATATTATCCGGCACAAAAAGCCTCACGGCTTGATCCGATAGAAGCATTGAGATATGAATGACCAATATGTAAATGTGCGAATTAGATTTCCATTGAGTCTATGAATAATCAGGATGAATATATTAAAGGAAGAAGTAAAAATCTGAAATCGTAAATACTAATATCCTCTTACATTTTTTCCTTCCATATAATTCATGAAGGCTTTGTTTACTACCCGGTTTCCACCCGGTGTAGGATAATTACCGGTAAAATACCAATCCCCCAAATTATTGGGACAGGATTTGTGGAGCGTTTCTATACTTTGAAAAATAACTTCAACAGGAATGGGAAGATTTTTTGGAGTAATAAGTTGAGCAATTTTAGCCGATATTTCTTCGGTAGTAAATTGTTTATATACCTGTTTTACGACATTTTCTGTATGAAGCTGATTATTGCGATGCAGTTCTTTACAATGATCCCATAATTCCTTCAGGCAATTAGTTTTCCCGTTTTCTTTCATCAATTCAACGACAGCATTAAATGCAATAAACTCACCCATCTTACTCATATCAATACCATAGCAGTCAGGGTAACGGATCTGGGGTGATGAAGAAACAACAATAATTTTTTTAGGTTCCAATCTCGCAAGCATGCGAATGATACTTTCTTTCAATGTTGTTCCCCGTACAATGGAATCATCAATTACAACTAAGCTATCCTCACCTTTCCGCACCGTGCCATAAGTGATATCATAAACGTGTTGCACCATTTCACTGCGGCCGGCATCTTCGGTAATAAAGGTTCGCATCTTCACATCCTTAATCGCAATTTTTTCCATCCGGACTTTCCGGTTGATCATCTCATGAAGTTTTTCCGGATCCGTACTGCCACTCCATGAAGAAATACGTTCCACCTTGATTTGATTCAGGTAATCTTCACAACCCTTAATTAAACCATAAAACGCAACTTCGGCAGTATTAGGAATAAAAGAGAAGATCGTATTCTTTAAATCAAAATCAATTGATTCCAAAACCTGCTTACTCAGATGATATCCCAACGCCTTGCGTTCCTTGTAAATTTTTTCATCGCTTCCCCGTGAAAAATAAATCCGCTCAAAGCTGCATGCCTTTCGTTCTTTTGGTTCAAGTATTTGTGCGATCTCAACCTCTGCATTTTGATTTACGATCATCGCTTGCCCGGGCATTAATTCTTTTACTTCGTTTTCACCTACATTAAATGCAGTACGGATAGCCGCTCTTTCCGACGCTGCTACGATCACTTCATCATTATAGTAATAATAAGAAGGGCGAATACCATGAGCATCACGAAATACGAACCCAACTCCATTACCTGTAAGTCCGCTTACATGAAAGCCTCCATCAAATAAAGGCAGTGCTTTTTTCAAAATAGTTTTAATATTCGTTTGTTCCGGCTGCGCTTCGTCTTCTTTCACCAAAAAATGATAGATCACTTCCATCATAGCTGCCAAATCACTTTGTTTCTGAAATTCACCCGGGTTAATATTTACCAATGCAAATAGCTCATCCGTATTTACAAGATTAAAATTCCCCGCAAGGGCAAGATTACGTGCAGGAATGATATGACGTTTTATAAACGGATGACAAAATTCCGTATTGTTTTTTCCCTGCGTGCCATAACGAAGATGCCCTAGCAATAATTCACCCATGAATTTGACATGGCCTTTCATTAGACCAGGGTGTTTTTTAATATCAGGATTAAATTTCTCTAATTCATTTATCTCTTCGCCGATTTGCCTGAACACATCAGCTATTGCTTGCGGGGCAGCACTTCGGATACGATGTAAAAAGGGATAACCGGGCTCTACATTTAATTTCACAGCTGCTACGCCTGCTCC
>Ga0137463_1000870_pt1 | contig 10058 bp, 10 predicted proteins | sample EasRivERMGT800_2_FD_102333 | JGI IMG/M metagenome (GOLD analysis project Ga0137463, IMG submission 102333) | Soil microbial communities from meander-bound floodplain in the East River, Colorado, USA - East River MetaG ERMGT800_2 | ecosystem: Environmental > Terrestrial > Soil > Floodplain ...
CCCAAACCAAACCTTTCCCCCCCCCCCGTTGGGGGGGGGGGGGGGGGGGGGGGGGGGCGGGCCTCGATTGACGCTCGCCACCCCCATCCTAACCTTCCCCCATCGAGGGGGAAGGAATCAATTTCGGCAGCTCCACTTTTGACTTGTGTCGATCCCTAAACGCACAGTGTGGAGGGAACACGTTTGGTGGCGTTTGAAATCTCGTTATGCGGGAACCGATTTGACGCGGGACTCACGCCAGCACTTCATGAACCGGCGATCCGCCGTGCGCGATGGCGATCGGGCGGCCGGTCAGGTCGGGGAGGGTCATATGCGGGTCGATCCCCAAGAGGTGGTAGATCGTCGCCGCCAGGTCGCCGGCTGACACCGGGCGGTCAACGGGGTAGGCGGCCTGAGCGTCGGTTTTTCCCAGCACAAAGCCCCGTTTGACGCCGCCGCCGGAGAGCAGGACAAATCCGCACTGCGGCCAGTGGTCGCGCCCCGCCTTGCCGTTGACGCGGGGCGTGCGTCCCATTTCTCCCATCACGACCACCAGCGTCGTTTCGAGCAGGCCCCGTTCTTCGAGGTCGAGAATCAGGGTTGATACGACCCCGTCGAGCGTCGGCAGGAGCGCACGGCACATGCCGAAATTATTTTCGTGCATGTCCCAGTGATTGCCGCTTTCGGCTTCTTCCCAGTTCACACTGACAAACGTCGAGCCCGCTTCGACGAGCCGCCTCGCGATGACAAGCCCGGCACCCCACACGTTCCGGCCGTATCTGTCGAGAACTTCGCCCTTTTCGTGCGACAGATCGAATGCGGCGCGGGTTTTGGGACTGGTCAGAAGCGAAAACACCTGCTGCTGAAAGTGATTCATCCCCTGGGCGGCGCGAGACGCTTCCACCGCAGCCGTGCTGCGGTCGATCTGATCGAGCAGCGACTTGCGGCGATCGAGCCGATCGGCAGTAACGTCGGCCAGGCCGCTCAGCGAGGGGAGCAGCGGCGCACCGAGCGCCGTCGTCGGCTGATAAAACGTTCCCTTGCCGGCGAACTGTTTGTCCCAGATTGTGAACAGCGGGTCGTGCTGGCTGCCGAGATAGCCTCCGTAGGGACCAGCGCGCCTGAGCGACTGGGAGTAGCCGGGGAACGCCGGCATGATCACATACCGCGGGATGTCGGCAGCTCCCAGGTTCAGGTACTGGCAGACCGCTCCGATCCCGGGATGGTCGCTGCGCTTCGCGAAATAATTCTCGCGATCGTCTCCGCCGTCGAAGCCGGTGTAGACGTTGTAGGGATTATGGCTGTTGTACTTGTGAGAGTACGTGCGAATCAGCGTCGTGCGGTCCATCACCTGGGCGGTCAGCGGCAGGTGTTCGCAGATGGAAATCCCCGGCACCGACGAAGCGATCGAGCGAAACTCGCCGCGGACTTCGACCGGCGCGTCGGGCTTCATGTCGAACATATCGATGTGCGGCGGGCCGCCGAACAGATTCAGCAGGATGACCGACCTGGCTCGCCCCGGTGCTACCCGCGGTCGCGCTTCCTGGGCCTGGAGGACTGATTCGAGAGTCATTCCCCCCAGGAGCGACAGGCCGCCGACACAGAGGGCCTCACGGCGCGAAATGCCGTCGCAGGCTTTTGTCTGACGTCCCAGAATTCGCAGCATCGGTTGCTGGCTCGACTTTGAGGAATGCAATGCGCCGTCGAGGCTGCATCCAACTTATCAGATCAGTCTATCTTGATGCAAGATCTTGCCAGAATGCGGGTTGAGTGCGTGATTCGAGATGTGCTCCTCGACGAATTCAGCCGGCCCGACCGATTCCCGGTCTTGGCACCTTGTCTCGCCTAGATTTGCCGACTTCGATAAAATTCCGCAGTTCGATCACTATCTTGTTCCAATCGACGTTTTGAGACACAGAGTGCCCTCCTTGACGACCCCGTCGCGTGCGCCCCTCGTCGTGACCGGGCAGACGCAGGAAATCCATAATCTGGTTCGAGACGCCCAGAAGCGGGGCGGCCGCGTCGGATTCGTTCCGACGATGGGGGCCCTGCACGCCGGGCATTTGAGCCTGATCGTGGCCGCACGCCGTGAATGCGACTTCGTCGTGGCTTCGATCTTCGTCAACCCGACGCAGTTCGGGCCCCGGGAAGACTTCACCAAATACCCGCGCCCGCTCGATGCCGACCTCAAGTTGTGCGCTGAAGCGGGGGTGGATGCCGTCTTTCATCCCGCGGCGGACACGATGTATCCGCAGGGCTATGTGACTTACGTCGAGGTCACCGGCCTGTCGGACGTGTTCGAGGGCCAGCACCGGCCGGGGCACTTTCGGGGAGTGACGACCATTGTCCTCAAACTGTTTCATGTTGTCCCGGCCGATTTTGCGTACTTCGGTCAGAAGGACTACCAGCAGCAGGCCATCATTCGCCGGATGTGTGCCGAACTCAACGTGCCGATTGAAATCCGCGTCTGCCCCACGGTGCGCGAAGCCGATGGCCTGGCTCTCAGCAGCCGCAATGTCTACCTCAGCCCGGACGAACGACGCTCGGCGCTGGCCCTGTCGAAGAGTCTGCGACAAGCCGAAGCGCGGGTGCTGGCCGGGGAGACGGACCTGACGTCAATCCGCCAGGAAATGAACGGCATCCTGACGGGGACGCCGAATGTTCGGGTGGACTATGCGACGTTGATTCATCCAGAGGCACTCGAGGAAGTTGACCGCGTCCTGCCGGGCATGGTGGCGATCGTCGCCGCCCGCGTGGGGGTGACGCGTCTGATTGATAATCTGATCATCAAGCCCCAGGGCTCGATGGCGACCCGCCGCGCTCCTGACAGGTAGTTCACTATGCGTTCGACGCTGTTCACGATTCCGCTCGATGGCAAAATCGATCTGGGGGCGCTCGGCAAGCTGCCGGTCTTCGGGCTGGGATTGCTGCTGGGGATCTGGTGTCTGATCGGTTTGGCGTATGTCGTGCTGACAGTGCGCCGCGAGGGGATGAAGAACCTGAGTCTCGTGAGCCTGTTCATCTGGGCCGTCGTCGCGGTCGCGATCTTCAAAGCGGCGGAAATGGAAATCAAGGCGATTCCCGTGTATGGCTATGGGACGATGCTGGTATTCGGTTTCATGGCCTCATCGATCCTGGCGGCGCGGCGCCTGCGCCGCGAAGGAGCCGACGGCGAAATCGCCTGGGATGCAACGATGTGGATCTTCATTATGGGGATCCTCGGTGCGCGGGTCTTTTATGTGATCGAGTACCACACCCGATTTTTCGGTCCCGACCCGAACACGGGCAACGCACGAACCCTCGGAGAAACGGCGCTGGCCCTGATCAACCTGCCCGACGGCGGTCTCGTTCTGTACGGGGGATTGATCTTCGCTCCGCTGGCGTTTTATGTGTACAGCCGGCTCCGCGGGATTCGACCCCTGGCGTTTGCCGACATTGCCATCACTTCGGTCTTCGTGGGGATCATGTTCGGCCGGCTGGGGTGCCTGCTCAATGGCTGCTGCTTTGGCGATGTCTGTTCGCTTCCCTGGGCGATCACGTTTCCTCCTGAAAGCGTACCGTTTGAGGCGCTGGTGCGGCGTGGTTTGCTCGACGAAGGGGCAGCTCACAGTTTGCCGCTGCACCCCGCGCAGTTGTACGACTCCCTCAGCGGCCTGCTGCTGGCGGTGCTGACCTGGGCCTATTACCCGTATCGACGGCGAACGGGTGAAGTGCTGGCTGTCGGCTGGATTGCGTATCCGATCAACCGGTTCATGATCGAATTCCTCAGGGCCGACGAAGCGGGGCAGTTCGGCACGTCGCTCACAATCGCGCAGTGGGTCAGCCTGGTGTTGTTCGCCTCGGGCGTCGCCTTTTATCTGTCGCTCAAGCTCTTGTCGACGGGCGTGGAACCGATCGCGATCAAAGGGGCGAACGTTGGTCCGACCGGGCAGCAACCCAACGTTTCGCGCGGGTTGAAGCCGGCCATTTAAATCGGCCCCGCTGAGGAGCGCTCGTGACACGCCGTCGGACCACCGCTCTTCGCGGCGGTGCCCGGCTCCGGGTTAGACGACGCAAGGGTGAGCACCGCCAGGGACAACGAGCGCGGCAGGAATTCTCGAACGTTGGAGTCGAACCGAGATCAAGGTATACGGCAGCCGCGGAGCGGCGAAGGAATGTAGCCAGTGGCGCCAGCCACTGGAATCGCTCACACACAATCGAACAGCCCCGGAGGGGCGACAGGAAAATGGTGCTGAGCACTCGTCCCTAGTTTTTCCCTGTCGCCCCTCCAGGGCTGCGCTCTTCGCGCGATCAAACCAGTGGCTCGCGCCACTGGCTACATGCCGTCACCCCTTCGGGGTTTTTGCGAATTATTTTTGTGGGAACTGTTGCGTCGGGAATGTCAGATTATTTAATCCGAGATTAGCGGCGAGGCTGGCGAGCGACACGCCGTCGGACTGCACTTCGCGGCGGTGCCCGGCTCCGGGTTAAACAATCGGTGGTGCTCCCCCTGTCAACGCGCGCCATCCGGCGCGCTATTGCGTTCGCGCAACCCACGCTGCTATTCCCTCATCAAGAGCGCCAGCATCAGGTTCACGGCGTTGAACAGGCCGTGCAGCACGACGACTGCCAGGTAACTGCGCCGGCGCCAATAGACGTAGCCCAGAATGAGTGCCAGCGGCAACAGCGGCAGGCGGTCGTGCCCCTCATGGGCGACGACGAAGACGGTCGATGAAAACAGGATTGCCTGCCAGGGGCGCATCTGTCCTTGCGCCCAGCCCTGGAGGAGCACGCGGTACGTCAGTTCTTCAGCGACCGGTGCGGCCACGATCACCGAGACGGCGATCCAGGTCAGTAGTGCACCGCCCGATCCACTTTCGAGGATCTTGAAAAAGAGGTGCTTGTCGTCAGGGCCGCGCCAGTCAAGCTGCGTCTGGATCAATGTCACCAGGTAGACCGGCGCCAGGCTGGCCAGAAACGCCGCTGCGCCGGTGAGCGCGTCGCTCCGCCAGTTTCGCAAGTCGCAGCCGAAATCTTCCTTGCGCAAGGGACCGTCGATGGCCAGCAGCCCCACGATGGCGAGCACCTGCCCCACCTGCGCCAGGCAACTCCATTGAACTTTCGCCAGCGACAGTGGTTCGAGCGGACTGGCCCAGTGCACCACAAACACGGGGAGAAAGAATGCCACGAGGAATGTCGCACAGACGGGAACCGCCGGCCACGGCACAGTCTGCTGTGGGACAAGTTCGAGCGGGGGTTGTCGATTGATCCCCCTGAGAGCGACCTTCAGCCAGACGGCCGCGCTCCCGACAATGAGCGCGCACATCACAGAGTTGCCGATGGTCTTTAAATCCGCCATGATGCGTCTGGTATGCCGAAAGGTCGTGCGGCGATTTTGTTGCCGCGATTGTGGCGTATCGTGGCAGGCAGCGACGAACGTTGCAACCACCGGGGCGGGGAAGTCTTGGCCAGGCCATTGGCGTGAAACGAGGAAGATTCTGTGCAGACGTTCGACGTGTCGACTCGCAACCGCGACCAGTTTGTCGAGATCACCGGCCACGTGCAGAAAATTGTCGCCGGTGCGAAAGTTCGCTCCGGGTCGGTGACGGTTTATGTACCGCATACGACGGCGGGGATCACGATCAACGAGAACGCCGACCCCGACGTTGTGCACGACATGCTGGTGACCCTGAACCGTCTCGTCCCGCGTGACGCGCCGGGCTACCGGCACGCCGAAGGGAACAGCGATTCGCACGTCAAGGCGTCAATGATGGGCTCGAGTTGCCGGGTTTTAATCGATGAAGGCCGGCTCGTTCTCGGGACGTGGCAGGGGATCTATTTGTGCGAGTTCGATGGACCGCGGACTCGGAGCGTGCACGTGCAGGTGTCGGGAAGCTGATGGAATTGCGCTGAAATCGGGTGTGCTGTGAATGTTCTCGAGAAGATCGTTGCCGAAAAGCAGAAGGAGATTGCGGCGGCGCGACTCGCGCGCCCTGTGGAATCTCTCACTGAACGGCTGGCGGCTGCTCCCCCGGTGCGCGACTTTGCCGCCGCTCTGAAATCGGGGACGGGCATGCGGGTGATCGCCGAGGTCAAGAAGGCCTCGCCATCGGCCGGACTGATCCGCGCCGATTTCGATCCGGTGTCGATTGCCAGCACGTACGAACGGCACGGCGCCGCCTGCATCAGCGTGCTGACCGACGGACCGTTTTTTCAGGGGTGTCTGGACGACCTGATCGCAGTCCGCCAGGCGGTTTCGATTCCCGTTCTGCGTAAAGACTTCATGCTCGATCGCTATCAGGTGCTCGAGGCGCGGGTGGCCGGGGCCGATTGTGTGCTGCTGATCGCCGAATGTCTCGACGATTGCACGCTGCGCGACCTGTACTTCTACGCGAGCGAACTGGGGATGGAAGCGCTGATCGAAATTTACGATCCCGAGAACCTGGATCGTGTCCTGAAACTCAATCCTCCGTTCCTGGGAATCAACAATCGGAATCTCCGGACGTTCGTGACCGATCTCGGTCATTCGATCTCTTTGCGAACGCGGGTTCCGAGCGACTGCCTGCTCGTCAGCGAGAGCGGGATTCACGCGCGGTCCGACGTCCGCCGGCTGGAACAGGCCGGCATCCGCGGGATGCTCGTCGGCGAAACCCTGATGCGCTCGGCCGACATCGGCAAGAAGCTCGACGAATTGCTCCGCGACTGAACAACCGTACGGGAAGGTTCGCGGGTCGCACGATGCGCCGCGTGGGCTTGAATTCTTGACCCGTCTCCCCTCTACTCTCGGTCGATCCCGGCAATTGTCCCACTCTCGAGCGGAGCTCCATCGTGACCGTCAGTCAGCAAGTCGAACACGTCCTGGTCGTCCCGACGCTCCTGTTTCGCGAGCTGGGTTATTTCCAGGGATTCTGCACTGACGTCGAACCTTACCTCAAGACGCTCCTCGATCCGGCCTACATCAGCTTCATGCCGCGCGATCAGATGGAAAACGACCCGAGTTACAAGCAGTTGATCCCGTACTGCATCTTTCGCCACGGCGACCAGCTCTTCAATTACAAACGGGGAAAACTGCAGGGCGAGGGCAGGCTGCACAGTCTGCGGTCGATCGGGGTGGGCGGGCACATTTCTTCGACCGACCAGAGCCTGCGGGGTTCGATTTACCTCGATGCGATGCATCGGGAAATCGAAGAAGAGGTATATCTCGAAACGACTTACCGAGACACCTGCGTGGGCTTACTGAACGACGACCAGACCGAGGTGGGGAAAGTGCACTTGGGAATTGTGCACATTTTTGATCTCGACGCGCCGAAAGTTCGGCCCCGTGAAGAGTCGATGTTAGAGTCAGGGTTTGCCTCATCGGACGAATTGGTCCGCGCTGCTGACGAGTTTGAAACCTGGTCGCAGTTGTGCCTGGCGCACCTGTTTGCGAAGAAATAGTCCGGGGCTGACCCGGGAGACAGTCTTCACGGATGATCTGACTGAGACAAAGGAGTGTCGCATGTCTTCGAATCTTTCACGTCGCCAACTGCTGTCCACCGGTCTGATCGCCGTCGGCGGGACCATCGCCTCGGCGGCCCTCGCCGCCGAAGGGGACAAAGCCACTTCCCGCGGAGAGAAGGCGGGTTCCAAAAGCGACAAGCCGCTCGCCAAGGGGCAAGTCAGCCTGGAAGCCCTCGGGAAACTGCTCGAAGCGATGGGGCTCAAGCCCAGCCAGTACGAATCGAGCTTCAACTTCACGTTCCCGTTCAAAGCCGACATCGAATGGAACATGACGATGGCGGCGACGATGAGCACCGACGAAGAATGGATCTGGATCACGGCGTTTCTGTCGGAGCTCCCGCAGTCGGCCGCCGACGTGCCCCGCACCGCTCTCTTGCGGCTGCTGGCCCAGAACGACGAACTCGGCAACGGGATCTTCTTCGCCTACATTCCCAAAATCAAAAAGTTCGTGCTCGAGCGCATCATCGCCAACGAGGGGATCACCAGCGCCAACTTCAAGGAATCGCTCCGCGAGCTGGCGACCCGCGTGTCGGAGACGCAGGCTTTGTGGAACACTGCCGAATGGAAGCAGTCGACCACTCAATCCGCCAGCGCCACGAAGGAATCGGCCCCGGTCGACGAGAAACCGGCTACGCTGAGCGGGAACAAGGAAGCCAAGCCGCTCAAGTCGGCGACGAAGGAAGCCACGGCTGCTAACAAGCGCTGAAGGCTGCCGAATCAATCTGGCATAACGAATCACAGCCCGGTTGCTCTAGGAGCAACCGGGCTGATTCTTTTGTTGCGGCTGGCGCGGGGGCGGGAAGTATCGTACCGAGTACTGAGTACTCAGGATCGGCGTCTGGTCTTTTGTCGCGACGACCGTAAAAACTCGGCCGCCCGACGCTCCCTGACTTGCGTCAAGTCGCTGGCCGCGACGGAAACTGCGGTCCGGTCGCAAATTGGACGACGATCAGCCGAGGCGAATCGTTCGCGCCCGTCGCCCGATGGAGTATGATCAGGCCATGGACAAGTCAGAGAACGACCAGATGGATCGGACTGCTGATAGAGACCTCCGAGCCAGAATCGGGCTCGGCGTGCTCGCGTCCTCCAGTCCGCTGTGGGTGACCTGGGCGGTGATGGAAGTGTCGCCGCCGGGAGACGAATTTGTCCTGCTGGAGGCAACCTGGACGGCGATTGCATTCGCCGGCGTGGTCTGGCTCACGTTCTACATCTATCGGCGCCGCCGTCATCCCTGCGGAACGAGCCTCGCTGACCCGGCTGATTTCCGCGCTCCCTGACGGGAGATGCTTTCGGATCGGAATCGGCGTCTGAACAGGCAATCGTGACGCACGTGGTCGCGCGCGCGACTTCGCCGGCTGGTTGGCGTGACGCGGGAAGGGTGTCTACGATAGCGCGATGCTCCGGCCGAACCGTCGTGGCCTCATGGAGCGAAACGCACTTTTCGAGGAGATTGCTTCATGCGCTGGATTACCGGTCTGATGCTGTCCTTTGCGGTCTGGCAGTTCCAACCGCTGCCGGTCGATGCAGCCGGGCAGATTCGCACGATCGGCGGGAACGGTCGGCAGACGTATTCGGGGGACGGAGCCGCGGCGCTCGAGGCGGGAATTGGTGGACCGTTTGGCCTGGCGATCGGTCCGGATGGCTCGCTCTACGTTTGCTCGACCACCAATCACTGTGTTCGGCGGATCGACGAGCGGACCGGCTCGATTTCCACATACGCGGGTTGCGGCAAGATGGGCTACGACGGCGATGGCAAGCCGGCCGACCGCGCCCTCTGCAATGAGCCGTATGAGGTGCGATTTGATTCCGACGGCAACCTGTACCTGGTTGAAATGCAGAATCACGTGGTCCGCAAGGTGGACGCCAAAACGAAGCTCATCACGACCGTTGCCGGAACGGGCCAGCCCGGTTTCTCGGGGGACGGTGGTAAGGCGACGAAGGCCAAGCTCAAGCAGCCGCATTCGATCGCCCTCGATGGAGCCGGCGGGCTGTACATCGCCGACATCGGCAACCATCGCGTCCGTCGCGTCGATCTTCAGAGCGGCCTGATCGAAACGATCGCCGGCACAGGCGAGAAGGGACCTGTGCCTGACAATGCGCCGCTGGATGGAACGCCGCTCAGCGGTCCCCGCGCCATCGATTTCGACATGCGCGGCCGAATGTTTCTGGCGCTGCGTGAAGGGAACGCGGTTCTGCGGGTCGACCTGCGGGGACAGAAGCTCCTGCATTTCGCGGGAACAGGCCGGGCCGGTTATTCGGGTGACGGCGGCCCGGCCTTGAAGGCCGCCATCGCGGGACCCAAGGGAATCGCCGTGGGTCCCGGAGGTGATGTGTACCTCGCCGACACCGACAACCACGTGATTCGCGTGATCCGTTCCGCGACCGGCAACGTCGAGACGCTGATTGGCGACGGCACACCGGGGGACGGGACGGAAGGGGACCCGCGCCGCTGCCGGTTGCGGCAGCCTCACGGCGTCTGTGTCGATGCCCTGGGGAACGTCTACGTTGGCGACAGCTCGAACAATAAGGTACGCAAGCTCGAGGTGAAGTGACCTTGCGTCTGGGGTGGGCGTCTGGGGTGGGCGTCTGGGGTGGGCGTC
>Ga0137463_1000871_pt1 | contig 10051 bp, 10 predicted proteins | sample EasRivERMGT800_2_FD_102333 | JGI IMG/M metagenome (GOLD analysis project Ga0137463, IMG submission 102333) | Soil microbial communities from meander-bound floodplain in the East River, Colorado, USA - East River MetaG ERMGT800_2 | ecosystem: Environmental > Terrestrial > Soil > Floodplain ...
AGGATGGCAGATTCCTCCTTGCCCTGACGCCCTCGAGCGCAGGCGCCCTTCGGCAAAGGCTTGCGAATTCCCTCGTCCCCGTGAAGGCGAGCGCGTGGCGCTGGCTCGATATCCGCAACGGCGTGCCTCTGGTGAGCGCAGCGACCCAGGACCAGCTCGTTCCGCAGATGGCGAACTTCGAGCTTCTCGGCGGGGTCAGCTTCCAAAAGGGCTGCTACACCGGGCAGGAAGTGGTGGCGCGCATGCAGCACCTGGGCAAGCTCAAACGTCGCATGTTCCTGGCCAACGTCTCCGCCGAGGCCAAGGCGGGCGACCCCCTCTACAGCGAGGACCTCGGCGACCAGGCGAGCGGGACCATCGTCAACGCGGAAGCATCGCCCGACGGCGGCTACGACCTGCTCGCGGCCGTGCCGACATCGAGCCGCGAAGGCTCTACGGTGCATCTGAAATCCCTCGGCGGGCCCGCGCTTCGCTTCCTCGCCCTGCCCTACGCCATCCCGTGAAGTCGAGCTATTACATCTACTACCGCGTGCCGGCGGAGAACACCGTGCGCGCGCGCTCGGCCGTCAGCGCCCTGCAACGAGAGCTCTCCGAAACTACGGGCATAGGCGGACGCCTCCTGCGGCGCCGCGACGATGAGACCACCTGGATGGAGATCTACGAAAACGTCCCCGACGCCGCGCGTTTCGAAGCGGAGATCGCCGATCTCGTCGAGCGCCACGGCCTCGCCGCGCTGCTCGTCCCGGGCTCGTCGCGAAAGCAGGAAGTCTTCCGCAGCTTCTAGGCGCCATGTGCCTCATCGCGTTTGCCTGGCGCGCGCATCCCCGCAGCCGTTTGATCGTCGCGGCCAACCGCGACGAGTATTTCGGACGCCCGGCTGCGCCGGCCGGCTTCTGGGACGACCATCCGAACGTCCTCGCCGGACGCGATCTCGAAGCCGGCGGCACCTGGCTCGGCGTCACTTTGGAGGGGCGCTTCTCGGCGCTGACCAACTATCGCAATCCCGCGGACAAGAAAACCGGCGCCCCGTCGCGCGGGGCTCTGGTCAGCGATTTCCTGACCGGCAGGACGGCCCCGGAGGATTACGCGCGGCAGCTTGAAAAGCGTGCGATGGACTACAACGGGTTCAGCCTGCTCGTCGCTGACGCCCAGTCGATGTTTTTTTTCTCCAACCGCGGCGGCCCCGCGACGCGCGTCGGCCCGGGCGTTCACGGCCTGTCGAACCACTTGCTCGACACGCCCTGGCCCAAGGTCGAGAAGGCAAAAGCGAAGTTGGCGGTCCTGCTCGATCGGCCTTTTGATTCGGAAGCGGCGTTCAGACTCCTGGATGACGCCGAGCGCGCCCCGCGCGGGGAGCTTCCGAGCACCGGCGTGAGCCTCGAGCTCGAGGAGAGGCTTTCGGCCATCCGCATCCTGGCGGTCGGTGGCTATGGAACGCGGTGCTCTACCGCGCTCAATCTCGGCGAAGGCGGCAGGATCGAATTCCACGAGCGCAGCTACCGCGAGGACGGCGGCGAGAGCGGCAAAGTCGGCTATCGCCTTACCGTCCAGGCGGAGAAAGCTCGAGCGTCATCTCGACGTGCGGAATCCCCGCCTCCCAAAACTCCTCTCCCCGCTCGCTGAAACCAAAACGCCGGTAGAACCCGGCCGCGTGGGTCTGCGCGTGCAGCGTGACCCGAGACAGGGATTGCTCGCGCGCTTTCTGGAGCAAAGCCTCCATCAGCGCCGCGCCCACCCCGCGCCTGCGCCATTCGCGAAGGACCGCCATCCGTCCGATCCGGCCGTCGGGCAGCAAACGCGCGGTCCCTATCGCCTGTGCGCTCGCGTCGCGAGCGACTGCGTGGTCGCTGCGCTCATCCCATTCGTCCCATTCGAGCTCGAGCGGAACCTTCTGTTCCGTGACGAACACCTGTTCTCGAACCGGACGCGCCAGCGGGAGCGCCTTGTCCCATGCGAGGATGCTGATCGTGAAAGTCGCCCTCATCGGCGACCAGTATAATTGTTGTCATGCGAAGTCTGTGGAACGACCTGGAAGCAAAAGAGTTCCAAGGCGACCTCGGCCTGCGCGTCTACACCTCGCGGCTGCTCGGCCGCGACAAATCGCTGGTGCTGCACGGAGGCGGCAACACCTCGGTCAAGATCCGCGAGAAGAACCTCTTCGGCGAGGACGAGACGATCCTCTATGTGAAGGGCAGCGGCTGGGACCTGGAGACGATCGAGCCTCAGGGGTTTTCCCCCGTGCGCCTCGCGCACGTGCTGCGCCTGGCCGAGTTGCCGGCCTTGTCCGACCCTGAGATGGTGAATCAGCTTGTCACGCATATGCTGAAAGCCTCGGCGCCGGCGCCTTCGATCGAGACCATCCTGCACGGGCTCATGCCGCAGAAATTCGTGGACCATACTCACGCCGATGCGGTGCTCTCCGTGAGCAACACGAAAGACGGCGAGAAACGCGTCCGCCAGGTGTACGGCAAGCGTTGCGTCGTCATCCCTTATCTTATGCCGGGCTTCGATCTCGCCCAGTTGTGTGCAAAGGAATTCAAGCGCCAGAGCACGCCCGAGACGGTCGGAATGGTCCTGCTCAGCCACGGGATTTTCTCCTTCGGCGAGACCGCGCGCGAAGCCTACGAGCGCATGATCGAGCTGGTGACGCTCGCCGAGAAGTATCTCGAATCGAAGCGGGCGTGGTCGGTGGCACCGAATCATTTTGAACCCGGGTCAGTGGACGTGGATGCCCAGGCCCGTCTCCGTCGCAAGCTCTCCCACACGGCTGGCTCCCCGCTCATACTCCGGACAGTTACGGACGAACGCACGCTCGGCTTCGCGCAGGGCGCCGATGTCGGACGCATTTCGCAGCAAGGCCCCGCGACCCCCGATCACGTCATCCGCACCAAGCGCACACCCATGATCGGGACCGACATCGCGCGCTATGTCGAGGAATACAAGGCGTACTTCGGAGAGCACGCTGCCAAGGCGAAGGAACCGAAGACCATGCTGGATCCGGCTCCACGGGTAGTGCTCGATCCGGATTTTGGACTAGCCGCCGCGGGTCGTACCGCAAAAGACGCCGCGATCGTCGCGGAGATCTACGACCACACCATCGACGTGATCCTGCGCGCCGAAGCGCTCGGCGGATTCCAAGCGCTGCCCCCGAAGGACATCTTCGACGTCGAATACTGGGACCTTGAGCAGGCCAAGCTCAAGAAAGGCGGCAAGCCTCCGGGCTTCGCGGGCGAAGTCGCGCTCGTCACCGGCGCCGCATCCGGCATCGGCAAATCGGCGGTGAGCGCCTTTCTCTCCCGCGGAGCCGCTGTTGTTGGGCTCGACCTCGACGAGAGAATCGACTCGCTCCACTTGCGGCCGGACTTTCTCGGCTGGCGTTGCGACGTCACCGACGAGTCGCAGGTAATGATCGCCATCGGTCGCGCGGTCGCCGCCTTCGGCGGCATCGACATGCTGGTGCTCAACGCCGGGATTTTTCCAGCGACGCGCAAGATCGCCGAGCTCCCGACGGAGGAATGGCGCAGATCGATGAGCGTGAATCTGGACGCGAACCTCGTCCTGATGCGCGCTTGTCACCCGTTTCTCAAGCTCGCTCCGCGCGGCGGCCGGGTGGTGGTGATCGGGTCGAAAAACGTCCCCGCACCCGGGCCGGGGGCTTCCGCCTATTCCGCTGCCAAGGCGGCGCTCAATCAGCTCGCCCGGATCGCGGCCCTCGAATGGGGCGCGGACGGCATTCGCATCAACACCGTGCACCCCAACGCCGTGTTCGATACCGGTCTTTGGACCGAAGAGGTGCTCGCGCAGCGCGCGAAGCAATACGGCATGACGGTCGACGCGTACAAGACCAACAACGTGCTCCGCACCGAGGTCACCAGCCGCGACGTCGCGGAGCTCGCGGCCGAGATGTGCGGGCCGCTTTTCGCCAAGACGACGGGCGCGCAAGTGCCCGTCGATGGCGGCAATGAGCGCGTCATCTGAAGCGATACCGGTCGAAACCCTGCGCTGGCTAGGGGCGCGGCTCGAGCTGATCGACCAGCGCGCCCTCCCCTTGCGGCTCGAATACGTGAACTGCGCGAGCGCGGCGGAAGTCGCCGATGCCATTCGCTCGATGGTCGTTCGCGGCGCTCCCGCGATCGGCTGTGCCGCGGCCTTCGGTATCGCGCTCGAAGCGCAGCGGCAGGAGCACTGCGCGCGCGCCGAATTCGATGCCGCGATGGAGATCGCGTTCAAGAATTTAGCCGCGAGCCGACCGACCGCGGTGAATCTCTTCTGGGCGCTGGACCGCATGCGCGCGGCGCTCGGCACTGAAACCCGCGAGAATCCGAAGGCGGCGGCGGCGAGATTGGCAGAGGCGGCGCTCGCCCTTTTCAACGCAGACCTCGAGACTAATCGCGCCATCGGAAGGGCCGGTGCCGCTCTGGTGCCCGACGGCGCGCGGGTTCTCACGCACTGCAATACCGGCGCCCTCGCCACAGCCGGCCACGGTACGGCCCTCGGTGTCATTCGCTCGGCGCGCGACCAAGGCAAGCATATCTCGGTCGTGGCAAGCGAGACCCGGCCTTATCTCCAGGGGGCGCGCCTCACCGCGTGGGAACTGATCCAGGAGAAGATTCCCGTCACTCTCATCACCGACAACATGGCCGGACACCTGATGCATCTCGGAAAAATAGACCTCGTGCTCGTCGGCGCAGACCGCATCGCCGCGAATGGAGACGTGGCCAACAAGATCGGCACCTATACCCTAGCTGTCCTCGCCGAGCGCCACCGCATCCCCTTTTATGTCGCGGCACCTCTTTCCAGCATCGATATCTCGGCGGCAGACGGAAACGCAATCCCCATCGAGGAGCGCAGCGCCTCGGAGGTCACCGGCTACGCGGGCGTGCGCTGGGCACCCGAAGGTGTCGGCGTCGCCAATCCCGCGTTCGATATCACGCCTGCGGAGCTCGTGAGCGGGCTCTTTACCGAGAAGGGCGCCATGACGAGGCCGGACGCGCGCAAGATCCGCGCGCTGTTTTCGTGAGCTCCCGAACGCGTTCGGGTCACGCGATCCCTAGGGACCTTCGACTTTGACGCCTTTGGCGCGCAGCATCGCGACGACGCTGTCCGGCCCCACCAGGTGGGCAGCGCCCACGATGATCATGTGGGTGCGGCCGTCGGCGATCATCTTTTCGATCTGCGGCAGCCACTTGTCGTGGCGGTCCTTGAGAATGCGCTTGCGCAGCGCGGGGAAATCGTCGAAGCCGACGTTCAGAGTCCTCTCGAGCGCCGCGAGATCGCCCTTGCGATAGGCGGTGAGCATATCGCCGAGCATTTTCGGCGTCTCGCGCGCTTGCCGGAGGGTCACCGTCAGGAGCTCGACCTCCTGCTCGCGCGTGAGGTCGGCGAAAACCCTGAGCTGAGACTCGTTCGTTTCCAACGTTCCGAGGCTCTTGCCGCTTGCTTTCGCCGATGTGATGACCTGCTGTTCCACGCCGTTGCTTGGATCAAAGCCCTGATGGATGGCGAATTGCAGTCCTAGTGTCAGCGCGGCGAGCCAGGGCCGCAAAGGCGCAAGACTGAGTGGGGGTATCTGAAGCTCGCTAGCCGTTTTCTCGAGCTCGGCGTTTATGCTCGTGGACAAGAGGCCGCGAAGCGTCTGCCCCGGCGGCAGAAAGCCGTATTTCGCGATCAGTGGCTGCGGGTCCTGCGCCCCGGCGAAGTCGGTCTCGAAGACCACGACCGCGGCCTCGTTCAACGCGCTCTCCACGGCGGGCGTTCGCCATTTCACATCGGCGGGGAGCAGATGGAAGGAGCCGAACAGGAAAACGTTCCCCTTGGGACCCGCGACCTTCCAGAGCGCGGGCGCATCGACTTGCGCCGCTGCATCCCGCGCCGCAACCGGCGAAAATGCAAGGCTCAGCGCGGCAAGACTTGCCCCGATTAGCGCTGCAAGGCCGCGCAGCCCTTCAGGAGCTTTCATGACTCCCAGTGTCGCGGATGAAGAGCCGCGACGCAACGGCCAGGCTTATTGTTTCTGCGCGACGGCCCGGCCTTCCGCGTTCACGAATACCCGGTAGCGGTCGCCGTTCTTGCACGACGCGATGTGGTCGTTGTCCGCTTGCCGTGTGGCGCTGACGACTTGGCCGCATGGCATGCCCAGCAGCATGATGACGGATGTCAGGTCCTTGAGGAGCGCAGCGTCTTCCGCCGCGGGCGACGGTCCCGCGAAGAGCACCGCGAGCGGGAATATCAGGGCCAAAGCCCGGGCGGGTGTGAGCAAGGCGTTTCTCCTTGAGTCAGGTTACCGAATTGAATTTTTCCTTATCCGCGAGGATTGCCCAGATCGCTTCGCGCGACCCCGAGATCGTGCGGGCGAGGGATGGATCGCCATCCTGGACGAGGGAGAGCACCTTGAGGACCAGCATGTCGTACGGTTGCCGCAGCGAGGCGACGCTGGTCTTCTGACCGTTCTGGTAATGCGCCCGGAACTGTTCCAGCAGATCATCCATCTGGTTCTTGAGCGCGAGCTTGGTGAAAACGCCGATGGCATGCGTCTCCCGCAGCCGCGTTTTCAGAGCCGCTACGTCCAATGGCGGCTCCAGGTTCTTGGAAGAGGCGGAATTCTTTTTAGACATTTTGACGGGCACGGCGGCCTTGGAGGCGCTCGGACTCTCGGAATACGGCGCCTCCTCTACCCCGGCGCAACCCGCCGCCAAGGCGATCAAGAGCATTCCGACGGTGCGCACCGCGGGCATGGAGCGATGGTACTCTTCGCCACCGCAATCTCCGTTCGTTGGCGAACACAGGCGCAAAGAATCGTTCACCCCCGAAGCGAGGCGACGCAATTCCCTTCCATCACCCGCGCCTGGAAAATGACGCCGCGCGCGACCGGCGGCCGCGACCGGCGTAGTTCCGAGCCGTTTTAGACCAGTTTGACGTTCTTCAGCGGAAGGCTCCGCACCGGTTTGCCGGTCGCGGCAAATATGGCGTTGAGCACGGCGGGCGTCACCACGCAGATCGTCGGTTCGCCCACGCCGCCCCAGAAGTCGTAGCTCGGCACGATCACCGTCTCGACCCTGGGCATTTCGGCGAGGCGCAGGAGCCTGTAGTTGTGGAAGTTGAGCTCCACCATGCGCCCCTTCTCTACAGTCACCTCACCGTACAAGGCCGCGCTCAAGCCGTACACCACCGAGCCTTCGACTTGGGCGGCGATCTGGTCGGGATTGACCGCATGGCCGCAGTTGAGCGCGAGCACCATGCGGTGCACCTTGACCTTGCCGTCCGCGCTCACCGACACCTCGGCGGTCGCGGCGGAATAGCTCCCGTAGCCCATAAACTGAGCGATGCCGCGATGCACGCCCGCGGGCAGCGGTTTGCCCCAATCGCCCTTCTCCGCCGCCGCGTTCAGCACCGCGAGGTGCTTCGGGTGATTGCTCATGAGCTCGCGGCGGAATTCCAGCGAGTCCTTGCCGGATGCGCGCGCGACTTCCTCCATGAAGCATTCCAGGTACACCCCGTTCTGATTAGTGTTCACCCCGCGCCAGGGGCCGACCGGAACGTGGGTGTTGCGCATCGCGTACTCGATCTGCAGGCTGGGCACGCTGTAGCCGAATTGCGCGTCGCCGGGCTCTTTCCACATGCCCTGCAGCTGCCGCGTGTCCTTGCCTTCCTTGATCGCGCCCGGATTCAGCCAGGCGTTGATCGACTGCCCGGAGACGCGGATGTGCATGCCGAGAAGCTTGCCGCTTTCATCCAGGCCCGCGCTCATCTTGCACTGCGAGATCGGCCGGTAGAAGTCGTGCGCCTGGTCCTCCTCGCGGCTCCAGATCAGCTTCACCGGGACGCCGGGGAACTGCTTCGCGATCGCGACGGCCTGGCGGGTGTAATCCTGCGTGCCGCCGCGACGTCCGAATCCGCCGCCGAGGTCGAGCTTGTGCACCTCGCCCTTTTCGAGCGGCAGTCCGGCTTCCTCGCAGGCCGCGGCGAGCGAGCCTTCTGCGCTCTGGGTCGCCGTCCACACCTCGACCCGGTCCAGCGTGACCTTGGCCGTACAGTTCATGGGCTCCATCGTCGCGTGCGAGAGGAAAGGCGTGCTGTAGACCGCCTCGACTTTTTTCGGTGCGCTCGCGATCGTCTTGAGCGCATCGCCGATTTTCGTGTCGGCAAAAGCGTCGTCGGCCGTCAGGCCTTCCTTCAAGCGCTCGGCGATGGTCGCGCTCGATTGCTCGGCGTTCGCGCCTTCGTCCCAGACGATGGGCAGGGCTTCGAGCGCGGTCTTCGCCCGCCACCAGGTATCGGCGACGACTGCCACGGCGCCGTCGTTCACCTTGACGACACGGCGCACGCCCGGCATGTTCGCGACTTTGGCTTCATCGTAGCTCACGAGCTTGCCGCGGTGCACCGGGCAGGCCTTGACCGCGGCGTTCAGCATCCCCGGCAGCTTGACGTCGATCGCATAGACCTTGCTGCCGTTCAGCTTGTCGGCCGTGTCCAGGCGTTTCATCGGCCTGCCGGCGATCTTCCAGTCCTTCGGGTCCCTCAGCTTGATCGTCTTCGGGTCGGGCGGCGTGAGTTTCGCCGCCGCCACGGCGACCTTGCCGTAGGTCGTGCTGCGCTTGGAGGCCGCGTGCGTGATGACGCCGTTGGAAACGGTCAGCTCGCCGACCGGAACCTTCCACTGGTCGGCCGCCGCCTGCATGAGCATGATGCGCGCCGCGGCGCCGCCGCGACGCACATAGTCCTGCGAGCCGCGGATGCCGCGGCTGCCTCCGGTCGCCATGTCTCCCCACACGCGCTTGCGGGCGAGGTTCTGGCCGGGAAAGACGTGCTCGGTCGCGACTTTCTTCCAGTCGCACTCGAGCTCCTCAGCGACGAGCTGGGCGAGGCCGGTGAGCGTCCCCTGCCCCATCTCCGAGCGCGCGATGCGGACGACGCAGGTGCTGTCGGGCCTGACGACGACCCAGGCGTTGACCTCCGTGCCCGCTGCAGTTGCGGCCTCGGCCGATCCGATGAACGGAAGCTTGAATCCGAGCGCCAGTCCGCCGCCTGCCGCTGCCGTGCCTACGATGAACTTGCGGCGCGAAACATTGGTGGTTCTGAGTGTCTTTTTCATGGTCGTCTCCGCTAGGCCTTCTTCGCTTCGGATCGAAGATGCGCGGCGGCCATATGCACGCCGGCCCGGATCCGCTGGTAAGTGCCGCAGCGGCAGATATTGGTCATCGCCGCGTCGATGTCCGCATCGGTGGGATTGGGGTTTTTCCTGAGCAGCGCGGTGGCCGCCATGATCTGCCCGGACTGGCAATAGCCGCATTGCGGCACGTCGAGCGCCGCCCAGGCTTTCTGCACCGGATTGGAGCTCGTCGGGGAAAGTCCCTCGATAGTGACGATCCTGTCGGTGGGCTTGAGCTCACCGACGGGAACGGAGCAGGAGCGCCGCACCTCGCCGTTGATGTGCACGGAACAGGCGCCGCACTGCGCGACGCCGCAGCCGTACTTGGTGCCGGTCAGACCGACCTGCTCGCGGATGACCCACAGGAGCGGCGTCCCTGCCTCCACCTGCACATCGCGGACCTTGCCGTTGATATTGAGTTTTGGCATGACCGACCTCCTTTGACTTGACGGCGAATCTTATACGAGAAATCTTGCCGGCGGGCCGGAGAGGAGCGCCTCCCCGGCCAGGCCGAAAGCATAGCGCATCTGTGCCCGCCGATGCATGCCCGCTCGACGTACTAGCCGGGTTTCGCCCCGCTTTGAATGAGGCACTTCCTGCGTTGCTCGGCATACGCCTTTCCCTGCAGAGCGCTTGCGGCGAAGTGGCAAGCGAGGAAAGTGCCTTGGGTCGCCAGCAGGTCGGCGCTCAAGCAGTTCGCCAGATCCGCCTTCACCGCCGCCGAATCCGAACCCTGTGAACTCGCGCGCGACGCGCAGTACGAGATCGCTGAATAGGGTGGCGACGACACCTTCTTCAGCTCGAGGGGCAGATCGTCCCACTTCACCAGCGGCAGCGGCGGTTCCTTGGCGCCCGTGCTGACGGGCGTACTTGCAGAGCCGGTTCCTTGCGATGTCGTGGGTG
>Ga0137463_1000872_pt1 | contig 10048 bp, 10 predicted proteins | sample EasRivERMGT800_2_FD_102333 | JGI IMG/M metagenome (GOLD analysis project Ga0137463, IMG submission 102333) | Soil microbial communities from meander-bound floodplain in the East River, Colorado, USA - East River MetaG ERMGT800_2 | ecosystem: Environmental > Terrestrial > Soil > Floodplain ...
CGGGAAGTGATTCGACTGATCGAGAGCTCGGGGGGCGGGGTCGAGACGGATTCATTTGGTCCCCGGTGGCTGCGACAGATTGTGGGTGACGACCGCATGACTGCGTGCCGAGTCTTTGACCGGGTCACCAATGTCGGATTGGCAGCCACGAAGATTACGGACGTGGAGATTGCTTATCTAACAGGACTGAAGAAACTCGAATATATTAACTTGGTTGACACGCCGGTAACGGATGCCGGGCTAGCGCACTTGGGAAGAGTGGCCAGCCTCAAAACCATCGTTCTTGAACACACCGCCATTACGGACTACGGTCTGGCACATCTGCGCGGACTCACAGGTCTCGAACGGCTGTTCCTCATTGAAACGGCGATCACGGATGCAGGTCTGGCTCACCTGAAACGACTGGCAAAGCTCGATCTCCTCGCCCTTGATGACACTGCGGTCACGGATGCCGGCCTGGTTCATTTGCGAGAAATGAAGAGTCTCAAATTCCTCTACCTGAATGGAACTGTCGTTACGCCGAGCGGAATTGAAGAGCTCAAGGCCGCGCTGCCTCACTGTTATTGCCAAAAAGCCCGCTGACCAAATCCGCGCCACTTTGCATGATCACGTGTTTGGCATTCATTACGGCAGAGACTGTGATTTCGTCGGCAAGCGACGGAGAAGCTACCCATGGAATTGTCGGATAATCACTTTTCTCTTCCCGTACAAAAACTCGAAGCGACGTAACAAACTTCCGTTTCCAGAGTTCAGGCACAGAAGTCCGTCGCGGCTTATCCGCGGTTCGCCGAATGCTTCGGCGCCCAGACCCGGGATGGCCTGAAGAATACGGTCGGCAGGAGGCGCCCGCGCGCACGGCCGCGCGCGACTTAAACTTCACCAGGTTACGTCAGCTGCAATTATGCCGCCGCCCGCTAGTAGTGCTTTAGCAACCCGCCCAGCCGCTCCCGGCGGACGATCTCCCCGGCGCCGCGGGCTGCTGGTAGGTTTGACAGGGGCACATTCCGGAGTCCCTGGTGCGGTCGCTCGCGGTGGTAGTGGTCGAGGAAGTCCCGTGCGATGTAATTCAGTTGTTCCTAACTCACGATCAGGAAGTGGTCCAAACGGCGCCAGCGTAAGGCCGTATCGGATCATCTCGCTGAATTGCCAGCGTTTGGAATGATTTCGAATATTCCGAAAAGATTTTCAGGAATTCGTGACAAAAATAGGTGTCTCGACCTGTAGCTTTAGATGGGGACGACCAATTCTCGTTTCCAATCGGTCGCTTTGAGATTCTGTTCGGGAAGGTGACGCCCGAAACTGCTGCGCTCACTTCGCATCCGAGTCGTGGAGGACCAGCGCTCCCTGTCGATTCCCGTCGGGCAGGTCCATGCAAAAGTTCCGGGGGCCGAGGAAGGAACCGGGCAACTTACATATTCGACGGCGCCGACCAGCTGCTCGGTCGCCAATACCCCGATGGCTCACGCGTCACGTTGGCCTATGACCAGACGGGGAACCGAATTACAATGCGGGACAGCACGGGCCGTTACACTTATTCCTACGACGCAGTGTCGAGGAAAACGATGGTCGCGCTATCCTCCACGCAACGGTTGACTTACGCGTTCGACGCGGCCGGCCAGCGGCTGTATCCGATTGCTCCTACCTGCGGCAGGTTCACCTATGCGTACGACGCGGCCGGCCGCATCACTCGGGCGATCAATCCCGAGGCGGTCAGGACCAGTTATTCGTACGATTCGGCCGGTCGCAGGACATTCAAATTCCTGGCCAACGGCCTGCGGGCCAGCTTCATTTACGACAATGCGAACCAGCTCATTGAGATCGGAAACCAGGGAGTCGGGACCGTCATTTCGGACTACGCCTACCGCTACGACCCTGCGGGAAACCCGACGAGCGTCAAGGAACTCGACGGCAGCCGCGTGACCTAGCTGTACGACATCACCAATCAGCTCCTGGGAGAGAACCGGATCGGCACATCACCGTACCGGAACACATTCATGTTCGATTCTCGCGGCAATCGGACCGTCAACAATCAAGGAGGGGCCAGGACGACAACAACTTACGACACGGCCAACCAGATCGTCTACAGCGTCGCCGCGGCAGGCCGGACCACGTACCCGTTTGACGCAGACGGGAATCAGCAGATAGTCCGGAATCCGGACGGAACTCGCGTCACAACGACCTGGGACTTCGCAAATCAGCCGACACAGTACAATCAGCCGGGCAACACGACATTCTCCGTCGTCACGATGACGTACAACGCCGACAATCAGCGTGTCGAGAAGCGGAGATAATTATGGCTACGACGAAATACATCTGGGACGAGCAGAATTACCTGGCCGAAGCCGATGCCACGGACACCATCAACGTCGTATACACTAATGAACCAAAGGCGTACGGCGACCTAATCAGTACACGCATTGCCAACACGGCATCATATCATACCTTTGACGCACTCGGCTCCACCTGCGCACTCACTAGCTCATCTGGAAGGATAACGGATACATATATCTACGACATCTCAGGACGTCTTCACAGTCGCGAAGGAAGCACATCGGTCCGGTTACTATGGATTGGCTTAGTTGGGTACTATGCAGATCACGAAACACTTCTGATCTACGTCCGCAGGCGCTACTATGAGCCATCCACAGCACGTTGGATGGCTGCCGATCCTGCAGAGCACAGTGCAGGCGTGAATCGCTATTTATATGTACGCAATCGCACCGCAAGCGGACAAGATCCTTCCGGATTGATCGAAGTGCAGTTTCTGCGCGATAATCTGGGAGAGATTATAGGTGCGCAGGGCTGTGGTAAGCAATTTGAGGTGCACTGGAATTTTGTCCTTGACAAACCTGCCAACTGTAAGCCGCTCGCAGGCAGAAAGCCATTCGGTTATATCGTTCAAAAGTCATCGATTTTCCTCGACGCAGTGGCCTGCACTCCGCCTTGTCCGACCGACGTAGCAGGCTGTTGAAGAACCGCCACTTCGGTCAGTTCGCCGCCACGCGGCGATCGCATGGCGAGTGGGGCGCTCGTCGATCGGCAAATTCCAAAATGTTGTGATTGTGCGCGTCAGGAACCCCAGGACGCGCAGAACGGCAAGCCAGGCAAGTTGCACAGTGCACAGAAACGCCGGCAGCCACTCTGCCGCCTTCCGTTGACCGCGTGGCGTTCCCATTCCGAAGAGTTCGCGCATCAGGCGTCCCAGGTTATGCGCCGCAGCGGCCATCAGATACCGTTTTTGAACCGCGTCAGCGCCCCGCAGCCAGGTGCGCCGCGCTCCTCCCGTTTCGCAGACGTGCGCGAAGGTCCGCTCCACCTGCTCACTGCGCTGCCGTTGCAGGCGCTTTCCCCGGACACTGCGAGAGCGTCTGCGGTTGGCATAGACCGCCGCACGCTGCTCGGCCGGCTTGTCAGTCCAGGAGTGTCGTTTGGCTTGCGGCAGTTTCGGCTCCGGGATGTACGTTCGGTAGGGCGTGCATTCGGCGAGCGTGGTCAGCGTCGCCGCCGAGTGATATCCCTTGTCCGCCACACTTCCGCACAAGGCGTCACTTGAAAGGAACAGATCACCCATGAAAAAAACCGCCAAACTGATTGGTTTAGCGGTCATTGCCATCGTGCGCAGTTTCGAATGCCCGGTCAATACGGGACACCTGACTCATCGGCTCGCTGTTCGTCGCCGAGCGGGTGCGTGTACACGTACTCCTGAGCTTTCTCCAGCGCGAAAATCAGCGTCGGAATGTCGCGGGTTTGGAAGGATGTCGAGTCTTTCCATTCGCCGCTCTTGGGGTCGCGATACCGGCGAGGGGAGAGCGTAATGGATCGGATCTTTCGAGATCCTTCGTCCGCCTGAACCTGGTTGATCCAAATCGCGACACCAACACCACCAGGAAATGGGCCGATCTTCTTCTCGGGCCGATTTGCTGACCGACTGGACGCACTTGAATTCGCCATAAGTTTGCTCCTGAAGCGTTAAGGATGAACGAACAACCGACTTTCAGCGTAGCGCAGCTCTTCGTAAGTCGTCAAATCGTCGGCGTTCAGGTGCGGCGGATACGCGGATTTTGATTTCGGATGCCGCTATTTGCAACGAATATTGTGGCAATGAGTTACAGCATCCAAATGCCGCGGCTTACACGCCGGCTTACACTGAAAAGCTGAGTGGAGGAGCGGACGACCTCCGGCCGGTCATTGGCTCGCCAATCCACGTAGAATTCGCCTACCGCTGCCAGCGTTTGCTGGTCGGCGTTTCGCGTCGCTGCGCCCGCAGTCATTTCGCGCAGCGGATCGTAAGCGTCTTCGGTCGGCGGCATAACCGCCCCGTGCCGCGTTCTTCCGTTTGTGGCCCGCGTTCGTCGTCATCGCGCCACAGCCCGCAACCCGGGCCTGAGGCGCGCATTACAGGGCCTGCCACCACTGCCGCCCGAATCTTCGCCTGCTCGCCACCCACGCGAACCACTGGCCGCTTCACGCCTCAATCCCTACCTCCGCTCGCTCGATTGCGGCCTCCAAAGAGATCCCTGAAAAACCCCTGTTATTCAGCCGAATGTGGCTGGATGTTCCGTGTCACCCGAGGTAACTGACTGCTGTCCAAAACGGACAACCGCCAGACGAACCCACGGGAGCGCTCGAACATGCCCACGCTGAAACGACTCAGGCCAGGCACCAGATTCCTCCTGGCCGAAATGCCTGAAATCACCGGCGTCCTGGTGAACGCCTCCGAATGGCGAGCTGTCGTCCAGCTGGATCGCCCGGAGCGCGACGTGGAGTACGTCGACCACGAAGGTCGGCCCCGGCAATTCCGAAGCAGAGGTACGCACGTGAAGAGTTGGGCGCCGGCCACGGTGGTCGAGCCCGTTGGTTTTGAACCCCATTTTCAAGACGAGGAGCACGACATGTCGAAGACTGGAACGAAGAAGGCGGCGTCCGCGAAGGGTAAGAGTCGCAAGGCCAGAGACGGAAAGCTCAGCTGCATCGACGCGGCGGCCAAGTTGCTGGGAGAGAAGAAAGCGCCGATGAACACCAAGGAGATGATCGAGGCGATGGCGGCCAAGGGCCTATGGTCGAGCCCGAATGGGAAAACGCCTGCGGCGACGCTGTATAGCGCCATCCTGCGGGAGATCAAGACGAAGGGGAAGGAGGCGCGGTTCAAGAAATCCGACCGTGGGCAATTCGTGGCGAACGGCTGACGCCGGCCTGGTCACTTAACGCCCCACGTCGGCGACGTGTTGGCGTTTTGTAGTTGGGCGTGGGAGTGGGCTACGCTTCGAAAAAAGCGATCATGGAGTGGACGCCGTTCGGGTGATACTGGAAGGCGCTATTGTCGGGCATCGCTTATGCGGATCACATCGATGCCAGCAGCACGTCGCTCAGATGCTTCCGATCAATAAGCTCTCGACCGGGAGCGCACGCGGCGACGAATGAATCAATGCCCGTGCGGACGCCGGTCCAGACTGCTGCCGCAGCCCGGGATTCAGGAGAGAGCGTACCAGGGAGACTGGGCGAGGATGCACGCCGTGGTGTTCCGCGTGAAGATTGTGGCGTCGAGGTGCCACAGCAGGAAGACCGTCGAGATTCCGACCTGGCGGGCCTTCAGGACGATGAAGATCTTCCAGAACGGAAATAGCTTCACTATCTTGACCAGTGCTGGCTTCGGCATGAAAATGCACTCTCACTGCCCTTTTGGTGCGGATCTTATAGAAATGCGTCAGGCACCAATGCCAGTTGCCGATGCGCTTGACGTCTTCGGCGTGTCCACGCGGACATCTTAAAGAAAGGGACGATCTTGAGAATCGATAAATACGAATCTGAAGTAGCCATCCGCGACCTGGCCTGCCAGCTTGTCGAAGAGTGCGAGTCGCTTATCGCGGAAATGGTCGATTCAAAAGTCATTTGCCCGGACGCCGACGTTGTCGAGCACTGGGAATGGCGCGAGGAGAAAGGCGTTCCGCATTTCCGCGCCACGATTCATTACAAGCCCCTCCCCGAACAAGACTCGAATCTGGAACCTAGCGGTTAACAGCTTGACTGCGTGACATGCCAGATTCTCGCTATCTCCGCGGGAATTTGCGAATTCCAAACTCGGCCGCTACGCGGCACTGAGAGGGCTCGATAACTGATCGTCGTGCATTCTGCACGACCACCGCGGCGACCGCCGGCGCGCGCCAACCCGGGTTCGGCCGCGAGCCTGGAATCTCACTTGCCGTTCTGGAGAATGGCCAATCAGTACGGCGCTCCTGCGCTGTACAAAAACCCAATCTCCCCTGAATCTAGCGTCACCTGCAGGGTACACGGATGTCCCGGATTTTCCACCCTCTCCTTTATATCTTGGTGTCCGCCACCCGCCAGGAACTGGCTCGGCAGGTCCATTACCTGAAGACCGAGAACCAGATCCTACGAAGCAAGCTGCCGAAGCGGGTCCTGGTCACCCCGACCGAGCGGCGGCAACTGGTTAAAGCAGCTCGGGGCTTGGGGGATGCCCTCCGTGAACTTGTAGCCATCGTCCAGCCGAGCACATTACTTCGCTGGCTGAATGCTGACGATGCGCCGAGGTCGAACAAGAAACCGTCGACCCGAAAGCCAGGACGGCCCCGGACGCCGGAAGACGTGCGGCAGTTGATCGTCCGGATTGCAACCGAGACCGGCTGGGGTTACACGCGGGTCCTGGGAGAACTTCGGAAGTTGGGCTACCGCCTCAGCCGCCAGACGGTCAAGAACATCCTGATCGAGCATGGGATTGATCCCGGTCCAAAACGAGGCAAGGGCACCTGGGATGAGTTCATCAAGATCCACGCCAGCACGATGTGGGCCACCGACTTCCTGTCGAAACGCGTTTGGACCCTGCGGGGACCGATCGACCTGTACCTGCTGGTGTTCCTGCAGATCGGGAGCCGGAGGGCGTGGGTCTCCTCTGCCACGGCGCATCCCGATTCGGCCTGGGTCGCTCAGCAGGCTCGGAACTTCTGCATGGACTTGCCCGATGGAGATCGCCAGCGAGCAATCGTGCTCCACGATGCGGACACGAAGTTCACGAACCAGTTCCGGGGGATTCTGAAGAGTGAAGGCCTGAGACCACATAAACTGATCCCGGTTTCGCCGAACCTAAACGCCTATGTCGAACGGTTCATTCAGACGATCCAGCAGGAGTGTCTCGACCACTTTGTCGTCGTCGGGAAACGGCATCTGAATTACATCGTGCGGGAATTCCTGGGCCATTATCACAAGGAGCGGCCGCACCAGGGGCTGGGGAACGTGCCGTTGTCGGGATTGCCCGCAACTGGCAATGGCGAGGTCGTCTGCCGGGAACGGCTGGGTGGCTTGCTGAAGCATTACGAACGGCGGGCGGCGTGACTCGCCAGAGTTGTCAGGCTTGCCGGGTGCATCTCCAGAATGCTTTGGTAATCAGCAGGCTCCGCGATCACAGCTTGCCCAATCGTCAGGATGGGTGTACAATGGGTACACAATAGAAAGGTCTCCAATGGCAAAGAACCGATCAGCCACCTCGACCAAGGCCAGCCGCCTGAGCATTCGGGTTGATGCCCGACGCAAGGCGGTCATTGCGCGAGCCGCCAAGCAGCACGGCGATACACTCAGCGACTTCGTCCTCGAAAACGCTTATCAGATGGCGACCGAACTGCTGGCGGATGAGGAGCCCGTCTCGCTGAGTCGCAAGCAGGTGGCCCAGATATTTGAGACTCTGGACCATCCGCCGGCCAAGAGCGTCGCCGCCCTTCGCAAGCTGCTTTCGGAACGGTCCATTCTGGATGGCTGAGCCTGCCTACACGCCGCTTGGCCCATTGGACGAAAGCCACGACCGGAGTGTTTTCGACTGCGGAGCGCCGGCCCTCAACATCTATCTGCGGAACTATGCCCTGCAGAACCAGAAGCGGGGCATCGTTCGCAATTACGTCACGACGCACCCGGGCGGCAAGATAGTTGTGGCCTACTACTCGCTGGTTTATGCCTCACTCGACCAGAAAGTACTGCCCCCCAAACTGGTCAAGGGCTTGGGCCGGTACGACATTCCGGTCATGTTGCTGGCCCGCTTGGCCGTTGACCAGCGTGAGCAGGGCAAAGGTCTGGGAAAGGCGCTCCTCAAGGATGCCATCCTCAGAACGATGCAGGCGGCCGGGATCGCGGGCCTCAAGGTTCTGCTGGTCCATGCCAAGGATGAGGCTGCAGCCGAGTTTTATCGCACGCACGGATTTGAGCCGGTCGTGGGTGATCCGCTGAAGCTCTTTCTGCCGGTGCCCCTGTCGTCGTAGGCGGCAAGAGAATCGTCCCGCTCGCGTCTGAGTGTGGACCAGATTCCAACACCTCGTCCCGCCTACCCTGTCGTACCCGAGGGGGGGGATCGAGACGCAGGCCACCGGGACTGCCGCCATGTGCCCGCATGCCATGCGGCAATCGTCAGCCTCCGATTTTCTTCAAAACATGCCTTGAGGTTCGGCGCAAAACCGTGCTCACTGTCACTGGTGTGGTTAACGGTTCTTGAGACCTCGAACCCAAAGGAAAGGCAGACCATGGGCATTAACGTCAACAAGGAGCTGGCAGCGCTGGAGCGGATGACTCCAGCCCAATTGCGACAGCGTTACGCGGAAGTTTTTAAGGAACAGAGTCGGAGCGGACCTCCCCGAGCACAACTCTCCTCATAACTCATTTTTTGCGCGCTCTCTTTGTAACTGCTGATCCGCCAACCGATTGCAAAAGTTCGCACCCATCTCGGTGTCCCAACCGACCCCAACGCAAAAGTGAACTTTTTGGGCTTTGGTTAACAGCAAAGAGAGTTTCAAAGAGACAAAGAGAGCGCCAAAGAGACCAAAGAGAGCGCCAAACGGATCAAAGAGAGCGCGAAAACATCTCTTTGGGCGTGTCGGCGGGGTGTTGGGCTCGGGCGCCCGACCTTTCGGTTGCGAACTGGCCCCACCAAAGAGACAAAGAGAGCGCCAAAGAGAGCGCGGAAATATCTCTTTGAAGTCGCCGTTGGGCTGGGAGGCCTGTATTTGGCTGGGATACTCGAGTTTCCTGGTGCCAGGTGGGGTCGTCAAAGAGAACAAAGAGAGCGCCAAAGAGAGCGCAGAAACATCTCTTTGGGCGTGCCTCAGGGGCTGGCCAACCCGGGCGACTGACTTTTCGGCAGCGAACGCGGCCAATCAGCCGTCCCGGCGCTGGACATCCGACCGCCGATCTGGAGAATGGCGGCCTCTCAACCGCTCCTGCGCTGTACAAAAACCCAATCTCCCCTGAATCTACCGTCACCTGCAGGGTACACGGATGTCCCGAATATTCCACCCTCTCCTTTATATATTGGTGTCCGCCACCCGCCAGGAGCTGGCCCGACAGGTCCATTACCTGAAGACCGAGAACCAGATCCTGCGGAGCAAGCTGCCGAAGCGGGTCTCGGTCACGCCGACCGAGCGTCGGCAACTCGTGAAGGCGGGCCGGGGGGTCGGCCAGGCCATCAAGGAGTTGGTGGCCATCGTCCAGCCGGCCACACTTCTTCGCTGGCTGAATGCTGATGATCAACCGAAGTCGAAGAAGAAGCCGTCAACACGGAAACCGGGGCGCCCGCGCACCCCGGAAGATGTCCGGCAGCTGATCGTCCGGATCGCCACGGAGACCGGCTGGGGTTACACCCGCGTGCTGGGCGAACTCCGGAAGCTGGGTTACCGCCTCAGCCGGCAGACGGTCAAGAATATCCTGATCGAGCACGGGCTTGATCCCGGACCGAAACGAGGGAAGGGGACCTGGGACGAGTTCATCAAGATCCATGCCAGCACGATGTGGGCCACCGATTTCCTGTCGAAGCGGGTCTGGACGCTGAAGGGACCGATCGACCTGTACCTGCTGGTGTTCCTCCAGATCGGCAGCCGCAGGGCATGGATCTCGAGTGCGACGGCTCATCCTGATTCCGCTTGGGTCGCCCAGCAGGCCCGGAACTTCTGCATGGAGCTGCCGGACGGGGATCGGCAACGGGCAATTGTTCTTCACGACTGTGACACCAAATACACCAAGCAGTTCGACGCGATCCTTAAATCCGAAGGGCTCCGAC
>Ga0137463_1000873_pt1 | contig 10047 bp, 7 predicted proteins | sample EasRivERMGT800_2_FD_102333 | JGI IMG/M metagenome (GOLD analysis project Ga0137463, IMG submission 102333) | Soil microbial communities from meander-bound floodplain in the East River, Colorado, USA - East River MetaG ERMGT800_2 | ecosystem: Environmental > Terrestrial > Soil > Floodplain ...
AAAAGAGAGTATATAAAACATCTTTTCGCTCGGTTATCCATGCCACTGATTCTACATGCATGGGGTGAATGCCAAATACCAATGCTGTGAGGGCTGCGACCCATGTTTTTTTGGCTGAGATCAGCCATATAAAATAAAACACCAGGCCTATATTGATCATGTGCAACAAAAAATTCACCAGCAGGTAAGAAAAAGGATCCAATCCGCTTAGCTGGTAGTTCAAGGCCAGGCTGGCTATTGTAATTGGGTGATAATTGCCCCCAACGGGTTGTGTGAAAATAGCATTCCAGTCCGGGGCATGGAGCATAATGTTATCCACCACATATGCTTTATCGTCCCAGTTGGTAAAATCATTTCGCAGCATCGGTAAAAAACAAACGGCTGTAATAATGGTCACTAAAAATATCCAGGGAAGAACCGAAGGCTTTTTTTCACTGACAACTTTCCTTGTCGGCGGCCCCTGTTTACTGAGCTTTTTTGCGACTGGTTTGTTCTTTTTTCCCATTGTGGAATATGTAAAAGAAAAATCCTCCGAATTTAATCAATGAAACTGAAGATACATAATTGGGTAATGGGTCAATTTCAGTGCTTCTGTGTTTCAGTGGCAATTACAATTTGCCACTGAGGCACTGAAACACAGAGTAGAAAAACTCAAACTAACCTACTGCCCATAATTGGGGAAATGATTGTTTGCTCATTTCAACAAGCTTTTATACTTTTCCCTGCCTCTCATAAATATTTGAAAAGGAAACATTCTTGATGTCCAAAAAATTAATTTCAGTTTTCAAGTTTTTGCTGATACTTGCCATTGCTTTTTTGCTGCTTTATTTTGCTTTCAGGGGCATAAGCATTAAAAAGGTTTTTTCAGAAATGCTGAAGGCAAATATATTTTGGGTTTCATTTTCGTTTGTCTTATCCGTCATTGCAATTGTTAGTCGTGCCTACCGCTGGAATTTATTATTGGAACCGTTAGGCTATTCTCCAAAGCTAAAAAATACGACCTATGCTGTTTCCATCGGGTATTTAGCCAATCTTGCTTTTCCACGACTGGGCGAAGTGACCCGCTGCGGAACATTGAGCAGGGCAGAAACAATACCTTTCAGCAGTTTGTTAGGAACCGTGATCGTCGAAAGGATCATTGATGTGATCAGTCTTTTGATCTGCTTGCTGCTTACAGCTATTATTGAATTCAAAAGACTGGGTCATTTTCTTACCACAAATATTATTGATCCTTTGGTGGGAAAGCTCAGGAGTTTTATCACGTCGCCTCTGGGCATTGCGGTGGCCATTGCTTTTATTATTCTTGTTTTTTTAGCGGTGATGTATTTTAAAAAGAAACAGAAAGAGAAAGGAAATGAATCTGCCATTTCTCATTTTATCAAAGAATTGATCAGCGGACTGAAAACAATTGTAAAGCTTAAACGCCCTTGGCTATTCATCTTCCACTCAGTTTTGATCTGGGTTCTTTATTTCCTGAGCGCCTATGTTTGTTTTTTTGCATTGCCCGCCACCAGTGGCTTAGGATTGAGTGCAGGATTATTTATTCTTACTCTTGGCGGCCTGGGTATGTCGGCGCCGGTACAAGGTGGCATCGGTGTCTATCATTTGATCGTTTCGCAGGGATTGATGCTTTACGGATTATCGCAACAGGATGGACTTGCGTTTGCCACGCTCTTGCATAGTTTGCAGATCGTAATGATCCTTATCCTGGGCAGCCTTTCTCTTCTCCTGATCTTTTTTGATCGCCGGGCAAGCCGGAAAATTGCAGCCTCTTCTTGATAACTTCCTTTAATTTTCCGCAGAGATAAAAATTGACTGGGACCATTTTTTTAAAAGAGGTATTTTTTCCGCAATGGCGCCAAGGGAAATGGAAGGGTTTACTAAAAACTTAGGTATGCCGGGCAGTAAAAAATCTCTGTATTCTACTTTGATATTCTTATATCCCGCTGCGGAAAGTTTCTTTGTGATAAATGATTTGCTAAATGCCATTTCAGTTGGTTCCAGATGGGCCTTTTTCCTGAAATAAGGAAAAGAAAAAATAATATAGCAATAAGGGTTATAAATATTGGGTTCAAGAAAAACGATCTTTCCTTCCGGCTTCAGCAATTTTTTTATGGTTATTAATGCATCATCAAGATGAAAATATAAATGATGCAGGATCCCATTGCCGATTATATAATCGAACCTGCGGTCATTAAAATCACCGGGCTTGTTGAAATCCATTACTGCAAATGACAAATTGGATCGCTGGAAATTCTTTTGCGCATGTTCTATGAATGGAACACATAGGTCGATCCCCAGGATATTTGATTTGGTTTTCTGAGCCATCATGTTCGCCATAATGCCCATGCCGCAGCCGATCTCAAGAATATCATTTGGTTTTGAAGTGTTGAATTGCCTGATAATATAATCTGCCCTTCTTTCTAATCGTTTATTCGTTGCGTAAGAAGGGACAAAAATCTGGTTGTAGTTACGGTCGTCCTTTAAACTCGTCATCGTTTATTTCTTTATTATTATAGTATAGCCCAGGGGGTCATCTGTCGACCCAAGATTAAAAAATAAGGAAATGTGTGAAATGATTATTGCTAGCAAAAGTAATGGCGTCAAAATTATCCAAATGGGCACTAAAAACCACTTCCATAATTTGGATGGTAAAAGGTTTCTGAAGAATAACACAATGATCTTTGAGCCGATGACCGCAATGTCCGTTCCTCTCGCCTTTATTACCACAGAAGAAAATTTGGAAAAGATCGTCCTGAGGCTGCTGGGTGTATAACGAAAATAATCCCAGGGAATGTAATGATAACGTGCACTCCAGGGAATTGTGACAATTCCAGCTCCTCCCTTTTTTAATACTCTGAATATTTCATCAGTAAGTTTCTGATATTTTTCTACATGTTCTAAGACCTCTGTGCACAGGAAGGCATCAAATTTTCCATCCTCAAAAGGGATGTCCTCCCCGTTAAAAGGAGTAATTAAAGGGTTCCTGTAATCAAATTTTTCCGCATCCACTATATCGATACCAAAATAACTTGTCTCTTTCGCCAACAAAAAACGATAAGGCGATTGGCCGCAGCCAACATCAAGAATATTTCCCTGATAGGTCGGCAATTGTTTTTTCAGATCACGATATATGGTAAGAAGTTGCAGGTCTAAAATCGTTCTGCCAAAAAATTTTATTTTACCGATGACAGAATCCGGAGGAGTATTGGAAATTGGTTTGAATTTCTCTGCCATGAATCTTGAATTATTCTGACCCTTACTTAATATTATTTTTAAAATTTTCTATTTCCGCAGCAGAGTCCAATTTTTTTCCTTTAAAAAGAATAGACCTCCTGATGAATTTTGGCCGGCTCTTTCCTTCCTCAAAGATTTTTGATAAATATTCGCCCAAGACAGAGATAGCTAAGAGTTGAACTCCTCCGAAGAATAGTATTAGAACGATTACTGTGGGGAACCCTTGCGGAGAATTCGGGTACACAAATCTCAGGATCACTTGTATCAGTATCCCTAAAAAAGCAATACCAGTTAAGATAAGACCAAAATAACTTAGTATCTCCAGCGGCACAAAACTGAAAGAGAAGATCGCTTTCTTTGCCCACTGAATATTTCTTCTGAAATTATTTGTGCTCTTACCAAACATTCTTTCCGGTCGTACATAATCAACACCAATTTGTTTAAACCCAACCCAGGCTCTTAGCCCTCTTAAAAAAACTTCTTTCTCCGGTAACTTATTTAATTCTCTTACGACCTTCCTGTCCATCAGGGAAAAATCACCTGCGTCAACAGGGATGTTGATGTAGGATAGTTTGCGAAAGGTCCTGTAAAAAATTTTATACATGACATTCATCATAAAGCTTGCTTCTCTCTTCACTCTTTTTCCATAAACAACATCATAGCCTTCCATCCATTTGTGATATAATTTCGGGATCACTTCCGGCGGATCCTGCAGGTCCCCATCTAAAAGTGCAACAGCATCCCCGGTGGCAATTTCCATCCCACTTAAAAATGCCGACTGCGAGCCGAAATTCCGGGAGTGTGTAATGCCAATAACATTGTAGTCATTGGCCACAATGTCTGCAATTAGCTTTTCTGAATTATCCGGCGAACAATCATTCACAAAAATTATTTCATAGCGGACCTTTGTTTCATTAAACATTTTTACGAGTCGCTCATACATGATAGGGATCGCTTGCTCATCTTTATAGCAGGCAATGATCGCCGTTATCTTTGCATTCAATCTCGGATTAGTGAAAGCGGATAAAATGTTTTCAGTGTAGCCAATTTGTTCATGCCAATCATAGGTTGCGGCCAGGCCATCTGCCAACCCTGTTTTTGCTGTCCATCCTAATTCTTTGTTTACATTCTCCGGATTTCCATACCAATCTTTCAGATCCCATTGGCGATTTTCCATCGTGCCCCAAACAGGATCGGAACTGATCTGGAATTTTTGTTTGACCACATTCACTAATTCTTCGAGAGTGGTTTTTTTACCTGAACAAATATTGAACGATCTGCCTCTGACGTTTTCGTTCATATTTAAAGCTGCATCAACAAATGCTTCGACTGCATCCATCACAAAAACAAAATCCCTGCTAATCTCTTTTTCGACCAATTTTGGATATCCGTTTTGCCTGGCTTTTTCTACGATCATCGGGATCAGACGGTCCGGTTCTTCCCAATAACCATACACAGAGTACAAACGAAGATTTAATGCATTGATATTTTTAAAATTGGCATAGTAGTGAATAATATAGGATGCGGAAACTTTTGATGCTGAATAATGACTGTTGGGTTCCAGCGCATCAGACTCATCCGGGGCGGCGGAATTTGTTCCATACTCAGAGCTGCTTCCCGCATGAACATATGCTTTTACATCTGCGCAGTTCTCGAGAATGTTCACAGTTCCATTCACATTCGTTTCATAGATCAGCCGCACATCTTTTTGTTTGCTGTAGGCGCCATAAGCAGCGAGATTAAATACAGTTTTAGGCCGGTATTTTTCAAAAAGATTTTTTACGGAAATAAATGATGTGATATCGCAATGCACGATATTATTGAACGGCGTGTTTGATAATTTTAATCGCCATGCATTCATTGCATCATGGGTGATCGCAAAGCAATCCTCACGAACGGAAAGTATCTCATTAAAGACATTGATACCGATAAAACCACTTGCTCCAAAAACGAGGATGGGGCCTTCAAGATTTTTGATCTTTGATTTTAATTCAGAATGATTAAACATAAGTTTTGATGAAAAAAGAACTGAGCACAGAAAAAATATTTTTTGGATCCAGGCCTGATTGCTGCTGATGGTAAGCCTGGCTGCCATAAAGCCCATTCGGATATCCTTCTGCATGCAGGCTCACAAATTTTTTGACTGGAATTCCCAGTTCACTCGTCAGAAGGGCGACAGAACTTCCCAGCCCCCCGATGGAAATGTGTTCTTCTATGGTTAACACGTTATTTGTATGGGATATACTTTCTTCAATTTCTTTTGGTAAGATCTTCAGGGGCATTTTATTAATTACAAAAACGGCCACTTCTTTTTTCAGATCAAATTCATTCAATGCAGCCCATAAATTATTGGCAACAGGCCCCTGCACAAGGATCGTAAGTTTTTGATCGCTGTTATGAGGTGTTCCGGCTCCATAATCTTTGAGGGCAAGACCCGATGGAATATTTTTTCCAAGACCGAGCCTGAGATAAGCAGGTGTTCTGTTCCTGAACATTTGATCCATGCATGTGTTCAGATCTTCAATAAATGCCGGCACATAACATTGCATATTGGACAATCCGCTCAGGCAGGCAATATCTTCCAGCGCATGATGCGATGACCCCATGATACCATAACCATAACCGCCGCCATTGCCCACTACAAATACAGGCAGGTTGTGAAAGCAGATGTCATTTCTTATTTGTTCCAGGCAACGAAAAACAGCAAAAGGTGCAATGCTATAACAAATGACACGGAAGCCTTGTGAAGCCATGCCCGCTGCCATGCTTGTCATGTTCTGCTCGGCAACGCCGGCATTGATGAATTTTTCTCCGAGTTTTTGTTGCAGATTTTCAAGTGCATTGTAGCCGAGATCCCCGGTAATAAAAACCAGGTCATCATTGTCTTCTAAAAATTTTTCTATATGAGCGGAAAAATGTTTTCTCATGATAAAATGATGATGGTACTACAAGTGATAAGTTGCTTTTACTTCTGCAAGCGCTTGTTCCAACAGATCTTTATTGATCGGTAAATAGTGCCACTCCAGTTTATTCTCCATAAAACTTACACCCTTGCCTTTGACTGTATTTGCAATGATCAATTTTGGTTTGCCATTGTTTTTTTCCAGCATAGCCGTTTTTGCGTTTAACACCAATTCGATATTGTGCCCATCAACTTCTAACACATCAAATCCAATTGCCTTCCATAGATCAAGGGGAGCCGTGTCGCCTAACACTTCTTTTGTTTTAGCAAAGCCCTGTAAACCGTTCTTATCGACAAAGACAACCAGGTTGTCCAGTTTATTTGATAATGCAAAATGGGCGGCTTCCCAGGTGGTTCCTTCATTCGTTTCGCCATCACTCATCAGCACGAAGCTGTGACCTTTTTCTTTTTTTATTTTTTTGGCTTTTGCCACACCAGTTGCCAGGGGAAGTCCGTGTCCAAGCGAACCAGTTGCAAAACTGATGGCCGGAATTTTAGATGGTGCCGGGTGTGCAGGCAATTTGGTTCCGTCTTTATAATAAGATTGCAAATCCAGGTCTGATATTTTACCCATCTCGTTCAACACAACGTATAAGGCAGAAGCAGCGTGGCCTTTTGATAAAATAAAAGAATCATCTTCATTCATAGAGTTTAAAATAGCGATCAGCAGGTCAACGCAGCTCAGGGAACAACCTATATGACCTGAATTTGCCTCAAAATGCATCTTCAACAGGGTCGTCCGCAATTTGCCCTGTAATTCTAAATGCTTCATGTTTGGAAAAATATAATTTATTATCGAGAATTGAAATAGTTGTTTTCCCTTGATAGTGTATCAGTTTGAACATGGCCGGTAAGACGGCAAAAATTTCAAAGAGAGACACTGGTTTTCCCTTTAATAAGACCCTGCATTCATTTGTTTCGATAGCTGTGTCGCTTTTTCCAAAATGCCCGCTTCATTAACAGTATTGCTGATCTTTATTTCTTTAATGAATCCTTTGAACGGAGCATTTCTTTTTTTTGTGTTACCGATTATCAAAGGGTCATCGCTATTTTCTATTACAGATGTGATCTTGCTGTCCGCTATTTGTTTTCCCCAGTCATAGATTTTCAGATCACTATCAGAGACCGTAATGGTCAAATAATGCCATTGATCTTTATCGAGAGTAAAAATAACGTTTTGAGAACTGACCGAGCCCGTACCCACTGCGAACATATAATGACTTCCGGTTGAGTCATTTGCTTCTAACGTCATCCCGAAAAAACCGCCAATATTCGTCCAGTTGCTCAGTATCGTTGCATTTGGTAATTGTTTTCCGAAGGGTTTGATCAGAACCTCAATTGTAAAATTCTTGTTCAATTTCAGTCCCTGATGATAGATTCCATTATTCGCAAGGCTATCTTTCATTGCTACATGCAGCAATTCACCATTATCATCCGGTAATAAGTGAGGAACACTGTCTTTTGAAATTGCGATCAGATCATTTTTTTCAGCGGAGTTATTATAATCAAGAAGCGGCAAGTATTCGTAAGGGTAATCAAATCTTTTAGTGTTTGCGACGATGTAGTAATGATGATCGAGCAAATTCTGCAAAAAATTAACGACGTCTTTTTTGAATATTGAGGTACTTATGGGGTTGTATAAACCAACAGGTTTATAATGGCCATAGTAGTAGTAATAATAATCTTTATAGAAATCAAGAAAAAGAACTTTGTCATTGCCGTGTGTCAATTCCTTTATGGTTGCGGTATCGATAGGTTGTGGCAATAGGGGGAATGTAAATTGCCAATTTTGAAGAGTAGTGGTTTGATTTGACAATTTTTCATATATTCTCGGCGCATAATAAAAAGCGGTTATAAGGATGAATAAAAAAGGCAGCAGCAAATAAATTCTTTTTGTGATCACAACAGGCTTGGTTACAACTTTTGTTTTAAGTTTTTGATTTTTTGTTACTGTCCTGGTTCCGGTAAAAATGAGAATGTCAAAAAGGATAAACAGGCAAAGCACTAAAATGCCCGAGATGTTCATGATATTATTTTCATGACTTCTTCCGAAAAAATACATTGAATTTCCAATAGTGAGCGCCAGGGAAAAAAGTCCGATTGAAAAATATCGCTCCGTTAATTTGTTTTTATACTGTACTAACAGAATGGCAAGCGAACTCAGCAAAGCAATCACGTACCAGTAAAAAGAATCCCTGGAGATCGGCAGCATGCCAATACCATATTTTCTATACAACAACGCACTGCTTGAAAATATTTCGCCGCTCATGATCAAGCAAATGACCACAGAAGCAACAATTATTGATATGTTGATCCAGTTTAATCTCAGATGCCGGATGATCGTATTGATAATCGAATTGGCATTTAATTTTTTTTGCTGAGCATTGTGAACGATATCAAATACGAAAAAGGAAAAAATCAAAACCAGGTACGATATCATATAAATAAGGCCCAGGTTACGGTGAAATATGATCAATAGGCCCAGGGTTAAACCTGTTAACCAATTTCGAATTCCCTTGACCCATGCAACCAGTAATAGGATCAGCCATAAGTCTAACCTTAAAGGCGAAACCTGGAAGATACTGTGCTGCTCTTCCCATACTCCGTAATATCGAACCAGGATCAAAGCAATAATGAATACGGCAGAAAGCCCTTTTGTTTTAAAGAACCGATCGGAGAAAATGAAACATCCGAGAAAGAACAGGAAGAAGGATAATTGAGCCAAATAAGGAAATGATTCTAATGCCCAGTTCAATTTTAACCACAAAAGACCAAGTAAAGACAAGAAGATGTCATATTGGAAATAGATCTCGGAAAATTTAGCACCGGTTTTTAACCGAAGCGCGGGGGCCAGCAGAAAGGCCAGATCGTTAGCACTCGTACTATAAGCCGGGATCAGCGAAGCGAAAGCAATGCATAGAACGACGAGAATAGCAGCGATGAGCTTACTCTTATTGATTAAGAAATACAATAGCCAACTGATAAGAAGAAATACCAGGACAAGGGGCAAATACGATGTTTCAAATTTCTTTTGATAGCCCGCCGTGGGAGGCGAAAGCCCGAGCTGGAAAAAATAATACCCGGCTAAGAGAACAAGAATAAACGCCAGTAGTAAAAATTTTTCTTTACTCAAATTGAGTCGCAACAACCATCTTGAAATAAGAATGCTTAAAAGAATGTTCAGAAATGCTAAACCATATAACACTAAACTTTCAAAGCCATCGTGCTGATAAATGAAGACCCTTATAAACGGGGTCAGCTCTGATGGTGAAAGCTTGGGATTCGATGCCCAGATCCGTTGGGAAACAGAAAAAAATAATAAATAGAATAAAAGACTTACAGAAGAGGTTAATAACAGTAGGAAAGGAACGCCCGGTTGCATGCCTGGCGCCTGGATTTTTTGTTTTTTTACCGATTTAAAAGCAGGCAGGATAAAAAAGAAACTGAGGATGGAAAACAATGTCCATAAAAGAACATTTGATATTGCCTCAAATTGTTTTGTCGTAGCAGCGATTGCGATCCTCCCGGGGACAAGACCTTCCCGGTCACCTTTCCTGGCTTTTTCGGCAATGCTCAGCGCCTTGTCCCATTTTTCTGAGTCATAGTAAGCATTAAAGAGAACCGCATATGAAGGCAGGAAAGTACTGTCCAACTCTATCGATCTAATCGCATATTTTATCGCATCCGGCCAGTGGTTTTTATAATTTTCAATATAAGCAAGGGTGAAGTAGGAACTTGCATTTTCGTGTATGCGCAAAGCGGAGTCACAGTATGATTCAGCTTTATCAAACCTGAATTGATTGAAAGAGTCGATCGCCAGGTTATTATAATATTGAATTTTTGCGCTG
>Ga0137463_1000874_pt1 | contig 10047 bp, 11 predicted proteins | sample EasRivERMGT800_2_FD_102333 | JGI IMG/M metagenome (GOLD analysis project Ga0137463, IMG submission 102333) | Soil microbial communities from meander-bound floodplain in the East River, Colorado, USA - East River MetaG ERMGT800_2 | ecosystem: Environmental > Terrestrial > Soil > Floodplain ...
CCCGCGCGCTGGTTCGGCCGGCTCTTCGGCGGCCTTTATGCTCGATGGTGCACACGGCGGATGGCTGACGACGCCAGAGACTATTTCCGCACCGCAGGGCAAGGCCGGTGAAAGTACCGGCAAGATTCTCAGAGCTCAAGTATCGGAGAATACGTTGATGGACATGCCGCGCCACGAACATTCTCATCACGACCACGGACATCATGGACAGCCCGTGCATGGAAGCGCAACCGCTCATCCCGGGGCTGCGGTGACGCCCGGCGCGATCTACACCTGCCCCATGCATCCGGAGATCCAGCAGGTGGGTCCGGGGAGCTGCCCCAAGTGCGGCATGACTCTGGTGCCGGAGGTTCCGGCCGGACCCGCGGCGGCCGAATACACCTGCCCGATGCATCCGGAAATCCGCAGCTCCAAGCCGGGCAACTGCCCCAAGTGCGGCATGGCACTCGTGCCTGTTGCGGGGGCAAAGGAGGACGATTCGGCGCTGCGCGACATGACTCGCCGTTTCTGGGTCAGCGCCGTTCTCACGGCACCGCTCGCGGTGATCGCGATGGCGCCTTATCTCGGGGTCATGCAACCGTTCGGAATTCCCATGCAGGTGCGGATGTACGTGGAGCTCGCGCTCGGCACCCCTGTCGTGCTGTGGGGGGGCTGGCCATTTTTCCGGAAGTTCGCGCTCTCGATCAAGAACCGAAATCCGAACATGTACACCTTGATCGGGCTGGGCGTGGCCCTCGCCTACCTCTTCAGCCTCGCGGCAGTGTTCGCGCCCGGCCTTTTCCCGCAGGAATTCCAGGAAGAGAGCGGCCAGGTCGGCGCCTACTTCGAGGCGGCGGCGGTCATCGTCACGCTGGTGCTTCTGGGCGAAGTCATGCAGCTGCGCGCGATCGGCCAGACGAGCCGCGCGATTCGCGAGCTGCTCGCGCTCGCGCCTAATACGGCGACCCGCATCGAAGCCGACGGGCGCGAGGTGGAAGTGCCTCTCAACGATGTGCAGGTCGGGGACAAGCTGCGGGTGCGTCCCGGAGAGAAGGTGCCCGTGGACGGGACTTGCGTTGAGGGTTCGTCGAACGTGGACGAATCGATGATCACGGGCGAACCGGTTCCTGTGGCGAAGAAGGGGGGAGACAGGGTCACCGGCGCGACGATCAATGGCAAAGGCACGCTCGTCATCCGGGCCGAACGAGTCGGCGCCGATACCCTCCTCTCGCGGATCGTCCACATGGTGGCGCAGGCGCAGCGCACGCGCGCGCCTGTACAGCGGCTCGCCGATCTGGTCGCCACGTACTTCGTCGAAACGGTCATCGGGATTGCGATCCTGACCGCACTCGTCTGGGGGTTCTTCGGCCCCGAGCCCAGCCTCACCTATGCGGTGGTCAACGCAGTGGCGGTGCTCATCATCGCCTGTCCCTGCGCGGTGGGACTCGCGACGCCGATCTCGATCACGGTGGCGATGGGACAGGGGGCGATCAACGGGATCCTGTTCCGCAACGCCGAAGCCGTGGAAAAGCTGCGCGACATCGACACGCTGGTCGTGGACAAGACGGGCACCCTTACGCTCGGCAGTCCGCGGCTGGTGGATCTCGTCGTCGAGGCAGGAATCACGGAGAGCGAGGCCCTTGCGCTGATCGCGAGCATCGAACGCGCGAGCGAGCACCCGCTCGCGCAGGCGATCGTCAAAGGCGCCGAGGATCGCGGCCTGCGCCTGTCCCAGGTCGAGAAATTCGAATCGGTCACGGGCCAGGGCGTACGTGGGGAAATCGGCGGCCGCAAGGTCGCGGTCGGCAGCCGCCGATTCATGGAATCGCAGGGCAGCTTGCCCGCTTCGCTCGCCGAGAGGGCCGATGCGCTCAGGGCGCAAGGCAAGACCGCCATGTATGCAGCGATCGACGGGCGCGCCGTCGCGGTGATCGCCGTCGCCGATCCGATCAAGGAAACGACGCCGGAGGCGATCAGGACGCTGCAATCCGAGCGCGTGCGCGTGGTGATGCTCTCGGGGGATTCGCGCAAAACCGCGGAAGCGGTCGCCCGGCAGCTCGGCATCGACGAGGTCATCGCGGAAGTGCTGCCCGAGCAGAAGGTCGACGCCATCAAGTCGCTGCAAGCGCAAGGTCGTGCCGTCGCGATGGCGGGCGATGGCATCAACGACGCGCCGGCGCTCGCTCAGGCGAACGTGGGCATCGCCATGGGCACGGGGACGGACGTCGCGATCGAAAGCGGCAGCGTGACTCTTGTGAAAGGCGACCTGCGCGGCATCGTCAAGGCGATCCACCTCTCTCGCGCGACCATGCGCAACGTGAAGCAGAACCTGTTCTTCGCGTTCGTCTACAACGCGCTCGGCGTCCCGATCGCGGCGGGTGTCCTCTATCCCTTCTTCGGTCTGCTGCTCTCGCCGATCTTCGCCGGCGCTGCCATGGCGATGAGCTCGGTATCGGTGGTCACCAACGCGCTACGGCTGCGGCGCGCGAAGCTCTAGCGAGCGGCCCGCCTTACCCGGGGCCGGCGCGTCGTTGATCACGCGCAGGATGGATAGACTCAAGCCTCTCGCCGCAAGCGTTTTCTCGATCGCGCGCAGAACCGGTCCCAGTCCCGGCTTGCGCGGGTCGTAGGCGAAGGAAAGCGAGGAGCCTTCGAGCGACACGCGCGCGGTGCTGCGATCGACTCCTGGCGTCGCGCCGATCGCGGATTCGATCGAGCGCCGCAGATCGCCGCCCGCAGGCAGCGCCCCCTCGATCGCGAGGAAGGCCACCTCGTGCCGGCGCTCGAGCGCGCGCACGACGATCGCGTGATCATAGACGGCCGCGACCCTGTCCTCGATGCAGTAGCCGCAGGCAAAGGCGTCCCCCACCGCGAAGAGAAACGCGAGCGCGGCCGACAGGTATGCGTCAGCGGCGAGGGCGGCGCGCATTCTCAATGCCCTCCCTTTGCGGTTGCAGCGCCCGCGGGCTGCGCGTCGATCCAGTGGAAATACTTGATGTACTGCCGGATCTCCGCGTCGGATAGGCTTTGGTCTGGCATCGGGATGTTGTTGTACTCCTTCAGCATCGCCTTGGCCACCGCGTCGGTCTCGAGCATCTTCTCGGGCGATTTCAGCCATCTCGCGAGCCAGTCGTCGCTGCGCCGCTTGGTCACTCCCGCGACGTCGGGCCCCAGCTTCTTGCCCTGGCCGACCGAGTGGCAGGCAAGACACTTGCTCTCGAAGGCGAGCTTGCCCGCGACCCCTTCCGGATCGCTGGGCGCGGCTTCCGTCGCCGGCATATTGTGATGCTCGAGCTCCCTCTCTTCGGTCTTGGCCGTGGTCGAAATCAGCCCGATCGCTCCCTGCGAGGCGTTTGCGAAATGGTGGTCGACCATGATGTAGGAGCCGTTCTCCGGGATCACGAATTCGACGATGGCACTGTTCGACGATCCGAGCAGCACCGTCTGCATGCCGCGGAATTGGTTGTCGGGATTGCCTTCGAACCAGACCCGGTCGAAGATCGTGCCGACCACGTGGAAGCTCGAAGTCTTGCTCGGGCCGACGTTCAACACGTAAAGGCGCACGCGCTCGCCGGGCTTCGCGGCGAGCGGCTTTTTCACCATGCCGTTGTGCGTGCCGTTGAATACCGTATGCGTGGGCCGCGAGGCGCGCAGGTGGTCGCCGTCCAGCACGTAGAGCGGAGCGCCGCCGACCTTGCGCTTGCCCGGGTCGGGCTTGGCGTAGAACTCGCTTTGAACGATCACGTACTCGCGGTCCACTTTCGTCGGGTAGCCGTCGCGCGGCTCGACGACCACCGCGCCGTACATACCGGAGGCGATGTGCTCCAGGATCATCGGCGTGCCGCAGTGGTACATGAAGATGCCGGGGTAGTTGGCCGTAAACTCGAAAGTGATGGTCTGTCCCGGCGCGATCGAGCGGTACTTGTCCTGGGGCGACACCATGGCGGCGTGGAAATCCATCGAATGCATCATCGGCGCGGCGACCACCTGCATTCCGGGCACGGGCTCGTCGCTGCGGTTGGTCATGGTGAAGCGGATCTTGTCGCCGACGCGGGCGCGCACGGTGGGACCGGGCACCTGGCCGCCGAAGGTCCACGCGCTGAACTTCACCCCCGGCGCGATCTCGATGATCTTGTGTGTCGTGTCGAGCTGCACTTCCTTGACGGGCGACGGGTCGAGCGCCTTGAGCTCGTTGCCCATGCTGAGCGATTTGCCCGAGGCGAACGCGCCCTTGTGGCGTTCGTTCGACAGGGTCGCCGGCGCGGGCTTCATGTCCATTCTGGCCGGATCGTACGCGTCGGAAGTCGTGCGAGTGCACGACGCCAAAAGTATCCCCGCTCCCGCTGCGACCATCGTCAGCCTGCCGAACGCCATTGATTTCATGATGGTTACTCCTCTTCCTGAGCGCACGGAAGTCTAGCGCCCGCCATGGGGTTGGATTTGACGCAGGTCAAACTTAGTGGACCGGCCCCCTAAGTAGGCAAAACCGCAGACGTTTAATCCAGATCAAGAACGGAAGACCCGGCCCGGGGCATCCTGATCCCACCGAAAAGGAGAGCCGAATGTCGAAAGCCCTGAACATCATCCGAGCCGAACACCGCTCCATCGCCGCGATATTGCACGGCATGCAGCATCTGGTGCGGCAGATCGGCGAGCGCAAGACGAAGATCGATCCCAAGGTCTTCCGCGCGATGTTGTACTACCTCGATATCTTCTCCGAGCGGAAGCACCACCCGAAGGAGGACCGGTTCCTCTTCGACCCGCTGCGCCGGCGCGGCGCGGGGCCCGATGCGCTGATCGCCGAGCTGGAGAGGGAGCACGCCGAGGGCGAGGCGTCATTGCGCCGCGTCGAGCAGTGCCTGATCCGGTACGAAGAGGGTGGAGACAAGGAATTTCCGGAGTTCGCGCGGGAGGTGGACCGGTTCGTCGAGGGATACTGGGACCACATGCGCAAGGAAGAAGAGCACGTGTTCCCGCTCGCCGAGAAACTGTTCACCGCCGCGGACTGGGCGGCGATCGACCGCGCGTTCGGGGAGAACGCCGATCCGCTCGAGCGCGATCGGGACGAGAAGGATTTCCGCAAGCTGTTCTCGCGCATCGTCAGTCTCGCGCCCCCGCCGATCGGCGTCGGGCCGGCCGCGTAGCCGCGCAATCCCGCACGAATCAGATCGAAGGAGATGCCAAAGTGAAAACGAAACTCTCGGCGCTGTCGACCCTCGCCTTCTTTCACCCCCTGGTCGCCTTCGCGCAACAAACTCAGCAGTCGACCGGTCCGTGGGACTGGCCCGGTCCCTGGCACATGTGGAGCGGCGGTTGGGGGTTCTGGTGGGTCTTCCCGCTGATCATGGTGTTCATGATCATCGCCTGTGTCGCCATGCTTCTTCGCGGCCACGGAGCGGGCGGCGACGGTCTCCCTCATTGGGGACCGGGTCGTTCCCTGGGCGATCCGACCTATTCCGCGCTGCAGATCCTGAACGAGCGCTTCGCGAAGGGCGAGATCAAGAAGGAAGAGTACGAGGAGAAAAGGGCCGCCATCGTTTCCGGCGGGTAGGGCTGGAAATCTTCAAAAATCCGTGGATGGAGATCAACCGGAGGATTTGAACAATGGATCAAGAACAAGCCGGGGGACAAGTCTATCTTTGCCCCATGCACCGGGAAGTCCGTCAGCAAGGCCCCGGAAAATGCCCGAAGTGCGGGATGGGCCTGCTGCCCGAAGGCACGAGGTTCGGCATGCTCCGGCACATGGCCAAGAGCCCTTTGATGCTCCTCCTCATGGCGGCGGTCATGCTCGCGATAATGGCCATGTTGTTCATGTAATCGAAGGCAGCGGCTCCAAGCGCGAGGAATGGCTCGCCGAAATGCGTGATCTCGGCTTCCGAGGCAGATGAGCGTCGAATGAGCTTATGTCGAACGGCGGCGATCGTCGCAGGCATCCTCGTTGCGGGCGCTTTCGGGCTCGCCTGGGTCAGCTATCAGCGCGATATCCACGCAGCGCGCGGGCGCGTGTCCACCGGCAGCCAGGTCGCGCAGACCCCTTGCGGGCCGATCGAGTACGCGGTCGTCGGAGAAGGAGCGCCGGTCCTGATCGTGCACGGCGCGGGCGGCGGTTTCGATCAGGGCCTCGGATTTGCCGAGCCGCTCGCGGCTCGCGGTTTCCGTGTCATCGCGATGTCGCGGTTCGGCTATCTGCGCACGCCCCTTCCCTCCAATGCTTCGGCAACTGCACAGGCCGACGCCCACGCTTGTCTCCTGGATGTGTTGAACATCCGGCGCGCAGCGATCGTCGGCGCGTCCGCCGGGGCGCCCTCTTCGTTGCAGTTCGCGCTGCGGCACCCGCAGCGGTGCGCGGCATTGGTGCTGCTGGTCCCTGCCCTCTACGTCCCGCGGGCTGCCGGAGCGCCGTCCGTGCAGGCCCCGGCCGGAACGGAGTTTCTTTTTGAAACCGTGCTCAAGTCCGACTTTCTCTTCTGGGCTGCGATCAAGCTCGCGCGCAGCACCATGATCCGCGCGATCCTCGCCACTCCTCCGGCCGTGGTGGAAAGCGCGGACGCCGGCGAACAGGCGCGCGTCGCGCAAATCCTGGACAGCATCCTGCCGGTCAGCCCGCGCCGGCTCGGCTTGCTGAACGACGCAGCAGTCACCTCGTCGCTGCAGCGCTACGAGCTTGAGCGGATCACGGCGCCGGCGCTCGCGATCAGCGTTGCCGACGACCTGTACGGGACCTTCGAGAGCGCCCGCTATACCGCCCAGAACGTCGCGGGTGCCCGGTTCGTCGGCTACCCGAGCGGCGGCCACGTGTTTGTGGGGCACCAGAACGACGTCGTATCCGAGATCGCGGCATTTCTGAAGTAAGTGGCAAATAGCCGCGCATTTCGTTTGCGGGCACCAGCGTCCACAAGATCCGCGTGAACACCGCGGGCATTCCGTAGCCGGCCTAGCGGACGGTCGCCTCCCCCGTCACGGGATGACCGATCCCGAGCGGCTTCGCATCGATCAGAATGAAGGCGACCCGCGCGGGCTCGGTTCCGCGATTGATCCAGGCGTGATTGGTGCCGCGCTGGACAAGCACATCGCCCGCCTTCAGCTTCACCGTCGAATCGTCCATCTGCATCTCGAGCTCGCCCGCGAGAACGATCACGTAGTCGATCGTCTCGGTGCGATGCATCGGGCCGGTTCTTCCCGGGGGGATGTCGTTCACGGTGAACCGTGTACCGTTCGGCGGCGGCGGAGTGCCGAGCACGCGCGCGCCCATGTCTTCGATGTTTTCTCCCACGCGAATGTCGGCGGGCGTGCGGTCGGTGCACCAGATCAGCGTCGAAACGCCGCCGGACTTCGAAATCCGCTTGTTGGACGCCATCGCGTCCATGAGAACCTTTGCGGTCCGGTGTTCTGCGCCGTGTCCCGTCACGACGCGGCGGACCGGGGGGAAGTCTGTCATCGTGAGCCCGGACAGCGGTGCCTACTTCGCCTCCTCGACGCGCGTCAGGGTCGCGGGTCCTTCGCCGACGATGATCAGCCAGGCTTCCTCGTCCTTGGCGCCGTCCCAGTGCACCTGCTTGGCGAAATGCGTGACGAACGACTCGGTCGGCATCGCGACGGTGAGGTTGGGATCGAACTTGTTGCCGGTGGCGACCCACCAGGTGCCTTTGATCACGGTGATGAAGCGGTCGTTGGGATGGAAGTGCGGCCGGCTGAAATTGCCCGGCTTGAACCGGTTCATGACGTCATACAGCCCGGGCTTTTCCGGGTCGCCCACGAGCACCGCCTGGTTGATGCCGGCGGCGCCGGTCGGATCGCGCCACTTGAGCTGATCGGGCGATTTGTACGCGAGCGCTGCCGGGTTGAGATCGGCGGCGAAGGCTGCAGGCGCCGCCAGCAGCAGCACTAGGATTCGAGCGCAAGGCAACACGCAACGAGGCAATGAATTCATTTCGACCCCCTTTTGAGATTACCCCCGTATACGCGTTGGCCGGCGAACCGTCAACACCCATCGGGGTCGGCCCGGCCGCCGTGCGATTTGAAGACTGCTGAAGGATCTCGGCGACCGTTATGGCATATGCCGTGCCGGCCGCCGGGATCTTTTGACTGACGATGGACCTATGGACCCGACGCAGCGCATTACTTGATGCGTCTGTAGTAAGTCAGCGCCTCCAGTCCGATCTTTGCGCCCAACTCTTCGCCGACCTTTGCCGACCACGATTCATCCGCGTCGTAGCGAACCGGTATCAAGTCCGCTCTTCCGGGCTCGTTCGCCGAACCGAATTCCGTTTCCAGTATCACCCGGATCGCCGCGCCGACGGCACAGGAAACGCACGCAATGGGTGAACCGTAACTCGCCTTCGCATCGTCGGCCGCCGAGTAGACCATGCTCGCGGCGAGGGAAGCGAGCGCATAAATCCTCGCGCGCTCGATCGGTTGGAGCGTTCTCCCTTCGATAGACCTGGACGCGATCGAATTCCACGCTTCGCCGTCCGTACCCAATTTCCCCGGGGACGAGCGAAGCTGCGAGACCTTCGAATTCCCGGCGGACGGGACTTTGGCGCCGTTCGAAGGCCGCTCTGGTATCAAGAGGGCGTGCACGTTGCCGCCTAGATGCCCTCCCCAAATGCGCGCCCTCGATGCCGCGTCCCAATCCGGAAACGCGGCCAGCGAAAGTTCGAGCGCTGCATCCAGAGTGGCTTTCCACTCGGGATAGAGCTGCGCAAGAGCGTGGTGCGCCGCTCCGATCCCTTCAACCTCGCCCGATGCGCCCAGGGGCGCCGGTTGTCTTACGAGAAAGCGTGGAACGTATTTGCCTTCGACGAAATTCATGGCTTCGAACATAGCGACGTGAACGGCCGCCAATTCCTGTGCACGTCGCGGCTGCTCCGACGATGCAGTCACGCGCACTGCAATCGCGTGCCAATCCGATACCGCGTCGCCGCGGGCCGCGGACAACGGCAGCAGAAGCATGACAAGCACGCACCCGATGTTCGCCGCGATTTTCAGAGCCTTCCTGATTTGAGTATCCATATCCGCCTCCTGTTTGAGATCCGCCCGAGCCCCGGAAGCGCCAAGCGCTTCTGTTGCGATCAGGATTCAGAGCTGAGGCCAGTGTGGCGGGTGGCGGTTTCTTTCTGCTGCGGCGCATGACACCGGTTTCTTGTGAACTAAGTTACAAAGAAGCGCGGGCGAGGCGACCATGAGCTGGATGACGGCTGGCGCGCGGTACCGGGGTGGTGGCACACCCAGAATAGCCAGCCCTCCCGCGAAGGCTAAAAGTCCCACCACCCCGGTAATCGAAAAGCGTTTCCGAAAACTAATCACAAGATCGGGGCTCGCTAGGTCTAGACGATCGCCTACTGGTTGCCGCTCCAAACGGTCCGGGGCAGAATGTCTTTGACCCGCACGGTGCCGGCCTCGGTGCCGTCGCTCCGCCACAGCTCAAACCCGTTCTTGCCGTCGTCGGCGGAGAAGTAGAGCGCATTGTTCAAGGCGGTGAAACCGAAAGGACTGCTGCCGCCTGCCCCGGGATTGATGTCCTTGACCCGCACGGTGCCGGCCTCGGTGCCGTTGCTTCGCCACAGCTCAAACCCGCTCGTGCCGTCGCTGGCGGAGAAGTAGAGCGCATTGTTGAAGACGGTGAAGCCGCCGGGAATGCTGCCGTTCGCCCCGGGATTGATGTCTTTGACCCGCACGGTGCCGGCCTCGGTGCCGTTGCTTCGCCACAGCTCAAATCCGCTCGTAGCGTCAAAGGCGGAGAAGTAGACCGCGTTGTTGAAGACAGTGGAGCCGAAGGGCCGACTTCTGCCTGCCCCGGGGTTGATGTCCTTCACCCGCACGGTGCCGGCTTTGGTGCCGTCGGTCTTCGCGGCCGCCCCGTCGCCTCCGCCCCCGCAGAGGAACGCCGCAAGGGCGACAAGGCCCAGGGGTAGGAGGGAATTTCTCAGTGCGTTCGTCGTTGACATCGTGGTCTCGCCTTGTGCTGGATACTAGAGCGTCACTGCAGTCTAGTTGCGGGCAGGTCGAGACGCTGTGAGGCCTTCCACCGGTTTCTTGTGGAAAATTCACAACGGACGAAGGGAATAC
>Ga0137463_1000875_pt1 | contig 10045 bp, 7 predicted proteins | sample EasRivERMGT800_2_FD_102333 | JGI IMG/M metagenome (GOLD analysis project Ga0137463, IMG submission 102333) | Soil microbial communities from meander-bound floodplain in the East River, Colorado, USA - East River MetaG ERMGT800_2 | ecosystem: Environmental > Terrestrial > Soil > Floodplain ...
CCACGACACGCCGGCGACAGGGAGCCTGCTTCCCGAGACGCACATTGCTGTCCTGAGCGCCGGCCGGATCGTCCCCCACATGGAAGACGCCTTCGCCCTTGTTCGTGACACCTTCGGCCAACTGCCGCGCGCGATCAATTTCGTCTCGGGCCCCTCGCGCACCGCGGACATCGACCAGACCATCGTACTCGGCGTGCACGGACCCGGCCGCGTGCACATCGTTCTGGTCGCAACTGAGGTCCGCTCCTAGAGCCTCACCACAGGCGCGCCGCGCCGCGCACCCCGCTCGCGTCGCCGTGCTTCGCCTTCAAGAGCGGCGTCGCGACCGAATCCGAATAGACGTAGCGCCCCCAGCGCTTCGGCACGTTGCGGTACAGGCGTTCGGCGTTCGACAGGCCGCCGCCGAGCACGATCGCGTCGGGATCGAGAAGGTTGATGACGCTCGCCAGCGCGCGCGCCAGGCGCTCCTCGTAGCGCGCGAGGGCGGCTTCGCAGCCGGGGTCGCCCGATTCGGCCCGCGCGATGATCTGCGCCGGCTCGAGTGGCTCGCCGGCGGCGAGCCCGTAGTCCCGCGCGAGCCCCGGGCCGGACAGGAACGCCTCGATGTGTCCTGCCTGGCCGCAGCCGCAGGGCGGACCGGGCAGCTCTTCGGCGGTGGGCCAGGGCAGGGTGTTGTGACCCCATTCGCCGGCGATGGCGTTGGCGCCGTGGAGCGCGCGGCCATCGACCACCACGCCTCCGCCCACCCCCGTTCCGAGGATGACGCCGAACACCACCTGGGCCCCCGCGGCGGCGCCGTCGGCCGCCTCCGAGAGCGCGAAGCAGTTGGCGTCGTTCGCGAACCGGACCTCGCGGCCGAGCAGCCGCTCGAGGTCGGGCTTCACCGGCATGCCGTTCAGCACGCTCGCGTAGGCGTTCCTGAGCTTTCCGTCCCCGGCCGATACCGCTCCGGGCGTGCCGATCCCAATCGTGCAGCGCGCGCCGGCCTTGCGTTCCGCGTCGAGCACCGCGCCGGCGAGCGCACCGAGCGCATCGGGATAAGCGCCGCGCGGCGCGTCGCTGCGGCGCCGGAACATCTCGGCGCCCGACTCATCGAGCGCGACGATCTCCATCTTGGAGCCGCCGATGTCCACGCCGATGCGGGTCATGGCGACGCGGGCCTAGAACGCCTGGTCCCAGGAGATGCTCAGGCGCATCGCGGAATTGATTAGGCCCACCATGCTGTAGGTCTGCGGAAAATTGCCCCACAGCTCGCCCGTCGCCGGCTCGATGTGCTCGGAGAGCAGGCCGTGCCGGTTGCAGCGAGCGATCAGGCTTTCGAACAGGGCGCGCGCCTCCTGCGTGCGCCCGAGCGAGGCGAGCGCGTCGACGTACCAGAAGGTGCACACGGCGAAGGCATTGTCGGGAACGCCGAAATCGTCGGGCTGCGTATAGCGGAACACGAAATCGCCGCGGCGCAGGTCCTTCTCCACCGCGCGTACCGTGCCCGCGAAGCGCGGATCGTCAGCGCGCAGGAAATCGAGCTCGTGGAGCAGCAGCAGGCTCGCGTCCATATGTTCGCCGCCGAAGGTGGCGGCGAAGCTCGAGCGCTTCGCGCTCCAGGCGCGCTCGCAAATCGCCGCGTGCATTGCATCGGAGCGCGCGCGCCAGTGGCGCGCGCGCTCATCCAGGCCGATGCGCGCCGCGATCTTCGCGAGGCGATCGCAAGCCGCCCAGCACATGACGCTGGAGAACGTGTGAACATGCCGCGCTCCGCGCAACTCCCACGGGCCGGCGTCGGGCTGGTCGTAGAGCACCGAGGCGCGCTCGCCCAGCTGCTCCAGCTGCCGGAACAGGCCCTGGTCGCCGCGCAGCGCAAGCCGCGCGTCGAAGAACAAGTGCGCCGCCGCGAGCACCGTCGCGCCGTAGACGTCGTGCTGGTTCTGCGAGTAGGCCTGGTTGCCGACTCTGACCGGGCCCATGCCGCGGTACCCGGGAAGCGAAGGCGCTTCGCGCTCGGCGATGCCCGCCTTGCCGGTGACCGAGTAGACCGGCTGCAGGTCGGCGCCGTTCGCTCCGGATGCAGTATTGATGATGAAATCCAGGAAGCGCTCCATGGTGCTGGTCGCGTTCAGCCGGTTGAGCGCGTTGACCACGAAATAGGCGTCGCGAAGCCAGCAATAGCGGTAGTCCCAGTTGCGTCCGCTTCCGCGAGACTCGGGGATCGAGGTCGTGACCGCGGCGACGATCGCGCCGGTGTCCTCGTAAGCGTTGAGCTTCAGGGTGATGGCGGCGCGGATGATCTGCTCCTGCCATTCGAAAGAGATCGCGAGACCGCGCACCCAGTCGCGCCACCAGCCCGCGGTGTCGTCGAGGAACCGGCGGAAAGCTTCCCCAGGCGGGGTGTGCAGGGTCTCGTCCGGCCCGAGCACCAGCGACGCGGGCTCGCGCAGGACCACCTGCGTCTCCTCGAGGATCGCGCTGATCGAGAAGTCCGTCGTCAACCTCATGTCCATGTCGGGCATCACGTAGCGCACGTGGTTGCTGCCCCAGGTCATGGCCGGCCGTCGGGCTCCGTACTCACACAGGGGCCGGATGCGCACCCGGACGCGCGGGCTGCCCGCGAGCGGGCGGATCTGGCGCATCAGCATGACCGGGTAGAAGAGCCTGCCGAACTGCTGAAACCGCGGAGCGAAGTCGGTGATCTCGACTGCGCCCCCGTGCCGGTCGTAGAGGCGCGTTCGAAGGATGGGCGTGTGCGCGATGTAAGCCTGCTCGGAGCGTTCGAAATCGGCGAGATCCACCTCGAAGACGCCAGCGCGGTCGTCCGGACCGCTCTCCGTGCGCAGCAGCGCGCAAAACGCCGGATCGCTGTCGAAGCGTGGCAGGCAGGACCAGACGATGCGAGCCCTGGCGTCGAGCAGCGCAGCGACGCTCGAGTTGCCGATCAGGGCGAGGTCCAGGCCGCTCAAGCGCTTTCCCCGGAGCGCGCGACGAAGTCCGCGAGCCACGCTCTCACCGCCGCCGAATCCGGCAGGCGCCAGCGCGCCACGGACTCGCCTTCGCCCACTTTCACCGAATGGCCCCCGGCCCGGTTGATCAGCTGGAAGCCGATCTCGTCGGTCAGATCGTCACCGATGAAGACCGGCGTGCGCCCGCGAAACGGCGCTTCGGCGAGAAACTCGGAGATAGCCACGCCCTTGTCCTTTCCGGTGGGTCTCAGTTCGACGACCATCTTTCCCAGCTGTACCTCGAATTCGCCGCCGAGCTCGCGCGCCAGCCCGCGCACCGCATCCTGAGCCTCCGTGCTCAACTCCGGAACAGACCGGAAATGAAGCGCAAAGTTGACGCCCTTGTCCTCGAGCACGAGCGCCGGATGCCTGGCCGCGAGGAGAGCCAGCCTGCGGCGCGCCTCCTCAAGCGCCGCGCGCGGGACCTCGCGTTTGTGCATTGTGCCGGAAACGTCGCGGCGCTCGGCGCCGTGCTGCCCGGCGACGCAGAACGCGGAACCCGAGAGCAGGCGGTCGATGTCGGTGATCGGGCGTCCGCTGATAAGCGCCAGGGCGCCGCCCGCGGCCCGGCCGAGCGTCCTGAGAAGACGGACCAGATCGCCGTCGACGCGGATGAGAGCCGGGTGATCGGCGATATCGAGGAGCGTCCCGTCGATATCGAGAAAAAACGCGCACCGCCCCTTGAGCTCGGGCGCCTGCTTGAACTTCGCGTCCGAAACCCGCATCGGCTCGCGAGCGATCAGACCGCGCGCACGGCAGCGGGCTTGCGCTCGCGGGCGCGCGAGAGCAGGCGGCTGCGCATGCGAATCTGGCCGGCGTCGAGCAGCATCCGCCCCGCCCAGCGGTACACGTTGAAGTCCTGGATCAGGCCTCGCATGCTGCGTATCCGATCGCGCTGCTCGGACGGGGGCATCATCAGCGCGGCCCTGAGCGCCGCCGCGCACTGATCGATATCGTAAGGATTGACGATCAGAGCCTCGGGGAGCTCGCGCGAGGCGCCGGTGAACTGGCTGAGGATGAGCACACCGCGCTCGTCGTCGCGCGCGGCGACGAATTCCTTGGCCACCAGGTTCATCCCGTCGTGCAGACTGCTGACGACGCAGACGTCCGCCGCCCGGTAGTACTCGTAGACCTCGTCGGGGTCGTGATGCTCGACTCGCAGCAGGATGGGGGCGCGGCCCCTGCCGGCGAACTTCTCGTTGATGCGGCGTGCCTGCGCGCGCACCCGCGCTTCGAAATCCTGGTACTCGTCGATACTCGAGCGCGAAGGGGCGGCGATCTGCACGAACACGAACTTTCCGATCCACAACGGATCGATCTCCAGCAGACGCTCGACCGCGAGGAAGCGCTCCAGGATCCCCTTGGTGTAGTCGAGCCGGTCCACCCCGACGCCGATCACGGTATCCGGCGCGAGGCCGTTCTTCGCGAGCACGTCGGCCCGGCACTGCGCGACCGGCTTCTCCATGGTCTTGGAGGTGAGCGGCCATTCGATTGATATCGGATAGCGGCGCACCGCGGTCTGATCGCCGCCGTAGGACACCGTGTAGGTCTCGCGGTCGATGCGCGCCTCGACGTAGCGGTCGACCGTGTCGATGAAGTTGTTGCAGTGGAATTGTGTGTGGAATCCGAGAATGCTGCTGCCGAGCAGGCCGTCGACCAGCTCCTCTCGCCAGGGGCAGATGCCGAAGGCTTCCGCGTTCGGCCAGGGAATATGCCAGAACGAGATCACCGTTGCCGCCGGGATGCGCTCGCGGATCAGGCGCGGCAGCAGCGCGAAGTGATAATCCTGCACCAGCACGATCGGGTCGGCGGTCCGAGCTTCGTGCACCACCGTATCGGCGAAGCGGCGGTTGACCGTGACGTAGGCGTTCCAGTCCCTGGTGCGGAACACCGGGCGCGTGTGGGCGATATGGCACAAGGGCCACAGCCCGCTGTTGGAGAATCCGTAGTAGTAACCGGCTTCCTCCTCCTCGGACAGCCACACCCGCCGTACGCGGTAGGCGGGGCGCTCGGGCGGGACGCGGATATGGTCGGTCGCGTCCACCGTCTCGCGGTCGGCGCTGCCGCCGCCGTGCGCGATCCAGGTTCCGGAGCAGGCGCGCATCACCGGCTCGAGCGCGGTGACCACCCCGCTCGCCGGGCGCTGCACCTCGATTTTCTTGTCGCGATGCACGTGGATGTAGGGCTCGCGGTTGGAGACGATCAGGACCTCCTCGCCCTTGAGATCGTTCCGCAGGATCGCGCGCAGTGTCTCCGCCGTCCAGTTGATCTGGCTTTCGTCGCGCGCCTTGCGCTCCGATTCCAGCTCCCTCACCAGGGCGCGAATGTCCTTCGCTACCGGCCGCAGCTCCGGAATACGCACCTTCGCTTCGCTGAACCCGAAGGTCTCGCCGCGGATCACCGCCTTCAGGCCCGCGACCCAGCCGCGCCAGCTCACCTCGGCGATCACGACCGTCACCAGCGACACGATGGCCGCCAGCGCAGCGAAGAGGTAGAAGATGTACTTCTTGGTGTCGTCGCTGCGCCGCTGCACGAAGCTCATGTCGTGCACCAGCACCAGGTGCCCGTAGGCCTTGCCGTCGGCTTCGAGGTCATAGTCGCCCACATGGACCGGGCCGCGGTCGAGGTTGATCACGCGGCCCTCGACCTCCATGGGATCGCTGTGCCGGCCGGTGCAGGCGAGCGATGACGGGAAGGTGACGGTCTTGTAGACGAGCCTGCGCTGCGCGTCGCAGAAGCCCACGGCGAACAGGCGCTCGTCCTGAATGAGGCGATCGAAGTAGCGCAGGATCTTGGCACGCGAGCCCTCACGCACCAGATCGGCCAGCGGCTCCTGGATGGTTCTTGTGATGAGCGACGTGCGGATGTCGAGATCGCGCACGAACCACTGCAGGGTGAGCTTGTCGACGAGCGGCACCACCGCGTAGGCAATGGCGGCGAGGGTGATCGCAAGGGGAATAATGAATCGGAGAGACAGCCTCATGGTCGGCTCCTTCCGTCAGCCCGAAGTCCTCCCACTTCGGGGCGCGGCCGATGGGCACCGCGCAGGCGCAAGCCCTTGGACCGCTGATCTCGAATCATGTTCCGCTCAACCCCGATGCTACAATCCCCCGCGTTGCGGAGGAGGGGCAATGCGGAATCGATATGCGTGGGCGGCCTGGACCCTGCTGATTATGCCAGTTTCAGCCCGCGCGGCCGATGGGCCCGCGGTACTCGGTATTCCGGTCGATTTCATCCTGTTCGCGATCACCCTGCTCGGCGTCGCCCTGTTTCACCGCCACACCCTCTACGTGGCGCTCGCCGGCCTCGCCACGATCACGCTGTACAAGCTCGGCTTTACCGGTTTCAAGGAGGGCGCAGGTCTGGCGGGGCTCGCGGGCCACCTCGAGCACGAGTGGGTGATTCTCACGAATCTGCTGTGCCTGCTGCTCGGCTTTGCGCTTCTGTCCCGGCACTTCGAGAAGACGCGCGTGCCGGCGGTGCTGCCCCGTTTTCTCCCTCACGACTGGAAAGGCGCTTTCATCCTGCTGGTCATGGTGTTCGTGCTCTCGTCGTTCCTCGACAACATCGCGGCGGCGCTGATCGGCGGGGCGATGGCGCACACCCTGTTCCGGGGCAAGGTGCACATCGGCTACCTGGCGGGGATCGTCGCGGCGTCGAACGCGGGCGGCTCGGGCAGCGTGGTCGGGGACACTACGACTACCATGATGTGGATCGACGGCGTGAGCCCGATCGATGTCCTGCACGCCTATGTCGCCGCGGTCTTCGCGCTGGTGATCTGCGGCATCCCGGCCGCGATGCAGCAGCAGCGCTACTCTCCGATCCTCAAGCACGAACACCAGCACATCCACGTCGACTGGCTGCGGCTCGGCATCGTGTTCTTCGTCCTTCTCGTCGCCATCGTCACCAACGTCATGATGAATGTCGAATTCCCGGAGAGCTCCGGCCGGTTTCCCTTCATCGGCGCGTCGGTCGTGATCGCCCTGCTCGTGAGCGTTCCTCTGCGGCGTCCCGACTGGGAGGTCCTGCCCGAGAGCTTCCGCGGCAGCATCTTCCTTCTGTCGCTGGTGACCTGCGCGTCGATGATGCCGGTGGAAAAACTGCCCGAGGCCTCCTGGCACGCGGCGCTGGGGCTGGGGTTCGTCTCGGCGGTGTTCGACAACATCCCGTTGACGGCGCTTGCCCTCAAGCAGGGCGGCTACGACTGGGGTTTTCTCGCTTATGCGGTCGGCTTCGGCGGCTCGATGATCTGGTTCGGCTCCTCGGCGGGAGTCGCCCTGTCGAACATGTATCCCGAGGCGAAATCGGTGGGGAACTGGCTGCGCCACGGGTGGCACGTCGCGCTCGCCTACGTCATCGGCTTTTTCGTCCTGCTCGTCGTGATGGGGTGGCAGCCCCATCCGCCGCACAAGGCGAGTCCCGCATCTTCCGCGCAGGTGAGCGCGCCCGGCGGCCCCTTGCAATAGGCTCCGTGCCGCGCGTTTCATGATGCGGAAAGGCCCCTGATCTCCCTTGATTTCGAACCGGTATAGGACTACGATTCGCGGGCTTTGGCGTCACGAGACTTGGAGGGCTGACGCCGGAACAAAACAGCCCTGCGAACCGTTTACCGGGGGGCTAAGAAGAACAACACCGAGACAGCCACCATCAACTGCCATCCAATGGAGGATTCAATGAGCAAGGAGCAATTCAAGACTGAAACGGCTTCGCGCCGCAAATTCCTGGCGGGCGCTGCCGCGGCAACCGCGGGCGCCGCAACCCTGGGGTTCCCGATGATCGCCAAGGGCCAGGCCGGCCCGATCAACTTCCGTTTCCAGTCGACCTGGCCGTCCAAGGACATCTTCCACGAGTACGCCCAGGACTTCGCCAGGACGGTGAACGACATGACCGGTGGCGACCTGAAGATCGAGGTGCTGCCCGCGGGCGCGGTAGTGCCCCCCTTCGGTCTGCTGGAAGCGGTGTCCAAGGGAACCTTGGATGGCGGCCACGGCGTGCTGGTCTATCACTACGGTAAGCAGAACTCGCTGGCCCTGTGGGGATCGGGACCGGGCTACGGCATGGACGCCAATATGCTGCTCGCCTGGCACAAGTGGGGCGGCGGCAAGGAATTGCTGGAAAAGCTCTATGCCTCGATCGGCGCCAATGTGGTCTCGTTCCCTTATGCTCCGCTCTACACCCAGCCGCTGGGCTGGTTCAAGAAGCCGGTGACCAAATGGGAGGACTTCAAGGGCCTCAAGTATCGCACCGTGGGAATCTCGATTGACGTGTTCACCGCCATGGGCGCCGCGGTCAACGCGCTACCCGGCGGCGAAATCGTGCCGGCGATCGACCGCGGGCTGCTCGACGCGGCGGAATTCAACAACACCTCCTCCGACCGGGCCCTGGGCTTCGCCGACGTGTCCAAGGTATGCATGCTGCAGAGCTATCACCAGAACGCCGAGCAGCTCGAGATTACCTTCAACAAGACCAAGTACGACGGGCTGCCGTCCAAGCTGAAGGCAATAATCGCCAGCGCCGTGGATGCGTCGTCGGCGAACATGATGTGGAAAGCCATCGACCGCAACTCGCAGGACTACATCACGCTGCAGACCGTGGACAAGGTCAAATTCTACAAAACGCCCAGGTCGATTCTGCAGAAGCAGCTCGAGGTCTATGACCAGGTCACGGCCAAGAAAGCCCCGGGCACTCCCATGTTCCAGGAGATCATGGATTCGCAGAAGAAATTCGCCCAGCGCGCGGTGAAGTGGGAACAGGACGTCGTTGTCGACCGGCGCATGGCCTACGATCACTACTTCGGCAAGAAGCCAGCCGGAAAGAAGGCCTGATCTCTGTCTTGAATTTCTCTCCGAACACCATCCGGAATCGAAATCCGGATGGTGTTTCGTTTTTTGACCCGGGGTTTTGCCGATAGAGTAGCCGTCCCCCTATGAAAGTCCAGAATTTTCTGCTCACCGCCGATCACATCAGCACCTGGGCGGGCAAGGCCGCCGCCTGGCTGATCATGCTGCTGATGTTCACGGTCTGCGTCGAGGTGTTCAAGCGCTACATCCTCAACATGCCCACGGCGTGGATATTCGACGCCACCAACATGATGTACGGCACGCTGTTCATGCTGTGCGGCGCCTATACGCTGGCGCAGGATGCCCACGTGCGGGGCGACTTCCTCTACGGCTCGATGAAGCCGCGCACCCAGGCCACGCTGGACTTCATCCTGTACATACTGTTCTTTCTTCCCGGCGTCATCGCCTTGATCAAGGCGGGAGTCGACTACGCCGGCGATTCCTGGCGCATCCTGGAACACTCGAACATCACTTCGAATGGGCCAGCCGTTTATCCGTTCAAGACCATCATTCCGATCGCCGGAACTCTGGTGCTGATCCAGGGCATCGCCGAGATCGCCCGCTGCGTTGTCTGCCTGAAGACCGGAGAGTGGCCCGCGCGCCTGAAGGACGCCGAGGAGATCGACGTGGTCGAGCAGCAGCTCGCCAGCAGCACGCACGTGGACGAGGAGTCGCGCAAGCGGGCGATCGAGCAGGCACACGACATCGATGAAGCTGCCCATCAGCGCATCGGCGCGAGAGGGGCGGAACGTGAGTGATCCCGCACTCGGGCTGACCATGCTCGCGCTCATCGTGGTCGTGATCATGATGGGCTTCCCGACGGCATTCACCCTGATGGGGCTGGGGATGTTTTTCGGCTTTATCGCTTTCTATGATCCTGCCCACTCCTGGGCCCAGAACAAGATATTCGACCTCATGGTCGAACGGACCTATGGCGCGATGAATAACGATGTGTTGATCTCGATCCCCTTGTTCGTGCTCATGGGCTATGTGATGGAGCGGGGCGCGTTGGTGGACAAGATGTTCTACAGCATCCAGCTCGCGTTCCGGCGCGTGCCGGCCTCCCTGGCGGTGGCGACTTTGATCGTGTGCACGTTCTGGGGCATCGCCAGCGGCCTCGTAGGCGCGGTGGTGGTGCTGATGGGCGTGATCGCATTCAATCCGATGCTCAAGGCTGGCTACGACGTGAAGCTTGCCTCGGGCGTGATCACCGCG
>Ga0137463_1000876_pt1 | contig 10045 bp, 9 predicted proteins | sample EasRivERMGT800_2_FD_102333 | JGI IMG/M metagenome (GOLD analysis project Ga0137463, IMG submission 102333) | Soil microbial communities from meander-bound floodplain in the East River, Colorado, USA - East River MetaG ERMGT800_2 | ecosystem: Environmental > Terrestrial > Soil > Floodplain ...
ACCCATCGCCGGAGTTTCAGGCGAGCGTCCGACCCGGGGACAATCTTTTCAGCAACAGCGTGGTCGCGATCGAGGCGAAGACCGGCCGGCTGAGGTGGTTCTACCAGTTCACCCCGGCCGACGAACACGACTGGGACTCGAACCAACAACCCATACTGGCCGAGATCGACTGGCGGGGCCGGAAACGATCAGCGGTGCTCTGGGCGAACCGGAACGCATTTTTTTACGCGCTGGACCGGAAGACCGGAGAGTTCCTCTTTGCCAAGCCCTTCGTAAAGCAGACCTGGAACGAAGGTTTCGATGCCAAAGGCCGCCCGCGCCTGTCGAGCAGCGCGAAGCCCAGCGCCACCGGTGCCCTCGTTTGGCCGGCGATCATGGCGGCGACCAACTGGTGGCCGCCCTCTTACGACGGGTCACGGCAGCTGGTATTCGTCCCTTGTTCGGACGCCGCCGGAGTCTACTTCCAGTCCGAGCAAGTCAAGTACAAGAGAGGCGAACGCTTCGAGGGAAGCGCAGCTTCCTACTACGCGCAGAATCTGCCGTCGACGGCGTACGTCAAGGCCGTCGACGCCCGGACCGGAGACGTGCGCTGGCAGACCGTCCTCGCATCGGGTTCGGAGGGTTTCGTCTGGACCGTCGGCGGCGTGCTCTCGACCAAGGGCGGCGTCGTGTTCGCGGGCTACCGCGATTTTTTCCACGCCTTCGATGCCGACACCGGAAAGGAGCTCTGGAAGGTCAATCTTGGCGCGCGCGTCCGCGGCTCCCCCATATCCTTCTTGCTGGACGGCCACCAGTACATCGCGGTTGCGGCCGGGCACTCGATGTTCGTGTTCCTCCTGCCTGGCCCGTAAGCGGCACGCATGATTTCGGAACCGTGCCGCCGAAAATTCGCCGGGCACGTCAGGTCGAGCAGACCAGCCTTTCGTACTGTTGCATGCTGGAGACCCAGGTCAGATCCTTGCGCACGCGCGCTTCTTGTTCCGCGGCCATGCGCGCGGCGGCATCGGGGTCATCGAGCAACGCTGCGATCGCATCCGCGCATGCGGAGGGATCGCCCAATGGAAACAAGCTCCCTGTTCGGCCGTTGCACACCAGTTCCTGGTGACCCGGGATGTCCGAAATGACGATCGGGATGCCCGATGCGGCCGCCTCGAGAAGCGCAAGCGGAAAAGATTCCGCCAATGACGTCTGAACACAAAGAGTCGCCTTCGACAGAAGCAGCGCCACCTGAAATTGATCGAGCTCCACGAAAAGATGCACACGCTCGGAAAGTCCATGCGCGCGAACTGCGTCTTCGACAGCTCGTCGTTCATCTCCGTCGGTGCCTGCAATGCATAGGTGTAAGGCTGGGTACCGGTCTTTCAGCAAAGCAAACGCGTCCAGGAGCAGCGTGTGGTTCTTCCGGGGAATGAAAGCGCCGACGTTCACGATGAACGTCGAGGGCAGCTGGCGCGGCAGACTCGTGTCGGGTCTGCCGACACCGTCGAAGACAGATGAGTCGACACCGTTGAGAATGACATCGACTCTGGAGCTGGGAATGGCGAACTGCGACGACATGCGCTCAGCGAGGCCGTTGGAACATGCGACCAAATGGTCTGCCGACTGGAGCACGAAAGCCCGAATCAGACTCTCGATGCGTCCACTGGGCGGCGCAACGTCGGTGCCGTGATAAGACAATATAAGCTTGCCTCGAAATATGCCGAGGCGCTTGAGCACCGCTACTCCGAATGGGGCAATCCCGGGGAAGTGAAAGTTCACGGCCTGGGCGTTGTATTTTTGTAGCAGACGGAACGTGCGCCACAAGCGTAGCGGCGCTACGACGATCGCCTTGAACACCCCAAGTGCTGACATTGACCCAAATATGGAAAACCTGAACCGGAAGGAGTCCGCCCATTGTCTGGGCATTGAGTCTTCCCACGAATCGACTGCAATCGATGGTTCCAGAAATCCTTTTTCCATCATTGCCTTTGCCAAGTTCCTCACCACACCGTTGACTCCACCGACGACGTGCAACTCCCAAGGCAATATGAATATGTATGAGGGACTTTGACTTGCGCTTTGCGTCATTAAAGATCCTTCGTGGCCTTTGCCAGGATATTTCATGAGTAAGGGGTCATAGGGTAAGCGGATTTGGTCTACCGATCAACGCCAGCCCGCAGGAAGCGGGTGCGTTCACCCTTTGCCTCTCAGTATCGAGATCACTTCGAGCAGCAGAGCGCGATTGATCGCCCAGGAACACGCGAAGTAGACCACCGCGCCGAGCGGCACCAGAAGCGAAAGCGTAAGCCAGCCGGGCACGCCCGGCGGCGACCACAGAGCCGTACCCGCCACCACCGCGTACATGACAAGGCTGCATGCAGCAGGCCGCCACAGCGCGCCGCCCAGGTCGCGCACCCTGAGGCCGATCAGGCGGAACGGGATGGCAAATGCCGGATACGTCAGAAGCAGGAACATGATCGCGTACGAGGCGGTAACACCGAGTATTCCCCACGGCAGTCCGAGCACGAAAGACAGCACGATGAGCGTCCCTGCGCCGACGGTCCACCACAGCGCCCAGTCGGTGCGCCCCTTGGCCATGTAGATATTGCCGACCGTGGTTGCGATCGACTGGACCGCGCCGAGCGGCGCGAGGATCAGCAGCAGCGGAATCACCGGCGTCCACGCCGCGCCGAACAGCGTCAGCACGAACGGCCCGGCGAGCGCCGTCAGCCCCAGCATCAGCGGAAACGAGATCAGCGCAATCGCGGAGGCCACTTTGAGATAAGTCCGGCCGAACTGGCCGGCGTCATCCTGCATGTGTGAATAGAGCGGAAACATCACGCGGCCGATCACCGCGGAAATGCCCTGCAGCGGGTACTGCATCAGGCGGTACGCTAAATCGTAATAGCCGAGGTCCTGCGAGCCGAGAAAGCGGCCGATCAGGAGCTTGTCGGCATTGCGAGCGAAATAGTTGAAAATACTTGCACCGGTCAGGTTGAGGCTGAAGCCCATCACCGAGCGGATTTCCGCCCAGTCGAATTGCCACGACGGGCGCCAGCGGCTCGCGCTCCAGAGCAGCAGCGTTACGAGGAAATTCCCCGCCAGCATCTGATAGACGAGGCTCCAGACCCCGTGACCGAGGAACGCGGCCGTGATGCCGACCAGCGTGGCGAACAGCGTCGTGCCGATCTCGATGCGCGCCAGCTTGTCGAACTCGAGGTTGCGCTCCAGCAGCGACTTCTGCAGGTTGCTGAGCCCGGACAGCAGGAACGACAGCGACAGCACCTGCATGATGGGAATCACCTGCGGCTCGCGGTAGAACGCGCCGGCCAGCGGTGAGGCGAGGTAAAGCACCAGCATCGCGGCGAGACCGAATCCCGCATTGAGCCAGAACATGCTGGCTAGCAGCGCCTGGGAGGGATCCTTGCGCTGGATCACCGCGGTTGCGGTGCCGAGGTCCTGGAACAATTCGATGAAGCCGATCACAACCGCCGCCATCGCGACCAGGCCGAAGTCCGATGGCGCCAGCAGGCGCGCCAGGATGATGGTGGTGAGCAGCGACAGGCCGCGGCGCCCGAAATGCGAGATCGCCGACCACTTTACTCCGGAAATTGCCGATTTTCTAAGCGACATCAGCGGGCCTTCTCGAGATCGCCAGGCACCTCCGGATCCATCCCTTTGTCTTCCTGAATCTATCGAGCACTCACGCGATTCCCTGAATAAGCATGACCGGCCCAGTGATCTTTGGACCGTTCAAAAGTTGCGAGCGGCTCCAAAACGGATGCAGCCTCAGTGCGGCGCGGTCCTTGGCGAGACACTCCACGGCCTTGGGGTACTTCGCGCCGGAGATAGCGGTGAACCGATCGAAGGCGCGCTGGGCATCGGAGCGCGTCTCGGCCATCCAGATCTCGTGCAGCGCCGCTTTGGCCTTGGGCTGCAGTGCACGCGGCAAGTAGTTCAGGACGTTGACCGTCTTGTGCCCAAGATCACCGGCAGCAATGAAGCGCAGCGGACTTGCCGTCCGGTGCAGCGTCTTGTTAGATTGACATCATTCTGGTTTTTCTGCGATCAGGAAGTATGCGAAAGGGAAGTTATCCTTAGTGGCTTCTGATACCTTTTTCCCGAACTTAGTCTTGATGAAAGATAAGGTGAGCCATTGCACAAGCATTGCGAGTGGACGCCCGATCTTCGGCACACGGAGAATATTCTTGGCGAAAATATCGGCCATAATCTCGGGAGCCCCTCCTATAGAGTCAAGCTGAAGCAACCTCAATCCAGAATTCTCAACAAAATACCGCAATGCAAATTCCGTATATCTATAGTAATCATGTGGACGTTCATGGAGCCAGTAATAGAAAGGAACATTCAATAGGACCTTGCCACCTGTTGCCAGAATTCTAGACATCTCTCTCCAGAGATGTTCCGGCTGAGGTATGTGCTCAAGAACATCCGAAATAATGATAGTGTCGAATTCTCCATTGTTAAAGGGCAGAGCTTGGGTTAGGTCACACTCGAAGTCCAGATACTCATTCTTGTGCAGTGAATTCTCCCAGTCTACACAAATATTATCCGTGACGAAGTTCTTATATGCGAAGAACAGAGGGACTTTGCCACAACCTAGATCTAGCAACTTGCCTTTAGCATGTTGTGGCAAGTTATTGTTGTAGACCTCGGCAATTAGGTCAACTATCAACCTCGAGCCTGCGCCAACTTCTTTCGGGTCTCTCGATGCAATTAGCTTTCCGTTCTTATAAACATACTTACTTGGTTTCCATTTATCACGATTTCTCATCGTATTATGCGAAGTTCAACTACCTGTCAATGAGTGTAGCAGAATCTACTTAGGTGTAAATTTGACGGTAAAGGAGATACGAAATGATGACCGAAAAGGGCAAGAGATCGGCGTACACGCTGGAGTTCAAGCTGGAGGCAGTACGTTGGTACAAGGTGGACACGTCGATACCGCCCGGAACCGACGCCCCGGATCGAGGTCCATACGCCCACCGCATGACCAGAGCATGAACGTTTTTTCGGCACAGCCTCACGCACCGCTGGTCTCGGTCGTCATCCCAGCCTACAACTGTGGGCGCTTCATCGGCGACGCGCTCGACAGCGTCGTGGGTCAGAACTATCCGGCGCTCGAGGTGTTCGTCGTCGATGACGGCTCGACCGACGAAACCTGCGACGTCGTCGCCGGCTACGGGAGCGCCGTCACGCTAATACGGCAGCGGAACGCCGGCGCCGCAGTCGCGCGCAACGAGGGGATGCGGCGGGCGCGCGGCGAGTATGTGGCGCTGCTCGACGCCGACGATCTTTGGCTTCCCGGCAAGCTGCGGCTGCAGGTCGACCACCTCGAGCGCCACGCGGATATCGCCATGTGCTGCACGCGTTGGCGTTTGCTGTATCCGGACGCGGCCGGTCACTATCATATCGAGCGCGCCGCCGCACCGGAATCGGCACCGGTCGACCCGAAGTGCGCGGGCTGGATTTACTGCGAGCTGCTGCTCGACTGCGAGGTGTGGACCAGCACTGTGGTGATGCGGCGCGAGCTCAGCGAGCGCATCGGAGGCTTCGATGCCGAGTTGCGCCGCGGCCAGGACTACGACTACTGGCTGCGCGCATCGCGGGTAACCCGGATCGACCGGCTTGACGCGCCGTTGGCCTTGTACCGGATGCAAGTCACGCACGACCGAAAATTCCCAGACACCAACTGGGAATTGACCGTGATCCGTCGCGCGATCGAGCGGTGGGGTACGACCGGACCTGATGGACGCGCGCTCCCCGAGGCCCAAGTCCGGGCGCGGCTCTGGGCGCTGAACTACAACTTCGGCTACGCCCAGTACCAGGGCGGCCGTTATACGCTGGCCCGAGCCGCGTTCGCGGCCGCGCTGCGTGAGCGACCGGCTCACCTGAAGACGATGCTTTACGCCCTTGCCAGCAACCTGAAGCAATTGGGCGCGCCGACGCAGGCCGCCAGCGCGTCGACAAAAGTGCGCGGCTAAGTAGGAGCGCGCCTTGATAATCTCGCAGTGCTAGAGAATGAAAACGCGAACACCGACCTGCATGCTTGCGGTCGCATTGGCGATGTCGCTCGCGGTAGCGACCCAGAACGCCGCTGCCGCCGACTCGCAGGAAGGGGCGCGCGAAGGAGTGCAGCCGACGGTGCTGCACGTCGGCGCGAAGCGCGAGCTCAGGCGCCCGAGTGCTGCTGCGCAGATCGCCCGCGATGGCGACGTCATCGAGATCGACGCCGGCATCTACGACGGCGATGCCGCGGTCTGGCGGCAACATCGGCTCACGATCCGTGGGGTGGGTGGACGCGCGCACCTGCGCGCCGACGGCGCCCAGGCCGAAGGCAAGGCGATCTGGGTCGTCAAGGGCAACGACGCCACGATCGAAGGCGTGGAGTTTTCCGGCGCAAAGGTGCCGGACCACAACGGCGCCGGCATCCGGTTCGAAGGCGCCGGCCTGACGGTGCGCGACTGTTATTTTCACGACAACGAGAACGGCATCCTCACCAGTGCCAATCCGGCGAGTGATATCGTCGTCGAGCACTCGGAGTTCGCCCGCAACGGGTTCGGCGACGGCTATACCCACAACCTGTATATCGGTAACGTGAGATCCTTCACGCTGCGCTTCAGCTACTTGCATCACGCGCTCGTCGGACACAACGTGAAAAGCCGGGCGCTGAGGAACCACATTATGTACAACCGCATCATGGACGAGAAAGGCGGCACGTCAAGCTACGACATAGATCTTCCCAACGGCGGGCTCTCGTTCGTGATCGGCAACCTGATCCAGCAGGGACCCGAGACTGAAGACTCTACGATCGTTACCTACGGTGCCGAGGGATTGCAGCACCCGATCAATGAGCTCTACTTCGTCAACAACACGGTGGTGAATGACCGGCCCGCGGGAGGCCGTTTCCTCGTCGTCAAGCCTGGCACGGGCACAGTGCGGATCGTGAACAACGTCTTTTCAGGGCGGGGCGATGTGCTGACCGGGCCCGGTGAACTGCGCAACAACATGGTCGCCGCAAGAACCGATTTCGTCGATCCGGCAGCTTTCGATTACCGGCTGAAGGCGGGCGCCGCGGCAATCGGCCGCGGCATCGATCCCGGAAGCGCGCATGGCTTTGAGCTCCGTCCTACGGCGGAATACGCTCACGAGGCAGGGAAAAGGCCGCGAGGCAACCCTGGAAAGCTCGACGTCGGGGCGCTCGAATACCAGCACGCCCGTTGAGCGACAGCGGAATTTTGCGGGATGCGGGCGATGCGGCGGCGGGCGACAACCAGCGCCAGGATTCCCAAGGCCATTGACGCAACGGGCGCGGGTTTCAGCATACCGCAGCAAAATCACCCACACGGGAACTCGAAGAGGCCCTTTTCTTAATGTGGCGAAACGCCGGACCGGGTAGACGACGGCGTTTGGAACACCACATGCTTCGAGACCAGGAAGTTGAACGCGAGCGCGGCAATCGACCCTGCGGCGACACCGAGCACGAGCATCTCGCTCGCCTCGCCGAACACCGCTATCCAGAGCCGATAGATGCCGAGATTCAGCAGCGCGCCGAGACTGGTCAAGGCGATGTATGGAACCAGTGATTTCGCCGCCGCCCGCGACCGAAACGTGAACCGGCGGTTCAAAACCCAGGTCACGCTCACGGCGACCAGGAACGAGAGCACGCGGCCCGCCATCGATCCCAGAACTCCGGTGCGCGTAACGAGGATCAACGCGCCCGAATCGACGAAGAAGCCCAGCGTGCCGACCAGACAGAAACGCAGGAACATTCAAACCACGGACGTGAAGTGCTCGACGGTCTTCCGCTCCGACAGGAGCAGGTAGGCGAGCCGCTTCATCTCCTTGCGGCCGCGCGTTACCGTGTCGAGGACTAGCCCGCAAGTCAGGCTGAGGAAGGACAGAATCATGATACCGCTCGACAAGATCGCGGTCGGGAACCTCGGCACGAGACCGGTCTCGACATACGTCACTATGATTGGTAAGGCGAGGCCGACCGACGCGAGGGCGAGGAACGCCGAGATGCCGCCGAAGAATTGCAGCGGTTTCTCGTTCTTGAACAAAGTCAGGATCTGCACCAGGATCTTGAATCCGTCGGCATAGGTCCTGAGCTTGCTCGTCGAGCCTGCCGGACGGGCGCCGTAAGGCGTGGGCACTTCGGCCACCGGCATCCTGAGCTCGAGCGCGTGGATCGTCAGCTCAGTCTCGATCTCGAACCCCCGCGAGAGCGCCGGAAATGACTTGACGAAGCGGCGTGAGAAAGCGCGATAGCCCGAAAGAATGTCCGTGAACCGCTTGCCGAAGAGGTACGACACGCTGCCCGTAAGCACCGCGTTCCCCAACCGGTGTCCGTGACGATACGCTTCCACCGCCGATTCGATGCGGCTGCCGACGACCATGTCGAGCGCTTCGCTTACGAGCTTGTCGACCAGCGCCGGCGCGCTCGCAGCGTCGTAAGTCGCATCGCCATCGACCATGAGGTAGACATCCGCATCGATGTCCGCAAGCATCCTTCGCACGACGTTGCCCTTACCCCGGAGACGTTCGGACCTGACGATCGCACCGGCGTTCCGGGCGACCTCGATCGTGCGATCGTCAGAACCGTTGTCGTACACGTAGACCGTCGCCGTCGGGAGCGCCTTGCGGAACTCCCGGATGACTTGACCGATCGCTGTCTCTTCGTTGTAGCACGGGACAAGGACAGCGATCGCTAGGCGGTTTTGATCATTTTTGTCCATGACGGCAGACTCGATGCAGAGGATTCGATGCGATAGATGACGACCGCGCCGACTGGTCGCGTAAGCCTACGCGCCAGATCTTCTGGAAGCAAGCGACCCAAGCCGAGCAGGCGCCCCAACTTGATGATCGCTCTTTCGGGCGGTTCAATGCGCACGACCTCGCGCCATGAGCCGTCAGGTCGAAAGCCCGCGAAGGACGCCCGGCAACGCGTGGAAGCGCCGCATCGGCGGATCCCGTCGGGGTTGAAGAAGACGAGCGACCCGGGCCGTGGCTGTCCGGTCTCCACGCCCTCGGTACTCGCCTGTCGGAACTTGAAAAAGAACTCGCTACGCGCCATGGTCTCCGGATCGACATGGATCGACTCCCCGGGATGCTGCACGACCCAGGAGGCGAGCTCCCGCTCGGCGAAGCGGGGGTTGGTGTTCTCCACCATGAGTCCAAGGAGATTGACGCCGAGCGCACCGGCAACAATCGCCGCGACAACACGACGCCGCCCCGCGTCGCGCCAGAGTACCGCGAGCCAGTAGCCGGCGATCAGGCTCGCGGTCCACGCGAAAACCAGGAAATAGCGCGGCACGAGGTAGAGACGCGGATTCAGCGCCACGAACAGGTAAAACACCACGCCGAACGCGCTCAAGAGCAGGAGCGGGCGCTGTGCCCCGCCGAGCATGCTCCGTTTCTTCCAGAGCTGCCAGGCTGCAACCCCCGCAAGCAAGAACGCGATTCCGTACTTCTGGGTCGCCAACAGATTGACTACGGGATCGACGAAAACGTTGACCGTCAGGTTTCCCTCGCCATCGATGATACCCTGACGGGCTATTGTCCCGGCCACCTGCATTGCGCGATCGATGGTGTCGTGGTGGTAGTCGATCCGGTAGCGGTAGATCGGATCGCCAGTTGCAGCGAAGAGATAAACCCACTCAACGAGCAGCAGGGGCAAGGCGCCGGCGAGGATGAGGAAGTAGCGGCTGCGCGGCACGATGGGCCGGAATAGGAACAACAGGCCGAGGAAGAGCACGAAACCAAACGCAGTCTGCCGGTTGAGGAACGCAAGGGACCACGCAACGCCGCAGATCAGCCACGCCGCGATTGACTGCGGGTTATTGCACCCGATCACGAACGCCCAGAATGCCACTGACAGGTAGAACAGTTCCGGCAGGTCGGGGTTGAGGTAGCCGGCGAGGACCAGAAACCCGGGCATCGTGACCAGCAGGAGGCCGGAGATCAAGCTCGCTCCGAGCCCCAGCAATCGCCCGCCGACGATCGTGTTCACCGCGAGGAAGAGAGCGCAATATACGGCGTTGGGGAG
>Ga0137463_1000877_pt1 | contig 10030 bp, 25 predicted proteins | sample EasRivERMGT800_2_FD_102333 | JGI IMG/M metagenome (GOLD analysis project Ga0137463, IMG submission 102333) | Soil microbial communities from meander-bound floodplain in the East River, Colorado, USA - East River MetaG ERMGT800_2 | ecosystem: Environmental > Terrestrial > Soil > Floodplain ...
ACCCATACCCCACCCTATTGATAAGTCTGGTTATCAGCATAATCAGACCTAACAATGACTAATCTATCACCAAAACCAGTGGTCTAATTTTGTTCAAGGCTGTCACCACCTCTTGCAACATAGACTACAGGAACCATATTGCTGACGTCAACAAAATGGTCAGGTGTAAATCGTGAAGAAAGTGATGCCACGAAAAAAACATTTCTAAAAAGCATACCTCTAGCCCATACACAGCAAGGACTCTCTCAGGCGGAAATGAGGCGAGCAATTAACAAACCCCCTCCTTCCCTATTAACAAATGGTTCCCAACTGTTTCATTCGTGGGCAGTGGGGAAATCGACTGGCAGCAACACTGAGACTGTTCTGCCCCACCGGATGACCCCTACCGAGTCAAAAACCTGGCTACCCCCCTGTCAACTTGCCTCGGATTGGAATTTGAATCTCGATGTGCTTGGCCTCGGTTAATAGAACGCGCGTGACCTATCCCTAACTACAGCCACACAATTAGTTGACAAATAGTGTTGACAAGTAGTGTATGCCGTGAGATGATGGCTTCACTTAACTAGCACAGAGGTAGCAACATGACATACGAAGAACACAAACAAGGGTTTATGGATTCACCAACGTTATCGCGTAAAGGCAAGCAAGCATTGTCATTGCTCGATGACTTGGATTGTGTAAAGGCTTTGAACTTAGCACGAACGATTTACCACATGATGCAAAAGCGCGTTACGGAAGCGGAGGCAGCAGCATGAGTAAGCCAGTATGGGTTCAAGTTCTTTGGAGCGAGTCGAGCAAGTTTAAAGATAATGAGCTGATACCGTTCGCAGACTTTGAGAGTCGAGCGTTTAAAGTTGCAATGAAGGCTGGCTATGGTAATGGCTATGACAAAACAAAGGTTAATATTCTGTTTGATGATGGCAACGAGTACCAATGTCGCCTTGATTTGGCAATGAATGATACTCACGGCTTCGAGCATCACGCAGAGAAGCTGATCAGATGGTATGAGAAGCAACAAGACGATTCAAGCGAGCAAGACTTGTACGCTGATAATTATAATTTCATGAAGCAAATAGAATGGCCGATAGTGCCAGAGGTAAAAGCGGCTTAACGGCTCTCAATAGAGCAGGGTTGATGGGGTAGTTTGAAATACCCTATCAATCATGTTGTTTTTAGGTGATAAAGTACAATTATCTACGGGGTGGGGTTGGTGATGGGTGAAATAATAGATTTTCCAATTAGCGATGAAAGAATTATGAAAAAGATACTTGATAGCGATGCGTTCAAGGAAGCAATGAGTTCATTTAAGAAAAAAGGTGGCTTTAAAAAGTTTAATCCAAGACAAATAGCCACGGCATTTTATATATACGGGGTTATGGTTGGAAATCCAGAGGTTGATAATGCAGAGGATGCCTAACCAACAACCATTTGAAGCAGCAGAACGATTCTTCTCTAAAACAGAAAAGAGAGGTGATTGTTACATATGGACTGCTGCTGCTACAAATGGACAAGGTAATTTTTATTTTAATGGAGCAGGTATTTTAGCTCCGCGATTTGCGTACATACTAGAGCATGGATTTATACCGCATTGGCATAGTGTAGTAACCCTTTGCGGTAATTTATTGTGTGTAAACCACGAACATTTAGGCATAAAAGAACGAATTGCCAACAACAAAGGGGGTAAGAAATGACAGCATTAATCGGGTTAATGATATTCGTAGCAGGGTTTTCCTTAACAAAATGGTGGAAAGGCAAATGAATAAATACGAAGAGTACGCAATAGGACATTATCTAAGCGATTGGCCGGAAGAATGGAGCTACAGCAAAGTAATCGAAGAGCTACGCAGTGGTGACGAAGGCATGGTAACAACAACCCATTACCATTATGACGGAATGCCGCCAGAGGATTTGGCCGGAATAATTGAAGAAATGACCGAGAATTTAGCATCACATTTTGCGGATTAACAATAACAAGGAGCTACAAACATGAGAGCAGTAGAGCTAGACAGGGAAGACATAGAGGAAATTATGAACGCCTTACCCAAGGAATTAAGGAGTAAGCTTGTTCAGATGATGACTCATAGCTTCAGCGAACGGAGCATAGAGCGTTTAAAGCGTTTCTGCGCTCAATACGAAGAGGATTGCCAAATTGACGGCATTATAGCGAATACATGCGGTGTATTGATTGATAAGATAGGCAGCAGCTTAAATCATGCCTTGGATGAAAAAAAGAAACGGGGTAAATGCTTTAATGGCTTAGATGCCGGAAGAATGGTAGCCCAACTCTTACGAGATGAGGCTGAATTGATTGAAGAGTCCATTAAAAAAGGGCTTGATCGTGAACGCTCTGAATGCGGACACGAACACCACTAAGGAGTGAACTATGAAGGTGGGGTACGCTCGTACCTCTACCATCGATCAAAAAGCTGGATTTGAAGCGCAACTAAGGGATTTAGAGGCTGCCGAGTGTAAAAAGATATTTCAGGAACAAGTATCGGCAGTAAAGCAGAGAGATGAGCTAGAGAAAGCAATAGAGTATGTAAGGGAAAATGACACGCTGGTAGTTACCAAGCTTGATAGGCTTGCGCGTTCATTACCTGATTTACATAAAATCATTAACCGACTCAAGGCAAAGAATGCCCACCTTGAGATTCTCAACATGAAACTAGACACAGCCACACCGCACGGCATGATGATGTTAAATATCATGGGTTCGTTTGCTGAGTTTGAGCGTGAAATCATGTTAGAGCGTCAAAAGGAAGGCATTGCTCGCGCCAAGAGCCAAGGAAAATACAAGGGAAGTACGGGATTGCCTACCGAGATTGAGCACGCAGTAACAACCTACCTTGAAACAGGTGTTTCAAAGGCATGGGTAGCTCAAAAATTAGGGATTGGAATTGCGAGTGTGTACCGTATAGCCAAGAAGAACCGCTACAAGCCTCTCGAAAGTTGAGAGGCTTTTCTCTATAAGCAGTCTATGAGTTGTTCAATGTAGTTAATGCTTTGCAAAAACATAAATTCAGCACGTGCGCCAATATTTAAATCTTCACCTCTATCATCAAGCATAGCCCGAATTGCTATGGGCATACGTTCGAGCTTATCCTTCAATCGTTGCGTGACTTCCAGCGCATCTTGTACATACGCCAGAGCCACACATAAATCTTCCTCACTCGCTGCGTGGGCTGTTATCGTCCTTACGTTGCTTAGGTTCATCTTCCAGTTCCTTTTTATTCTTACCTACCGCTTCAAGCAGTTCGTTCCTTGCGGACTCACCCTTGACTGAGGCAATATCAAAAAACTGGGTTCTATCTGCCATACCGTCCTTGATAGATTTGTAAATCCCTCTGAGCGTCACAATTTCTTGTGGTATGGTCGCATCGAGTTTGTGTCCTAACCGTTTTTCAAGGTGATCGGGTTTAATCCCTAGCTCATCAAAGGCCAATACCAGCTTTCTAATCTGGTCAGCCATTGGTACATCACTAGATTCTAAAGTCTTACCACACTGTCCAACCGCTGCGTCAATTACATCTCCAGGTATTACCCCTAAGATACAGGCACGCAACCGTCTTGAGCCTTGGTTTGCTACAAGCTCATAAATATCACGTGAATCTGTTAAACGCTTTTTCCCTTGCTTGGTATCTCTTGAATGGGGAACGTGAAATGTTTTGGATATTCGAGTGTTTGTCTCAAGGTCAATGGCGAACGCTTCCGCTACACTCATACCATCCGATTGAGAAACCTCTCTAATACCACAATCAATATTACCCCATGCTTGCGCCATAGCCTCCGCCAAACGAATAGAAGGCCCAGTCACCAACTGACCACCCCTAGGGTAAGCATACATTGCCTGTTCCGCTAAAAATGGCCGCTCACACGCCTTCATGATGCGCATGTAGGACGCATTTTCATCTCTGGGAAACTTTTTTGCAATGACATATTGTGCCTGTACTTCCGCTACTGCGCGGGTTTCTGACACCTGAGCCATTGAATTATCACGAGTATTTGGGGTTTGAACGCCTGTAAATCCTAAGTTTGTTAATTGATTCATTTTTTCACCTTTTTAGTTTCTTTAGTCTCAAGTACCGCATTGATTAGGGTTGTGGCCTCAAGCAACGTCTTGTTTGTTTCAATAAGCTCAGCCTCAAGAGACTTAACTCGCTCATTCAGCGCGTCAAATGTCGTAGCCATTCCCTTATCATGTGAGATTAAAACCGCAATGTAGCCCAGAATGTCCTCAAGGATTAAATCAGTGGGAACGCTGCTTGGATGAATCTTAATACCGCTGTCTTTGTGGTATTGAGCGCACCATGCGCCTAGATTTGTGTAAGTATTTTCTTTGTTAGGGTTTCTATTGTTCACCTTGAATCTCCATTGTTGCGTAACTAGGAATAGTTAGTTTCTGAATACCATAATCAGGCCATACGTTCGTTTCATAGCACTTGGCAATCTGCTCCATAAGGTAATGAAACATATCAATGCCGAACTGCAATGCCTCATCATCGAGCATAAATAAGCCAACCGAATGAGGCTTGGACTTTTCAACGCAGATAAAAACAAAGTTATGGAACGGCTCGCCAATACTCTTTAGAGCCTCATAAATCATTGCAGCTTGAAGGAAGTACCCATACTTATAGGCTGACATTTGAAACCCTCTAAAACCTGCGTCAATGGTTGTTTTGAGGTCGGAAACAATGCGTCCTTGCCATATATCAGGGCGAGCCTTGCAGATTAAGCCAGTGGCCTCATGTCTCCAGTAGATGGATTTCTCCATTTTGGCATCGCGCAGCAGGTCGCACACGGTGTTATTGTTCATCAAGGCGTTACCCATATCCTGAGCTAATTGCATTGTTTCAGGCTTAACAAGCGTTTTACCAGCGGCTTCAATCATGACCTCTGCGTATAGCTCTTTGCCGGACTTGGTGCGCTTATCAATGTTTGGCATGACCATGTAACGGTCATTAAACGTGGATGGCTCTAAAACCATCGCATGAACCACATCACCCAAAACAAAAGCCTCTTTGTCGCCTGGTGGCTCATATTGCCCACTGAGTTTTTCATACCAGAATTTGTACGGCAATTGCTTAAATGTCCATAAGCTTGAACGCGATAATCCTTCGCTCGCGTGGTATTGCTCGTTGGCATAGTCAAAGACTCCTAACGGTTGTTTCATGGCGGTTGTTCTCCTATTTAGTTCTTGCATATTGTCCTATTATATATTATATTTGTCAACAAATAATGGTACCAAATCGAGAGGACAAAATGACACTACAAGACTTGAAAGACAAATGGAAAACCTGGATGGCAGTTGCTAATGAACTAAAGATGTCACAAAGTGGTGTGACCTATTGGCGCAAGCGTGGCTCCATTCCATACAACTCACAATTGATTATCCAAGATAAGACAGAGGGGTTGTTTAAGGCAAGCAAGGATGATGATTTAGGCGGTGTCCATGATTGAGTTGTGGCCTAATATTGCAGGTTCACTGCTTGGATTAACAGCGTTTTATCGGTATCAGAAAGGCATCAAGTTCAACTGGATTGACGTTGTTTGCCTGAGTGTAGGTTGCTTATTATTTTTTGTTTGAAGGCACTCAATGAATAAGGATGTGAACGGTATTCGCCTATCAATTGTTAAAGAATTGAAGAACATTAGACTGTTCTTTGACAATATGGAAAAAGGCGTAAAGAGTCGTGATCCAAAGAAGATTAAGAGAGCCTATTTCTTCTTGAAAACTTTGGTTTACCACATGGATGAGGGCGATTTAACCCCTTTATCCATCGAATTACATGAGGCTCTTTGGGAGTCTTACGTTGAAAGCCAAAAGGAGATAGAAAATGGCGATAGTTGATAGGGATATTTACATAAGAAATCACGTCATGGGTGTATTGGTTTCTTATTCAGGAAAGGGTTTAAATTATTCAAACATGAGCGAGCTTGCCGATTCCATTACCGAGGCCGTGCTAGAAGGTGATAGCAAATGGCAAGAAGAACGGCTATGCGAGGAAGTTAGGAGCGTACATTTAGAAGAGGATATCCCACAATGAGCAGTGATGAAGTGAAGCGATTAAAAGCTATCCTAACCAAAAAGAACGAAAAATTGCGCAAGCTCAAGAAGAAATATCAGTTCGTGACAGAGCGTTGCGACCGTCTTTATGATTCCCTAGACCAATTAGAACGCAACCAATGGCTTATTCGAGGATTGATTCCTGAAAAGTTCTATAAAATTACTTTTAATGCCCTATCCACCTCTGGTGGAATGGGTGAGTTTGTTAAATTAGAAAAAGGGTTTTGTGCTCAGCAGGTGGTAGAAATGACGAGGAAGAAGACTAATAAATTTAATCTGCTTTGGATAGAGGAAATAGCATCATGATTATTGAAGAGGATATACCGCAATGATGTGTGCAATTATATCCATAATGGTAGCCGTAGTCGCATGGGTTAATCGTAAATGGCATGACGAGGACAGAGAGCGTATTTCAAAGCTTGAGCGCGAACTTTATGAAATAAAAAAACGGATGGTAAGACATGATTATTGAATTTGAATTGCAGGGTATAAAATGCCTCCACAAAGGCATATTTGATACAACAGGGTTTTGGGTGAAATGGGATGAGGAAGGAGAGCATATACTGGACGCTAGTGGCAATCCTGTTTGGCGCGTTGATGGTTATAAGATATTTAGCCATTTCTCGTTTTCTTTCTTTCACACTGACAAAGCAATCTGTGACTTGGTTTATAGTCGCCTTATTAGCGTGCTGCGTGGCTCAAATAGCGTTGATATTGAGGGTATTGGATACTTTAGGAAGGTGAATAAATGAATTATCGTGAGGATTGGGCGTTGTTATTGGTGTTTAAAGCTTTGAAGTGGCTTGGTGCTATTGGTGCGGTTTGTTTTTTTGTGGCGTTTGTTTGGATACTTCTAACGGATGGTGTAGTAGGATGATTTAAGGCATAATTGTCTTTAGTAATCGGGTGGGCACTTCATGTTCCCACCGCTGGGAACTAAATCAGGTGAATGAATCAACAGCCGCCAAGCAAGTATTCATTCTAGTTACAACCGGATGCCTTTGATTGGCAAATACGGCAAGACGCATCCATACGACATAGGTAATTATAGCGATGAACACCACATATGACAACAACCTTTCAAGAATTGAAAGAGAATATGTATCATTCCTTTATGACAACGCCAGACGCACTACGACTCAAACTGTAACAATCGACCAAATCAAAGAATTCCTTAAGACACCTGAAGGCCAGAAAGGTCTTGAATCATTCAAGGTAATGTGTAAATCCCCGCGACAAGATAAGCAGCCGATGAGAGTAGGAGCATTCCTATGAGCGATGAAAAGATAATCAACATTGAGAAGTTCAAGCCTAAACAGGTCGATTATTTCACTAAAGAAGAGATGCCATTCACCTTGGTTTGCAACAAGGTAATCAACGAGTGTCAAAACCCAGTTGCTGGTTTTATATGGATTTACCTTCAAAGCAAGCCCACTACGTGGAAGCCCTGTAAGTGGGAAATTATGAAGCGGTTCAATATCAGTGAATCAACCTACAAGAGACACATCAAGTATCTAACCACCACCAAACTAATTGAAACTTGGATGATACGTGACGAAAAGGGAAAAATTGTTGATTGGAGAATTCGTGTACTAAATGGTTCGCATTTCAACCCCTCCCTCGACAGCTACAAGGGAACCTCCTTTTTAGTCATCACAAACCAGAGTGTCAAAAATGACACTGTGGAAAACCCCGCGCCAGATATGGGTTATGACCAGAGTGTCACAGATGACCTTCTGGCCTCCTCATCCAGAGTGTCAAAACACCCAGGGGTGGATGATTTGACCCTACATATAAATACAAGATCAACTTCTTTAGTAAAAAAAGAAAAAGATATTATTAATACCTCAACTGAAGTTGAGGATTATTTGGTTTCTTTTGAAAAGTTCTATTCTGTTTACCCACGCAAGAAAGGAAAGCAGGATGCAATTAAGTGGTTTAAGAAAACGAAACCAACCGATGAGTTTGTATCCATGCTCATGGACGATGTAAACAAACGTGTTAGAACAGAGTGGAATGGCAAGGAGCCACAATATCTTCCATATCCCGCAACATACCTAAACGGCAAACGCTGGGAAGATGAAATTGAAACATCGCAGCCATTAAAGCCAAAATATCCAACTCCAGACGAAAGAGCATCAGAACAACAAAAGATTCTTGCTCGTGAAATGAAAGCCCAGCTTGAGCGACAAAAAGAGATTGAGCAAACAAAAGGCGGAGTAACCAAGTTAATAAAGGGTGTAGATTTGAAAGCCATGAGAGCGCAGCAAGAAGCAGAGCGTATTAAACTCAATATGTCGGTCACGGAGTACCACACATATGTCATCAGCAAGCCTAACAACGGAGCAGTGTAAAAGAATTTTATTTAAGCTCGGTATCGAGTTTGGAGTATCGCCAAGGCTTATTTCAGAGCGCATGTTAAACGCACAGGATAAATGCGATATGTTGAATGGGGATTTGGATATCGACGCTCTACGAGCTTCTACGGAGGTTTGGAAGGCATCTGGAATGCCTGACCATGCGAACGGAACAGGCATTTTATACGAAAACGATTTTAAAAAGGGATCGAATCATCCTCAAACTCATCAGAAACAGGCGCAGGTTGAGGCTTCGCACGAGAAGTGCCACTACCGGAAGCCGTTTTTTTGCCCTGAGTGGAAGCTTGATTGCCACCGTCTGAAAGGAAAGACATGTCGTTAACCACAATCTTGGTTGCGATTTTCTTAATCCCGTCCTTTTCGTACTCTTGGTACTGCAATTCGCCTTCAATGTAGAGTTTTGAGCCTTTCTTGACGTATTGCTCAATCAATTCAGCGGTCTTTTGAAACGCCACAATATTGTGCCACTGCGTTGTTTCCTCTTTGTCCTTGTTCTTCTTACTAGTAGCCATAGAAAAGCTTGCTATGGCCATTCCTGCCGCCGTATATCGCATTTCTGGATCACGTCCTACCGCACCGATTAGAGTAACTTTGTTTATTGACTTCATTTTTTCACCTCTGGGTAACTTGGCATTTCCATCCAATGGGTTACTTTCACAGTCTCGTTAAGAAACTGTGAAGAGTAGAAGAGACAACAATGCATCCATTGGCCATTTTCCCTATGGCCAGTCATCACCTCATGGGTTAACCCTTCGTTCGTAGTCGCATAGAACAACACCTCATAGCGGTCTGGTGGAAGTGATTTCTCTACGTCAATCCATTTCCTCATCTTGGGTTCCCCATAGCATCCCAGTCGCCCGATGTGTCCGTATCTGGACGCTCAACTGGTGGGTTCGTTGGATTGCCCATAGCATCCCAATCTTCACAAAACGCACTAAATGACGTGAATAGTGTAAGTACAGCTAAACTAATTCGTAATATTTTCATCTTTTACCTCTTGTTTGTGTTTGTAATAAAGTCGCTCAACTACATGACCGACATGTTGAAATAGCACGGTTAAATCGAGCCTCACGCTTTCCGTAGATGCTTTCTCTATCAATCCGTGAAGCTTTCCGTGTATTTGTCCTAACAGGTACGCTGATTTAGCGGCTCGCATATCCACATCATGGCCAAAATCATTTAAGACCTTGGCAATATCATCCAGTAATTCATCGGCTGGCATGTGACCTGAATGGTGCGAATCAATCAGCGTTTCAATGGTTTCTACAGCTTTCCAGTCTGATATTTTCATTCTGATATGTGTCCTACGCAAACGCCTTTAACAGCCCACATAATGGCCGTTTCAAGCTCTGTCATGGCAATTGAGGACGCACGATTAGGATTTTGCCCGATTAAGCAAGCCAAGATTGAAGCGGCACCTTTCATGTCGCGAATAATCTTTTGTTTATCCTCTGGCAGCTCGTGGTAAATCACGTTAAATCTGTTTTCTTCACTCATCTAGCCATTCCTCCGTGTATTTATAATCGCAGCTATGTTCATCTTCGTAAGCCTCTCTCAAGCTCACCTGGTGAGCCTCTATTTCTGGCTC